>Ga0066388_100000880_pt1 | contig 15635 bp, 23 predicted proteins | sample PanSoiMetaGPlot6_FD_64539 | JGI IMG/M metagenome (GOLD analysis project Ga0066388, IMG submission 64539) | Tropical forest soil microbial communities from Panama analyzed to predict greenhouse gas emissions - Panama Soil - Plot 6 (Hybrid Assembly) | ecosystem: Environmental > Terrestrial >... | reverse complement strand
ATGAAAGCGATGATGGAAATGCGGAAGATTGACATCAAAAAGCTAAAGGAAGCGTACGCGGAAAAATGAACTCGAAGCCAAGAACGATTGACGAATACCTCGCAGGAGTAAACGCTGATCAGCGCGTCGCGCTGGAGAAACTCCGCAAGACCATTCTCGCGTCCGCGCCCAAGGTTGAGGAGTGCATTAGTTATGGAATTCCTGCCTTTCGCCTGAATGGGCGTTCGCTGGTTTTCTTCGGCGCATGGGCAAATCACTGCTCGTTTTACCCGGGCAGTTCAACGACGCTGAAAAAGTTTCGGAGCGCTCTGAAAGATTTTCAGATTACCAAGGGAACCATTCGCTTTTCGCCTGAGAACCCGTTACCGCTGGCGCTGGTGAAGAAACTGGTGAAAGCGCGTATAGCGGAAAACCGAACCCAATAAGCTTATGCCAAAGATAAACTCACGCCGTTTGGCGCAGAGGTCGTACGAAGCTTTTGCCGCCTCGCGATCGGAAATTTTTTGAGAATGACAACAAGATTGTCAGGGTAGAGGTCTATTTTGTTGGGACGTTTTGGCAGATAATTAAAACAGTAAGGAGAAATCAATGAGTAACGTTCGAGTCTTAGTCGGCACACGAAAAGGGGCGTTCATCCTGACAGCGGATGGCGCACGTAAACGATGGAAAGTCAGCGGTCCGCACTTTGCAGGCTGGGAAATTTATCACGTAAAGGGTTCCCCAGCCGATCCGAACCGTATTTATGCATCGCAAACCAGCGGATGGTTCGGCCAAATCATTCAACGCTCGGATGATGGCGGGAAAAAGTGGAACACGCCCGGGAGTAGCCCAGAGGAACTGAAAAGCCCGGACGGCATGCCAAAGGGCGAAAGCAACAAGTTCGTTTATGACGGTGTTCCGGGCACCCATCAATGGTACGACGGCACCCAGCATCCGTGGGAGTTCAAGCGGGTTTGGCATCTGGAACCATCACTGGATGATCCCGATCATGTTTACGCCGGTGTGGAAGACGCGGCGCTGTTTGAATCCAATGACGGCGGCAAATCGTGGAAGGAATTGTCGGGTCTGCGAAAACACGATACCGGACCGAAATGGCAGCCAGGCGCAGGCGGCATGTGTCTGCATACGATTCTGCTCGATCCGCAAGATCGACAACGCATGTACATCGCGATCTCAGCCGCAGGTGCGTTCCGCACCGACGACGGCGGAACAACGTGGAAACCGATCAATCACGGACTGCATTCACAATACATACCGGACCCGAACGCAGAGGTGGGCCATTGCGTTCATCGGATCGCGATGCACCCATCGCGTCCCGCTACATTATTCATGCAGAAACATTGGGACGTGATGCGCAGCGATGATGGCGGCGGTTCGTGGCGAGAAGTCAGCGGAAATTTGCCTAGCGATTTTGGTTTTCCGATCGACGTGCACGCACACGAGCCGGAGACAATCTATGTCGTACCGATCAAAAGCGATTCGGAGCATTACCCGCCTAACAGCAGGCTGCGTGTGTATCGCAGCCGAACCGGCGGAAATGAATGGGAAGCGCTCACGAAAGGGCTCCCACAACGCAATTGTTATGTGAATGTTTTGCGCGACGCCATGTCTGTGGATTCGCTCGAGCCGTGCGGCGTTTATTTTGGAACGACCGGGGGCCAGGTTTACGGATCGGCGGACGGGGGAGATAGCTGGAAGCCAATCGTGCGTGATCTGCCGGCGGTGCTTTCAGTGGAGGTGCAGACGCTGCAATGATTCGCGTTGTTCTACCCCCGCATTTGCGCACTTTAGCGCGCGTCGATGGCGACGTGGAGCTCGACGTTAACAATAGAGTGACTCAGCGTTCCATCCTCGACGAGCTCGAAGCCAGATATCCGATGCTGCGTGGGACAATGCGCGACCACGTCACTCAACTGCGTCGGCCACTGGTTCGTTTTTTTGCCTGCGGGGAAGATCTCTCGCATGAATCGCCTGATGCGCCACTGCCGGAAGTCATTGCAAACGGATCTGAGCCGTTTGTAATCATCGGTGCCATTGCCGGCGGGTAAGTCTGAGACCGGTATCGCTCCGCAACTTAGTGAGCCATCCTGGTTAGCAAAAAACGTGATCCGCGAAATGTCACGCAAATATCGGTTGAACAATTCGCAATAAAAAATAAGGAGGAAGAATGAATACTACAGAAGAAGTCGCAACAAAATTGGCGGACTATTGCCGCAAAGGCGAATGGATGAAGGCAGTGGACGATCTTTATGCGAAAGACATTGTCAGCGTGGAGCCGCGCGCGATGGAAAATATGCCCGCGGAAATGCGCGGACTCGACCAAGTCCGGGGTAAAACCGAGTGGTGGGAGAAAAATTTCGAGGTGCACAGCTCGAAAGTCGGCGGGCCGTTTGTAGCGCGGGACACCTTCGTCGTGCAGTTCGACGTCGATGTAACCGAGAAAGCTTCCAAGAACAGGATGCAGATGTCCGAGGTAGGAATTTACACGGTCAAAGACGGTAAGGTCGCACGCGAGGAATTTTTTCCCCTGGCCCAAAAAAAAGAATAGCGCAAAATCTCGTAATAGACGACTTCAGGCAGCAGGGTAGTGTCTGCTTTCGTAGCGCATTGAGGAAAAGCGTTCGGCCAGCGCGTAAATTGGCGTCGGTGGATCGGCTTCTCTGAAAACGACGGCAAAATAGCCGCCGAAAGACGTAGTGTCGTTTCAAGTTGCATACCGCGCCGGCGATCATCGAGAAGTTGGGCGCCTAAGCCGCATTAGATCGTAACGCGTTGAGGACAACGCGTTCCAGTTTCGCGTTTGCGGAGAAATGGATCACTTTGAAATTGCGCGGTTTGCCTACCGACTGATTGCACGATGCATGCGGACTCTATATGCTCGCGCGCATGTCTGGAAAGGCGAAAGCAAGCCGCCAAACGAAGCGCGGTAACACTCGCGGAAAAAGCTTAGGCAGCGAATTCGCGCTGTTCGTCGGCGTCGGAACGGCTGCGATTTTTTGGGGTACTGGAAGTCGACTGGTCGAAATGATCGCGCATCCAGTCGCGTTGATTTTTGTCTTCCTTTGGCTTTTTGCCGTGATCCTTTGGTCTGCGGTGTCCGTCGCTCGGCACGCCGACTGTCTCGCAATCAAATGGGGTGAACCTTACGGAACCTTAGTCCTAACATTGTCCGCGATTACCATCGAGGTGGTTATGATTTCCACGGCGATGTTACATGGCGAAAATAATCCGACCCTTGGTCGAGACGCGATTTTTTCTGTACTCATGATTGCGCTCAACGGGTTTGTTGGGCTGGTCCTGCTCCTGGGTGGGCTGCGTCATCATGAGCAGTATTACAATCTGCAAGGCGTTAACTCGTATCTAAACGTCATCATGACCCTTAGTGTCCTTGGCCTGGTTCTGCCAACCTTCACCACCACAACGGCGGGACCAACATTTTCCACCGCGCAGCAAATCTTTCTCATTTTGGTGACGCTACTTCTTTACGCAATCTTTCTGCTGATTCAGACGATGCGGCATCGCGGGTACTTCATCGAATCAGACCAGGCGGGCGCAGTAAGTCCGGGTCACCACTCATTGCACGCTCGATCAACTGCTTTTCATGCGCCGATGCTGCTTCTTTATCTGGTCATTGTGATTTTGCTGGCAGAAAAGTTCGCCATTCCTTTGGACAACAGTATCGAGAAGTTTGGTTTGCCCGATGAATTTGGCGGCGCGATGATCGCCGCACTGGTGCTCACACCAGAGGGAATTGGTGCGATCCAAGCCGATTTGCGCAATCAGTTGCAGCGTTCGATAAACATTCTGCTTGGTTCCGTGCTTGCAACAATCGGACTCACAATTCCCGCTGTGCTGACTATCAGCTTGATCACGAAACGACCGGTAACGCTTGGGGTGCAAGGCGGCAACCTCCCGTTGCTGCTGTTAACACTGGCAGTCTGCGTTGTTACATTTACCAGCAGAAAGACAAATATTTTGCAGGGTTGCGTCCACTTGCTCCTTTTCGCTGTATTCCTCCTGTTGATCTTCGCGCCTTGAGCTTGCGATTATCGAGGATTGGACAAATGCGTGATGCTCGTTGGGTCTGACGGCAATCTTTACACGTGCCGTTGCATTACGATCGCGTCCGGTCCTTTTTGCGAAACCTTGAACCCAAATCGCTCATAAAGACGCAACACCGGTTTACCAGCGACGAGACTGACTGAAATTGTTGACTCATGAGGGTTCGCGCGGACCAACTGGGTCAGGAGGGCGGTGCCTATTCCATGTCGGCGGTGCGCCGGTTTCACCGCAAAAGCGAGTTCTGACGGCGCGTCAGGTTTGTGGACCGGCTTACGCAACCAAACGGCGCCAACCACTGATCCGTCTTTCTTGTCGTGCGCCACAAATCCGGTATCCCCCATGCGACCCCAGCCATCGGCGTAATGCGAAAACTCCGGTCGGAGCAGGATCTCGCGTGAAGGTTGGTGGTTACCAACGGAGGATAGTCCTTGGTAAAGCATCTCCCGGAGGATTGGCTCGTCGTTTGGAAGAAGTGGTCGAATCTCGTAGTCCATGGGTAAATGCGGTTTCTATTGTCGTGGATAATACGCAAAAACGCCAGTCTGACGTTGACATGGATTGCAGCGCTTTTATGCCGGCCAGCCTGAATTTCATGCCTGAATTTCGTCCATGCATCTAGCTTGCGAACGCCTAGCTTGTTGGTGTGGATCGCGATTACGTTTTGGGCACGCACGATGAGGAACTAGCAAGGCTCGGACTGCAACATCGTGTGTGGCGTCCGGTAGTTTTGGATTGCTGGCAGAGAGCCGGTATCACAGTCGGCAAACGCGTCCTCGACCTGGGCGCGGGTCCAGGGTACGCGACTGTCGATCTTGCGGAAATTGTCGGACCGGCTGGCGAAGTGGTCGCCCTCGAGCGTTCCGAAAACTTCGTTCGCGCAATGGAACAGGCATGTCGTTCGCGGTCGTTTGCGAATGTGCACATCCACCAACTGGATTTAGTAACGGGCGAATTGCCCAAGGGACATTACGATTTTTCGTGGTGCAGATGGGTCATGTCATTTGTGAATGATCCCGCCGTTCTGATCAGAAAGCTGGGCGACGTGATGCCCCCAGGTAGCCTGGCGATTTTTCATGAATACGGTCATTATGAAACCTGGCATTTCTTCCCGCGTTTGGCGAATCAGGAGCGGTTTCGTGCACATGTGATCGCAACATGGCGTGAGTCAGGCGGTGAGCCCGACGGAGCAGTGGCGCTGGCGAAGCTGCTTCCCGCGAACGGTTTCGCAATTCGCTCGGCCAGACCGCATCTGTTTTGTGTGCGCCCGACCGAATACATGTGGCAATGGCCAGCTACGTTCATCGAAACTTATCTTCCCCGCCTGATTGAAATGGGACGGATCAATCAAGAATTCGCAGATCAAGTTCGCGACGAACTGACCAAAGCTGAAGAGAATCCAAATGCGTTAATGATTACGCCGCTCGTATTGGAAATTATTGCCGAAAAACTGTAGCGGACACGTTGCCAACGCTGCGCTCAATCTCGGTGGCGGTATTCAATGGACGGTTCCCGCCAGACCGAGACGGTCAGCATCAGCCTTCAGCGCCGTAATCACTTCCGCAATGACAGTGTCGAGCGGCATGCCGAGTTGCTCGGCGCCTCGAGTGATGTCCTCGCGGTTCACCGCTCGGGCGAATGCCTTATCTTTCATCTTCTTTTTCACTGCTCGAACATCGACGTCGTGAATGCTTTTTGTCGGCCGAACGAGTGCGACGGCGACAATGAAGCTGCTTAGTTCATCCACTGCATACAGCGTTTTCTCGAGGGGCGTTTCACGCAAAACGTTTGCGTAATCCGCGTGCGAAAGAATTGCGCGACGGACTTCGTCGCTCCATCCGTTGTCGCGAAGCCATGCAACTCCGACGAATGGATGGCCCTCGGTCGGACTGCGCTCAAGGTTCGGGTAGCGCTCGTAGTCCATGTCGTGCAACAGTCCGACGGCCTCCCAACAATCGGCATCTCCGCCGCGTAGTCGGGCAAAATGCTTCATCGAGTCGGCAACCGCGTAGCAATGTTTCCGTAAACTCTCGGACTGGACCCAGTCATGTAGAATCTCCAGCGCTCTGGCGGTGTGCGTTTCACTCATCATTGTGATTTTAGTGAATAGAAACGCTGTCGCCGCTTTTTATTTTTGTGGCAAGTCGCACCACATCCCAATTAGCCAGACGAATGCAGCCGTGACTGGCCGCTCGGCCAATTGAATCGGGCTCGTTGGTGCCGTGAATTCCGATGCCTTTCTTGTTGAGCGCGATCCAAAGTACACCCACGGGATTGCAGAGACCGGGCGGGAGCAGGTAAAAATTTCCGCTGCGCTTCCCATGTTGAAGCATCTCTTTGTCATAACGAAAAAATGGCAACTTGGTGATACGACGCACCTTCCACTCACCGATGGGTGAGGCTGTCTGAGCCGAGCCGATTGTGACCGGATATGCGACGATGAGTTTTTCGCCTTCATATACCCCGAGCATATTGATTTTTGTGTCGACCTTCACAACAACGCTTGTGGTTGCAGTTTTGCTTTGCTCCGGATTTTCTGGTTGCGTCGCAGGTTGCTCTTCAACCTCATTTGCCGCCTGAGAGGAAACCTCGCTACCCGGCTGGATGCCTTTGACTGACGCGAGCTCAAAAGGCTCGACGTTCGGAACCCTCAACCGGTCGCCCGGCTTAATTGTTTTCATTTTGTTTGGGTTGAGGTGATCCAAAAAATGAACATCGCTGTGAAACTTTTCGGCGATAGCATCGGCCGCCTTGCGATACGGAAGAAATTTTAGTCTTGATTGCGCAGATAGTTTGCTGGGAAGTGGGCCGACGCTCTGAGGTCGACTTCAGTGACGGTATACGAGACGAACACCGGTCCCACGCTGTCCAAATCGAGATCGCTGACGTCCGGCGGAGTATTTGATCTCGCGTTGGTTTGCGCTGGCGGAATTTGCGCCGTTTGCCCCTGTGAAACTCGATAAAAGGCCAGTGCTTTCCGAGTAAAATCGTTATAGCGTCCGTCAATCCTGCCTGGGCTGAAATTCGCTCGGTCGAGAAATACTTGGAGGCGCGCGGCGGCTTCAATATCCGCCTTGTTTGCAGCTCGCGCGCGGCTCGGCTTTTTCTTTGCCTCCGTTGGCAAAATCGTGCCTGAAATTATCACAGCGACGAGTGCGAAACGAAAAATAACCTGCACTCAATTTGATCGGAGCAATTTCATTGGCTGGCTGTGTTGGCGACCGCAGGCTAAGGATTCTCCACATTGCATTCCAGAGAGAACATGTTAAAAAAGTCTCAAATCTCCTCTGGGTCTTCCCTTTGATGCTCTCGGGTAGTCAACCTGTTTCCAGACTGACGAGATCCTTTTTGTCGGTCACCTTCGCTTTTTTTGCAACAACTGGCTTCGCCAGCCCGGTGGCTGACATTCTCGACGAAAACCATCCCAGCATTCGAGCAGCGGTGGCCGCTCAGGAGGAAGTCACTCCGGCGCTAATGGAGCGCCCCGAGATATTGGGGACGGCGATCGGCCTCGATGAAGCTGGTAGTCTGACGTTGAAAGTTTTTGTCGATCAAAATGTCGCCGGCGCAGACGAGGCGGCTCACAGTCTTCCGCAAGAAGTTCGCGGTATGCCGGTGCAGCCCGAGTTGATGGAGGAAATTCGCGCCATGGGTTTTACGCAGAAGCAAACGCCGCCGATTCGGGTGGGGACCTCCGGCGGTTGGGCTTACGATCTCGCAAACGGCTATTGCTGCGGCGCCACCCTGGGTGGGCTCGTACGAATTGGGAACACGCAATACATCTTGAGCGCGTGTCACGTTCTGGAAGGAGACATCGTCTCTGGCGGCGAAGTTCCTTGACCCAGAGCAACACCGATTGCGCCATCGCCAGAGTTATTGGCGGCATGGTGCGACCCGATGGCGCTATCCTCGGGATTGGAACTATTTCACACTTCATCATCGGAGCTTCGCTGAATCAGCACGTGAAAAAAAGCGGGCGCACCACGGGGCTGACGCACAGTCACATTTCAGGTCTGAATGCAACCGTTAGGGTGACTCTTACTAGGGAGTGTCACGGCGGAACCTATACGAAGACTTTTACCGGCCAGATTGCGGTCGCTAATCCGGCCAACGGGTTTCTGATGGCAGGCGACTCCGGGTCGCTGCTCGTTCAAGATGTCGCGACAAATCCGCGTCCGATTGGTTTACTTTACGCCGGGAACAACAATGTGGCTTTCGCCAATCCCATCGGTCAGGTCTTGAATTTTCTCGGCGCCACAATGGTGGGGAACTGACACCAATGTAGGGAATGAGAGTTTATCGAAGAGGCGGTTGGCGAGGTCGCCTCCGCTTGCTTGGTCTCGCCGTGGCCTTGCTCGTCACCTACCAACAAAACATGGCCCAAGACAGCACGTCCTCTCCAAAACGGGACATTAACGCCGTTCTCGCCGCTCACGAGAAGGAGTTGCTGGCTCTCCCCGACGTAGTCGGCGTGTACGTCGGCACGCTTGAGGACCGCCACGCGCTCTGCCTAAAGGTGATGCTCGCCCACAAGAATTCTGAATCAGAGCGAACGATTCCAAGAATGATTGAAGGTTACAAGGTAACTGTAGAAGTGACCGGGGAAGCTCGCGCAATGGAGAGCCCTTAGGGCGAAAAAACGCAAACCGCGCCTTTCGTCCGTCAGAAGACGGGAGAGAAAGGCGCGATGGGAGACAAACGAGCTGAGATTAGTCTTCTTCGACAGTCACGCGATCAACAATCATATTGGGAGTTGTCCCGGCATAATGCACCCGGACGGGAACGCCCACTCGGATTTTTGATTTCACGGTTGCTTCGTCCAAGGTCTTGCCGCTGCGTGTGACATATGTCACCGTCTTGCCGAAGCGATAGCGCACCGGTCCCGAGCTTTCTCTGAGCACGATCGCGCTTCCCGGAGTGTACTCTGTGATTGTCCCGGTGGCTTCTGTGGTAGTCGTTGTCTGAGTGGTGGTTGTCGGCCGCTGCAGTTGCTGCGTTGTCTCTCGCTCATTCATGAGCGGCTGCCGCGTCGTTTGCCCCCACGCAAACGATGCCACTGTTACCAAGGCAATGCTAAAGAGCATCTTTTTCATAGATTTCCCCCTTGTTAGTTGAGTTTGCGGCGGTAGTAAGTGCCCTTTCTTCCCGTTTGAAGTAAGCGGTCAGCAAGAACACACCGCTGTACTAAATTCGAATGTGGCCTCGGAAGTGGACGCTAGAAAGAGTTTCCCACGCTTTATAAAGCTTGTTTCTATTTGGAGAAGTCTTTATTTGCGCGGCGTTTATCAAATCCAGATCGGAACATTAGAAATCCACGTGGGCGCACGACATCTTGTTGTCGGTAGTTAAAACAGAACACGCCTTTCCTCTTCCGCTAACGAAGTGGAAGAGAAAGGCGCGATGGAAACAATGAGCTTGGATATTAGTCCTCGTCGACGATCACACGATCAACCATTGTCTCGTCACCTGTCCCGAGATAGTGAACGCGGACAGGAATGCCGACTCTGACTCTGGTTCTCACTGCATCTTCATCGAGGACCCTGCCGCTCCGGGTCACATATGTGACTGTCTTGCCGAAGCGATACCGAACGGGTCCGCTGGTTTCTCTGAGGACGATCACATTTCCCGGTGTGTACTCAGTAATGGTACCGTTTCCTTCCGTAGTGGTCGTTGTTGTGGTTGTTTCCGAAACCTGTGCCCACGCAAACGGGGCCACAGCTGCCACAGCAATGCTCAAGAGCATTTTTTTCATAATTTCCCCTTTCTTAGTTAAATCGCGGCGCTGATAAGCGTTCTCTGTGCCCTTTGATTGGGCGTGCAAAAAGAACACGCCGCTGTAATGGATTCGGGCGCGGCACCCATGACGGACGCTTAAAAAGCCTTTCGCGGTTGTTGAAGCCTGCGCTTACTTGGAGAAGTCTTCCTCCTGCGCCTACTATGAAATTTTGGATTGGGACATCGGGATTTCAGTATGCCGAGTGGAAGGGAAACTTTTACCCGGAGGATTTGCCGGCGGCAAAGATGTTGCCGTTCTACGCGGAACGCCTTTCGACTACGGAAATCAATTACACATTTCATCGAATTCCCGCACCAAAGACGATCGATAATTGGCAATCGCTGACGCCGGAGAGCTTTCGGTTCGCGCTAAAAGCGCCACAAAAAATTACGCATTGGTCGAAACTGCGCGATTGTGCGGATACACTGCGATATTTTCATGATGTGGTCTCGGCATTGGGCGAAAAATTAGGTCCCGTGCTGTTTCAACTTCCGCCCAATTTCAAGAAGGACACTCTGGTGTTGGGCGATTTCTTGAATGGTCTGCCCGAAGGAATGCGCGCCGCGTTCGAATTCCGTCACGAATCATGGTTTGACGATGAAGTCTTTGAAATATTGCGAGCGCGCAGTGCTGCGCTCTGCATCGCAGACACGGAAAAGCTCGAGACACCAAAGGTCGTCACTACCGGTTACGGCTATCTGCGGTTACGGCGCGAAGATTACGCGGAGAGCGACGTCGAACGTTGGACTAAGTTTGTCCGCGAACAAGAATCAGCCTGGCTCGAAGTCTTCGTATACTTCAAACATGAAGAAGCAGGCATCGGCCCGAAGCTCGCTAAGCAAATGGTTGAATTCTTATCGTGAGAACGCTTCTGCCATTCCTTGCACTCGTCGCCGGCGAACTTTTTGGAAACTCGCTGCATTTGTCATCTCATTGGGAGTCGCAATGCGATGGCCCACAATGATCTCTTCAGCCTTGGAAAGGCTAATGCCCGATCAGGATAAAGATTCCTGCCAGCAGCGCCAGCAGGCCAGTGATAATGCCAATTCCAAGTCCCGTGAGAGTAAAAATTCCGACCGCGATCAGATAAATCGCCAGCAGAAGCATGCCGATGTTTTTGGTCATATTCATGCCGTTAGTATCTGCAATTGCCAGTGCAGTTGACAATTCTGAAGCCGCTTGGTCCAGAGTCTCGCGCTTCAGGCACCGACGTCAGACAGTGCAGCCGTAAAAGATAACCCCGCGATTACGAGGTGATGTCGAAGTCTTGCTGGATTCCGGTGCTTCTATTCCGCAGCTCCAGCGTTCGACAGCTATTTGCCGATAAGGATCAGGATACCAGCGGCCAGCGCCACGAGGTATAAAATGAAAACGAACGGTCCAAAGTTTAAGCCGAATCCTAAAAGGCCATCGATAATGAGATAGACCGCGAGCAGAGTCATGCCGATGTTTTTAGTGAATTTCATGCCAGCAGTATTTTTGATCGCCATAGCCGGTGACAATCTCAAAATATCTACAAGAGCTCGATCTGGGTGATCATACTTCACTTAGCGAGGCCTATCTGCCGCCCGCACGAACTACCACTGCCGAAACATCTTTTACATCTATGAAGGCGTCGTAAAATTCGGCGCCAGTCAGATGTGAAAGATAGACGATATTGTCGGTGACTTGCGCGACTCTTCCTCCGACTTTTTCTCCGGATCTCAAGTGCAACTCGACAGATTTGCCCGCATTAGCCTGAAGGATGCCAAGAACACTGGCAGTAGGTTGCAAGGCGGCTTTTTCCTGGGCGAGCAAACTGGAACAAGTGAGCGCTGCAACCAAGATTACGCGAAGAAATGAGTACTGTTTCATATCGATTCCTTCTGGATGATTTCTGAGCGGTTTGCGAGCAAATAATGGTTCGATCAATGCGCTACCAAGGGGTTTCGGAACGGGCAGAATTCATTACAATCGTGGGGTGATGGATATTGCCGAAAATCTCAAGCGTGTTCGCGAGCGGATCGCGGAAGCGGCGGCAAAAGCTGGTGGCGCGGGAAATGAAGTTGAGCTTGTCGCGATCACGAAAACGCACCGAGCCGAGAAAGTGAGGGAAGCAATCAAAGCTGGCCATACACTGTTTGGCGAAAGCCGGGTTCAGGAGGCTCACGCGAAAATTCCAGAACTGCCGTCAAACTTGCGCTGGCATTTCGTAGGACATCTCCAGAAAAACAAGATCCGGCACGCACTGCCATTGTTTGAACTTTTTCACGGTGTCGATTCACTTGCGCTGGCGCAGGAAATGAACCGGATCGCGACAGAGGAAGGCGCACACCCGCGTGTCTTACTGGAAGTAAATGTCGCGGGAGAGGGGAGTAAATTCGGTTTCAAGGCCGGTGCCCTGCGCGCCGAAATGGAGTCCCTTCTCGCGCTACCGCGACTGTCGATCGAGGGACTCATGTGCATTCCGCCGCTCGCGGAAGACGCGGAAGGCTCGCGAAAATTTTTTGTGCAGCTGCGCGAACTGCGCAATTCGCTCGAAAAGGAATTCGATCTGAAATTTCCACATCTTTCCATGGGCATGACGCAGGATTTTTGGGTTGCAGTTGAGGAAGGCGCGACACTCGTGCGCGTGGGCACGGCAATCTTCGGCGAGAGACCGAAGCGGCAAAAGGATTAATGCGGCTCGAACCAACAAACATTCAGCAGATCGGAGACGAGCTTGCCATCTCCTGGAATGACGGCTCGGAATCCTTTTTCAAGCTCGAGGCGTTGCGCCGCGCATGTCCCTGTGCAGGATGCGGTGGCGAACCCGACGTGCTCGGTAATATTTCGCGATTGCAGGTAACTTATACGGACGAGAGTTTCCAACTCGCTGGTTTAGATCTCGTTGGTGGGTACGCATTGCAGCCGCGCTGGGCAGACGGACACAGCAGTGGAATTTATGGCTTTACTTATTTGCGCCGATTAGGAAAAGCTCTGGAATGAAGGTGTGCAACAACACCGACGCCGGATTTATGCCTCTGATACTGAAAATCGCCATTGTTTTGCTCTGCTTCGTGTTGTGCGGCGCTGGAACCTTCATTGCCTCAACCGCACACGAGCAATACGAGCAGCCGCAAAAAATGAACGCGATACCGGTCAAAAATCACGAGATTGTCCCGCGCGTTTGGATCGTCACCTAAATCAGAATTGGGCTTATCTCGGAATTGTAATTCGCAGCAGACTCGTTCCCTCAGTTTGCGCATGTAATTGTCGGTCCTCCGAGTGGGCCGGGACCAGGAAAAATTCTCCGCGTGTAAGATCGACATTCGCGCAGCGCAATGAACCGGTGAGGCAACAGACGATCCCGAACTGTCCCAGCACCGCAATCTCGCGCGGCGAATCGAGATTCCATTTCTGGATCTCAAATAGCTTGTGACGCAGAAGCAGTTCGCCCTCGGGATGCAACAATCGCGGTCGAACGTCATCGAAATCGATGCATTGCAGCGCCTGATCGATGTGTAACTGACGCTGATTTCCCTTGTCATCCACCCGATTCCAATCAAATACACGATAGGTGGTGTCGCTGTTTTGCTGGATTTCGATCAGTAAATTACCTGCGCCCAACGAATGAAAACGTCCAGACGGCAGGAACGCGGCGTCGCCCGGTTTGACTCTGATGTTATGAACGTGATCGGTGGCCGTCCCATCGCGTAATGCCTTCTCAAATTGATCTCGCGTGATTGACTCACCAAATCCGAGATAAAGCTCGGCACCCGGATCAGCCGCGGCCACATACCAGAACTCCGTTTTCGGTTCGCCGCCGAATGTGCTGGCGACTTTATCTGGCGGGTGCACCTGCAATGAAAGTTTCTGGTGAGCATCAAGAAGTTTCACTAGCAGCGGAAAGCGTGGCGAATCGGTAATGTCTCCAAAGACTTCGTCCCGATATTGAGTCCACAACTCGTGTAAAGTTTTCCCGCACAGCGGTCCGTTGCGCACGATGCTCTGTGCTTCCGGGCGATCTACTATTTCCCATGATTCACCGATTGGTTTCTGCGGAGGCAATTTTTTGCCGAACTCGGCTTCGAGACGCCGTCCACCCCACACGCGTTCCATGAAAATGGGCTCGAAGGTGAGGGGAGCGTCAAGATTCAACTTAGGCATGATTCGATTTCCGCAACTTTAGCGGCAGCTGTGTCGGCTGCGCCAACTTAATTTGCAGACGACACGCCTGCCCACAGGGATGAAATTGAAACGTTTCATAAGATACTGGGCCCCACTGCTGCTGTGGCTTGGTGTGATTTTTTTCGGTTCGACCGATCTGATGTCGGCCCAGCACACGTCGCGATTCATTGTTCCGTTTTTGCTCTGGCTCAAACCAGATATTTCGCCCGAGACGCTTGCGTCGATTCACTTTATCCTTCGTAAGTGCGCTCACGTAACTGAGTACGCTGTTCTGGCTCTGCTTTTGCTTCGCGCTGAGACCGCCACGACAAATCTCAAGCGCTCGATACCCATTCTTTATTTGAGTGTCTGGAGCGCCTGTCTGATTGTCGCTGCCAGTGACGAATTTCACCAAAGGTTCGTCGCGTCCCGTGGCGCCTTGGCAACGGACGTCATGATCGACAGTGCCGGCGCGATTCTTGGCCTGTTAATCGGTGCGGTTTTCGGGATGACCCGTTCCGTCAGGATTAAGACAGCACCCGCGGCCGACTCCTGAGTGCACAAGCATGATTTTGAGGAGGCCGCCAGCTGGCGGACTAGCCTTCCCCTGAGAGTTAATGAAATAATCAGCGTGAATGCTGACCGCAGTTGAAGGATTACATCCATTCTCGTTTTCAATTCAGTTTTTCCGATGCGCTCCTTGGGAAGAGGCAGTCATAACAGGGTAGACGGAGCGTTGAAACGTCACTAGCAGCGTGGCAACTGGAAATCCTAATGTTCGTTTCATGATAGAAAGAGTTACGGGCAATTCTTCGTCATTATCTGCTACGGTCAGACCTTGGGTCTGAACGAATTTTCCATCGATGTTCGCTGGAATGGCAATTTGGCTTGCTGTTTTCTGGGGAGCGCCGTGTCTGGCAGCAAATTCCACGAAGGGGGCAGGACGGGCATCGATGCCAGAGGAACGCCCAGGATTACAGCTACACCAGAGCGCGTCAGTTCCCGCGTACGTGTCCGCGTTCCTGGTGCTCGAGTTGTTCCCTGCTACCGGCCAGGTCCCGTTTGTTTACTTCCAGTTTTGATCACCGAAAATGAAATGGGCCTGACTGGGCTCGAACCAGTGACCCTGCGCTTATCAAGCGCATGCTCTAACCAACTGAGCTACAGGCCCGCTTCGCGGAAGGGCAAAGTGATCGGTGATCAGTGATTGGTCAAGCAATTCGAAACAATCAGCTCATCGATCAAGGATCACTGTTCACATACCAAAGGGCAGTCCGTCTCCGCTGAAGCTTCGCGAGATAATCTTCGCTTTCTTTCACGATGCGGGGGAAGACTGGAGGCAAGGGGATTCGAACCCCTGACTTCCAGCTTGCAAAGCTGGCGCTCTACCAACTGAGCTATGCCCCCTTGTGAAGTTTCGATTTTAGATTGTGGATTGCGGATTGCAAATGGCAGGAGGCACAGTGCTGCATTTTCGGTTTCGGTAGAAGCCGAAGCCGGATGTCGATCTTACGAATCGGCATCCGGCACTCGGCGCTTCTTCGAACGAACAAGCTGCGTTCGTGCGTTTCGAAAGCGGCCCTGTTTTGCTCCCTTACTACTTCCCGGCAGGTACCGCCAAATACGCCGTTAACACGCCCGTAATTGGATCGGCAGCTCTACCTGTAATCTC
>Ga0066388_100000878_pt1 | contig 15649 bp, 9 predicted proteins | sample PanSoiMetaGPlot6_FD_64539 | JGI IMG/M metagenome (GOLD analysis project Ga0066388, IMG submission 64539) | Tropical forest soil microbial communities from Panama analyzed to predict greenhouse gas emissions - Panama Soil - Plot 6 (Hybrid Assembly) | ecosystem: Environmental > Terrestrial > Soil... | reverse complement strand
GTGCCGTCGCCCGCCAAGGGCCAGCCGTTCGAGATGCAGGCGAGCGCGATCAAGGTGATCGGCTGGGTCGACGATCCCGACACCTATCCGATCCAGCCCAAGCCGCACACGCTCGAGTTCCTGCGCGAGGTCGCGCATTTGCGCCCGCGTACCAATGTGATCGCGGCGGCGACGCGGGTGCGCCATACGCTGGCGCAGGCGATCCATCGCTTCTTCGACCAGAATGGCTTCGTCTGGGTCAACACCCCGATCATCACGGCGTCCGATGCGGAAGGGGCGGGGGCGCTGTTCCGCGTGTCGACGCTCGACCTCGCCAATCTGCCGCGCACGCCCGAGGGCCGCGTTGACTTCGCGCAGGACTTCTTCGGCCGCGAGGCGTTCCTCACCGTGTCGGGCCAGCTCAACGTCGAGGCTTATTGCCTCGCGCTCACTAAGGTCTACACGTTCGGGCCGACCTTCCGGGCCGAGAACTCGAATACGAGCCGGCATCTCGCCGAGTTCTGGATGATCGAGCCCGAGATCGCATTCGCCGATCTCTCGGACGATGCGACGCTCGCCGAGCGGCTGCTCAAGTTCGCCTTCGAGACGCTCCTTAGGGAGCGCGCCGACGACATGGCCTTCTTTGATGAGCGCATCGAGAAGGGGCTCCTTGCCAAGCTCCAGGGCATCGTCGCATCCGAGTTCGTGCGCATGGACTACGGCGAGGCGATCAGGATTCTTGAGCGCGCCAAGGAGAAGTTCGAATTTCCGGTGAAGTGGGGCATTGATCTGCAATCCGAGCACGAGCGCTACTTGACCGAGAAGCACGCCAAGAAGCCCGTGATCGTGATGAACTACCCCAAGGACATCAAGGCGTTCTACATGCGCGTCAACGACGACGGCAAGACCGTCGCCGCCATGGACGTGCTCGCGCCCGGGATCGGCGAGATCATCGGCGGCAGCCAGCGCGAGGAGCGCCTCGACGTGCTCGACGCGCGCATGGCCGCGCTCAACATCGACAAGGCGCACTACAACTGGTACCGCGACCTGCGCCGCTACGGCACCGTGCCGCACGCGGGCTTCGGCTTGGGCTTCGAGCGCACGCTCGCCTATGTCACCGGGCTTGCCAATGTGCGCGACGCGATCCCGTTCCCAAGGACGCCAGGGCACGCGGCGTATTAGCATCGAGGGCCGCTTCGTGAAGCGGCCCTCGTCTGCTAGATCGTGGTCAGATCGCGTGTTCGAGTGAGCGTCGAGCTGAGATCGACGCCGTCACTAACCCCGGGCCAGGCCTTCCACACAAACGACAGGCTCGCGGTCGCGCCGGTTCGGCAGTGCGCGGTAGACCAAGTCGATTCGTTGGATGGAGCGTGCCCGGTCACCGCGCAGATCGAGGGCGCGCGTGCGCTCGCCGCGGTCGAGGATGTGGCGCACGCGGATATCGTCGGGCTCCCCGTTGGAATAGATCACTTTGAGATCCAGCATTTCGACGGCGCCGCCGCGCGCATACAAGCGGATGGCATAGAAGCGCCCTTCCTGGCGGCCGACACGCACGACGTCGCGGTCGACCCGGAAACTGACTTGCTGGCAACCCAGCTCGACCCATTCTTCTCCTCGTCGCTGGGCGAGCGCGTCGTCCGTCAGTGTGCCCACCAATGCCAACGCACCGGCCATTGCCGAGACTACGTGTCTCAAACGCATCATTCTCTCCTCTGGCTCTATCCACCCAACGGACGTCTCTGTGCCAGCAACACGGCACGAAAATGGCCGGCATCTGACAGTCGCGTTACAGCGTGCTGCAGTGCGAAGCAGGCTTACGATTTCTTCGTGACTGGCACTGGTACGCCGGCGATCTTCACCTTGAACATGCCGAGACTCGTGCGCGTGCAGAAATAGAGGGTCTTCCAGTCGTCGCCGCCGAACGCCACGTTGGCCGTGTTGGCAAAGCCGTGCACGATGCGGCCGAGCTTCTTGCCGTTCGGGTCGAGGATGTAGAGCCCGCCCGAGCCGCCGCAATAGACGTTGCCGGCGGTATCGACCTTCATACCGTCGGGACCGCCCGGCTCTGATCCGCGCAGGTCGGCAAAAACCCGGTCGGTCTGGCGCAGCAACGTGCCGTTCGGTGCAACATCGAAGGCGCGGATATGACGCCGCGCCGAGCAGTTGACATAGAGCACGCGCTCGTCGGGCGAGAACGCGATTCCATTTGGCCGCAGGAAGTCATCGACCAGCAGCGTCAGCCTGCTGCGGTCGGGCGAGATGCGGTAGACGCCGCAGAACGTCATGTCGGTCTCGCCGGGTGCTTCCGCTGCCGTCCAGGGATCGGTGAAATAGATCGCGCCGTCGGACTTCACCACGATATCGTTCGGCCGGTTGAACGGCTGACCCTTGAAGCTCGACACCAGCACGCTCACGCTGCCGTCAGGCTCCTCGCGCACGATCCGGCGGGTCAACGCCTCGCAGGCTATGAGCCGGCCCTGCATGTCGCGGGTGATGCCATTGGCCCAATTGGTGTTCTCCTTGAACACCGCAATCGGCTGGCCGGGTGAATATTTCCACCGCTTCTGGTCGGTGCCGCGAAACAGCAGATAGCCGCCCTCCTTCCACCACAGCGGCCCCTCGACATTGGCGGTGCCGCCAAGATTTGTGGCGATATCGACGATCGGTTCAGACGCGTCGATGATCAGGTCAAGCGCCGGATCAAGCCGCTCGATGCGCTTGGCCGCCTGCGCGGCGGCGTCACGACCGCCGCCGATTGCGAGACTTGCGAGCGCCCCCGACATCGCCAGCATCTGACGCCTGGAGAAGCTGTGCTCCATCGTTTCCTCCCTACATTGGCTTTTTCGTCTGGAAGACTATAGCAGAGCAGGTCGGAGGGTGGCGCAACTGTTTGGAGCCGCAGCTCCGTAGGGTGGACAAAGGCGCGAGGCAGTGCCTTTCGGCGCGGCACGATCCATCGCGCGCCGTGCCCACGCTGTGAACCAAAGCGAGGCTGTACAAGCCGCGCGTGGGCACGGCGCACGATAGACCTTCTCGATGTGAAATGCAGTGCCTTCGCCTTTGCCCACCCTACAAGATACGCGTATCAGTAGCGCAAATATCCTTGCCGCTCGCTCAGCCAAGCCTGCTCGTCGCGTACAGCCAGCGCATCCAGATCCTGTGGCGTCGAAGCCTTGTCGTCGACCCACTCGCGCAACAACGGGCCGCCGTTGATCACGTCAATGGCAAGCTTGCCGTGCTCGTACTCGTAGGCGAAATCGCGCCAGAGCGGATAGTCCGGATACAAGCGGCGGATCGTCTTGAAGGCGAGCGCCTGCAGGCGCCACGGCTTGAACGCCTGGTGATCGTAGCCAGCGCCTTCGGTGTGAATCTGCACGCCGCCACACAGCTTGCCGACGTGCTTGTGAAACGTCGGCTCGAACCAGCAATCGCGCAAGCGGCAACCACGGAGCCACTGCGGCGCCAGCGATTGCATGTCCTGGATGACGCGCCGCGCATCGATGTCGGGAGCGCCGAATACTTCCAGTGGGCGCGTCGTGCCGCGCCCTTCCGACAGCGTCGTGCCCTCGAGCATCACGGTTCCCGCAAAGGCGCGCGCCATCCACAGGTTCGGCGCGTTGGGGCTGGGATTGACCCACGCGCGCTCGCCGAGCGGCCAGCCGAAGCCGGGCGCTGCGTCGGGCAGCCAGCGCTGCATCTCGACGACGCGATAGTCGACGTCAAGCTTGAGCGTCTTGATGAACCACGCGCCCAGCTCGCCGAGCGTCAACCCGTAACGCATCGGCAGCGGGCCAGCACCGACAAAGCTTTCCCATCCCGCTCGCAGCGTCAGGCCTTCGACCGGCCGGCCAACCGGATTGGGCCGATCGAGCACCCACACGGATTTCTGATGCTTCGAGGCCGCTTCCAGCACATAACGCAGCGTCGTGGTGAACGTATAGATACGGCAGCCCAAGTCCTGCAGATCGACCAGGATGACATCGAATGAATCCATCATCGCGTCGGTCGGCCTGCGCACCTCGCCATACAGGCTGAAGACCGGGACGCCATGCACCGGATCGTTGAAGTCTGGCGACTCGATCATGTTGTCCTGCTTGTCGCCGCGCAGACCATGCTGCGGCCCGAAGGCGGCCGAGATCTTCACGTCGCCGCAGGCAACGAGCGCATCGAGCGAATGGATCAGGTCTTGCGTGACCGAAGCGGGATGCGCCAGCAATGCCACGCGCGCGCCCTTGAGTGGCGCGCGCAAAGCAGGCTCAGCGAGGAGGCGATCGATGCCAAATCTCATGGCGGATGTCATGGCGCGAATTTCATGGCTAATTTCATGGCGAATTTCATGGGGCACTACGTTGGAGAGAATTCGTGTGCAAAGCAATCGGCATGATGGAAATCCGGTTTGCCCGGCGGATGCGCCAGTGCCCAGTATGATGTGCGGCCGCTTATTTCCTCGATCAAGGCCGAGAGACCAAGACGCCAGGCGACGTCGCGCGGCAGGCTCGAGAGCTGATCGAGCTGCAGCGTGGCTTGCAAGGTGAAGTGCTCCGGACTCGCCTGCACCTCGATTGCGGGTGCGCTGATGCCGCTCGCCGCGCGCATCCCGCGGCGGTAGCTGTCGAACTGATACGCAGCCCATTGGGTCGAGGGCGCAAAGTTGAATTCGTAATAGGCGTCGCTTCGCGAACAACCCACGAAGGCCTCGAAACACGTGTGCTGCCACAGCTCTTCGGCGCGCGCCGGTGAGGTGACGGGCGGCAGGCGCAGATCAGCGATCTTGCCGGTGACAAGATAGCGCAGCACCAGGCTGCCGGAGCGTGGCTGGGTCATGTCCACTTCGATGTGTGTCGCGGCGAAGGACGGCGAGTCCGCATGCAGTCTCAAGGCCAGGCGCATGCCGGCGTCTTAGCACAGCAGGTGACCCTGCGAGTGGAGAAGTGGCGCCATCGACATTTCGGGCCATAGCCTTTTCCGAAAGATTTTGTTGCAAAAAATGCCTGTGCTCGTGTAGGTTTAGCGACGAAAATGGGCTCGTTGCTGTTTCGCATCGAGTCAGATTGTGAGTCGTTCTCTAAATTTTTCGCAGTCGTCAAATTATTGGAGACGAGCATGAATTTGGCACCATCAAAGGATTCCCTGAAAATCTCGATGGCTGAGCTGCAGAGGCTGGTGCGGGATCCCGACGTCCCCGAACGCCAGCTGAGAGATTATTTCACGGCGTATCCTGATGCGTCTCAGCCTTTCGCGCCGGCCATCATTCCCAATCCTGAGCGCGTTGACGTGGCTGCCCCTGCCGACGCGCTCGAAGCCGCGACCATAATGGATTGGGGCAACAGCTTGAGTCGACAGCGCCGCCAGGCCAAGTTCAAGCAGCGCAGGGAAAGAGGGGACAAGAGCCCCGTGCTCGTGTCGGAGGGCGACTCCTGGTTCCAATTCCCGATTTTGCTGGATGATGTGATCGACCAGCTGTTCCGGGACTTCAATATCTGGAGTGTGGATGCTGCCGGGGACACACTGCAGAATATGGTGCTCGATGCGCCCGAGTACATGGACGCGTTGGCGTCACAGGCGGGGAATGTACGTGCGTTTCTCTTTTCAGGCGCAGGGAATGACTTTCTCGGCGAGGACAGTTCAGGTCAATCCGTTCTGCTGCAGATCCTGAGACCGTTCAAAGCTGGCAAACCAGCCGATTGGTACATTGAGACAGACGCCTTCGCGCGCAAACTCAGCTTCGTCGAAGACTGCTACCGAAAGGTATTGTCGACGGTCGAGGCCAAATACTCGGGCCTGCCGGTCATCTGTCACGGCTACGACTACGCCATACCGGGAGGTGGTCCGGGCGATAAGCGCCACCCGATTTATGCCAAGCAAGACAAGTGGCTGGGCCGGCCCATGCGCGAGGACCTCGGGATCGCCGATCCCGCACTGCAGCGCGCGATCGTCAAACTCCTGATCGACAAGTTGAACGGCTCGCTTGCTTCGCTCTGCGGAGGCAATCGTGCCGGCGGCTCCTTCAAGAACGCCTGGCATGTCGATGCGCGCGGCACCGTCGGCACGCTTGCGTTCTGGGCCGATGAGCTGCATCCGACCGATCAGGGCTTTGCACAGGTTGCGGATAAGTTCCGGTCTGTGCTCGCGCGTGCCATTCCCGGCCTCGAAGCCGCGCTCGCACCTGTCCTTGGCGCCAGAGCCGAAGCTTTGGAGGGCGCCGTTTCAGCGTCGACGGCCTATGCTCGAAGACTCGTTGCCATCGCGAATGCCGAGTTCGAGCGCTTTCACGAGATTGCGGAATCGGACGAGCCTCTGCGCTCCCGGATCAATCAGTACTGCAGAGAGATCGGTATTGCCGAGCCCGACGACATTTCGGATTTCGCCTGGTCTGCCACCTTCGTCTCCTGGTGCGTCAAGACTGCCGGCGCCACGGCGGCGGAATTCAAGTTCCATCCCACCCATGCCGTCTTCGTCAAAGCGGCGATCGCGAATGCGGACGCCAACAAGGGTGTTTTCCGCGCCAGGCCGATCGATGAATATCGTCCGAAGGTCGGCGATATCATTCACGGCAATCGCAACAACGGCTCCATTACTTACAAGCAGGCCAGAATCCGCAGCAATTATCCCTCGCACAGCGCGATCGTTGTCGAGATCGGCTCGGCCCAGGGCGCCAGGTTCGCGAGAACCATCGGCGGCAATGAAAGCGATTCCATCCGGGCGACGAGGGTGCCTTTGACGTCGGACGGGTTCGTCGCTCAAAGAGACAGTAACCCGTTTATCTGTGTCATTGAGGACCTGAAGGTCGAAGCCCCTCCAGCCGTGCTGGAGGAGACGATCATCGTTACAACCAAACCTGCGACTTACGTTTGCGAGGCAAGCGGGGAAACCGAGCAGATTCTGGAAGCGGCTGTGAGCAAGCCGCATGTGGATCGGGTCGAGCTCACCGATCACAAGTCAAGCCGCGATGGGACCGAGATCGACCACATTGTCATTCACTATACGACCTCCCGGAACATCGAAGGTACCATAAGTCATTTCAAGGACGGCAGTCCCGAGGTCAGCGCTCACTACATCGTCGGCAGGGATGGCGAGCTTGTGCAGATGGTCCCGGACGCGGAGCGGGCCTGGCATGCTGGCAAGTCGGCCATGAACGCCCGCTCCATCGGCATCGAGCACGTGGCGGCGGCTGGTGATGCGATCACGCCGGAGCAGGCCAGGACCTCGCTCGCGCTCATTCAATGGCTCATGCAGGAGTATGGAATTTCGATCGATCACGTCATTCCGCACGTCTGCGTGAAGCCGACCTCATGCTGCGGAGACCTGTTCAAGGAGTTCGGCGGCGGAGCCAATAAGCCTTGCAGCGTGCAAAAGGCTGCGCTGGACAAATGGCTGAACGCAAACGGCATTGAAGCTTCCAGCGAGGAGGAGACTCGCGTATCGAGGCTTGCCACTGGCCCGGAGGTGGACTCAGCCCCACTGTCGTCGCAGATGCGCGCACGCATGGAGCTTGCGGATGACCTGACGGTCGCGGCCGGGGATGATGTCGACTTCATCAGTTCCGGCGCCGGCAAGCGCCCCTTTGATGACATCGGCTCAGACAGTCAGGTCGACAATCCGGAAAAGATGCTCAAGGGCTGGCGCGCTTACCGCAACGGAATCCAGCCCCACGAAAACTTTGAGGTTATAGTTGACAGGGACACCTCCCTGCCGGCGTCCTTCCTTCAGCTCATGGCCGAGCAGCGACGCGCAGTGGGCCGCATCCTTGCGTCAGGGACTAACTATCAAGGTGAGCAAGCCCGATGGGCCGGAACCGGCTTTCTTGTCGGCAAAAATATGCTTCTGACGAACCACCACGTCCTCAACAGCGCCGAAGTGGCCCAGGGCGCGACTGTGAACTTCAACTATGAGATCTCTCCGTCGGAGCTGATCGCCGGGAAGCAAGAGCCTGCATCGCAGCCCGGCGGTCGCAGCTACCGGTTCAACCCGTCGCGCTTGTTCCTGACGAGTCCCGCGACCGATGGCGGTCTGGACTTCACCTTCGTGTGGATCGAGACCGATAGTGACGCTCCTGCCAATCCTATCCCGATGCGTCGTTCGGCATTCTCCATTGCCAACAGCGAGCAGGCGTTCGTCATTCATCATCCCCAAGGCCATGCCAAGCGCGTCTCCATTGACGATGTCGACGTTGTCGAGATCAATACGACGGTCGTCAGATACGTCTCCGACACAATGCCAGGCTCTTCCGGCTCACCTGTGTTCGATCGTCAAGGTCGACTGTTTGGCCTTCATCACGCCAGCAAGAGTGGACAGTTCAAGCGGCCCGATGGGCGTGCGGTCGAGGTGCTCAATGAAGGGATCAAGATCGGCGCCATTGCGCTCGATCTCGAGAGGCGCCGAGCGACCTCCGAACGCTCGATGGCGGAGATGGTCCTTTCCCTGGTCCAAGGCTCAGACACCATGGCGGGTTTCTTCGGCAATCTGGGCCGGGCCACGCGGATACCGAGCGACGCGACCGGAGTGGAGGCCGTCGTCGACTCCTACCGCGGCAGTGACGCGGACGTCGATATCGGGTTCTGGAACATCGAGTGGTTGGCCAATCGCTATCACGACGCGACCAAGCTGCGCGAGGCCGCGGCCCTGATCACCGACCTCGGGCTCGATATCTGGGGCCTGGAAGAGGTCTCTCCGCCGGCGGTCGAGGCTCTCGTCCAAGAGCTCGATCGCAATTTTGGCGAAAAATATGACTTCGCGCTATCGGAGCCGAATGCGCCGGAAAGCAGACAGTCGACGGCGATGATCTGGAAGACGAAGACTGTCAATGGCAACAAGGAGGCGTGGCCTGACGAGATCGAGCGTTACTGGGGCCTCCGCAGCACCGATAGTCTCGACGGCCTCGAAGCGGTCGAGGGTAAGATCTTTGATCGCTACCCGGGTCTCTTCAAATTCTCAATCAAAGGCCGCAGTGATCCCTTTGAATTTCATGTTATTCCCTTGCATCTGAAAGCGATGGCGGAAGGGAGCAAACGCAGGCAGCTCGCTTCTCAGCTTCTCGCGCGAGCCGTGCGGCTCATGACGCAGAAGTACCACAAGGGCGATGACTGGATCCTCGGCGGTGACTTCAACGCCGAGCTCGCAACAAACGACTTCAAGCGGCTGCTGAGCGCCGATCTAAAGCCGATGTCCGCTGCCGACGAGGAGGCGGGTGCGTTCAGCTACGTCAAGTCGCCGCGCTCGTTGATTGACCATATTTTCTTGTCCCCAAACCTTGTCCGGCGCACCGACGGTGACGCTTACTTTATCGTCGCGAAGGACAAATCGGTCGATAACTACGCAGCCAAGCTATCGGACCACCGCCCCGTGCTGGTTCGGCTGTCAATTGGCAACAGGTCGCGAGGCGACGAGTTGGCAATCGATATTGGCAGCCAGATTGAGAGGTTACTCGCCCAGCAGGCGAGTGGGAGATCCAATCGACGCTCTTGAACAACCCGCGCCCGGCAGCGGCATCAGTGATCGTCCGGGATCCGACTATCCTTGCAGCTTATCCAGCGTGATCGGCAGGTCGCGCACGCGCTTGCCGGTCGCGTGATAGACAGCATTGGCGACTGCCGCCGCCACCCCGACAATGCCGATCTCGCCGAGCCCTTTGGTGCCGAGCGGGTTGATGAGCGCGTCCGGCTCGTCGACGAAGATCACCTCGATGTCGTGGATGTCGGCATTCACCGGCACGTGGTACTCGGCAATGTTGGCATTCACGATCCGGCCGAACTTGTGGTCGGTCAGGGTTTCTTCGTGCAGCGCCATGCCGATGCCCATCACCACGCTGCCCAGGATCTGGCTGCGCGCCGTCTTGGCATTGAGGATGCGCCCGGCGGCAACCGCGCTGACCACGCGCGTGACACGGATCACTCCAAGCTGCTCGTCGACCTTGACCTCTGCGAATATGGCCGAATGCGTGTTGCGTGCATGTTTCTCGTCGTGCGTTGGGGCGTTCGAAGCTTCTCGCTCGAGCCGATCCACGCTGCCGCGCCGCATCGCATCCGCGATCGACACCGAAATGGTCGGGTCACGCTTGCTGACAATGCTTCCGCCGGCGAGGACGACGTCCTGCGGCCGGGCATTCGCGAGCGGCGATCCCGGCGCGGTCTGGGCGAGGCGCAAGAGCTCCGCGCGCAGCTCGCTGCAGGTGGTGGCGAGCGCATTGGCAACCGAGGAGGCCGTCCACGATCCGCCCGCCACTGGTGCTTGCGGCATCGTCGAGTCGCCGAGCCTGACGTTGACGTTCTCCATCGGCAGCCCGAGCAGCTCGGCCGCCACCTGCGTCATGACCGTATAGGTCCCGGTGCCGAGGTCTGAAGCCGCACAGGTGACCTCGGCGTGGCCGTTGGCGGTCAGCACGACACGAACCGTAAAGTGGTTGTCGAGCGCCTCCCAGATACCCGTCGCCATGCCCCAGCCGACCAGGTCGCCGCCGTCGCGCATGGAGCGGGGCTGCGGGTTGCGGCGCTCCCAGCCGAACGCGGCGGCGCCGCGGCGGTAGCATTCGCGCAGCTCCTTGCTGGTGAAGGGAATGTCCGCGTTCTGGTCGCGATCCGAATAGTTGCGATAGCGCAGCTCGACCGGATCGAGCTTGAGCGCGACCGCAAGCTCATCCATCGCGCATTCCAGCGCATAGACGCCGCTTGCGGCGCCGGGCGCTCGCATGTCGCCCGGCGTACTGACGTCGAGCCGCGCGAGCTTGTGGGTGAAGGTCGTGTTGGCACACTTGTAGAGCGCGGCCCCCCATATCGTGTCCTTGCGGGCAAATTCCTCGTAGCGCGAAGTCATCGCGATCGCGTCGTGCGTCATCGCATCGAGGGTGCCGTCCGCCTTCGCGCCGAGCGCAACGCGCTCGAAACTGCCAGGACGATAGCTGAGCGAGTACATCTGCGGGCGCGTCAGGACCAAACGCACCGAGCGTTGCAGCGCGCGCGCCGCCAGCACGGCGAGTGCCACGTTGTATTGCGGCCGCAAGCCGCTGCCGAATCCGCCGCCCATGAATGGGCCCATGACCCGGACATCATCGGGCTTCATGCCGAAAACGCCGCAGAGATAATGCTGCACATTCTGCACGCCCTGAGTCTTGTCATAGACCGTCAGCTTGCCATCGCCGTGCCAGATCACGGTGGTTCCATACAATTCCATCGGATTGTGATGCTCGACCGGGATGAAGTATTCGCCCTCGTGGCGCACGGCGGCAGCCGCGAACGCCTTGGCGGCGTCGCCGCGCGGCTTTGCCGGCGTCAGCGCGAATGTGTCGTTCGACAGCGCAAAGGCGTTCTGGCGCTCGCGCTCGAGATTGGTCGCATGCGCTTCCGGCGCATATTCAATGCGCACCAGGGAGGCGCCTTCGCGCGCGATCTCGGAGCTCTCCGCGATCACGACCGCGACTGGCTGGCCGTTGAACGCGATGTTGCCGTCGTAGAGCGGCCGAAACGGCGACCCGCCCTCCGGCGCGACCTCGTCGTGGTAGCCCTGATCGGTATCCGCCATCGGCGGACGATGCTGATGCGTGAGCACATCGATGACGCCCTTGAGGCGGAGCGCCGCGCTGGTGTCGATGCGCAGGACGCGGCCCTTCGCGATCGTCGACGACACGACGCTCGCATAGGCGAGGCCCGGCGTGTTGAATTCGGCCGCGTATTTTGCGGCTCCGGTGACCTTTGCCCGGCCGTCGGCGCGGGAGATGGGGTTGCCGATATATGCCATGTTTCACTCGCGATTTGGCTGCACTCACGCGATTTTCTTGTTGGATTGCGATTGCGGCGTGCCGCGTGCCGCCTGCGACAGCGCGCGGAGGATTGATCGGCGCGCAAGCTCGATCTTGAACGTGTTGTGCCCGAAACCCTTGGCGTCGCGCAGCACGAGATCGGCAGCCCGCGTGAAAGCTGCCGCATCGGCGGTCTGCCCGCGCAGCGCAGCTTCGGCCTGCGGGTCGCGCCACGGCTTGTGGGCGACGCCGCCGAGCGCAAGACGGGCTTCCTTGATGGTGCCGCCGTCGAGCTCGAGGCCGACCGCGACCGAAATGAGCGCGAAGGCGTAGGAGAGGCGATCGCGAATCTTCAAGTATGTGTAGTTCGTTGCAAATCCGCGGGCAGGCAGCTCGACCGCCGTGATGATCTCGCCCGGTTCGAGATTGCTGTCGCGTTGCGGAGTATCGCCCGGCAGCCGATGGAAATCGGCAAGGGCAATGACGCGCTCGCCCGCGGCGCTCGTCACATGCACCTTTGCCTCAAGCATAGCGAGTGCCACGCACATGTCGGAGGGATGCACTGCGATGCAGGAGGCGCTGGTGCCAAGGATGGCGTGCATGCGGTTGTGGCCCTCGATCGCGGAGCAGCCGCTGCCGGGGTCACGTTTGTTACACGGCATTGCCGTGTCGTAGAAGTAGCTGCAGCGTGTGCGTTGCAGGAGATTGCCGCCGGTCGAGGCCATGTTGCGCAGCTGCTGCGAAGCGCCCGCGAGCAGCGCGCTCGCCAACACCGGATAGCGCCGCTGTACCAGAGGGTGATAGGCGAGGTCGGTGTTGCGCACCAACGCGCCGATGCGCAGCCCGCCATCGCGCGTTTCCTCGACCTTGTCGAGCGGCAGCCGCGAGATGTCTATCAATCGCGTCGGGCGCTCGACGTCCATCTTCATCAAATCGATGAGATTGGTGCCGCCGGCGATGAATTTCGCTCCGGGGCTGCCTGCGACCTGCCGCGTCGCCTCGGCGACGTCGTTTGCGCGCAAGTATTCAAAGCTGATCATGACTGCCCCATCGCTTGCTGGATGGCTGCGACGATGTTGGTATAGGCACCGCAGCGGCAGATGTTTCCGCTCATCAGCTCGCGGATCTCCTCTGCGGTTCTGGCCTTGCCTTCGGCCATCAACCCCGCCGCCGAGCAGATCTGCCCCGGCGTGCAGTAGCCGCACTGGAATGCGTCGTGATCGATGAACGCCTGCTGCAGCGGATGCAACACGCCGTTCACGGCGAGGCCTTCGATCGTGGTGACGGTGGCGCCGTCTTTCATGACGGCGAGGGTCAGGCAAGAATTGATGCGCCGGCCGTCGAGGAGCACAGTGCAGGCGCCGCACTGACCCTGATCGCAGCCTTTCTTCGTGCCGGTGAGGTCGAGGTGCTCGCGCAGCACGTCGAGGAGCGTGGAGCGCGGATCAAGCGTAAGCGTGTGACGTGCGCCATTGACAGTCAGGCTCACCGAGACTGGCGCAGGTGTCGCGTTTGTCCGCGGTTGCGCAGCGGCGCTGGGTGCGATGCCCATCGCAATGGGAATTGCCGCCCCGCCGGCAACGAGCTCGCGCCGTGTCGGCTGACCGGCGTGGCGGGAGATATCATCGGCTCGGTTGGTCATGTGGAACTCCTGCGGCCGTGGTGCCAACTGGCGGTGCCGCGTAGCTTCCCCACGCCTAACGCCGCATGCGGCCGTACGTTGCCTGGCCTATACCAAATTGCTCCGTCATGGCCGGGCCTAAAGGGCGGTAACGCCCGTCTTCGACGGGCTATGGACGCGCATGGACGCGCTATACGCGCGCATGACGACGGATTGGCCGGTCCGTCGAAACGATTTTAGACCTTTGTCATCTCGATCAGCGCGCCCGCCTTCGGCATCTCCTCGAGCGCCCAGAGCTGCCGCAGCAGGGCATCGACCCGCTCCGCCGCGAGATGCTTGCGCGCGAGCGAGCGGAACTTCTCCTCCATCTCAGCGTCGGTCATCGGGTTCTTGAAATGGCCGCGATGATATTCGACCCGCACCGCCTTGCGCTCGCCCGACTTCAGCACGAGCTCGAAGTCGCACAGATTGTAGTCCTTCTCGTGCAGGTCGGCCTCCGGCGAGTGAATGGCGCGCACGCGGGCGACCAGCGCCAACAGGCGCTCGTCGTGCAGATAAGGATCCTCGTAATAGTGCTCGTCGATGGTGCCGTACATCAGCACGACCGCGGCTCCATAGGGCATGCTGTGATCGGCGGTCTCGTGGCTTTGCGGCCGCCATTTCTCGGGGCTGTCGGCCATGATCTTGATGGCATTCTGGGACACGCGGATGTTGATCTCCGCGATCTCGTCGATGCTCTTGAAGAAGGCGCGCGACTGCGCAGCGGCCTCCGCCACCGTCTGCGAATACTGGCCGAGCGGGAAGCGCTTGGTGAATGCGCGCATGATGCCGTAGGGCTCGCCCAGCGGTGGCAACTCGAACGGCTTGCGGGTGATGGCGTGAAAGAAGCCGAGCGGCCCCTCGAACACCTGGGCCGGGCCGGTCATGCCGGCCTGCGCGAGTTGCGCCGAGAAGATCGCCTTGCGCGAGGCTTCCGCGCAGGCGAAGTCTTTCCAGTTCGAGAGCGTACCGACGCGGCCCTGATTGATTGCGGTGTTGCCGCCGACCGTGATGCCGATCGCGTGCACCATCTGCTCGGCGGTGAGCCCCATCAGCCGGCTGGCGCCGACGACGGCGGCGGGCCCGAGAATGGTCGCCTGGTCGAGCCCGATCGAGCGGGTGTCGAGCACGTCGGCGAGCTTGCAGAACGCCTCGTAGGCGAGGGCGGTCGCGGTGATCAGATCGCGGCCACTCGCGCCCGTCACCTCGGCGGTGGAGAGGAGCGAGGCGAGCGTGTCGCTCGGATGGCCACCGCCCTTCGGCGTGATATAGCCGTCGTTGAAATCGAGGAAGCGGATCATGACGCCGTTCGCGAACACCGCGAGGTCGTGACTGGTCTTTGTGCCGCTGCAGAGGACGGTTGCCGCTTGCGTTGCGCTCACATTGCGGGCGAGCCTGATGGCGATCTGGCTTGGGCCGGCCTCGTAGCCGCCGATCGCGCAGCCGATGGTGTCGAGGATGGTGCGCTTGACCGTGCGCACCACCTCCGCCGGCAGGTCCTGGTAACGCAGCTTCACGGCGTAGTCAGCGAGGGTCCGCGCGATGGTGCCTTGATTGCCGGGGCCCGTGCGCGCTCGCGCCGCATTGTCCTGTGCGCTTGCGGGTAGCGCTGCCGCCGTCACCGCGGCACCGGCGCTCGCCAATGCCTGCAACACCTGCCGGCGCGATTGGCTGTCGGGCTGGTCCATGATGACCTCCATGGTCGGCGCAAGCTATTGCGCCCCCTCCGCAAGGGAGAGGGCGCAACGACGTCTTGGCAGGGTGCGCGCGTGCGCGCCTAGTTCGCCACCGTCACGGGCGCGCGCTCGATGATCTCGATGCGGGTGCCCCACGGATCGGTGATATAGGTGATGATGGTGCCGTTGGGGTTCTTGCGCGGCGGCTCATCGAGCTTGACGCCTTCTGCTTCGAGCTTCTTCACGAAGGCAGGATGGTCCTTCACGTCGAAGCCGATGTGGTCGAGGACGCGATGCCGGGTCGGCTCCTGCGCCTTCTCGGCCTTGGCGAAGCGGATCTGGGCGCCCGGGACATCGACGACCGCTGCGTTGTTGCGGGTGCCGGCCTTGCCGCCAAACGTCTTGGCGTACCAGGCCTGCGCCTTCGGGATCTCGGCCTCCGTCACGAACAGATGCACGTGCTCATGCCGGATCGGCATCGATTGCGTCTTGTCCTCCAGGATTTCCATGCGCACGCCGTCCGGCGTCTCCACATAGGCCTGGTCGAGCCGGTTGTTGCCGCCGGGCAATACCGCGATGCCCGCCGCCTTCCACTGCGCGACC
>Ga0066388_100000877_pt1 | contig 15658 bp, 16 predicted proteins | sample PanSoiMetaGPlot6_FD_64539 | JGI IMG/M metagenome (GOLD analysis project Ga0066388, IMG submission 64539) | Tropical forest soil microbial communities from Panama analyzed to predict greenhouse gas emissions - Panama Soil - Plot 6 (Hybrid Assembly) | ecosystem: Environmental > Terrestrial >... | reverse complement strand
ATCGGAGGTGCGGGTGGTCGCCTCCGACACACGGTCGCAGGCGCGCAACCGGGAACTGGCGTTGTCACGGCTCCGTGAACGGCTCGCCGACGCCCTCCGCACGCCCCGAGCGCGCCGGGCAACGGCGCCGACCGCCGCCGGCCGTCGCCGCCGGCGCGAGGCCAAGCGCCGGCGGAGCGACCTCAAGCGTCAGCGGCGCATGCGCCCCGGACTCGAGGACTGACGCCACGTGAACACCGTGACCGACGTCCTGTGGATCGTCGCCGGCGGTCTGCTCGTCTTCGCCGTGCTGGACGCGGCAGTTCGATCGCTCGTGCTCCCGCGCGGCTCGGTCGTCTCGCTGACGCGGATCATCTGGGTCAGCTCACGCCGCGTCTTCGACTTCTTCGCCCGGATGGCGAAGACGTACGAGGGGCGCGACCGGGTGATGGCGCTCTACGCGCCCATCACGCTGCTGGTCCAGCCGGGCGTCTGGCTGGCGATGGTCGTCGTGGGATTCATGCTGATGTTCCACGGCCTCGGTGTCTCGAGCTGGCGCGAGGCGTTCAGTGAGAGCGGCTCGTCCCTGTTCACCCTCGGCTTCGTGCACCCGCGCGACCTGCCCACGACCTCGCTTGCGTTCGTGGAGGCCACCCTCGGGCTCGGCATCTTCGCCCTCTTCATCGCCTACCTGCCGAGCATCTACGGCGCGTTCTCCCGCCGCGAGGTACTGGTGGCGAAGCTCTCGGCCCGGGCGGGGACGCCCCCCTCGCCCATCGACTTCCTCATCCGTGTCAGCCGCATCGACGAGCTGAACGAGCTCGACGACGTGTGGCAGCAGTGGCAGGACTGGTTCGCCGAGATCGAGGAGACGCACACGTCACAGGCGTCGCTCGTCTTCTTTCGCTCGCCCCGCTCCGACCGCTCCTGGATCACGGCTGCCGGCGTCGTGCTCGACTCTGCTTCATTGGCGAACTCGACGATCGACATCCACTGGTCGCCGGACGCGGCGTTGTGCGTACGCGCCGGGTATTCGGCATTGCGGGTCATCGCCGACTTCTTCGGCATCCAATACGACGCCGACCCGGGCCAGACCGACGCGACGAGCATCGCCCGCGAAGAGTTCGACGACGCGTGCCGGCAGCTCGCGGACGCCGGTGTCCCCCTGAAGTCCGACCTGGACCAGGCGTGGATCGACTTCAACGGCTGGCGCGTCAACTACGACACGCCGCTGGTGGGCATCGCCGGGTTGGCGCTTGCTCCGTACGCGATGTGGTCCTCGGACCGATCGCTGCGGAGGGTCCGGCTACCGCCCATCACGCGCCGTCGCCGCCGCAGCAGCTGAGGCGGGATCGGCGGGGTCGGCCGGAACGTCGGGCCGGCGTGCCCGGTGCGCGCTGTGCAGCCAGGCGAGGAAGCGGTCGACGCCGTTCACGACATTCTCCGTGCGCACCGAGTGGAACACCTCGAAGGCGTGGGACGCCCCGGGGATCTCGGCGTAGAGCACCGGCTCGCCCGAGACCTCGTGCAGCGTGGACACGAACCGGCGCGCCTGCTCCACGGGCACGAGGTTGTCGTTCCTTCCGTGGATCACGAAGAACGGCGGCGCGTGCGGACCCACGTGTGCCATCGGCGAGTACCGCTTGAACCGATCCGGGTCCTCCTCGACGGTCGCCCCCGCGATCCGACGGGCGAACCAGTGGCCGAGGCGCTCGCCCCGGGCGCCGGCGCGATCCCGGGGGTCGAACACCTCCACCAGGTCGTACACGCCGTAGAACGGCACGCACGCGGTGACCGAGGTGTCGGCGCCCTCGAACCCGGGTTGGAACTCGGGATCGTTGGGTGTGAGGGCGAGCAACGCGGCGAGGTGCCCGCCCGCGGACCCGCCGGTGACGACGACGAAGTCGGGGTCGCCCCCGTATTCGGCGATGTGCTCACGGATCCAGCGCAGCGCCAGCTTGCAGTCCACCAGGTGGTCCGGAAGCGACGCGCGCGGACTGAGCCGGTAGTTCGCGGCGACGCAGACCCAGCCTTCGGCGGCAACGTGCAGCATGAGCGGGAGCGCCTGCTGACCCTTGTCGCCGACCATCCACGCACCACCGTGCAACTGGAGCAGCACCGGTGCCTTGTGCGCGCCGCTCCTCGGCCGCCAGACATCGAGAAGATGTCGCCGGCCCGCGTCGGGGGCGTACCGGATGTTCTTGACGCGTTCGACGTGGCGGTCGCGCAGGTAGAAGGGGAGCATCAAGTGCCGGCGCGGGCTGCGCTCGGCCAGCCGCTCGGCGAGGCCGGGTGCGATCCGGGAGCGGTAGCCCGGACCCAGCCCCTCGCGCAGCGCGTCCTCCATGGCGCGTGCCGATCGACCGGACACCAGCTGGAGGCCCAGCAGACCCGCCCACGACGCGAGCGTGATGACCAGTCCGGCGATCCCGGCCCAGGACTCGAGCGCGCCCAGCCAGACGAACAGCACCGTGGCGGCGACCTGCCACGCGATGTGGAAGACGGCGAGCTCGCCGGTGAACCAGCCGGCGAAGAAGCTCAGCGTGAGGAGCTGCCAGCGGCGGGACGGACGGTAGGCATTGACGGTGAACCATGCGCCGACGAGGCTCACGGCCAGAAATGCCCAACCCATGCGTCCATTCTGCCGGGTCGGTGCCCTCGACGGGTGATCGTGGGACGGGGCGCGGATGCAGCGTCTGACCGGCCTCGACGCCGCCTTTCTCGCGCTCGAGACGCCGTCGACGCACATGCACGTCATGGCGACGATGGTCCTCGACCCGTCCGGCGTCGACGGCGGATTCACCGTCGAGTCCATGCGCACGCTCATCGCCGATCGCCTCCCGCGTCTTCCGCCGTTCCGCCGGCGTGTCGTCGAGGTGCCGTTCGGCGTCGACCGTCCGATCTGGGTCGAGGACCCGGACTTCGACCTCGACTACCACGTCCGCCGGGCCGCGTTGCCGGCGCCGGGCGGTCTCGACGAGCTCGCCGAGCTGACGGCGGAGATCGCCGGGCGTCAGCTCGATCGGCGGCGCCCGCTGTGGGAGCTGTGGGTCGTCGAGGGCCTCGAGCACGGCCACGTCGCCGTCATCGCCAAGATGCACCACGCCGCGATCGACGGCGTCCTCGGCGTCGACCTGATGACCGAGATCTTCGACCTCGAGCCGCTTCCGGCGCCGAAGCCGGCGCCCGAGCCCGAGCCGGCGCCGGAGCAAGTCCCGTCGGACGTCGAGCTGCTCGTCGGCGCGATGGCCTCGATCGCCCGCCAGCCGCTCAGCGTCTTCCGCGCGGCGCGGAATCTGACGCGCGCGGCGGTGCGGGTCGTGCAACGGCTCCGAACCGAGCCGGTGTCCGCCGGGGTGCCGTTGACGGCGCCCCCCACGCCGCTCAACGGCGTGCTGACCCCGCACCGGCGCGTCGCGTTCACGACCGTTCCGCTGACCGAGGTGAAGGAGGTCAAGCAGGCGTTCGGTGTCACCGTGAACGACGTCGTCCTCGCCGTGTGCGCGGGCGCGCTCCGCCGCTACCTCGACCGGCGCGGGCGCGTGCCCGACAAGGCGCTGCTCGCCGCCATCCCGGCGTCGGTCCGCACGGAGGACGAGCGGGGCGTGATGGGCAACCGGGTGTCGGCGATGTTCGCGACCCTCGCCACCCAGCTCGACGACCCGGTCGACCGCCTGTTCGCGGCTCGAGAGGTCATGAGCGGCGCCAAGCTCGTCCACGAGGACATCGGCGGCAACACCCTGTACGAGTGGGCGGAGACGGCGGCTCCGGTGCTCTTCTCACGCGGGATGCAGCTGTACGAACGGGTCCTCGAGGGCCGGCACCCGCCGATCATCAACCTCATCGTGTCGAACGTCCCCGGGCCGACGTTCCCGCTCTACTGCGCTGGCGCGCGGCTCGTGAGCCTGTTCCCGCTCGGCCCGCTGCTGGCCGGGACCGGTCTCAACATCACCGTGTTGAGCTATCTCGACGCGGTGGGCTTCGGCCTCATCGGGTGCCGCGAGATCGTCCCCGACATCGATGCGATCGCCGCCGCCGTTCCCGACGCGCTCGCCGAGCTGGTCAAGGCGGCGCACGACCGCTGACGGTCAGGGCAGCGGCGCGAACAAGTCCGTGTCGTGCGCGCCGTCGGGCGCATCGCGGCGGATGAACGACTCGAGTCCGAACCCCTCGCGGAACATGTCCGGCGGGAGCTTCAGGAAGAAGTGCGACTCGGCGATCTGACTCGCGTGCGCGACCATCGCCTCGCGCTTGCGGTCGACGTAGTCGCGCACGTCGACCACCGTCGTGATGACCGACTCGGGCGACCCGAACGTCGTGTCGTCGGGGTCGGGGAGGTCCTCGGGGTCCAAGCCGCCGGGCAGCTCGGCGTTCCCGCTGGCGATTGCTTGCTCGAGCAACCGTCGGATGTGATCGCGGTTGATCGTCGACTCGTACACCAACGGAGTCCGGGCCAGCTCCGCGGCGCGCACGCCGACGCGGTGCACCTGGATGTGATCCGGGTGTCCGTACCCGCCGTGGTCGTCGTACACGGTGAGCACGTCCGCCCTTTCCTCGTCGAGGATCTTGGCCAGTCTCTCGGCCGCCTCGTCGATCTCGGCGGTCCAGAACGAGCCCTCGGCGTCGTTCTCGGGCGTGCCCATCATCCCGGAGTCGACGTACCCGAGGAACTCGACCCGCGAGACACCGAGGATCTCGGCGGCATGGTGGGTCTCCTGCACCCGGCGTTCCGACATCGTCTCGCCCGGCTCGAGCATCTCGTGGCCGAACCCGGCGTGCTCACCTCGGGTAGCGACGACGAGGACGACGCGATGGCCCTCCGCCGCCGCCTTCGCCATGACGCCGGCGGTGGCGATGGCCTCGTCGTCCGGGTGGGCATGGAACGTCACGAGCGTGTGCGGCACGGCAGAATCCTCGCGCGGCGCTCAGCCCGCCGGGACAGCAAGTGGTCGCCCGCGTAACCTGACGTTAGAGTTAGCAAACTTTCGATTCGCCTTGGTGTTCTGGGGGGTTACCGATGCGAGGTCGTCGTTGGGTGGCAGGGTTCGCGAGTGTCGTCACCGCGGCCGGGCTGGTGGCCGCAGCAGTGCCGGCGGCGGCTGGGGCGGACGCGCCCAGCCAGGAGAACCCACCGGTCAACCAGCCCGGGGTCACCCAGACCGAGATCAACGTGGGTGGCGTGGCCTCGAAGACGAACCCACTCGGCGGTGACTACGCCGGGGCGTTCGACGGGGTGAAGGCCTACTTCGACATGGTGAACTCGTCGAAGGACAAGGGCATCTACGGACGGAAGCTCAACCTGAACGTCGAGCGCGACGACCAGGTCAGCAACAACCGCCAGGAGGTGCAAGGACTCGTCTCGCAGGACAACGTCTTCGCGGTCCTGCCCGTCTCCGTGCTGCTGTTCACCGGCGCCGACGTCCTCGGCCAGTCCGGCGTCCCGACCTTCGGCTGGAACATCAACGCCGAGTGGGGCTCCGAGCAGGCGCCAGGTCCGCCCAACCTGTTCGGCGAGAAGGGCTCGTACCTGTGCTTCACCTGCGCGAGTCAGACGGTCCCGTGGCTCGCCCAGAAGCTGAAGGCGAAGAAGGTGGGCGTGCTGGCCTACCAGGTCCCGCAGTCGGCCGACTGCGCCAAGGGGCTGCAGGCCTCGTTCGACAAGTACCCCTCGGCGAAGATCGAGTTCCTCGACACGAGCCTCTCGTTCGGGGTTACCGACCTGAGCAACGACGTCTCGCAGATGAAGGACAAGGGCGTCAACTTCGTGACGACGTGTATGGACAACAACGGGACCCTGACCCTGGCCAAGGAGATGAAGAAGCAAGGGTTGAACGCGGTTCAGTACTTGCCCAACGCGTACAACCAGAAGTTCATCTCGGACAACGCGCCGTTCTTTCAGAACTCGTACGCACTGACGTTCTTCACGCCCTTCGAGGTCAAGCAGAAGCCGAAGGGGCTCAAGGACTATCAGAAGTGGATGAAGAAGAACGGCTACGCGCAGAACGAGAACTCGATGGCGGGATGGATCAATGCCGCCCAGTTCGTCCAAGGGTTGCGGGAGGCGGGACCCGACTTCACGCGCCAGAAGGTCGTCGACGCGATCAATGCCGAGAAGAGTTTCACCGCCGATGGGCTCCTTGCCGGCATCGACTGGAGCGTGGCGCACCAGGCCGACCAGGCCGAGGGGTGCAACGTCTTGTCCAAGATCCAGAACGGTAAGTTCGTCCCATCGTTCGGCCAGCCCGGCAAGCCGTTCGTGTGCTTCCAACTGAACCCGTTGCCCGACAAGTTGCAGTCGCAGCCCACCAACAAGGCGTGACGGTGGGCTCGGCCGCCCCGAGCCAAAGCTTTAGCGGGAGCCCGCCCGAGTGAGCGACTTAATCAACTACGTCATCCTCGGGATTCCCTTCGGGTGCGTGTTCGCGCTCGTCGCCGTCGGGCTCGTCCTGACGTACAAGACGTCGGGCGTGTTCAACCTCGCGTTCGGCGCTCAGGCGTTCGTCTCCGCCGCCGTCTTCTACGACACGGTCACCAACCACGATTGGCCACTGCTCCCGGCATTCATCGTCTCGGTGTTCATCGTGGCGCCATTGGTCGGCTTGATCCTTGACCGCGCCCTCTACCGGCACCTCCGCACCGCGCCTGCCATCGCGAAGCTCGTGACTTCGATCGGCCTGCTGATCGCGATCCCGGAGATCGTGAAGCTGCTGCCCGACTTCGACTTCCTGCAGAGCTCAGCGTTCAACCCGCCGACGATCTGGCCCAACCCGTTCGCCTACTACCACTTCGGTGAATACGTCCTCGACGGGAACCAGGTGGCGACGCTGATCTCGACTGCCGCCGCCGTGCTGTTCCTCACGGCGCTGTTCCGTTGGACGACGATCGGCCTCCAGATGCGAGCCGTGGTCGAGAGCCCGCGTATGACCGAGCTGGCGGGGATCAACGCCGACCGTGTCAGCGCCTTCTCGTGGATGCTGTCGAGCACGTTCGCGGGGCTGGCGGGGGTGCTGTTGGCGCCGCTGTTCGCGCAGCTGGCCGCGCCGAACTTCACGATCCTCCTGATTGCCGCGATCGCAGCCGCCGCGTTCGGCCGGCTCACGAGCATCCCGCTGGCGTTCCTCGGCGGGATCCTGCTCGGGGTCGCCCAGGGCGTACTCGGCGGCTACCTGCCCGCCGACAGCATCCTGGCCAACGGGCTGCGCCCGTCGCTGCCGTTCGTGGTGCTGTTCCTCCTGCTGCTGTTCTGGCCCGGCCTGCGCCACCGCAGCGAGATCGTCGATCCTCTGTCCGGGGTCGATCCACCGCCACCGGGATTGTCGGCGGAGAAGCGCATGCGCCTCCTTACGTACACCACGTGGGGGCTCGGCATCGTGGTGGTCGCGGTCGGTCTGTACGTGGCTCTCTTCGTGGTGAGCAGCTTCTGGCTGCTGATCATCACGAAGGCGGTGATCTTCTCGCTCATCTTCCTGTCGATCACGGTCATCACCGGCATGGCGGGACAGATCTCGCTGTGCCAGGCGTCGTTCGCGGCCGTCGGCTCGTTCGGCACCGCCCAACTCGCCCAGCACTTCGGCTTGCCGGTGCTCCTGACGATGGTCATCGGGGCGGCGATGGCCGCGGTCGTCGGCGGGCTGCTGGCGATCCCCGCACTGCGTCTGGGCGGCATCTTCCTCGCCCTCGCCACCTTGGCCTTCGCCCTGATGTTCGAAAGCATCTTCGTGCCGCTCGACTGGGTGAGCGGGGGCGTGCTGCCGACGAAGGTGCCCCGCCCGACGTTCTTGGAGAGTGACCGGACGTTCCTCTTGTTCTCCCTCGGCCTTCTGGTCGTCATCAGTCTCGTGGTGATCCTCGTACGGAAGGGGACAACAGGCAGATACCTCGACGCGCTGCGCGGCAGCGAGACCGCCGCCACCGCGATCGGGATCAACCCGGCCCGCGCCCGGATCGTCGCGTTCGCGCTGTCGGCCGGCATCGCCGGGCTCGGCGGCGGGCTCCTCGCCATCCAGGAGAACCAGGCCAACTACAGCGCGAACTTCCAGGTCCTCTTCGGTCTCCTGTGGCTCGTCATCGTCGTCACGATCGGCGCACGCACCGTCGAGGGCGCCGTCCAAGCAGGCCTCGCCATCGCGTTCGTGCCCGAGATCCTCAAGGCCCTCGGCCTCTCGCCCGCCTACCAGTTCATCTTGTTCGGCCTGGGAGCGATCACCTACGCGAAGCATCCCGAGGGGATCCTGGAGTACAACAAGCGGAAGTCGCTCCAGGCGGTACAGCGGTTCCTCACCCGTGGCAAGACTCCGCGTGACGGAACGGGCGGCGAGGTCATCACGACGCGGCCCGAGCCGGCGACGGTCGGGGCAGGCAACCCGGGACAGAGGTCGTGAGCCTGCTCGAATCTTCCGAAGTCTGTAAGCGCTTCTCGGGCATCACCGCGCTCGACGACGTGTCGATCCGCGTCGAGCCCGGCGAGCCCGTCGGGCTGATCGGGCCGAACGGCGCCGGGAAGACGACCTTCTTCAACTGCCTGCTGGGAATCCTTCGTGCCGATCGGGGTCGGGTCGTCTTCAACGGCCGCGACATCACACGCCTGCCCGTGTACAAGCGCGCCCGGTTGGGCTTCGGTCGCACCTTTCAACGCGTGGAGCTCTTCACGGGGATGACCGTACGCGACCACCTGCTCGTCGCCGAGCGCTCCCGCCTCGGGACCGGGCGGTTGTGGAAGGACGTCCTGAACCTGGCCAACCCGACCGCCAAGGAGCAGCGCCGCGCCGACGAGACGCTCGGGCTGCTCGGGCTGCTGGACGTCGCCGACGAGCCGATCGAGTCGTTGAGCCTCGGTCGTGCCCGCCTGGTCGAGCTGGGGCGCGCGCTGATGACCGAGCCGCTCCTGCTGCTGCTGGACGAGCCGTCGTCCGGGCTCGATCAGAGCGAGACGATGGAGCTCGTCGGGACGTTGCAGACCGTGCAGAGCGAACGAGGGACCGCCATCCTCCTCGTCGAGCACGACGTCGAGATGGTGCAGGCCTTCGCAGCCCGGCTGTACGTGCTCGACTTCGGCGTCGTGATCGCGTCCGGCCCGACCGCCGAGGTGATGGACGACGAGGCGGTCCGCAAGGCGTACCTCGGGGAGCTCGTGTGAGCGGCACCGCGCCGTCGGCCGACACGACGCCGCTGCTCGAGCTCCGCGACGTGCAGGCGGGCTACGGCCCGTTCCGGGCGTTGTTCGGCGTCTCCCTCTCCGTGCGCGAAGGATCCGTGCTCGCGCTGCTCGGGTCGAACGGCGCCGGCAAGACCACGGTCGCGCGCGTGTGCTCGGGTCTCATCCGGCCGACGGCGGGGAAGTTCCTGTTCGACGGCGAGGACGTGAGCAAGCAGCGCGCCTATCGGCTGGCCCGCAAGGGGATCGCCCAGGCGCCCGAGGGAAGGTCGGTGTTCGCCTCGCTGACGGTGGAGGAGAACCTCCTGCTCACGCTGCGGCGCCAGCTCGGACGGTCGGGCGCGTCGGCGGGCCTGGCGCGCGCGTACGAGATGTTCCCGCCGCTCGGGAAGCGCCGGAAGCAGGTCGCGGGGACGTTGTCCGGGGGCGAGCAACGCATGCTCGCGCTGGCCCGGGTGCTGGCCAAGCCGCCCCGCCTGCTCGTCTGCGACGAGCTGTCGCTCGGCCTGGCACCGATCGTGGTCGACGAGGTGTACCGAACCCTGGCGACGATCCGCGACGCGGGCACGACGCTCCTGATCGTGGAGCAGCACGTCGCCCACGCCCTGGCTCTTGCCGACGACGTCGCCGTGCTCGTGAAGGGACGGGTCACCTATGGCGGGCCGGTGGACGAGATGGGCGACCTCAGCGAGTGGCTCCTGCCGACCGGCGAATCCCGCGCGCCGTCCCCGAACGGTCAGTAGTGGCCGGGATTGCCCCCGAACAGACCGGCGTGGGTGACGGTCGCCAGTGTGTCGAGCATCTCGTCCCGGCTCACGTCCACCTGGCGGGAGAGCACGTAGTAGTTGAAGCGCTCGATCATCGCGACGACCGCCAGCGCCGCGATCTGCGGGTTGACGTCGGGCGACGAGGAGCGGCGGATGCGAGCCGTGAGCACCCGCGAGAACTCGGTGAGAACGTCCGTTCCGAGCCGGCCGAACTCGCTGGCACCGATCTCGGCTTCGGTCCAAGCGCGGATGACTGGGCCGTAGCGCTCGTACACCTCCACGAACCGGGCGAGCCAGGCGCGTAGCTGTTCGCGGCCCTCGGGGCCGGGATCGATCGGGGGCAACGAGTCGGCGAGCGAGATCATCTCGTCCGCGACCTCGTCGGCCAGCGCCCGGAACAACTGCTCCTTGTTCGAGAAGTACAGGTAGAAGGTGCCGTGCGAGGTCTTGGCGAGCTTGACGATGTCATCGACGCGTGCAGCGTGGAAGCCGCGTTGGGCGAAGATCTCCACCCCGGCGTCGAGGAGCTTGCGCATCGTGCGCCGGCCGCGGGCCCGCAGCTCACGGCCCTGGGCGGGTGTGCCCATCGCGGCCGAGTGGCTCGCTCCGTCACCGGCGGCGGCGCGCCGCCCGGACTTCGCGGCACGGCGCGTCGCGGCCGGACGGGTTCGGCTCGCGTTCCGCGACCGGGGCATTCGTCTCAGGCTAGGCGTACCCGACACGCATGTCACCTTTCGCGACAGCGCCGGGTACGCTCCGGGCGCCCCCTGATCAGGAGGAACGCACGTGTCGAGCCCCGTGACCGCGCCCACGTTCGAGGATCTCTCGGTCGGCGACGAAGCGCCGCCGCTCGTCGTCGAGGATCTCTCGCGCACGCACTTCGTGCGCTACGCGGGAGCATCGGGTGACTTCAACCCCATGCACCACGACGACACGATCGCGACGTCGGTCGGCAACCCCTCGGTGTTCGGGCACGGGATGCTGACGGCGGGGCTGATGGCGCGGGTGCTCAAGGATTGGTTCGGGGCCGATGCGCTGCGCCGCTACCAGGTGCGGTTCTCGAAGCAGGTGTGGCCGGGCGAGACGCTCACGTGCACGGCGAGGGTCACGGGGCTCCGAGACGCTGAGGAGAGCGGCGTCGGTCTCGTCGACGTGGAGTGTCAGGTCGTCAACCAGGACGGCGAGGCCAAGCTGACGGGGACGGCGACTGCCGCCGTCCCGAAGCGGGGCTGATCGCGATGGGGCTGCTCGACGGACGCGTTGCCGTGGTCACGGGATCCGGGCGGGGCATCGGGCGCGAGTTCGCCCTGTGCATGGCTCGCGAAGGCGCTCACCTCGTCGTCAACGACGTCGGTGTCAGCCTCGACGGGCGGGGCACCGACGAAGACCCGGCGGCGCAGGTGTGCAAGGAGATCGAGGCCCTCGGCGGCCGTGCGACTCCGAGCTACGACTCCGTCTCGGACTTCGACGGCGCCAGCGGGATCATCCGGACGGCCGTCGACACGTTCGGTCAGCTCGACATCCTCGTCAACAACGCCGGCATCGTGCGCGACCGCACCCTCGTGAAGATGAACGAGGAGGACTTCGACTCCGTCATCGGCGTCCACCTGAAGGGGTCGTTCAACTGCGGCCACCACGCCGCGCTCGTCATGAAGGACGCCGGGTACGGGCGCATCATCAACGTCACGTCGTCCGCCGGCTTGCGCGGGAACTTCGGGCAGACGAACTACGGCGCCGCCAAGGCCGGGCTCATGGGCATGACCTTCATCTGGGCGCTCGAGCTCGGGAAGTACGGGATCACGGTGAACGCCGTCGCCCCCGCCGGCGCGACGCGCATGACGGCGAGCCTGTTCGACCGGACGGGGGAGGAGCCGCCGCCCGAGCAGAACCCCGCGCTCAACGCGCCGCTCGTCGCGTTCCTGGCGTCCGAACGGGCGAGTCACGTCAACGGCCAGATCCTGGGCCGCACCGACTACGCCTACACCATCTTCCAGCATCCCAAGCAGATCGCGTGGATGTGGCGTGACGGCGGCTGGGAGGCGCAGCAGGTCGCCGACCACTTCGACCAGGTCCTCGGTCAGCACCTCCAACACGTCGGGATGGTCATGCCGCGCGGCATGGAGTACGGCGAGCAGAAGTAGCCCGCGTGGCGATCCCGCTCGGCGTCGTCGACATCGTGTACGCGCCGCGGCCGGTCGGAGAGCGCGCCGAGCTCGCGTTGGCCGACGGTTTCGAGCACATCGACGTGCTCGTCGACGTCGATCCGGCTTCGCTCCCGTTGCCGGTCGGCTGCCCGACGTCGTTCCCGAAGCCGCGTCCGGGCTGGTGCGCCACGCCCGCGCCCCGACCCGGGCCGGGCGTGTGGGAGCGGACGGTCGAGTGGTTCCGGGACGCGCCCGGCGCGTTGCTCGAGCCGTGGGCGGGGGCGGTCGTCAACTCGACCGCGGCGTGCCGGGCGGTGGTCGCCGACGTGCCCGGGCTGCGGCTCCTCGTCGACACCGGGCACGTCGCCGACTGGGGCGGCGACACGCTCGAGCTCCTGCCGTTCGCCGATCACGTCCAGCTGCGCCAGGGCCGTCCGGGCGCAGCGCAGCTTCACATCGACGACCCGACCGGCGTGGTCGACTTCGCGGCCGTGATCGGCAGGTTGCGCGAGCTCGACTACCGCGGACGCGTGAGTGTCGAGTACTTCGACCTGCCCGAGCTGGGCTGGCCTCTCGCCGACCCCCGCGGCTGGGCCCTCGACCTCGCCGCCGTCGTCCGGACGATCGTGTAGCGCTGCATCACTCCGGCCCCGGCCACGGGTGCAGCGGCAGGCCCGGATGGGGAAGGCCCTCCCACGCGACGACACGGCCCGGGACGGCGTCGGTCGCGAACAGGGTGCGGCCGTCGGCGCCGCCGAAGCAGCAGTTGGTCGTCACACCGTCGCCGTCGAGCGCGAGGAAGTCGAGTTCCTTCCCGGTCGGGTCGACGACCCGCACACCGTGCTCGACGGTGGCGGCGACGTAGTAGTTGCCCTCGGCGTCGAGGCAGAACCCGTCACCACCGCCGCGCCCGAGGGTCTCGACGATCCACTCGCGCCCGCCGTCGGGGAGGAGCCGTTGCAGCCCGCGTGCCTCGATGACCACGAGCGCGCCGTCGCGGTCGAGTGCGATGCCGTTGCAGTACATGAAGGGCTCCGCGACCAGGCGCACGTCGCCGTTGCGCTGGTACGCCATCACCCTCCCCGACGGCGCCGGCGGCAGCGGGAAGTGCGGCGGGTCGGTGAAGTAGATGGTGCCGTCGGGCGCGACCACGAGGTCGTTCGGTGCTTGCAGGTCCTGGTCGGCCAGGTAGCGGACGGCGCCGTCGATCGCGGCGAGCTGCAGGCCCGACGTCGTGGGGTGGTACGGGTAGTCGACGTCGAGCGGCATCTTCGAGAAGTCGATGCCGCCGTTCTGTGTCACGAGGATGCTGCCGTCGGTGGCGAGCGCGGCGCCGTTGGCGCCGCCGCCGGTGTGCGCGAGCTCGTCGGCGCGCCCGCCACCGGGAGGGATGCGGTAGAGCGCGCCGGCGGCGACGCTCGTGACCACCAGGCTGGGACCGCCCGGCGTGCCGTCGGGCACCCACACGGGACCTTCGCCGAACGTGATCCCGTCGGCGACCACCTCGGCGTGCACGCCGGAACACTACTTTTGGCGTCATCTCCATGCCCTTGAGGCATGTGCGGAAGGCCAAGACGAGCAGGACGGAGGTGGGCAGTGGCACGAATCACGGTCCTCGACCCGACGGCGGTACCGCCCGAGGTCGACCCCGACCCGGGGCCCGACGCCGGCAGCCTCACGGGGCGCATCGTCGGCGTTCGCTCGGATCGGACGTGGCCGTCGTTCGAGTGGGTCCTCGACGAGTGGGCGGGCGAGCTACGCGCCGCCGGAGCCGAGGTGCGCCCCTGGCGCGCCGGCAACCGCATCGGCGACGACGGCATCCGCACATTCGCGGAGCTCGACGACTTCGCGACCGATGTCGACATCGCCGTCATCGGCCTCGGCAACTGAGGCTCCTGCACCTCGTGGAGCGTCCACGACACCGTCGCGGTGGCCTCGAGGGGGAAGACGGCGGTCGTCGTCGTGACAGCGGAGTTCGAGCACCTGGCGCACACCATGGCCGCCAACGCCGGGCGGGCGGGCCTGCGCGTCCACGTGCTGCCGTACCCACTCGAGTCGCGACCCGAGGCCGAGGTGCGCGACATCGCGCGCGAGCACTGGCCCCGCCTCCTCGACACGCTCGGCGTGGAGTCGTAGCGCGGTGACCCACTCGCACAGCGAGATCGCGGGGCGCGTCGATTGCGGCCCCGAGGGATGTGAGCTCGACTGGTTGACGAGCACACGGATCGAGGTCGACGGCGACGCGGCCGCGTTCCAGAAGCTTGCAACTGACGCCGGATGGGGTGACGGCCTGCCCCTCGTCCCACCGACCGAAGAGCGGGTGCGCGAGCACCTGGTGGCCTCGGGGAGGTTCCCCGACGAGTGCCTCGCCGAGCTTCCGCCCCGCAACGGACGCTGCACGGTCGAGAAGCTGGCAGTGAACGCGGTCATGGCGGGCGCGACCGCGACGGCGATGCCGCTGATGTGCGCGGCGGTGGATGCGATGGCGGACCCCACGTTCAACCTGTTCGCGCTGAACACGACGACCTCCTGTGTCGTCCCCGGCGTGTTCGTGAACGGCCCGGCACGACACGAGTTGTCGATCCCGTTCGATGCCGGCTGCTTCGGGGGAGTCGTCGGCCCCGCGCCCGCGATCGGGCGCACCCTCCGGCTCGTGATGCGCAACGTGGCCGGCCAGGTCGTCGGCGTCAGCTCGAAGAGCGTGTTCGGTCAGCCGGGCCGGGTGGTCGGCATCGTCGTGGGCGAATGGGAAGAGCGGTCACCGTGGGCGCCGCTCGCCGAGCGGCGCGGCGTCACCGGCAACGCGGTCACCGTGCACGGCTGCACCGGAACCGTCGACGTCGCCGACATCGTCGCCGACAACGGCCGGGACCTCCTCGAGGTCATCGGCACGTCGCTGGCGTTCCCGGGCACGAACGCGTTCATCGGGTCGCACCACGGCGCCGAGATCCTCGTCTGCCTCGCACCACCGTGGGCGGACCTCATCGCCACGGCGTATCCCGCGATCGAGGACGTGCAGGAGCGGTTGTGGGCGCACGCATCCCTGCCCGTCGCGCGGTGGCCGGAGGCGCACCGCCTGAAGGCAGCCGAGAACGGCCGAGTCGACGGCGACGGCATGGTCCACCTCGTCGCGAGTCCCGAGCACATGCTGGTCATGGTGTGCGGCGGCCTCGGGAACCTCCACGCCCTGGCGCTGCACAGCTTCGGGCCGACCCGCGCGGTGACGCGCGCCTTCTGACCTAGCGTGCGAGCGTGACTGTCCGCGTGATCAACCAGCTCGGCCCGAAGGCCGCCGAGGCCATGAAGGCCGCGGTGCCCGGCGTCGAGGTCATCGACGCCGGAGCCGACCCACCCCCCGCCGACCTGCGAGCCGACGTGCTGTTCGGCGGCTGGGGGGCGCACTCGCTCGACCTCGCGCAGCGAGTCGACTGGGTGCACCTCGCCGGCACCGGCGTCGACAGCTTCCCGGACGAGCTCTTCGACGGCCGCACCGTCACGTGCGCACGCGGCGCGTCGGCGATCCCGATCGCGGAGTTCGTGCTCGCGGGCATGCTCGCGTTCGAGAAGCACCTGCCCGACACTTGGATCCACGAGCCGCCGGAGCACTGGAACTT
>Ga0066388_100000876_pt1 | contig 15665 bp, 18 predicted proteins | sample PanSoiMetaGPlot6_FD_64539 | JGI IMG/M metagenome (GOLD analysis project Ga0066388, IMG submission 64539) | Tropical forest soil microbial communities from Panama analyzed to predict greenhouse gas emissions - Panama Soil - Plot 6 (Hybrid Assembly) | ecosystem: Environmental > Terrestrial >... | reverse complement strand
AGATGTCAGTGCGACGTTCAGCGGGGCGACCCCCGCGGCGCAGGTCGAGGAGCAGGTGCTCGAGATCGTGGCCGCGCTCACCGCGGAGCTGCAGGGACCGGTCTCCACCATCGGGCTCGATCAGTCGCTTTCACGCGATCTCTCGATCGGCAGTCTCGAGCGCGTCGAGCTGCTGGTGCGTCTGGAGCACGCATTCGGGGTACGGCTCTCCGACGTTGCGATGATGGAGGCCGAGAGCTCCCGCGACCTGGCCCGTGCCGTCCGGATGGCCAGGCCCGGCGCGGAGCACGTGCCGGAGCGCGCGCAACCGCTCGGTGCGGCAGGCGGCCTCCCGGTGTCGGTCGGAACGCTGATCGACGCCCTCCGCTGGTACGCGGAGCGGACTCCCGAGCGGGTGCACATCTTCCTGGCGGAGGACCATGGCGACGAGCGGCCCATCACGTATCACTCACTGTGGGACCGTGCCGCGGCGGTGGCCGCCGGCCTTCGCGAGCGCCAGATCGTACCAGGCGATCGGGTCGCACTCATGCTGAGAACGGAGGAGCCGTTCTTCGTCTCGTTCTTCGGAGCGCTGTTGGCGGGTGCGGTGCCCGTCCCCATGTATCCACCCCACCGCGCGGATCAGATCGAAGACTACGTGCGCCGGCAGCTGGCGATCCTCACCAATGCCGAGGCCCGAGTTCTCGTCACGTTCGGCGAGGCCGAGCGAGTCGGTCGACTGCTTCGCTCCGGCGCGGGTTCGCTCGCCGCGATCACCACGGTCGCTCAGCTCGCAGCCGCAGGCGATCGATCGCGAGTCGTGGATGTGCGGCCCCGTGATATGGCGCTCATCCAGTACACGTCCGGCAGCACGGGCGACCCGAAGGGCGTGGTGCTCAGTCATCAGAACCTGCTCGCGAACATTCGCGCGTTCGGTGACGCGCTCGCGATCGGGCCCGACGATGTCGGTGTGAGCTGGCTGCCCCTCTACCACGACATGGGCCTGATCGGCGCCTGGCTGGGCGCGTTGTATTTCGGCATTCCGATCACCATCCTTTCGCCGCTGGCTTTTCTCGCTCGCCCGGCCCGCTGGCTCTGGGCCCTGCATGCTCATCGAGGCACGATCTCACCGGCGCCGAATTTCGCCTTCGAGCTCTGTGTCAAGCGGATCACCGACGACGAGATCCGCGGACTCGATCTGAGTGCCTGGCGGCTGGCGCTCAACGGCTCGGAGCCGGTCAGCCCCGAGACGATGACCCGCTTCACGCAGCGTTTCGAACCGTACGGGTTCCGGCCCGGGGCCATGTGCCCGACCTATGGACTTGCCGAATCGTCCGTCGGGTTGACCGTGTCTCCGCCTCAGCGTGGCCCTCGCGTCGAGGGCCATAGCGTGTCATGCGGCCGGCCGCTTCCCGGTCATGGGGTGCGTATCGTCGACGATGCCGGCAAGGTCGTCGACGAGCGGGTAGAGGGTCGCATCGAGTTTCGCGGCCCATCGGTCACCAGCGGCTACTTCCGTAACCCGGCGGCGACTCGTACGGCCTTCCACGAAGGCTGGTGCGACTCGGGTGATCTCGGGTTCTGGGCCGATGGCGAGCTGTTCGTCACCGGCCGCCGCAAGGACATCATCATCAAGGCCGGGCGTAATCTCCATCCCCACCAGGTCGAGGAGCTCGTGGGTGCCGTGCCTGGTATTCGCAAAGGATGCGTCGCCGTCTTCAGCGTGCCGGACCCGGATCTCGGAACCGAACGCCTCGTCATCGTCGCGGAGAGTCGGCAGACCGCTGCCATGACTCTCCAGCGTCTGAGGACCGACATCGTGGAGCGCGTGATCGCCGCGCTCGGCATCCCGCCCGACGTCGTCGCGATCCATCGCCCGGGAGCCGTCCTCAAGACCCCGAGCGGCAAGATTCGTCGCAGCGCGATGCGTGACGCGTACCTCGCGGGTCGGCTCGGCGCTCGCGTCTCCGCGCGACGACAGTGGGCGCGGCGGTTGCTCCGGGATTGTGCCGCCAGGGTGCACCGTGGTCCGGCCGCGATCGGCAAGGTAGCCTACGCGGCCTGGATCGGCTTGCTGCTGGCAGTCGCCTTTCCGCTGTTGTGGGCGCTCGTGCTGGCGCTTCCGCGCGGGCGCGGCGTGGATCGCGCCACCCGGGTCTGGTCGCGGGCGGTGCTGGCCCTGGCCGGCTGCCGGCTGCGCGTGGAAGGGCTCGGCGCCCTGCCGACGCAGGGCGCTGCGCTACTGGTATGCAACCACACGAGCTACCTGGATGTCGTCACCCTGCTCGCGGCGATCCCCATCGAATTCCGGTTCGTCGCCAAGCGCGAGCTCGGCACCGCACCGCTGATCGGCAAGGTGATCCGGAAGGCCGGGCATCTCGTGGTCGATCGCGCCGATCTATCCCGAGGTGTCGCGGATGCGGAGACCGTCACGACCGTTTTGCGGAGGGGAACATCGATTCTGTTCTTTCCCGAAGGCACGTTCGTCCGGTCGGCAGGCATCCTGCCATTCAAGCTCGGAGCCTTCAAGGCGGCGACTGATGCGCAATGCGCCGTCATTCCGGTCGGTCTACGCGGTACGCGCCACATACTGCCCGCTTCGGCATGGCTCCCTCGGCCCGGCGCCATCGTGGTGACCATCGGCTCACCGATCACGCCCGAAAAGCGCGACTGGCGCGAGATGGTCCGGATCCGAGACAGGGCGCGGGCCGAAATCGCGCGAGCGGCGGGCGAGCGCCGCGTCGAGGATCGCTAGTCCTCACGCGGGGCGTATGCGCCCCTCTTGTCGCGGCATCGCCTCACTTTGCCACGCCGCACTTGACGCGGTCGCAGCCGCCCCAGGCGAGCCTGTTCGGTTTGGAAGTAAAGGTGAAATCGGCGGCACCGACCCCCGACACGACGCTCTGGCAAAGCCATTGCACAGCGATTCAGCAGCCGGAGAAGCGACTTCGTCGAGCGGCCGCGACGCCCATTGGAGGTATCGAGATGAAGGTCACCCTCTCGGTCATCAAGGCCGACGTCGGTTCGATCGGCGGACACACCCGCCCCTCGGAGCGCATGCTGCAGACCGTGCGCACCCGCCTCGGTGACGCCCTCAGGCAGCGGCTCCTGCTGGATGGCGTGGTCACCTACACCGGCGACGACATCGCGCTCCTCATGAGTCACACGCGTGGAGTCGGCGCTCTCGAAGTCCACCGATTCGCCTGGGACTGCTTTCTGGCGGCGACGCAGTCGGCCCGCGACGATGGGCTCTACGGCGCCGGCCAGGACCTGCTGGTCGATGCGCCGTCCGGCAACGTCCGCGGCGCCGGGCCCGCCGTCGCCGAGATCGAGTTCGAGCGTGATCCGGCCAATCGTGACCGCCCAGCCGAGCCATTCCTGACCTTCGCGGGCGACAAGTGCGGTCCGGGTGCGTACAATTATCCGCTGTACTCGGTCTTCTGCGACCCGATGCACAACGGCTCGTTGCTCTTGAGCCCGAAGATTCGCAAGGGCTTCACGTTCACCATCATCGACATGGACCACAAGGGCGACGGAGGCGACCGCGTCATCGCGCTCGACGTTCCCGATCGCGTCTGGGACGTCGCCTGCCTGCTGCAGAACCCGGACCGCTTTGCGGTCGAGGCGATCCACTCCCGCCACAAGCCGAACGAGCAGATCGTCTCGGTCTCGGCGACGCGGCTGCACAATATCGCGGGGAAATATACCGGCAAGGACGACCCGGTCGCGATCGTGCGCACGCAGGGCATCTTCCCGGCGCCGGAAGAGGTCGTCGAGCCGTACATGCTCGGCCACTTCGTCGCCGGCGACTGTCGCGGCTCTCACGTGATGCCGATCATGCCCGTTGCCATCAACACGCCGGTCGCCGGGCCCTATTGCCTGCCGATCGTCTCGTGTCTGGCGTTCTCGATGGACGCCGCGGGTCGCTTCACGGCCGAGTCGGTGGACATGTTCGGCAACATCGCGTGGGACGCCACGCGCACGAAGGTCCAGCAGAAGGCCGACGAGTGGCGGCGCCAGGGCTTCATCGGCCCCACGATGGCGTCGCACGCGGAGCTCGCCTACACGGGCATCGTCGAGACGCTCGAGAGCCTCGACGCCGAGTTCACCGTGCGCAAGGACGTGGGCAGCACGCGGTGACGGTGGCTCCAACGTAGAAAGGAAGGGGACGATGAATCAGAAGGTGAAGAAGACCGACACGCAGATTCACCGTGACGTGCTGGATGAGCTTCGCTGGGACTCACGTGTGGACGAGACCGAGGTCGGCGTCGAGGTCGACGCCGGAGTCGTGACGCTCACCGGCACGGTGACGAGCTGGGCCAAGCGCGAAGCCGCTCGGGAGGCCGCGCGCCGCGTGATCGGCGTCCTCGACGTGGCGAACGACATCAAGGTGAAGGTCCCGGGCGCACTGAGCCGTAACGACACGGAAATCGCCCACGCGGTCCGGCGAGCGCTCGAATGGGACGTGTACGTGCCCGCGGACCAGATCTCGTCGACGGTATCGCACGGCTCGGTCACCCTCGAAGGCACGCTCGAACGATGGAGCCAGCGCCAGGACGCCGAGCGCGCGATCCGCAATCTGACCGGGGTGAAGGCGGTGATCAACAAGATCGCCGTCAAGTCGGCCGAACCCGTCGCCGAGGACATCCGCAAGGCGATCGAGCAGGCGCTCGAGCGACGCGCCGAGCGCGAGGCGAGGCGGATCCAGGTCGCCGTACGCGATGGCGTGGCCACCTTGACGGGCTCGGTCCACTCGTGGGCGGAACATAAATCGGTGCTCGCGGCCGCCCGCTTCACGCCCGGTGTGCGCGAGGTCGAGGACCACCTGAAGACGGAACCGGTCTGAGCTCAGATCAGGCCGGCATGCATCAGGATGGCCGTCGCCTCGCGGGCGGCGGCCGTCCTCCGGCGCGATTCCGCCTCCATCTGCTCGCGCGAGCAAGGCCTCGGTAGTCGCCTGGTCGACCAAGGCCTCAGACGCCGAGTTCCGGCTCGAGCCGGATCGGCGTGGACAGCGAGGCCGAGACGAGGCACGTCTTCTCGGCCTTTTCGAGGGCCCACCGCACACGCGCCGGGTCGGCGCCGGCCGGTAACGCCAGACGCGGACGCAGCACGATCTCGGTGAAGCGCATGCCGCCGTCGCGACGGTCCACGATGCCCTCTCCGTCGACGGCGAGCGACGCGAACTCGATCTTCGACGCCTGGGCGATCGCCCGGAACGTGAGCAGGAAGCATGCGTCGACCGCCGCCAGCAGCAGCTGTTCCGGGCTCCACACGTCGCCCGGCCCGCCGAAATCCGCCGGCGCGGCGGTGGCGAGATCGGGGACACCGGGGCTCGTGAGGGTCGCGCGGCCCACCGGACCGCCGGCGATCCTGACCTCGTAGCGATGCGGCAACCGCTTCATGACGTTCTCCTTTTTTTCAGGTACGCGACGCACGCATCCACCGTCGCGAGCTTTCCGTAGTCCGCTGCGGGGATGTCGACGCCCAGCGCCGCGTGCAACCCACCATGAAATTCAGCATATCCATCGAATCGAGATCGAGCTGCTCCCGCAGGGGGACGTCGCTTCGGACGCGACTGAGGTCGGCCTCCGGCGCAATCTCGGCGAGCGCGCTCAGGACTGCGGCGCGGAGAGCGTCGGTCACAATGTCTCCGGGGTCTGCAGCAAGCGCTCGACCGCCGTGAGAAAGAGCCCGCCGCGGTGGCCGTCGCTGACGCGATGGTCGGCCGAGAGCGCCACGCTCACCAGCGGCCGGGGCACGACAGCGCCGTCCGAGACCCACGGGGGCTCCGCGATCCGGCCGAAGCCGACGATCGCGACCTGGGGCGGATACACGATACCGAACACGGTCTCGACGCCCTGCTCCCCGAGACTGGTCACGGTGATCGTCGGATCCGACAGCTCGGAGCTCCTGAGCACACCCGTGCGCGCGCGCTGGACGAGGTCGCGCAGCGCCCGCATCAGATCACCGATCGACAGTCGGCGTCGTGGACGGCCGGGGCGACGAGCCCGCCACCGCGCAGCGAGATCGCCACGCCCAAATGGACGCGGGCACTCGGCTCCGCGCGATCACCGCGCCACACCGCGTTGAGCTCGGGCACCTGGCGCACGGCGAGCGCCACGGCTTTGAGCAGCAGCACGTTCGCCAGCAGGCGTTCGGTCGCCGGCCGCTTCGCGTTCTCGTTGGCGAGCCAGGCGAGTGCGCGGTGCAGATCGATGGTGTGCGCGAGATAGTAGTGGGGGATCTCGCGCTTCGCCCGCGCCATGGCCGCGGCGATCGTCTGCCGCATGCGGCCGGAATCGACACGCGGGGGGCCGGGCGCCGCGCGGCTGGCCGGCGAGCTCGGTGCGCGCCGCGGCCCAGGTGAACGTCGTTCGGATGCGGCAATAATCATCGAGGTTGGGCACGACCGCTCCGGCGGCGTGGCCCTTGACGATCGGCGGATGTCGCATGCTCGCGTGCGTCCCGCTCACTCCGCCTCAAGCGGAGGCGCGGCGGCTGCCACGGGCGGCCGTCCTCGCCTTGAGGTGCTTGAAGAACTCGATCTGCCGCAGCCGCCTCCTGGCCTCGGCGAGCGTGTCATAGGTGCCGAAGCGCCTTCCGGTCGTCTCCGACACGACGACGTACTTGCCTCCCTGCTTCACGATCATCGGGCTTCTCCTGATTCCGGCACCTCGATCACCGTGATCTTCACCGCCACCAGGCGCTTTCCTTCGTGCCGGCACTCGACCGTGACCTGGTCGTTGAGATAAACGCGCTCGGGCCCGATCCTGAACTCCACCCAGTCGTTGCGGAATCCGCTGGGGGCGGCCTCGACTCGGGCGACGATCGCGTACCTCGTCTCCGGCGTCAGCTCGATCGTCCGACGCGTGAGCACGGTCGCGCCATTTCGTACCTGCCAGGGGCCGACCTCGGCCAGCACGAACGTCCGCGCATCGTCGGGGATGGAGACGATGCTGCCCGAGTGTCGCTTGATCTCCGCCGCGCCGGCCGGTGCGGCGAGCGCGAGCACCATTGCCAGAGTCACCATCACGCCACTGAGTCGTCCCATCGGAAGCCTCCTTCTACGGTGCTCAGGCTCACGCGCGCGCGAGGGCCGAGACGACGTCGCTTTGCGTCAGGATGCCGATGACGCGTCCATCCTCGACGACCGGCAACGCGCCGATACTCCGCCCGACCATCAGATCCATCGCCTCTTTGAGCGACTGCGCTGGCCCGACCGACACGGCCGGCGCGCTCATCACCTCCGCCACCACTTCCCGCGGCGGCCCCGCTCCCCGCCGCGTGCCGAGCACGTCGTCCTCGTTGACGATGCCGACGAGGCAGCCCTGGTCGTTCACGACGGGCAAGTAGTGAATCCGGTGACGCACCATTCGCTGCACCGCGTCCGCCAACGGCGCGGTCGCCGGCACGGTCACCGGAGGCGTGGACATCCGTTCCCGCACGCAGACCCCCATCGGCCACGCGGCATGCTCGTCGCCGGGTCCCTGACACGGATCGATACGCATGTGCCTCATCCAACCCTCCAGCCCGTAGTGCCCCGGTGATGTTGACGTGCATCGGCGCTGCCAACCTGAAAGTGCCGTAGAATTCGCGCGTTTCCCTGAGCCGGAGAAACGCTCGGGAAGCGCCGGCGCCTCACATGGGGCGCGGCCTCCTCAGCAGGAGGGCCGCGTGACGCTCGTTACGCTCGGCGTGGGCGCACAGGCATCACCGCGCTATGCGCCGGCCGGAGTCCTGGTGATGCACCCAGGGGTACGCGGGGTCATCGACGGCGGTGACGGCGGCGTAGTACCTCTCACACTCGGGCTCGCGCCCGCGGACGACGCGCCGGCCGGCCAGCGGCCCCTTCGTCTCGGCGACCACCGTTCGCTGGCCCTCGGCCTCCCCGTCGGTGTGAAAGTAGATGACCACCCAGTCTCGGGTGCGCCCGAGCTGATGGGCCATCGCGGTGTTGGAAAACAGAACCGTGAAGCGCCAGTCGCCACGCTCGGTGTGCAGGATCGGGAGCCAGCGCATGCCGGCCGGGTTAAAGCGCCGCGGCGCGATCCGCGCGAGGCCTCCGGCCGCCGCACGGCGTCGATACTCCTGATCGACGTCCAGCAACGCGTCCACGGATGGCTCGGTCGCCTTGCGGCTGCGCCGTCGGCCGAGCAAGGTGGCGAGCTGGGCGCGAATCATGGCGACGCGGCGTGAGCCGATTCCCGGTACTGCCGCGAGCCGGCCGTCGTGGGCAGCGCTCTCGAGCGCCTCGAGGCTGTCGATGTCGAGACGCTCATGAATTTGGCGAGCGAGGCTCGGTCCCACGCCCGGGATCGAGCGAAAGAGCTGCTCGGGGTCGTGCGCGCCGCGAAGGCGTTCGAGTTGACACCACCGGCCGGTGCGGATCAGCTCAGCGATCGCCGCCGCGATCCCGGCGCCGATTCCCGGAAGCGCGCGAAGCCCCTCCACTCCGCGGAGGGCGAGAACCTCGTTGACCGGGACGTCGAGCGTTGCGATACGCTCGGCGGCCAAGCGGTAGGCGCGAATCCGAAACGGGTTCGCCCGCTGGGCCGCGAGAATATCGGCCGCCTCGCGAAGATTTGCGGCGACCACCTCGTTCTTCGAGGGCTCCCCCGGCGCCACGACCGGCTTCCCCCTCACTCCATCGCGGGCACCTTCGGCTCTTTTTCCTCGGGAATCTCGGTCAGCGTCGCCTCGGTCAACAGCAGCAGGCTCGCCGCCGAGATCGCATTCTCGAGCGCGACCCGGACGACTTTGGTCGGATCGATGATCCCGGCGTCGACCAGATCGACATATTCCTTGCGAGCCGCGTCGAATCCGCGATTGCCGGCGCTCTTTCGCATCTCGTTGACGACGACGCCGCCGTCGACGCCGGAATTCTCGGCGATCTGCCGGGTCGGCGCCTCGAGCGCGCGCTTCAAGATCTGCAACCCCGTCCGCTCGTCGCCCTCGCACTTGCCTTCCTCGCGCTCCACCGCATCGATGGCGCGTAGCAGCGCGAGCCCACCTCCGGGGACGATCCCCTCGGCGACGGCGGCCTTGGTCGCGCTGATCGCATCGTCCAGCGCCTCCTTGCGGCTCTTCATCTCGGCTTCCGACGGCGCGCCGACCCGGATCACGGCCACGCCGCCCGACAGCTTCGCCAGCCGTTCCTGCAGCTTCTCGCGGTCGTAGTCACTGGTGGTGCTCTTCTCGATCTGCTGGCGGATCTGCGTCTTGCGTCCCTCGATGGCCTTCGTGTCGCCGAGCCCGCCGATGATCGTGGTGTTCTCGCGGTCGAGGCGCACGCGCTGGGCGCGGCCGAGTTGCTGCAGCTCGACCTTTTCGAGCTTGACGCCGAGCGCTTCGGTCACGACCTGGCCGCCCGTGAGGACCGCGATATCCTCCAACATGTCTTTACGGCGGTCGCCGAAACCCGGGGCCTTGGCGGCGGCGCAGCGGAGGGCGCCGCGAATCTTGTTCACCACTAGGGTCGCGAGCGCTTCGCCGTCGACATCCTCGGCGATGATCACGATCGGCCGTGCAGCCCGTGCCACCTGCTCGAGCAGCGGCAAGAGATCCTTCATGATCCCGACCTTCTGATCGGTGAGGAGCAGGAATACGTCCTCGAGCACCGTCTCCATCTTCTCGGCATCCGTCACGAAATACGGCGACAGGTAGCCCCGATCGAACTGGAGCCCTTGAACCACCTCGAGCTGCGTCTCGGTGGTCTTCGACTCCTCGACCGTGATCACGCCCTCGTCGCCGACCTTCTCCATCGCGTCCGCGATCAGCTCTCCGGTCGCGACGTCGTTGTGAGCTGAGATGGTCGCGACCTGCGCTTTCTCGAGACGGCTCTTCACGGGGCTCGACATCGTACGCAACGCCTCGACCGCAGCCCGTGTGCCTCGATCGAGCCCGCGCTTGAGATCGACGGCACTGGCCCCGGCGACGACGTTCCGGAGGCCCTCGGCGAGGATCGCGTGGGCCAGCAAGGTCGCGGTGCTCGTGCCGTCGCCCACCGCATCGCCCGTCCGTTCGGCCGCCTGGCGGATCATCTGAGCGCCGAGATTCTCCGACGGCTCCTTCAGCTCCATCTCCTTTGCGATGGTGACCCCGTCGTTGCAGACGACCGGGACGCCGAAGCGCTTCTGGATCAGCACGCACTTGGACTTCGGTCCCAGGGTCACGCGCACAGCGTCGGCCAGCGCCGAGGCCCCGCGAAGAATCTTCTCGCGAGCTTCCGAACGGAACAGCACCTGCTTGTACGCCATGGGGTCTCTCCTTTCAAAGCCTTTCAGCCGAGCGGCTCGAGCTCCTGCGCAGTGTGCCGGTACGCGCGGACAGCCGGCCGGTATCTGATGACGTATTCATTGCGCGCGAACCGTCATGACGGGACATCTCGCGGAGGCCAGTACACGCGACGCCACGCTGCCCAGGATGGCTTTCACCACGCCGCTGCGGCCGTGAGTGCCCATGACGATAAGATCGATCCGGTTCGTCTGCGCGAACCGGACGATCCGCTCGTGTGTCACGCCTGTATCGATCAACGCGCCGCGCGCGCGCACCCCCGCACGCTTGGCCTCGGCCAGCAGCTTGTTGAGCTGGCGCTGCGCGGCCATGCGCTCGCCGCGCTCCAGCTGATTCCACGTTTGGGGCGACATGTACGCGTCGGGCACCACGGCGATCACCGGTAAGACATGCGCCACGACCAGCTGAGCGCGCTCGGTCTTCGCCAGCGCGATCGCTCGCCTGAAGGCCGGCCGCGACGCCACCGAGAAATCGGTGGGATGGAGGATGCGTCGAACCCATGGCACGGTATTCTCTCCTCGAGTATCCGGTCGTGTCGTCAGGGCCTGCGCCGGCCTGCTCCGCTGCGCAAGCGGTCGATGAGCAACCAGACGGCGACCCCGACCACCACGACGACGGCCATGGCGATCACCCACTGGTCACGAATCGCTTGCACCAAGCTTGGCCTCCCCGCTCAGCGGTATGCGAACGCCCACTCATGGCTCAGCCCTTGATACTTCCGATCGGCGTGAGCGAGACCACTCGGCGCGAGATGTCGAGCCGGTGGACGGCGTCCACGACCTCGTCGAGATTCTTGTAAGCAAAGCCCGCTTCCTCGGCGACGCCCGACTTCGACGCCGCCCGCACGACGATCCCGCGCACAGCCATCTGCTCGATGAGCGTCTCGCCCCATACCCGACGCTTGGCCTGCGCGCGCGACATGGTCCGGCCGGCACCGTGCGCCGTCGAGCCGAACGTTTCCTTCATCGCGTGCGCCGTGCCGACCATCAGCGCCGAGCCGGTCTCCATGGAGCCGCCGATGATCACGGGTTGACCGACCTCGCGATAGCGCGCGGGCACGTCGGGTGCGTTGGGGCCGAACGACCGGGTCGCGCCCTTGCGGTGCACCACGAGGTGCACGGACTCGCCCTCGACGGTGTGATGCTCGAGCTTCGCGGTGTTGTGGCACACGTCGTAGATGACCTCGAGCCCCAGGTCACGCGGGTCCTTGCCGAATACACGGCCGCACACCTCGCGCACGCGGTGCGTGATCACCTGGCGATTCGCGAACGCCGCATTGGCGGCCGCCGTCATGGCGCCGAAGTACGCCTGGCCTTCCGGAGACCGGAACGGGGCGCAGGCCAGCTCGCGGTCTCTCGCCGTGATGCCGTAGCTCCGCATGACCTGGTCGAACTTTCTCAGGTAATCGGTGCCGATCTGATGGCCGAAGCCGCGCGAGCCGCAATGAAGCATGACGAGAACCTGGCCGGGCTGCTCGATGCCGAACGCTTTGGCGACCTGCGGGTCGTGGATTCCACCGGGCGGTACGACCTGGATCTCCAGATAGTGATTGCCCGACCCGAGCGTACCGAGCTGGTCGCGGCCTCGCGTGATCGCGCGGTCGCTCACCTGCTCGGGATCGGCCCCGGGCATGCAGCCGCCGCCCTCGGTGGCTTCGAGGTCCTCGGGCCAGCCGTAGCCGTGCCGTACGCACCACCCCGCCCCCTCCCGCAGGACCTCACGCAACCCGTCCGTGGAGAGCCGAACGAATCCTCTTGATCCCACACCCGATGGGACCGACTCGAACAGCGCGTCGACGAGCTCGGTGAGCCGCGGCCGAACTTCGGCCTCGCTGAGGTTTGTCTTCAGGATCCTCATGCCGCAGTTGATGTCGAAGCCGATGCCCCCGGGGGAGATGACGCCCGTGTCGGCCCGGAAGGCGGCGACGCCGCCGATGGGGAAGCCGTAGCCCCAGTGGCCGTCCGGCATGCAGAGCGCAGCTCGCACGATCCCGGGCAGGCACGCGACGTTCGTCACCTGCTCGAACACGCCCTCGTCCATCCGGGAAAGCAGCGCTTCCGAGGCATAGATGCGCGCGGGGACGCGCATACCGGGCTTCTCGCTCGTCGGGATCTCCCACACGCACTCGCTGACCGGGATCGTCTTCATGGGCGTCATGTCAGATGTCGATGACGACGCGAGCCCGCCATCCGTGGTCGCACGGCTCGAGCGCGAATCGATGGAACGTCACCGCCTTGGCATCGGCCCGCAACACGGTGGTCGCGCGATCGATCGGACCGCCGACCAGGCGCGCCGCCAGCCGGCAGGGCGGACCGGGAATCACGTGCGCACTCACGCGCGCGAATACGAGCTGCTCGGCATCTTTCAGGTAGATCAACTCGGAGAGCCAGTCGAACAGCAACAGATCGAGCGACGAGGTCGTGAGCTCGACTCGGCGCTCGGTGACCTGCCGGATCGAGCTCGGGTCCACCATGATGTCAGCGAGAGCCATCGCTGCCGTGGCGAACAGATCGTCGAGGTCGTCGCCCACGATCTCCACGGCACAGTCCGCGACGGCGATCCCCTCGACGAACTCGTGTCGGCCCACAACCCGTCGCTCGTCCTAGGCCGTCTTCTCGGGGATCGTCGTGCCCTGGGCGGCCTGCGTCTTGGGCAGCGTGATCGTCAGCAAACCGTTCTCGAACGTCGCGTCCACCTTCCCCGTTCCTCCCCCCGGGCTCAGCCTGAGCCCACTGACCGGACCTGTGATGGAGCGGCCAAATCCCGACGACGTCCCCCATCGTCGGTTCGCTCAAATAAGAGGAGCAACCGGAATGCCACGGTGAAAGTCGAGCGCGCTGCGGTACTTACGGCGCGTTTGTCCGTTTTCGCCGATGGCGCATCGGGGCACTGGTGCCCCAAGTGGGGCGCGGCGTCTCCGGCGACGGCGGCGCCAATCGCGCTGTTCTTTGCCGGGAATCGCACATTCCTGCCACCTCGCAAGGAAACGGAATGAAACGCATTTGCGGGATCCTGCTGGCCTCGGACTGCTGGCCCACGGGCTACGTTTCAGAGCTTTGGAATCCGAAGTGTCTTGCTGATCATCAGTGAGCCCGACAGCACGAAGAGGACGACCAACGGGTGGGCATCGAAAGGGCCGAGCGCGACCGTCCCGAGCTGCAGGTCGGGTCCGATGCGGCCGAGCCATGCGAGGACGACGATGACGACAACGAGGAGGAGGCTGGTCGGAATCGGTGTGCCCTCGAAGTAAGGGACCTTACCGGCGCCACTCGCGAGCGCGTCGGCTGTCACGTTGTACCGGGCTAGTCGACTGATTCCGCATCCGACGAAGAACAGCAACGCCAGAACGTCCCAGATGGCCGTCATGCCGATCGCGTACGCGAGGCAGGCCGGGGCGACGCCGAAGCTGATGACGTCGGCGAGCGAATCGAGCTCGCGCCCCATCGGCGAGGCTTCATGACGCCAGCGGGCGACGCGCCCATCCGTGACGTCGAAGACGAGCGCTGCCGCCATCAATATCGCGGCGCCATAGATCGCGCCCCGGCGCGCATCGCGCAGATGATTCATGGCCAGGAAGATCGCCGCCGTACCACAGCAACCATTGGCCAGAGTAAAAAAATCGGCCAGCTGGAAATCTCGAATCATCGAGAAATGACGCGGAGGCCCGTTCGGCATCACGCGTCTCAGATGGAAAGTCGATCGATGGCGACGAAGGCGCAGAACCGCGTGGTCGGGTCCTCGGTCTCGAGGACGATCACGCGGCGTCGTGCTCCTTCACTTCAACGTCGCGAGATACGCCGCGAGGGCGCGAATCTCGTCCTCTGGCAACGCGAGTCGTGGCATGTGGGCCCGAGGCTTCTGCGCGGCCGGATCGCGCAATCAGCTCGCCAGCTGAGATTCGGTGTACTTGGCGCCGATGTGCGACAGATCGTAGGCGATGGGCGTGCCCGCCACGCCGACGCGGTGACAACCGTAACAGCCCTGTGAAAAGAACAGCTGCCGCCCCTCGCCGGCGCTCTCGGCCCGGACGGCCGCTGTCACGAACCCGATCACCCACACGATGCCGATCACGATCATTCCCATCCGCCGCATTTGACTCGCCCCTCCGCCGATCCAGTCGCGATTCGGCCACGGAATGCCGACATGGTAGCACCGTGCCCCGCTTCGACATTCTCGCGATTCCCGACAGCTCGTTGCATCTGGATGGTCACGGATCAGGATCGTCGTCGAGTATGGCGCGCGGATCGCGACGCTCGCGAAACAGCCGCCAGTACGAGATGCGTGACCTCGTCCAGGAGACCCATGGCATTGAGCGCGGCCGGGTGCACTACGCGGTCGGGATTGTGGTCCGCGTCGCGAACCGTTTTCATCCGGCGCGCGAGATCGCCGCTCGCGGCCAGATCGACGAGGACGACGTTCGCCGAGAGCGAGAATAGTCGGTCGGCGAACCCGTAGCGATCGCGGGCCGTGAAACTGACGAAGAACACGGCGGCGGCAAGGGCGATGATCACGGGACCGGTGTCGCGGTGGGCGATGCGGGCGAGCACGGTTGCGTCGATCGAGAAAGCCGTCCATGCTCGCCGGTACTGTCGCGCGCGATCCGCCGGGCGCTTAGCCGTCGACCGCCCGTCCTGGTCGACGCCCCAGCGGCGCCAGGCATCGCCGGTCGCACGTGATCGCGGTTTTCGGCCGGAACTCGCTGCACGCGGTCACCCCGATCGGGCGGCCCTCCGGCTCGGCCTCCAGGTAGCTCACCTGGGCATCGGTGCCCCGAATTGGACAGCGCAACGTGCAACGCACCGTTCGCATGCTGCGGGCGAGAAAAAACACCAGAAGCGCTATGGCGAAGATCCAGAGGCTCGCGATCGTGATCATGTATGGCCCTCCTCTGCATCGAGCGCGTGCATGGACGGTACCGCGAGCCGCCTTGCGACCCGCGTGCGGTAATAGACGCCGTCGGTGCAGGCATTTCTCGGGCGCTTGCGGACAATGGCGCTGGCTCGATTGCCCGCACCGACTGGGGCGAGCGCTGCGCTCTGGTCGTGGCGGTGCCGCACCACATGTCGCGAGGATGTCCCAGCGTGTCGGCGCAAGTCATCAGATTTGCTCACCTCCCACTCCGGCATTCGGGTTGCTTCATCGTCCGGACATGACGAACACAACCGTTCGCCCGCGCCGTTCTCCTCAATTGAGGCTCGAGATCGCCGGTCTTCCGGTGGCCTCGCCGCTCCGGGCGCGGATCGCTCAGCGGATCGGGCGCTCGCTCGTCGGTGTACAGACGAGCCCGGTGCATGCCCACGTGGCGTTCGCGGACATCAACGGCCCGAAAGGCGGCGTCGACATTCGGTGCGCGATCGACGTGCAGATACCGCGTACCGCCCCCCTGCACG
>Ga0066388_100000875_pt1 | contig 15668 bp, 15 predicted proteins | sample PanSoiMetaGPlot6_FD_64539 | JGI IMG/M metagenome (GOLD analysis project Ga0066388, IMG submission 64539) | Tropical forest soil microbial communities from Panama analyzed to predict greenhouse gas emissions - Panama Soil - Plot 6 (Hybrid Assembly) | ecosystem: Environmental > Terrestrial >... | reverse complement strand
GGACCTACGGTCTCACTCTGACGTACTTCTGCAGCCGCTTGGGTCTGGGCTCGCCTCCATAGAGGTTGCCGTCCCGATCGACCGCGACGAACTCGGCGCCGTCGCCAGCGGTCTGCCGCGGATCGCCCCACGGATACAGGATGAACGCATTGATCCATCCGGTTCGAGCGTCGCCGATCCGGATCCCCTCCTCCCAGCCGGGATTCTGCACATCGTCGGACTCCGAGTCGGCGACGTAGATCTGATCCTTGCCGTCGAACGTGATGCCGCTCGGCTTTCCGAATTGCGTCCACGGCGTTGAGAGCGACTTCCCATCCTGGTCGAAGATCTGGATGCGGTTGTTGCCGCGGTCGCCGACGAAAATGCGGCCTCTCGAATCGATTGCGATGGCGTGCAGCGCGTGGAACTCGCCTGGCGCCCAACCGCTCTTGCCCCACGCCTTGGTGAAGCTTCCGTCCTTGGCGAACTTCACGACGCGGTTGTTGCCGTTGTCGTTGTGACCGTCGGCGACGAAGACGTCGCCGTTCGGCGCCACCGCGACGTCGCTGGGGGAGTTGAAGTGATCGGGGCCGCTGCCGGACTGGCCGGTCGTGCCGAGCGTCATCAGCACCTTGCCGTCTGGGCTGAACTTGATGACCGCGTGTCCGCGTTTGTCGCCCTTCGGGATCCGGTTATCGGCTACTGCATCGGTGACCCACACGTTGCCGTCGCGATCGACGTCGAGCCCGTGCGGCCAGATGAACATGCCGCCGCCGAAACTCTTGACGACCTTTCCGTCGGGGCTGAACTGGAGGACCGGATCGGTCTTCGAGTCTCGACACTCATCGCCGAACCGTGCGGGATCCTCCAGCCTGTCGCATCGCACGATCGCCCAGACGTGCTGCCCGTCGGGAGCGATCGACACTTTCCCCACGGCTCCCATCGGCCGTCCGTTTGGAAGCTTGGCCCATCCTTCGACAACGCGATAGGGGTTCGGCAGCACCTGCGCCGAGGCCGTCCACCGGGCGGCGCTTGCTGACGCGACGAGAGCCAACGCGACGATGAGCGAAAGTCGATGTGCGCTTCGCATGGCGAGAGTATGCCGCAATTTCGACGGCATGTTTTCGAACGAAAGACCCCTCACGCGCATCAGGGGCCTCTGGGCGTGAATCGCAGTAGCCCCGCGGAGGCGCGGCGGAAGTCAGCGGACGTCCACACGGCACGCATCAGACCGTTGGTGTCGTGTGCCGGCGACGACTGCACGAGGTGACCGATTTCGTGCGCCATCGCGCAGGCAAGCAGGCGCGCTGGGGGCACGACGTGGCGATCAGCTTCCTGGAGTACGCGTTCGTAGTACACCCACGCGACCTTCGTGCCCATCGCCGTGCGAATGGCAGCTCCCATCACTGCTCCACCGTGCGACCGTAGCGCGCCGCCTTCCTTCGGCATCATCGTCAGGTGAATCACGTTCGTACCTGGCACCGGCGGCTCGGACGCCGACGCCCATTCGAGGGTCACGCCGATGTCGGCAAGAATGATCGCGGCCGCCGCCTGCGCTTCGCGCAAGATCGGCGGCGGTACGCCTCCTAGATCGGTGACCTGGATGATCAGGGCGGTGGCGAATGCATGAAGCAGCACACACGCATTGTGAACAGCGTTGCCTGTATGAGTCGATTACTCGAGACGTAGGATCGTCAGACGGCCACCGTGCTCGGGATCGTCGCGAGCCGCCGCGAAAAGTGCTCAGTCGCCTCGTCGGCGGGAAAGAAGCATTCGATCTTCAAGTTCTGAAGTGTGATGTCGCGCGCGCGGCCGATGAATGTCATCGCGGAGAAAAATTTCAGCGACACATCGCCCTTCCGCAGGTGCATGTTGACCAGCGGCGTGTCCGCATCGAGCGCGTTCAGCGCGGCAAAATATGTGGGCACGTCGGGATAAGCGAGCACCTGGTCGCGTAACCTCACGAGCGCGTCGTTCCCGGTCTCGGCAATCTCGCGCTGCAACCCCCGCATCGCGCACTCGGCCATCTCGTCCCAGTTGACGATGAACGGCCGGATGCCGCGCGGATCGAAGATGGTGCGGATGCCATTGATGGTGATGCCGTCAGGCAGCGGGCCGCGAAACATCTCGAAGATGCGCCGTGACGCCTCGTTGCGCAGGACGATGTCGTGGTAGGCGTTCATGACCAGGGCGGGATACGGCTCCTGCTGGCGCAGCGTGTACTCGAGCGCCCGGCGCACGTGCGCCAGTTCGGGCGCCGAAAGCGGCCGCTCGCCGAACACCGGCGCATAGCCGGCGCCGACAAGCAGGGCGTTGCGCTCGGAGAGCGGAACGTCGAGCATTTCGGCCAACAACTGCACCATCTCGCGGCTCGGTCGCGCTCGTCCGGTTTCGAGAAAGCTCAGATGGCGCGCGGAAATGCCAGCCTCGCACGCCAGGCGCAGCTGCGTAAGACGGCGCGCGCCGCGCCAGTGCCGAAGCAGGGTGCCGAACGTGAGATTCCCCGGTTCTCCGAGCAGCGTGTTCATGGCCTGCCTTGCCTTATCGGGCATGTTGCTGCCTCCGAGCAGCGAGTTCAATTACTTCTGAGGTAATCGGACTTGTCTGTCACCAGCTGCTCAGCGTCACGGCATCCGATTGACGGCGCTTGGATCGCCAGTGGGCGGCGGGGCGAGATCCACAGCTGCGGGCGGCCCGAGCAACTCGCGCAGGATCGGTTTCAATGCATCCGCCCAGATCTGATACCCCTTGATCGTCGGGTGCAGCTTGTCGCGCTCGTTCAGGACGCCGTCGAACAGCCTGCCGTCGGCATCTGCCAGCCGATCGTTGATCGTCAGGAAGCGCACGCGCGAGCCGTCCGCAAGCCCTGCAATCGTCTGGTTGATACGGTTGATGGTCGTCATCACTGCGAGGTTGTCGTTCCGCGGGAAGATCGCCGTCAGGACGATCGTCGCGGTCGGCGCCTTCTGCCGGCAGATGTCGACGATCGCCTTGATGCCGCGCGCGATCTGCGCGGCCGTCTGTTCGTCGCGCGCCTGCGTGCCGACGTTGTTCGTGCCGGCCAGCAGCACGATTACCTTCGGATTGACGCCATCGAGCTCGCCGTGTTCGAGCCGCCACAAGATGTTCTCGGTCCGATCGGCGCCCCAGCCGTAGTTCGCCGCATGCCAGCCAAGGAAATTCGCCCGCCAGTTCGCGAGCAGCTCCGGGTAATCGAGCGCGCCCCACCGCCGCACGATCGAATCGCCCTCGAAATACACGTCGATGCGGCCCCGCTTCGCTTTATCGAGCAGTTGCGCGTGCGCGTTCATGGAGTTCTGGTCGGTTCGAGGCGCCGACCTGTCGGCGGGTCGGTCCGTGGGCGAAGCGACCGACAACCCTTGCGACAGGAACCTGTCGGCCCAAGGAATGAAGTACTGCCAGTTCGGGCCGTCGGTGTGCCCGCCGTCGTGCTGCCGCCATGCGAGCTGGCCGCCGAGCATTCCGACGTTGACGACGGGCATTTTCTCGCGTCCGTAATCGTCCGACACGCCCAGGTCCTTCGCGCCGAGCAGCCGGAACACGGGCTGCGCCGCTACGGCGGCCATGTAGCTGCCCTGGTGATCGAGCCACCTGGCGTCGCCGCGCTCCGGGATGCCATAGCTGATGAACGTCGGCCGCGGTGCGCAGAGCGCGAGCAGTTCGTGGGCGTCCACCGGCAGGTCGGCCGCCGTCTTCCGTCCGAAGGACGATTGCTCCGTTCCGTATTTCAGAAAATTGCCCGCCATCCAGTGATACTCGCCGGGTCCGGTCAGGTTCTCGACTGCCTCGCCGAAGTTCCGGCGGTGCAGCTTGGCGCCGCCTTCGCCGGACGACCCAATCAGCACCGCCGCGAACCGCTGGTCGTACGCCATCGCGACGAGTGCCGCCTTGCCAAAGCGCGATACGCCTTCGATCCCGACCTTCCTCGCGTCGACGGCGGTATCGGTCTCGAGGTAATCGAGACCGCGCGACGCGCCCCACGCCCACGCGCGCAGCGCACCCCAATCGTCGGGACGCCGCCGCTGGCCTTTATTGGCGAGGCCGATGATCCCTTTCGTGAGGCCGGCGCCGTTGTCGGCCTGGATGCTGCCGGGATTGATCGCCGCGTATCCCCATCCGTTGGCGATGAGCTGTTCGAACGCTGGAGAATCTGTCGCAGCAGGCGGCATGCCCGGCCGTGCGCTGAACATCATCACGACTGGCACGGGCTTCACCGCATTCGCGGGCGTCACCACCGTCATCCGGATCTCGACGGTGATCTCGGAAAACGCCGCATTGTCGGCGACTCCAATCACGTCCTTGCCGACCGCCGGACGTCCACCAACGTCGAATCGTTCCGTCCGTCGAACCTGCCACGTGACGTGCGGGGCGTTTCGCGGCACGCGGCCAAGTACTTCGCGATCGAAGTCCTCCGCGATTTCTGTACGCCGTTTGGTCCACCAAATGTCTGCGCTGCCAACCCTGCCGCCGTCCTTGAGCGTCAGCGCGTCGGGCAGGTTCGGGTACGGGTTGGCGAGCGATTCGTCGTAGTTGGCGTGGTTGGGGGCCGACTCGTTGCCGCTCGGACCAGGACGCAGCCGCGTGATGCCGAGCTGCTCCAGCATATTCCGATGGTCAGCCGCGGTCGCCGGATCGAGCGGCTGCTGCGCGAAGCCCCCGATCGAAAGCGTGAGCACGACCGCTGCGATTCCGAGAGCGCGGCCGTACCGCAACGGAATGACCAACCTCATACCGCCTCGAGGAGCCTTCTCGCTTCCCACGCGTCGACTGAACCGGTCGCCCGAAGCGATTGGCGAGCCGCGGAAGTCAGGTGCCGCCGGATGATAGCGCATCCGCTGGCGGCGACAGGGCAGCGGCCGCATCGAGCGAGTACGCCTGCTGAAAACTTTTCACCGCGGCCTCGGTGTCCTTCCCGAACTTGCCGTCCGTTCCGTGCGGATCGAACCCTTGATCGGTGAGCGCCACTTGAACCTTCCGAACGAGCTCGCCCCGAGCGCTTCAGCCAGCAGGACAGTAGCCATACGTTCCTCACGTCACACTTGGCGTCGACGTCGTTTGATGGAAATGGCAGAGCTGTCCCTGAACCGGGTCGTCTCTGACCTGCGTTCGAGACAACGAACTCGTTGCGCCGGCACAGCTCAAGACATGGTACGGTAATCTTCAGCTGTCTCGAGATCAGTTCCGACTGAAGAGGTTGGTACGTGTCTTGACACGCTCGAGAACCTTCCGCAACGCGCGGCATCGCACGAGGCGCGCAGATGAACGCGATGGTCGCTTGTTCCGCGCTGGTGAGCGTGCTCCTCGCGGCTGCGGGACCCAACGACACGACGACGCAGCGATTTCGTTGCTATCCGATCCGGCCTGGCGATTCAGCCGCGCAGATTGCTGAACGCCTGACGGGCCACCACCTCAACCGGTGGGGATCGTCGTTCCAGATTTTCGATGCGCATCGAAGACTGGTACGCAAGTCCGATTACGACGCGATTTATCCGGGGTGGACCGCATGTCTTGCCGAGGGTCGTTCGCCAGCCGAGATTCCATCGGGACCGCCGGCGGCGTCGGTCGACGACGCGCAGCAATCGGATGCGCCGATGTCCGATCTGGACCCGATCCTCTACGACCCGGTTCTGTGGTGGCTCACCTCGATCGTGCTGGCGGCGGCATCGACGTCGCTGTTCATGATGCATTCCTGGAAACGGCAGCGGGCGCTTGCGCACATCATGCGGCGGTTCGGCGGCGACTTCGTGCGGGAATTCGGGCGTCCCAGCGCACAGTACCGCGGCGCGGGACCGTCGCCTCGCGCGCGGCTTCGTATCAACCCTCGTCGATCGCGGATGGAGATCATGGTCGCGCCGTCGCCGGGGCGGACCTATCCGAATCTGTCCGATCACAGGGGCAACGTCGAGTATGACGTCGCACGGGTGACAGCCGCGCTGAAGCAGGACGCCTTCGCCAGCGGCCGGCCGTACGCGGAAGGCGAGTGGGTTGTGCTGCCGTTTCAGTTCAACGGTCGCGTCCCCAAGGAAGGTGACAGGTGACTATTCTTCTCCTCAGCGCAGGCGGCGGCGGCGGGAACATCCTGCGCTCCCTCAAGGCCTTGTTCCGGCACGACCTGATGATTGCGGAGAAGGCAGACGCGAGGTACGCCGAGCGGCTGCGCCGCGCCGTCACGACACGATTCCTGGACACCAACGAGTTCTCGCTGCTGAACGTGCCGCCGGAGGAGCGGGTGCTGATTGGCGCGCCTACCACCCGCCGGTTCGGTTCGAGGCACGACCCGCAGGTCGCCAGAGCAGCGCTCGAGCAATCCCGCCAAGAGGTGGAACACCTGGTCGGTCGCTACTCGGTCGTCATCATCATCGCCAGCGGCGGCAAGGGGACAGGAGCCGGCACCGTGTTTCCGCTGGCCGAGATGGTGCGGAAGCAGCGGAAGCTCGTGATCCCGATTTTCGTGCGGCCCTCGTTCGAGCATCACGAGGTCGAAAAGCGGCGCTACGATCACGCCCTGCGGATCACGGATCAGTTCGATGCCGCGAAGATCCGGCTCGTCGAGATCCTCAACGAACGCGGGTACGTCAAAACGGATCCCCAGCCCCAGGCGATCGTGTGGGAGCGCATGAACCGTCCGATCGCAGGCGCACTACGCAGTTTCCTGTACGTGCTGTCAGATTTGTCGCAGGTCGACCCGTCGGACCTCTCCACGTTGTTCGGCGGCGAGGGCCGGCTGCGCATGGGCTTTGCCGAGATCGACCCCGACGCCGGGTGCGAGCCGAGCGATGCCCAAATCGAGGCGGCCTCGCGCGCATGCTGGGACGAGTCGTACTACGCGTTTCGCGGGTCGGTCGGCACATCGCTGGTCTGCATCCAGGGAGACTGGTCGAACATCGTCGACGCCAAGATCAAAAGCCAAATCGCCGGGCTCGCGATTGGCGCCAGCGGCGCGGAGCACCCGTACAACCCGCTGTACGCGCGGGCCGACCGTACGCCGAGGCCGTGGGGTGTCAGCGGCATCTTCGCCGAGTACACAGGTCAGAGCGCTTCGCTGGAACTCGACTGGTCGCTTTCCGCGCGACCCCTGCGTCTCGGACGGCAGGCGGGTGTGATGGAGTTGCAGGAGCCAGGGCGTGTCCTTCCACCGTCGGTGGACCAGCCGGGCAGCGCGCCGGTGTCGATCGCCGCCCGATCCGTGCGCGAGATCGCGCCGCCTGCGGAGCCTCGCGAGTTTTCCACGCTCTGGGAGTTTGCCGTCGCGCTCAATCGACAGGATCCGGAGGCGCTCGCGATCGCCCGCGACGGCGCTGCCAGCCGCTTTCCTCTCGAAGGCATCGAGGTGAGGAAGCTGCTCGGCACGATCTGGTTTCGTACCATCTTTCAGCACCTCTCTACCGCGTGGCGCGACAAGCTGCTGGAAGCGCTCGTCGAAGAGGTCGTGATCCCCAACCATCCCATCAAATGCCGGCGCGGCGTGAAGCCGCTCCAGAAGGTCGAGTATGCGGAGCTGAAGGAGATCTGGTCGAACACGTTCGTCCCCGAGGTGCTGCGCATCGATCTCGAGCTGCTTCTGACCGTCGGCCGGCTATGGGGCGAGGAGACGATCGGCCGTCTGAGGTTTGCGGACCTCGACTCGCCGGACGGGTCGACCCGGTTGGGTGGGCTGCTGCAGGGGTTCCGAACATAGAGCCGAAACGGTCGCGGCGTTCACCTTCAGGCGGACTCTAGGAGCGGATATGCCTCCGACGTTCGGAAACGGAAAAATCTGTTACATCGAGCTGCCGGCAACCGACGTCGGCGCGTCCTCGGAGTTCTACGGCAAGGTCTTCGGGTGGAACGTCAGGCGTCGTGGGGACGGGAGCGCCGCGTTCGACGACGGGGTTGGCGAGGTGAGCGGGACGTGGGTCCTCGACCGGCCGCCTGCTTCGACGCCGGGTCTCATGGTGCACGTGATGGTCGACAGCGTGGCAGCGACGCTGGATGCGATCGTGGCCAACGGCGGGGAAGTCGTCCAGCCGATCGGCGCGGACGCCCCTGAGATCACCGCAAGGTTCCGCGATCCAGCCGGAAACGTGATGGGCCTCTACCAGCATCGCGGCCGAGGGTGATCGATCTCGCCGCGCTCGTGGGGCAGATCGCGCCGCGCCGCGGCGTGGCGCCGTGGCGCGACCATGAGTACGTGCGCGGCTGGGGCGTGTTCGGGTTGCCGTTCGACTCGGGCCACGTGCTGGCGCTTCGCATCTTCCCTGAAAACGACTTCGCGCCGTACCGGACGCTGTGGCATCGCGGCCCGGAAGGACAGTGGTCGATCTACGTCGACGGACCACGACTCGATACTGCGTGTCCCCGCTACTACGGGCCCGCCTGCCGCTATACCGGCTTCACACGAATCGATCTCGAGTGGACGGGACCCGCGGCGCTGCGCGTCACGATGCGAGACCCCAGCCTGGACTGGAGGATGGTTGCGACGGAGACGCCGACGCTCCGCGCCCTCAACGCGATCAATCATCGACTGCCGTTGTGGACGTGGCGATACGGCCCCCTGGTGCGAGCACGTGAATTGCTCGCACGGCAGGTCCTCGGGATGGGGGACATCCGCCTGTCGGGGACGATGCCCAGCGGACACAAAGGCACGCTGATGCCACAGCGCATGTACATCATCGACGAGGCGACGGCGGTTCTCGACGGTCAGGATCTCGGACGCCCCGCGACCGTCGGGGTCAACCCGCGCATCGGCGACGTTCCGCTGCCAGCGCGAGGCGTGCTGGCTATCGGTCAGGCGGCGTGGGAGATCCTCGACCCTGCCGAGCACGCCCGCGTACGCGCTGAAACGCAGACGTCGCGATGACGCGGTTGGCTCACGAGGGCGTTCCAGTCCGAAGGACGGCACGCGAACGGCTTGACGCCAGCCGTCCGCCCAGGACGCTCAACGGGATCAGCGACGAGAGAAAGGACAGGTGATACCACACGGGAAATTTGTCCCACAGGCTGATGTGCATGGGGATGAACCCAATCAGAAGGACCGAGCCCAGGACGACAGTTGATGTCATCGTTCCCGCGGAGAGGAGCGCGGTGACGCCGGCGGCGACAAGGAGCGACACCGTGCTAATCGACAACCGCGCGAAGAGCATCGGCAGCGTGAACGCCATCGATTCCGCTACCGCAGCGTAGTCCGGCCAGCTCGCACGCATGATTGCGCCGCAGACCGTGATGAGCAGTATCCACGCGAGGAGCCCCGCGACGACCGCCAGAATCATCTTCAGCATGCGCTGAGTATGAAGAGCTCACTCGCACTGTGTCTTGGAAAAATCGGACACGCGTTCGGGAGCGACGCGGCGCGGGCTCGATCCGGACAGCTCCGCGAACTCGTTCGACAGATGCGCCTGGTCGAAGTAGCCCAGGCCCGTCGCCATGTGCGCGAGGTCGGGCGACGCGGTCGGATCGAGTCGGGCCAGCGACGCCTGGAATCGCATGATTCGAGCGAAGCTCTTCGGGCGCAGACCGATCCACTGGCGGAACAGGCGATCCAGATGGCGAGTGCTCATCTCGCATCGCTCGGCAACCCGGTCGATCTTCATCCGGCCCTCGCACCGCTCGAGCAGCGCGACAGCGCGAAGAATGCGATCGTCGACAGGCGTATCGTCGAGCCGCTTCCCGACGAACCCTTCGAGCACATCGAACTGCCGCTCATACGAGGATGCTGCGGCCAGACCGCCTTCGAGCTCTTCGGCATCAACCGCGCGCCATGCGTCCAAAGGTTCACGCCGGTCGGTGAGGTCCGCCGCGGGGATGTGCGTCAGCGCAAACAGAACTCCGGGACGCAGCCGGACGCCTAGCAGCGTCGTGTTCGGTTGCGGCGCAATCTCCCGCGGGCCGAGCCGCGGCCCGGTGATGAAGCTGCGTGGCCTCTGGCACCCGAACACCTCGACCGACAGCGTGCTGCAGCCGTCGGGCAGCGATCGGATGCGCGTGTCTGCCGTGCAGGGTAAGGCCCAGAAACAGCCGACCAGCGTCCGAAGGCGCTCGGGGGGCGGCCGGCGAATAAGCGAGGCGTCGGTAACGAACGCGCTGGCGATGTTCATCTCAAGGCCATCAAATCCGATTCGGTCCGCCAGTACCAAACGCCATCGACGAGCGCCGGCGACGCCAACGTCCGCGCGCCGAGCTCGTTGACGTGCAACAGCTTGAATTCGCGTCCTGCCTGCACCACAAACGTCTGCCCATCGTCGTTCGTGAAGAAGACCTTCCCGTTCACCGCCACGGGTGACGCCGAAAAACCTTCGCGCATCGCTACGCCGAGCCGGTCCTGATACACCAGCGCTCCGGTGGCCGCCTCGTACACGGTGAGGATGCTCTGCATGTCGTTCACGAGATAGAGCAGGTCGCCGACGATGATCCCCGACGGAACGAAGGGCGATCCGCGCGCGGCGCTCCAGGCCACGTGCGTCGCCGTGACGTCGCCGCTGCCGCCTGGACGAATGGCGAGCGTGGGGCCCGCTCGCCCGGAGGAAGCAAACACGAGGCCGTGGCCGACGACGGGCGTTGGGATGACTTCGAACGTCATGCCGCGCACCGTCCAGAGCTCGCGCCCGGTGTCCGGGTCGTATGCCACGACACGGCGTTGGCTGCTGACGACGAGCTCGTCGCGGACGCCGGTGGAAATGACGATCGGCGTTCCCCACCCGACGGTTTCAATGCGCGGCGTCTCCCACAACGTTCGTCCCGTGCGCGCGTCGAACGCGGCCACGAAGGCTCTCTGATCGGAACTGCCGTCATGATCCTGGTAGAGGAAGACGCGATCCTTGTAGAGAATCGGCGAGCCCGCCGGACCGTGGTAGTTGTTGATCGCGCCAAATTTCCGGTGCCAGACGATCGTGCCGTTCATGTCGACGGCGACGAGGCCGTGTCGTCCGAACGACGCATAGACGCGCTCGCCGTCCGTGGCCGGCGTCGCCGACGCGTAGCCATTCTTCGCGTGGACCCACTCGGCGCTGCTCGTCGGCACCGGCGTGGCCCAAGCCGTCGCACCCGTTGCGCGATCGACGGCCATTACCGACAGTCGCCGCCCTCCATCCTGCGCGGTCGTCACGAAGACGCGATTGTCCCAGACGATGGGCGACGAGTTCGCCTGGCCGGGCAGTTTGACCTTCCACTTGATCGGCGTCGTCGCAGACCAGCGATCGACGTAGGGTCCGTTGGCGACGAGTCCTTGTCCCGAGGGTCCGCGCCACCGCGGCCAGAACCTGGCGCCCTGGCCTGAGACATCGACCATGCGCACGTCCGCCGGTGCGGAGGACCCCGTGGCGAGCAGCGCAGCGGACATCGCCAGCGTCAGCGCGATGCGCCTCATAACCCGATTGTAGTAGTTATGCTGCCGATTGAATCGGCGATCGCCGATCGGGAGATCGGCGATTCAGTAGCTCGACGTCTTCGTTTTGTCGCTGGCTTTCTTGGGATCGGCCTTCAGGTGCTCGTCCCACCAGCCGACGATCTGCCGGTGGTAGTCGTATACGTCGTCCACGGACCAAATCGACATGCCGTGGCCGCCGTGGGTGTAGGTGACCCACTTCACGTCTTTGCCGAGGCGGCGCATCGCGTAGTACATCTCCATCGACTGGTGGTACGGCACGTTGTGATCCTGCTCGCCGTGCATGAGGAGGAGCGGCGTCTTGATCCGGTCCGCCGCGAAGATCGCCGAGTGCTCGATGTACTTCATCGGCTGCTGCCAGAGCGTGCCGCCGATGCGATCCTGGCTCTTTTCCGGCGCATGCGTGTTGCGGACGCCGAGCCGCGGGCTGTCGGTGTAGAAGCTGATCATGTCGACCTTGCCCGAGATATTGATCGCCGCCTTGAAGCGATCGGTCCTCGTGATCAGCAGGGCGGTAGCGTAGCCGCCATAACTCGTTCCGGACACGCCAAGGCGATCCTTGTCCGCGACGCCCATATCGACCAGCTTGTTCGCCGCCGCGGTGACGCCTTTCAGCCACGACTCGCCCGGGTGGCCGATCTCGAGGTTCACTGACGGCTGCATGACGGCGTAGCCGTTGTGCGTGAGCACGTTGATCGTGCCGCTGAAGCGATCGTCGAAGAAGTCCTCGTAAATCTCGAAGACCGTCGGATAGCGCGTGCCCGGCTTGTAATCGACCGGGTAGTACAAGACGCCGTAGAGCTTCTTGCCGTCCACGTCGAGATACGACACCAGCTCGGTCTTCGCGATGCCTCCGGACGCAATCGCAGCGTTCGCTGTCGTCAGACGGCGAATGTTCGTGAACTCCGAGTCGGCGGCGAAGAGGTCAGCCGGACGATTGCCGTCTGCGGCGGCGAACACGAACGTGCTCCCGTCTTTCGACAGGCGGACGTTCGAGTAGATCTTCGCGTCACGGACGAGGGGCGTGAGCTGCTTCGCCTGCACGTCGTATCGCGAGACGCCGCGCTCCCATGCCGTTCGCGAGGCGTAGCTCAAGTACACACGCGCGCCGTCCGGCGACCAGTCGATGACCTGGTAGCGCGGCGCCTCTTTGTCCTCCTCGGGCGTTTCGACGAACAGATCCTTCGCGCCGGAAGCCGGGTCGATCAGCCAGAGACCTTTCTTGTCCGAGGCGACGAGGCGGTCGCCGCGCGGGCTGAGCCGGACGACCGTCAAGCGTTGCTCGTCTTTCTTGTCCTCGTCCTTCTTGTCGGCGTCAGCCGGCTTCTCAGCGTCTTTGGGCGCGTTTCCGATCGGCCCGGCGATCTGTTTGGGATCGCCGCCGGCAACCGAGCCAATGAAGACTTTGCCGTCCTTCGAATACGCGAACGTCCGGCCGTCGCGCGACCACTGCATCGTCAGACCCTTCGTGGACTTGAGGATCGTGCGCGCCGCGCCGCCGGCGGCTGGAATGGTCACCACCTGGTTCTCGATGCCGAAGATCGTGTCGTAGTCGGTCTTCTTCGTGATGTCTTCCGAATACGTGAACGCGGATCCGTCCTCGAGCAGACGATACGAGCTGATGCGCGCCTGCGGCACGATGTCGCGCGATCGGCCCGCGGCGACGTCGTACGCGACGACGGATCGGACAAATTCCGAGCGGCGCAAGTCCTCCCACGCGAGGATCGGTTCCGTCGACGCGTGGATCCGAACGGACGAGGCGCCCGTCTCCTCGTCGAAGCGTTTGCGCGTCTCCGTGCGCCAGACCTTGGCGCGCGCCGCAAAAAACAGTTCGGCGCCGGTCGGCGACCACTCGAATTCGGCGTTGTCCGCCGCTTCGGTGCCAGGTGGCAGCGGCGCGCCGCGGATGGCTCCGGTGGCGCGGTCCCAGATCATGGGCTCGAACAGCCCGCCGTTGAGCACGAGGAGCGCGAGCCGGCTTCCGTCCGGCGACCACTTCATCGCGCGAACCTGGCGCTTCTCCGTGAAGATCTTGCGCGTGGCACCGGTCGACGTGTCCACGACCCACACGTCGGTCATCGACGGCGCGATGTAGGTCGGATCCTGGAAGCGCGTGTTGTCGATGCCGATCCGGTTGCGGGTGGAAATCGTGGTGCCGGCCAGCCACCGGCCGTCGGCCGACAGATCGCCCGCGTTGACGACGGCGGCGTCGAGGACGAAGCGGTCGACCAGCCGTTCGAGCGCCGCGGACTGCTGGGCCCATGCGGGGGCAGCGGCGAGAGCGATGAGCACCAGGGCAGCCACACGAGCGCGTCGGCAGTGCATGCGGTCCTCCGTAGCTGCACATTATAAGAACCGCGGTCCCCGCGGCGTCGAATCGAATAGACAACGCCTGGATGTAGACTTCGGGTGCCCGCTCGACCGGGAACCAGAAGTCAGGAGGCTGACATGCTGACGCGAGACATGTTCGTGGTTTCGATGATGACCCTGCTGGCCGTGACCTGCCTCGCAGCGCAGGACCGCGGCGGACAACGAGGCGGTCCACCCGCTCCCGCCATGACATTGACGGTCTCGGGCTTCCCCGATGGCGGGCCGATTCCGGTGAAGTTCAGCCAGGCCGCCGAGGGAGCCGCTCCGGGCGAGGGGACCTCACCGGCGATGACGTGGGCGAATACGCCCGCAGGCACGCAATCGTTCGTCCTCCACATGCACGACCTCGACGTTGCGCGCAACAAGACGACCGACGATCAGGTGCACTGGGTCGTGTGGAATATTCCGGCGACGGCCACTGGTCTGCCCGAGGGCGTTCCCAAGGGTCCGCAATTGTCAGACGGCAGCCATCAGATCAGCGCCACGGGTCAGGTGTATCGGGGGCCTGGCGCCCCGGCGACGGGTCCGCAGCATCACTACATGTTCGAGATCTACGCGCTGGACACGAAGCTCGATGTTCAACCGGCCGCCGACGCGTTCGAGACGCGCGCGAACGTGATGAAAGCGATGCAAGGACACATTCTCGGCAAAGCGGTCTACGGCGGGCTCTTCAAGCGGCCGCGCTGATCAAAGGAACAGAAGGTGGCGCAGACCGTTCTGTCTGCGATCACCGAGAACGCAAAGGTCGCAAAAAGCACGAAGAGATCATCAGCAGATCAGGCTTTGCGGTCTTCGCGGTCTTTGCGTTCTCTTGCCCTGACGTTTACTGCCCCGGCACCATGATGTGCGCCGTCGACGTCCCAGCGTTCATGATCCACGCGCCGCCCTGCCGCCCATTGTCCGGCAGACCAAGCGACGCCGCCGTGGCGCCCGGCACCGCGATGGTGATGTGGTGCGGCCGCGCCTCTTGCTGGCTGGGGCCGTTCACGCTGTACCAGACGGATCCGAACTCGGGCTTCACGCGCGTCCCGCTCTTTTCCATTTCCTGAAGCATCGCCTCGGACTTGGCCCGGTCGCCGGTCGCCTCGGCCTTCAGGTTCTGCGCCTCGCGGTCGATATTCGCGATGCTGGTGCACTGAACCGCGAACGGCTGCTTGAGCGGAAAGCCGGACTCGTCGAAGCACACCAGACGGTTCGTGCCCTTCCGGAGCGTGGTGTAGGTGGAATCGGGCTTCCACTTGATGACCGTTGCCTGATCGCGCTGCTGAGCGGGCGCGGCGACGAGCGCCTTGTCGACATCAGCCTGCGACGCGCCCGGTTCGAGCGGCGGGGGCGGCGGTGGCGGCGTGCCGCGCTGGGCCGCCGCCGTGATTGAAACAGCCATGAGACCGATGACGAAAACGAAGCGTTTCATAAAGGACCTCCCTGCGCCAGTCGCACCCCGACGCGATGCTCACGCGTTTTGACAGGCAGCTTCTCAACGCATCGTATACCCACCTCGGCGGAAGATGATCGCGTCTTTTTTTGTTTGCGCCGGTTCGGTAAACCCGTAACATCCGTCGGCATGATTGCAGGTGTGCTCGGGCAGCTGCTCGGCCAGAGTCCGCTTCTTCTCGTCTACGCCGTCGGGGTGGTCGTCGCGCTGACCTACCTCCCGCGCTATCGCGGTCCGTCGATGTTGACGCTGGTTGCGACCGGAGCCTTGCTCGCCGTTTCGATCGTGCAGGCGTTCCTGCTCCAGTATTTCATCGCGGCGCGGATCGATCAGGGCTGGAACTCGGCCACGCTCAACGGGATGATTGCGACTTTGAGCTTTACGAGCAATCTCATTCGGGCCGCGGCCACGGGCGTGGTTCTGGCCGCCGTCTACGCGGGACGCAATGCCGCGTCCACTCAGGCCGCTCCTTCGTCCACTACGTAGAGTCCTCGGAGCACCCGG
>Ga0066388_100000874_pt1 | contig 15677 bp, 3 predicted proteins | sample PanSoiMetaGPlot6_FD_64539 | JGI IMG/M metagenome (GOLD analysis project Ga0066388, IMG submission 64539) | Tropical forest soil microbial communities from Panama analyzed to predict greenhouse gas emissions - Panama Soil - Plot 6 (Hybrid Assembly) | ecosystem: Environmental > Terrestrial > Soil... | reverse complement strand
TTTGATCTGGTAGCGGCTCCCCGGAGGATGTGTAGCAGATATTTGTCCTTCTGTCTTTGTAGTACTCTTTCTCACCCAGGCGAACCTTTTCAAAGTAGCTTGAGAACTCCTCAGCACTCACCTGCCTGGGCAGGGAATCGAGCGCCTTCTCTGCCAGGGCGCCCAGCCCTTCCATCCCTAACGTCATGATACCGCCCATGACGCCACCGCTGAGAGCGGACACCCAGGTGGTGTCCCATAGCCGAGAGAGATTGTCCCCGGTTGTTTTGTTGAAGTCCCACCGGGCAATCCCCTCGGTCAGCCCACCGGCCGCGCCCCCCATGGCGCCACCGCCAATATTCAGTCCTTGTTTTCTGATCTGGCTCAATAAGAAACTTTCTGTTTCCTTTTCAAAAGCCTTCGTGAGATTGTGCTCGAGGCTACCTGCCAGCTCCTTAGCTGCCGCCTGAATTGCCAGCTGTCGAGCCTCACCAGTGATCTCTTGGGATACAGCCTGTTCTGCTAGCTGTCTGGCCAGCTTGTCGATCGATTCCTTTGGAATCTCTTTAGCGCCGTGCGCCAGCGCATCGCGCATGATCTTCTCGGAGCCTTCCTTCAGCGCCTTCTGTCCTGCCTCATCCAGGAGCCGGCGCTCGGCCAGCTCCTCCAGACCCTTTGCGGTCAGGCCCTTCATTCCCTGCTCACCAAGCAGGTCTTTGACGGTCACTGCAGCCAGGTCCTTTATAGTGTCTGTTGTGGCGACTGCCGCTGCCTTTTCGCCGACGCCAATAATGGCAGCAAACTCCCCCGGGCCAATCATGTTCGTGGCCCCGCTAATGGCACCGGAGAGCATGTCAGCACCGGAGTCCGACCTATCGTAATCGGAGCCCATGATCGCTGCCTTGGCAGCTACCTTCATGCTCGCTCCAGCCACGGCCATGGCCAATATGAGCGGTGCATCTGCTCCACCGGTAGCGATTATGCTGGCAATTGCTGCAGCTGCGATCGCTCCTTCAGCCAGAGTGTCTCCAGCAGCAGACTTGCTCTCCCTGAATTTCTCCAGAGCCTCATGGTACTGCTGCTGCAGCTTTTGAATCGTCTCAGGAGAGACTTCGTTGAATTGACCGGTAGCTGTGTAGAATGCATCGGTGTACTGGACCATTGCATTGTCAGCCTGGAAACCGGTGGAGCTGCGGAAGCCGTGATCGGCTAGCCAGCTACCGATCCCGCTACGGCTTCGGGAGTGCTCGCTGAGGTCCAGGTCATATTGCTCACGCAGGCTAAGGGTAGAGTTGAGAATGTGCTTGGCCTCGACCTTGTCGCCACCGGAAAGCTTGTCCATCAGATCCGCCTCCAGATCCCGATGGTATTTCTTTTCATACTCTGCCTTCGCTTGCTCGATCTGCTCAGGCTTCAGCTCGCGCAGGACTGCCATCACTTCCGATGATCCGCCCCAGTGATTAATCAATGATCGAATCTTGTCTTCTGGCTTGAGCTCACCCTGTTCGATGACCTGTTCAGCCAACTGCTGATCACCGCTGGCGAATTGGTCCAGTATTTGCCTCTTGTAGTCGACTTCATGCGCCAGTCGATCTTTATCTTCCTGGGGGGCGCCAGCCAGATCCTGAAGCATGCGTTGTGCATCGCCGGAATCTAGCGCAAGTAGCTTGTCTATCGGAAGTTTGCCTGCGTCGATCAGCGGCTGTATGTAGTCCGCATAGTCTGATGATCCCACCACATTCGCCGCGTCCTTGAACTCTTGGGAGAGCATCCTGTCTGAGTCATTCTGCGGATTGCTGATCCGCTCCCAGAGAGTTGGCTTCTCACCAGCTCTCTCGCTGTCCCTGAATGCCTGCCATATATCCCTGGCAACCTGACCCTCGTCCACATTCAAGTCGAACTTCTTCCGACTCAGCTCGACGAGTATTTCGGGGGGCTCGATGCCTCTGTCAATCAGGGCAAGGAGGTGCTTAGCAGCGCTGTACTCGACCGAATCCTCAGGATGGCTGCCCCCGGCTCTTGCCTTGAGCGCTGTTTCTATTTTGTCCCTGTACCCGTCCGAGTTATTTCTGTACTTTTCTTGCTCCGGCTGGCTCATATGACCCAGGGCATCGATCAAGTCTTGGCCCGAGCCGTTATCGGCAATCGTCGACAAGACATCTCGCCGGAACTGCTTCGAGTCTTCGAACGAGCTTGTAGAAAGCTTCTCGCCAATCAGCTTTAGTGCCCGCTCTACGTCATTCTGGTCGATCCTGACACCCTTGAGAGAGTCTAAGGCGACGATAACCTGGTCCAGGTATTGCGGATCGTTCTTGAGCCTTTCCCAGTCGCTCTTGCTCATCTTCTCAATATCGGAAATGACGTCACCGATAGAATCGTTATAAAGACTACCGGCATGTGCCGTAATCTTGGATATTAGCCGTTCTGACGTGTCCTGGCCATCTTCCGGCTTGACGAGGATCATCCCTTCCCAACGGGCTATCTCGGAGGCGTTGCCGGCACCGCCCATGGCATCATAGGTGTCCTGATAGTACTGCTCGCAGGCCATCTGCCAATCAGCTAGTTCCTTAGCGCTCAACCTGGCATAATTCTCGGGGCGGTACTTCTCTGGGAGCAGATCCACCGGGATCACCTTCCCTGCTAGCGCGTCCTTCTGCCCCTTGCTGAGCTCGCTGTAGTTGATTGGCGGAAGGGTCTTACCCTCAGCCATAGCTTTGCCGATGAAGTACCGGCCGCGGTCCTCATCAGTCATTTGCTTGAAGGCAGTCTCGATGGCCGTCTCGTTGTCATCAAACACACCGATATTGAGTCTGACGCTGGTGGCCTCGCTGACCTTCCCTTTTACGGCCACATCGAGCGCTTGCGCCGTCACCCTGTAATCACTTGAGCCCCATCTGGACATCCAGTTCTTATCAGCACCCAGGTATTCTGGAAGGGCATCCAGGTAGCTAGAGAAGGCATCTCTGACCCGTTGTTCGCCGTTGGCGGAAAGAAACCGTTCACGTGCCTCGGGCGATGCTTGATCTTTCGACATCACCGCTTTGAACATTTCCAAATTCTTGTCATGGAGAGCCATATCTGCAAGCTTAAGCGTATCGTCGTCTGTTCGCTTTTCTGCGCCCTTCAGGTAAACTTCGGCTGCTTGCCGGGTGGCCTCGGACAGAGCGGACTGCTGGATGGCATCCTGGAGATGCATGCCGTACTTTTCGTAGAATTGGCTATCGATTTTGGCAACTTGATCTGCGCTGCACTGCGAGAGCTCAAGTCGTATCACGTCCTCGAGTTGTGAGTCGCTGCGCCCGAAGTAGATGTTTGTGCGCTCTGTAAGCACTTCGTGAATGAGCTCAGCCTTATTGCCGGCAGTGTCAGTGTCCTCCCAGTGGAGGTTTTCTTTGTCGGTCCTATCGTCAAACGCTACGTCCTTCCTATACAAGGAATTCTCCAGCGTCTCGAACTCGTAGCCGGTAGTGCCGGCGACCTTCTCAATGTCATCAAGCAGGCCGATGCCATACTCCCGCTTGTAGATGTCCATGATCATCTTGCGCTGGGCTTCGCTTTTGCCCTGGAGATACTCATCAACCTTCAGCACCGGGTATCTCCAGCCGGTCAATCCGGGATGAAGAATGTCTCTGATGTGCTGCGTGACTTCCTTCATTGCCTCCTGATCTACTGGCTCGCTAAGCTTGAGGACTTGTCCATGCCTGTCGGTGGTGATTGTCCGGCCGAAACTCTTCGAATCAAGATTGCTGTCCTGAGTTTGCGTAACTCCGTCCAGCTTGACCGTCAAACGTGTGTCGGCATCCTCAAGGACGACCTTGTCAGCCTGGACGGTGATGTTACCGCTCCACTGCGTTTGCTCACCGGTGGCTGGATTGGTGCCCTGCCACTGGCATTTGAGTTTGTCATAATCAAATCCTGTGAGTCTCAGGACAGTGCCGTCCGGCTTAGCGATCTGGTTAGGGCTTGAGCTGCCCGGACAATAGGCAAACTTGTAGCGGTCGCCGCCTGCGGTTGTCAGCTCGAGAACGCGGCCCTGTGCGTCTTCTATGCGCTCCCCTCCTTCACCGGCTTGCGGGAGAACAACCCTCGTACCGTCGGTCTGCTCGAGGACCTCCCGGTGCGCATCGCTGAAGTGCAAGCTACCATCCGGCTCAACTTTCACCGTGCCTGGCCACCTCTGGCCGTCGCTGCTCTGCCAGTAGCCATCGCCGTCGGCAGCCCCCTTATGGTAGGACCAGTAGCTGTCGTGCCTGCCGTCCGGCTCAAACTTGTGGATGGAGCTCAGCTGTCCGTTTGGTGGAGGTCCATCATAGCCGTAGGTGCTTACCCTGCCGTTTGCATCGGTAACCATTGACACCTGACCATCCTTGTTCATAAGCACGGAAGAACGGTCTGGATTGACAATCTTTCCTGATCTATCGGCATTAACCAGGGTCATGCGGCCGTCCGGATCGAGCATCAGCTTGGTATTGTCGGCGGCGTCAAATTCATAAACACCAGTTTGCTTGTCTACGCTGGCAGCGCCTTCTTTCTTCTGGCCGGTTGGCTCCTTGCCGTCGGCGTCCTTATACTGTCTCCAAACGTTGCTGTCTCTCTCTCTCTTCCAGTAGGTCCCATCTCTGTCCTTGATCTGTGAGACTTCATGCTGCCGGTCGTACCCGAGCTCCAGGCTCGAAGGTCTGGCCTGGCCCTTTTCCGGTGGGTAAAGAACGCCGGTCGGCCAGCCGTCCGGGTCTCTCCTGATTGCGGAACCGTCCGGATGCTCTACCACGGTTGACCGGTCAGGATTAACGGTCAATTTACTCCGGTCGTGGCTTTCCGTGATCTGCGGGCCGTCCTTGGCGGCGTAAGTAAAATCGCCGGTGGCGCTGTCCGGTGGCAGCACAGTACCGTTCCAGCTGTGCCCTGTGGGTTGTTTTCCGCCCTTGTCCTTATACTGCCTCCAGGTGTTGCCGGCCGGATCAGCTGAGGCTCTTGTCCAATAGGTTCCGTCCGGGTCTTTCAGGCCAACCAGGTTGCCATCTTTGTCGTACTGAAAATCGCGAGTCTGTCCTCTGGTCTGCCCTGCTTTGGGTGGGTACTCGACATGCGTGACGGTTTGCTCAGCAGACATTGTTAAGTGAGAGCCGTCTTCATATCTAACTTCGGTCGTGCGGTTGATCTTCTCTGTGAAGTGAGCGACTACGCCGGCCCGATCCTGGGCATCGTAGGAGATTGCTCCACTGTCCTTCACATCGACGTTGGCTGCCCGCGCAATTGGTTGGTGGTTCTGATCCCGAACTGTCCAGAGGCCGTCCGCTTCTTTGCTCCAGCTGGTGCCATCAGGCCGACTGATGGAGCTGAGCTTTCCATCATTTCCATATTGAAACTTTGCTTTGGACCCGTCCGGGTAGCCGAGCTCAGTTACCCGATCCTGGCAGTCGAGCTGAATCTCTGATCGATCGTGCTTGTGAATATGCTTGCTACCATCGGCAAATTGCTTAACTTCCTCACCGGAGGCCGTGTCGGTCCAGTGAACGGTGCCATCCCCTGGGTTGACTTCGACCCTTCCCTGCCAGGTATGCCCCTTCAGATCCGGTGGCGCTGTCTGGATCCAGTTTTCGCCTGGTGGTGAGCGCCTCCAGGTCGCCCCGTCCGGATGTTTTATGAAATTGAGGTTACCCTGGCTGTCGTAGCCGAACAGCCGGGTCTCCCTTTGCGGGGGATCACCGTGGGGCGGACTCTCCACCATAATGCGGTCTCCCTTTTGGGAAATGCGGCTCCCGTCTGACAGCGTTGTTGTTGTATCGGCCGCGACTGCCCGACTCTCACCGCCGGTGGTACCTGCTGTCTTGACCGCGGATTCGCCCGCGGCATCCTGTTTGGTGGACTGCTTCGTTGCAGCACCAGCGATCAGTCCCTGGATTTTGCTGAGAACGTTAGCAACCGCTTTGGGTGCCTCCTCCGCCATCAGCTCGATGTTGTGCAGCGTCTGTGAGCTGGGTGTCTCGCCGCGCGCTCGTCTCTCCTGCCTGATCCTGTCCTGCTCCTTGTGCTTTTCGCTTCTTTCCTGACTGTCCGAGGACAAGGTGGACCGACTCTGATCGTGCTGGGAGTCGTGACATGTCTCATGGCCCTCTTTGGGTTGGTCCTTTTCTTGGCTGGCCATCGCTGTTCTCCTGTGACGGTGCGCCGTCACTAATCGATAGCACCGACATGTTGCCGCAATGCAAGCTGGCGTTTCCAGCAATCTGACTCAGATCGGTGTCGGCTCCGGTAGTGGTGCTGTCGTCGCCTGGCACCACGGGTTGCCTGCCCGCTTGGTTCTGGGCCCGCGCTTGAGATTCCGGTTAAGATGACCTGCTATCTATTGTATCTGCCTGGATCGTACTCGCACTCCCCAGCGGTCGGATCCTACCTGCTTTTGCAGTACGGAATTCCTCTCATAAGTTGCAACGAGATTTAGGCCGGAATTAGGAGCGGTCCCGCATTAATTCTTTGCTCTCCAGGCCGCTAAAGCGTTCTTCAGTTATTTGTGCTGGAGACCTCTGGCTTCTGCAAATTCTGGCCATCTGCGCTTGATTTGGGGCGATCGACGGACGGTTCCAGGAGGGAATCCTTGCCAGCAGCGCTGGATTTGTCCTGGCTGGTTACAGGCTTGTTTTCCGCGTCCTGATGCCGGACGGCCTTAATGTTTGCGGACTTCCTGGGCGCGTGCTTTTGGCCTGCCGGGCTCATGGCAATCTGCTTTCTGTCTCCCTGCTTCTGGACCACATGCCTTTGGGCGGCCTGCTCCTGGGCCAGGTGCTTTGGAGCTACGTGCTTCTTGGCCGGCTGCTTTTTGGCGCCCTGAGTTGTGGAAACTTGTTTGGCTTTGGCATCGCTATCGCGAGCAGAGCTGGAAGCTTCTGCAGCGTTCTGTGCGGCCTTTTGCCAGCGGTCGATCATGTACTGGGACACGGTCATCAGCGCCGGGTTCTTCGTAACAAGCGCTAGACTGTAACTGTTGACAATAAGTCGCGACTGCTCGTTGAGGCAATTGAACCGGCTTTCGAACCGTTTTCCCAGGTAAACCTCCTTCAGAAGCTTGGACTCTTCGGATCCGCCTTGTGCGGCTATGTATATTCCCCAGGCTACCTGTGCTGCTGGCGAAATAAAGGTCGGGCTGTAAGCTGCGATGCTGAGTGAGGTATTCAGCACTTTTGCCGCCACCCGGGCCAAGCTGCTGCGTCCGTTGTATTTGTGTAGCCTGTGCTTTATCTCGGCCACAACCGGGTCCTGCTTCATGGCGCTGTCCAGGACCTTTCTTGATTTCTGGTCCGCCTCGATAATGCTCAGTTGTTGCTTGTCAAAGGTAGCGGGGTCGAGCTTGGTCATGCTGCACCAGTCAGATACAAGCTGGGATGTCTTCGCTGCCTCATCCTCTCCCACGATATCCTTCAACCTTGTCACTGCTTGATCGACCGTTGTTTTACCCTGATCGGGATCACTGGCTCCCAGCCCCTGAGCGATCTGCATAATTGCCGAAAAGACCTCAGTCTCAACCAGGTCCTTGCGCTGCTGCTTAATGTATTCGCAAGCGGCTTTGCTCTTCTGCTTCAGCTTCTCACCCAGGACAACGTCGGCTGCCTCGGACGATTGCTCGAATCCCTTATATTCTGTTGCCAGCTCAGCCAGATCCTTTCCGACCGTGAATGCGCGTTGCACGATCTTGGAGAAATGCCGGTGCTTGGCGTTCAATGCCGCAGTGTCCGCTATCCGCTGGTTGCCTACATCAACTAATTCGGACAGGCGTTGCTCCAGCGGCTGTAGTTGGCTGGTGCTTACTTTGCCCTTTAGCAATAGTGGATCATCTTTCGAATCGCCGGTGCTGGGCACAGCCACGGCTGTGGCGGCACTGGCTGGCGCGGCTGCAGCCTCTGGCGCAGGCGGCGTGCCAGTGTCGCTCGGCGCGGCTGCAGTGGCCTGCGGTGCTGCCGTCTCTGGTGCCGCCGGGGCGGCGGTAGTGGCCGGTGTTACTCGAGTGGCAGCGGTCTCATCGCTTGAACCTTCCGATGCCATTGCAACCAGTGCCGGTGAGGAGATGCTGAAAGACAGTGTCAAGAGGAGCGCTGCGCATGTGGTCACGGACGTACGTCTAGTAATAGCCATAGTTGGTGCCTCTTACTTCCTGGGCTGGAGCTAGCCACATGGCGAGTGTGACAGCCTAAATTCTAGATCCCGATTCATCGATTTGGCGTTGTCAGGTGAGCCGGAACCGCACATTTTATATATGAGAGGATCTGATGACAACGGGGGCTGACCATATTTGATCAGCCAGAAGATGGTGAGGCTCATGGAGGAGATTGGCGAACAGCCTGCCCCTTCTATCTGTTTCTTGCCAGCTGCTTCCTCAAGTGCCGGATCTGGCTTGTGCAACCGTTTTTCGGCCATCATCGCTAATCTCCTGGACTTGAGGATTGACTTCTTATTCCAGCGATTTCCAGTCGAACTCGGGAAAATCCTCTCATCTTTGAGATCGTGTATCGACCCCCTGTTCTCAGGATCTCGCGTGGCAACGTGCAGCTCATGCACGTCGATAGCTGTGTCCCTGTTCTTGTGGTCGACCTTGTCAGCCCACTGATTATCGATCTGAACTTTGCCCGTGTCCGGGTCATAATCGGTAACTGTAACTATGTGCCAGCTAGCAGCACCACCGGCAGAGCCCGCTCCGGAGTCCGCGTAAAATGGCTCACTGTCTGAATGCACCGTGACGGTAGCTGGCCCTCACTCCAGCATATCGCTTGGGACTGTGATTACCTCGGGGAGCTTCTTAGGATCCTTGATGTCGTTAGCCTTGGCCAATTCCGCAGCAGCGTCGTCAATCTCCTGCTTGGTAGGCTGAAACCCGGGATGACCGACATTCCGGATCATGAGCGTATCCTTGGCGATGTCGGCAAGCGTCTCTCCTAGCTTCGTCTCATAGGTTGCCGAACCAGCATCGGTTGGGTCGCTTGCGTTGGCAAGAAACACTCGCCCGCCCGGGCCCGTGTACCGGTGGTCTCCGTTGGAATAATATTCGTCGTCCACGCCGCTTGGATAGCTGGTGGAAGGTGGGAGATCTTTGTTCCCGTAGGTGTGGACGGTGGCACCATCAATGGCCCGATAGTCAAGAGTGTCACCAATGTCCTTATCCATTATCTCCAGGTTTTTCTCATCGGCTTTTGCTTCCAGATGCCGCTGGTGGCCTGCCGCGTCCGTCCAGGTTTTGCCGTCCGTGGAGGTCAGCTTTGTGCCGTCTTCGAGGGTAAGCGTGCCCCCAGAGGCCTTACCCTCTTTGTCGTACTTCAACTCGGCTGCAGGGCGGCCGTCTGGACCGCTATAGCTGGTCACCCGGTCATTTTCGTCTGTAGAGACTTTGAAGCCAGTTTTCTCATAGGTATGATCCTTAGACCCATCCGATGAGTGCTCAGTGACTGTCACCGGATAGAGATCACCCTTTGCCTTGTAGGTTAAGTCCCCAGTTTGAGGGTCTACCTTAATGGTTCCATCGAACGGCTCTGTTTTTGGATCTTCGTACATCTGACCCAGGCTATCGGGTACAAACCGGTGATACTTGCCGTCGTCTTCCAACTTCCACATGTCGACAGGCTTTAGGCCGTAATCTCCTTTCTGATGCTCATAGGTTATCTCTTCAGGGGTCTTGCCATCATCCCCGTAGGTGACAAAGCGACGGGCATTGTCGCCATAAGGTATCTCTACTGGTGTCCCGTCGTCCTTTGGACCGTATCGAGTGTCCGGCTGTGACTCTTTGGACTTGGCCTCGGGTTGGGAGTCCTTACCGCCATCGCTTTTCGCATCGGATTTCGGCGCTGCCGTGTCGCCTTTCGAATCGCTCGCGGCTTTCTTGGCTTCCGGCGAGCTATCGGCAGCGGCTGCCTGCTCTCCCGGCTTGGGGATGTGCAGCTTGTCGCCAGCATAGATGTCACTGTTAAAGAAGTCCTTGCCGTTTGCTTCACCCATTCGCTTCACCGCTTCCATCACCTCGGCAGCGGAAGGCTTGTAGTTCTCGCCCGGGTGCTCGGCTCTGATTGCCTCTTCGGCGATCACCCAGGGATTGTCGCCGGCTTTTACCTGGTAGTCGAAGCCGTCGCCTGTGTCCTTCAATTCGCGACCGCCTGGCGATGTGTAGCTGGTTCGGGCACCGGTACTTCCGTCATAGGTTTCCTTCGAGTCGTCAGGATACTTTTTCTCAGCCTCGCCGCTGGAGAGATTCATGGTCTCCTGAGTGCCATCAGCGTTTCGACTCTGGACATATTGGTCGGTGTAGACCGAAATCTTGCCGTCTTCATCGACAGTGACCTTGCTATATGTAGCTAGCTCGTTGCCATTCTTGTCCTTTAGAGACCAGCTTCCGTTGGGCTGCCTGGTCAGGGTGGAGGAATTTTCCGGGTGAGCCGGGTCTGAGTAATCGATCTCCTTCGGTTGACCATCGCCGGCTGGTGGTGCCTTGTCATATTTGACGTCAGCAGAGAGTTTGTCGGGGTAATCGATCTGCAGCTCGGCAAGGTTGCCGTTGTCGTAAATCTTGTTCAGGCCGTGAACCTCAATTTCCGGTTTTTTGGTGCTGCCCTCTCCGCTTTTTTCAGCTTCGGGGCTGGCCGGCTTGGCCTCGTCCTTCGGACGCTCCTGCCGGTCCTTGGGTTCGGCGGGCGCTCCCTTGGCCTGCACATCGCCAGCCCGTTCAGCTATTGCATCGGCTGCCTTGGCAACAGCGCCGGCTGCGTCGAACAGTAGCTCGACCGGCATCAGCACCTTTGTGCTGGGTGTTTCCAATTTGGCCCGGGCAGCTTTTACGATGTCCTCGTACTTGTGCTGACCCGTTCCTTTAACCTGGTGGTCTTGGGAGAGGGCCTCCTCTCCAGGTTTGGCTTTTACTTCCTTGGTGGCGTCCGATGCATCCTTTTTATTGTCCGATCCGTTGCCTGCCATGTGTGCAATCTCCTTCAGCTCATGGAATCGCTTTGATTGAGGTGAGAGTTCCCGTCAGCACTCTGCTGCTTCGCTAAGCAGGTTGGCGCTGGTGTCACATTTGGTGCACTCCGATTTACTATGCTGAACTCCTGTCGGCGCCGGTGCCGCCGGCAAGACTCCGCGCTCTGGTTTCCGGAAGCCAAAATGGTGCTCGAAAGCCCCCAGATCTATGATGCCTCGAAGTTGTAGCTGGGCAATGCATTTTGGCTTATTGTTACCGGGTATTTCTGTTTGAGGTTCCCTAATTGTTCACCGGCGGTTAGGCGGAATTAGGGGAAAAATTCAAGATTTAAGCTTTCCACGGTGATCAGCGAGGTGGACAGAGCTGAGCGATGGCAAGCAGCGGATGAAGCCAGGCCAACCCAGAGGGCAGCGCTGCCGGCAGTTATAATGGGCGTATGGCCGGGGTTAGCTCCAGGTTGGGAAACACTGGCGATCTTACCGGCTCCGGCCAGGAGAGGATTGAGAAGGTAGCCCGCGGTTATCCCGGCAAGCAGGTCGTGCTTTGATCACCCGGACGATATGGCAGCTTATTTCCCTGGCGGGGGCTTGCATATTCTTTTGGGCCTGGGGGATAGAGATTAGCGCTGCCCAGTCCGGGGAGAGCGTCCAGGTCTACCGAGGGGTGGAGCCGACCGGGCCCTGGGGCGAAGCGATTCCGCTCAGCAGCCTGGGCAAGGCAGCGATCGGCCTGGCAACCGAAACTGTTGTAAAAAAGCCGCTACCGCTCCAGGTGGCAACCACCGGCAAGATCGAGGCCATCCCCACCAATCAGTTTCACCAGCACGCTCTTTTGCAGGGGCGGATCACAAAGGTCATGGTCTCGCTGGGCGATCTGGTCAGAGAGGGTCAGACGCTGACCATGGTGGATAGCCCGGAAATCAATCAGGTGGGTACGGAAACACTACAGAACAAGGCAGAGCTGGAGGCGGACATCAAGAGAACCCGCTCGCAACTGGATGCCGAGATGGCCCAGGCCCAGGCACAGGTTGATCTGTGGAGCGCTACCTACGAGCGTGACCGGCGACTCTACAGTGAGGGGATTTCGGCGCAGCGCACCTGGCAAGAGTCGCTCGCTCAATTAAAGCAAGCGGAGAGCAAGCTCGAGGCGGCCAGGCGCAACAAGGAGATTACCCTGAAGGCGCTTGAGGTGAAGCTCAGAGTAGGCTTCGACTCGCTGAGCCATAGACTGCGGCAGCTGGGGGTGCCGGAGGACGAGGTTGCCAAAATGCTCAAAGAGCAGCACACCATCCTCGCAGTCCCGGTACAGAGCGCCAAATCGGGTGTAATTACCGATATCCAGGCTTCTCCGGGGCTGAGCATCGACCACAGCGTGCTCTTATTTACAATTACAGATCTGACCAGGGTCTGGGCAACGGCGGATATATACGAGGATGACATGGCCCGGATGAAGATCGGGGAGAAGGTCCTGGTCAAGGTGGCTGCCCTTCCTCACGAGACATTCAGCGGCAATCTCTGCTTCATCGGCAGGCAGGTGGATCCGCTCAAGCGCACTCTGCCGGTCAGGGTTGAGATTCCTAATCCGGAGCTCAAGCTCAAGCCGGACATGTTTGCCGAGCTGTTCATAGAGACAGCCGAGCCGACCTTGTCGATTCTGGTGCCGAGAGAGGCGGTTGTGCAGAGGACCGGGCATCAGCTTGTTTTTCTGGAGGAGAAAGGTGGTTACCAGCCCTGTCGGGTGACGGTCGGGCGCAGCCTCGGTGACGATGTTGAGATCCTGGATGGCCTTTTGCCGGGGCAGAGGATAGTGATTCGGGGAGCATTCCAGCTCGATGCCGAGCTGCTCAAATCGCACGGCAACAAGGAGCTCTTCGTGCAACCGACCGAAGGCGAGCGGACCTCCGTGGAGGAGGAGGAGAAGCATGAGCGCTCATCGCCGCTCGGTGTTCAGACACTGATTGTGGCGGTCCTGGTGTCGTTTCTGGTCGGTTTCGTGGTTAGCGCCTTCCTGCGGGGTAGCGCTCGGTCGGGCAGGATGGCGGAGGCTAAGCGCGGCGTCTCTCCAGACAGCGAGCCAATCGCAAAAGGCTGAGGCATGCTCAACCAGCTGATTGACTGGTCGCTGAACAACAGATTCCTGGTCGTAGTGCTGGGAATAATCCTGGTGGTATGCGGTTGTGTGACAGCGGCGCACTCAAACGTGGACGTGCTGCCGGAGTTCGCCCCGCCGCAGATTGTCATCCAGACAGAGGCGCCGGGCCTGGTGGCGGAAGAGGTGGAGGCGCTGGTCAGCTTGCCGCTGGAATCAGCGCTCAATGGCACCCCGGCTGTAGCGCTGGTAAAGTCAATCTCCCAGCCTGGTATCTCCAGCATCACGGTGATTTTTACCTATGGTACGGATATCTATCTGGCCAGGCAATTTGTCAACGAAAAGATCCAGATGGTTCTGCCCAGGCTCCCGAGGGGGGTTGGGCCGCCAATGATGTTGCCGGTGATGTCTGTGGTCGGCGATATCTTGAAAATAGGCTTGACCGCCGACAAGACATCTCCGCTGCAGTTGAGAACGCTCGCTGACTGGGATATTCGTAACCGCCTTCTGTCGGTGCCCGGTGTCGCGCGCGTGCTGGTGTTCGGTGGAGATCAAAAGCAGTATCAGGTGCTGGTCCATCCGGGTAAGCTCAAATCCCTGGGGGTGAGCCTGAGCCAGGTGCGGGAAGCTGTCGAGCAGGCAAACATATCGGCTCCAGGTGGCTACCTGGTGACGCCGGAGCAGCAATTTCCGATCAGGGGAATCGGGCGGACCGCGGATATTGGCGAGCTGGCCAATTCGGTTATCACCACACGTGATGGAACCCCGGTATTGCTGAAGCACGTAGCTGACGTGGAAGTGGGTCCTGCCTTCAAGGTTGGAGACGCGGTGATCAACGGGCGTCCGGGGGTCGAGATCGTGGTCAGCAAGCAACCCTGGGTGAACACCCTGGACGTGAGCAGGCGGGTTGAGGAGGCGATCGATGAGCTAAAGAAAGGCTTGCCGGACGATGTGCAGGTTTCCTACATATTTCGCCAGGCCACCTTCATTGAGAGTTCGATAAACAACGTGCTTGCCGCTATCGGCACGGGCGGCGCGATGGTCGTTCTCATTCTGCTTCTGTTCCTTTTGAACTGGCGCACCTCCTTCATTAGCCTCACCGCCATACCGCTGTCATTGCTCTCAGCGATTCTTGTGATCCGGGCCACCGGAGGCTCTATAAACACCATGACCCTTGGTGGGCTGGCGATTGCCGTGGGCGAGGTGGTTGATGACGCCATAGTAGACGTCGAGAACGTCTACAGGCGTTTGCGCGAGAATAAGCTGAGCGGCGACGCGCAGCCCACGCTCTTTACGATTTATCAGGCGTGTACGGAGGTTCGTTCCTCGGTAGTCTACGCCACTTTTGTGGTGGCTCTGGTATTTCTTCCTGTCTTTACCCTTACCGGGCTGGAAGGCCGCATCTTCACCCCGCTCGGCTTCTCCTACATTGTCGCCACGATGTCCAGCCTTATCGTAGCCCTGACCGTTACCCCTGCTCTTTCTATGTACCTGCTCGGGCGCCTGGAGAAGATTCCCGATCTGGAACCATGGACGGTGGCGTTAATCAAAAAGGGGTACGCTGCCCTGTTGCAGGCAATTATGGCCCACCCAGCGCTGGTTTTGTTCTCGGCGATTGTGATGTTTGTTTCGACGCTCAGCCTGTTGCCGGGTATGGGTCAGACATTCCTGCCGGAGTTCCGCGAGCCGAATCTGATCATAGCAGCTACAGGTCTGCCGGGGCAGAGCCTGGAGTCTACCACTAGAATGGGCGTGGCTCTGGAAGCCAAGTTAATGCAGCATCCCGATGTAGTGGCTGTAGGGCAACGGGTTGGCCGGGCAGAACTGGATGATGACGCAGGCAGCCCAAATTTCAGCGAGTTCGACGTACACCTGCGTGAGACAAAGAGACCGCTCGCTGAGATACTTAATGATCTACGCGGACATCTCAGGGAGCTGCCAGGCACCACCTTTGATGTTGGCTCGTTCATCTCCCACCGGGTCGAGGATGTGCTTTCAGGGGGGACACGAGCCGAAATTGCCATCAAGATCTTCGGACCGGACCTGGCCACCCTGCGCCGCCTCGGTGCACAGGTGACCGGGATACTGAGCTCGGTACGGGGCACCGTTGATGTGCGCACGGAAGCCCAGGTGCTGGTGCCGCAGGTGAACGTGAAAATAGACCGGGCGAGGGCTGCTCGCTTCGGACTTACCTCCGCTGATCTGTCGCAGGAGCTGGAAACTCTGTTTAATGGCAAGGTGGTCTCGCAGGTGCTCGAGCAACAGAGGCTGTTCGGACTGAAGGTGTGGCTTGACGAGGAGTACAGGCACAATCTGGACCTGATCAAGGATACCTTGATTGATACTCCCAGCGGTGCTCGCATACCGCTATCGGAAGTGGCCAGCATTCAGGTTGTTGAGGGCCCGAACGCGGTCATCCGCGAGAACGTCACCCGCCGAATTGTAGTCCAGGCCAATACCGCCGGTCGTGATGTGGTGGGCGTCGTCAACGAGGCAAAAGCGAAAATCGAGAAGGTGGTGACGCTGCCGGCTGGCTACTACTTGGTTTACTCCGGGGAATACGCGGCCCAGCAAGAAGCCAGTCGTAATTTGCTGTGGATGTCGCTTCTAGCGTTTGCCGGCATCATGATTCTGCTCAATCGCTGTCTTCGCTCGT
>Ga0066388_100000873_pt1 | contig 15678 bp, 11 predicted proteins | sample PanSoiMetaGPlot6_FD_64539 | JGI IMG/M metagenome (GOLD analysis project Ga0066388, IMG submission 64539) | Tropical forest soil microbial communities from Panama analyzed to predict greenhouse gas emissions - Panama Soil - Plot 6 (Hybrid Assembly) | ecosystem: Environmental > Terrestrial >... | reverse complement strand
GCCTTTTCCGTTAGGATAACGCGCTGCTCAATTCGCTCGGCGGTCGTGGCCTGCGGCGTCACTGCGACGCGCGCCGGCTCGCGGAGCATTTCAGTGGCAAGCTGCACGATCTGCTGCGGCATTGTCGCCGAGAAGAACAAGGTCTGCCGTGCCTTCGGCAGCATTGCAACGATTTTCCTGATGTCGTGGATGAAGCCCATGTCGAGCATGCGGTCAGCCTCGTCCAGCACCAGCACTTCGATTTCATCAAGGCGCAACGCGCGGCTTTGAACCAGATCGAGAAGGCGGCCAGGAGTTGCGACTAGGACCTCGATGCCACGGGCAAGAGCGCGGATCTGCCGGTTGATCGGGACTCCTCCGATCGCGAGTGCGATTTCAAGCGGCCGAATGTGCCGGCCATAGGCACGGAAGCTGTCGGCAATCTGCCCGGAAAGCTCGCGCGTCGGCGAAAGCACCAGCGCGCGGCAGCACTTCTGCGTCGGCCGCCGACGTTTGTTGAACAAGTGATTCAAGATCGGCAGGGCGAAGGCTGCGGTCTTGCCGGTGCCTGTCTGCGCGATGCCGATGACATCGCGCGATTGACGCGCAAGGGGAATGGTCTGAGCCTGGATTGGAGTTGGTGTGACGTATTTTTCTTCAGCAAGAGCGCGAAGGATCGGCGCTGCGAGGCCAAACTCGTTAAATGAAGTCAAAGAGTCTCTTTCTTGTATGGCGAAGCAGCCGTGCTGCTCTTTCAGCCGGCGGAATCGCGGTGTTCTAAAAGACATCCCGCGTGACCAGGGTTGTCGATTACTCGGGAAAACGGAGGAGGCGGGGCGAAATTCGTTTTAATGAGTTTCGTGCACGCAGCCCGCAACCCGAAATCGGGTCTTCCATCCGCGGCTGTCATATGACAGCAGGCGATGTCCTTTTCAAGGCACTAACGCCCTTATTATGCGGAAAGATGCATAAAGTGGTTGCCGATGCGTATATCTCGCGACGACGGATGAATTCGGCCATGACCAGAATGGCCCCCGTTATGATGGCCGATGGAATAGACAAGCCCACGCAGATCGGGGATTGTCGGGCCCAAAATCCCATTTTGGGGCTAAAAGCCGACACTTCGGAGCCTAATAAATGCCGTTTCCCAGGGCCTCCCAGGCCCTTTCCCGCTTCACCGTCCTTGATCTCACCCGCGTACGCTCGGGCCCCACGTGCGTCCGGCAACTCGGTGATTGGGGTGCCAACGTCATCAAGATCGAGACGCCTCCGCATCTGGAAAAAGGCGAGGGTCCAGGCGGACCACGCAACGGTCCCGACTTTCAAAACCTGCATCGCAACAAGCGCAGCATCACGCTTGATCTGAAATCGCCGCAGGGGCTCGGTGCGTTCAAGCGCATGGTTGAGAAGGCCGATGTCGTGGTCGAGAATTTCCGTCCCGATGTGAAAGACCGTCTCGGTATCGACTATGAATCCCTGCGCAAGATGAACAAGCGCATTATCCTCGCCAGCATTTCGGGCTTTGGTCAGGACGGTCCGTATCGCGACCGGCCGGGCTTCGATCAGATCGCGCAGGGTATGGGCGGCTTGATGTCGATCACCGGCCTGCCGGGACAAGGGCCAGTCCGCGTCGGCGTCCCGATTGCCGATCTGTCCGCCGGTCTGTTCTGCGCGCTTGGCATCATGGTCGCGCTGCTCGAGCGCGAAACCTCCGGCGAGGGACAGTGGGTGAACACGTCGTTGCTGCAGGCTCAGATCTTCATGCTCGATTTCCAGGCGGCCCGGTGGCTGCAGGCTCGCGAGGTCCCCAAGCAAGCCGGCAACAATCATCCGACCAGCATTCCAACCGGTGTCTTCAAAACCAAAGACGGTCATATCAATATTGCCTCCACCGGGCAGGTGATGTGGGAGCGTCTTTGCAACGCGATTGAAGCCCCCGAACTGATCAAGCATGCGGACTATGCAAGCGGCGCATTGCGGTCGAAAAATCGCGACGCGCTCAACGCTGAAATCGACAAGCGCACAGTTCACAAAAGTAGTGCCGAATGGATCGATATCTTCAACAAGATCGGCGTCCCCTGCGGACCCATCTACTCGATCGACCAAATGTTCGCCGACGAACAGGTGAAGCACTTGGGCATTGCGCAGGCGGCTCGGCGGCCGGATGGCAGCGAACAACTCTTCGTGGGCCAGCCAGTGCACCTGTCGCGCACGCCCAGCGAGATCGTTGCGACGCCACCAGAGCAAGGCCAGCACACCGACGAGGTGCTGAAGGAATTTGGCTTCGCCGATAGCGAAATCTCCGAACTGCGCAAGGCGCAGGCGGTTTAAGATTGAGATGAAGGAGCAAGTTGGTGACTCAGACTGACAAGATGCTGTCGCGCAAGGAAGGCAAGGTCGGCTATCTGACTTTCAACAATCCGGAGCGCCACAACGCCGTTTCACTCGAAATGTGGGAGGCGGCATCAGGTTTCCTCGAGGATTTCAAAAACGACAAGAATATTCGCGTCGTCGTGGTCACAGGCGCCGGCGGCAAGGCCTTCATCTCGGGCGCAGACATTTCCAAATTCGAGAAAGAGCGCTCGACCCAGGAAGCCGTCGACCACTACAACGCTGCAGTCGATCGTGCGAATAGCGCCTTTTACACGTTTCCCAAGCCGACCATCGCGATGATCCGTGGCTATTGCATTGGCGGCGGCGTCGGACTGGCGCTTTGTTGCGACATGCGCATTTGTACGGAAGGCTCGAAGTTCGGCGTGCCGGCGGCGAAGCTCGGTCTTGGCTACCGCTACGACGGCCTCAAGAAGCTGGTCGATCTGGTCGGTCCGTCCTTTGCCAAGGAAATTTTCTTCACAGGACGGCAATTCACGGCCGCGGAAGCGCAGATGATGGGCTTGGTCAATAGGGTGCTTCCCGATGCGGAGCTTGAAAAATACATCAAGGACTACTCAGAGACTATTGCGGCTAACGCGCCTCTGACGGTCGATTCCGTAAAATATATTGTCGGTCAGGCGGTGACCGACGAAGGCAAGCGCGACCTGAAGAAATGCGACGAGCTCGTGCAGGCGTGCTTTGCCAGCAATGATTACAAGGAAGGCCGCAAGGCGTTCATGGAAAAACGCAAGCCGGTATTTACCGGGTCATAAACACAGCCGCGGCAAGCGGCGAAGTCATGGAGGAAGCGCGTGGCGTCCGTCGAGTTGCGAGACTTGACCAAGCGATATGGCACCGTCGCGGTGGTCGACGACATATCGCTCACTATCGAGCATGGTCATCTAGTCTGTCTTCTGGGGCCGTCCGGCTGCGGTAAAACAACGACATTGCGGCTGATCGCCGGCTTCATCGAACCAAGTGCGGGCGAAATCCGCGTCGGCGACAAGCTGGTTTCCTCGCCGGCGAACACCTTGCCGCCCGAGCAACGAAATATGTCGATGATCTTCCAGAGCTATGCGCTCTGGCCGCACATGACGGTAGCGGAGAACATCATCTACGGCCTGAAACTTCGGAAAGTGGATCGAGCGACCATCGGAAAGAAACTGGACGCTATTCTGGCGACCACCAAGCTCGCGCCGCTGGCGCAGCGCTATCCGGGCGAGCTGTCGGGCGGCCAACAGCAACGCGTGGCGTTGGCCCGCGCGTTGATCGTTGAGCCAGAAACGCTGTTGCTCGATGAGCCGCTTTCAAACCTGGACGCCAATTTGCGCGAAGAGATGCGTTTCGAAGTGCGACGCCTGCACGACGCCTATCGTTACACCACGGTCTATGTGACGCACGACCAGTCGGAGGCAATGACGACCGCGGATCTCATTTGCGTAATGAACGGAGGGAAGATCGAGCAGGCGGGCAACCCGGAAGACATCTACGATCGACCCCGATCGGAATTCGTGGCCCGCTTCATCGGGTCGAGCAACGTTATCAAGGGCAAAGGTCTTGATCCTGCCCGTATCGATTTCGCGGGTACTCCGTTGCGTTGCAGTGGCGAGACGATCAATTCGGGCTCATCGACGCCGATTTCCATCCGCCCGCACGACATTGCCATTTCCGCCGCGCCGCGCCAGGGCGAGAACATCGTGCCCGCCACCGTGGTGCGACAGGTCTTCCTCGGTGGCAGCCGGGATTATATGGTTGAGGCAAAAGACGGCACGCAATTGCGCGTGGTGACCGCCGCCGGCGAGAACATTCCAAAGGGCAGCGCTGTTTGGCTGCATCTGCCGCCGGAGCGGTGCCGCGCGTTGAGCGGGTAGCAATATCGCGGGGCGATAACGAGAAGAACAGGCCTGGAGGATATGTCGATGAAGGGTTCGGAAATTTCACGCCGCGGTGTGCTGGTCGGTTCGAGTGCTCTCGCCATCAGCACCACGTTTTCAACCAAGGTCATGTCGGCTGCGCCAGCGGCGAGTGCGATCACGCCGCAACTGATCGAAGCGGCGAAAAAGGAGGGAAAGGTCGTCTGGTACACCTCAGTCGACCTGCCGCTAGCCGAAAAGATTGCCAAGTCATTCGAGGCAAAATTCCCCGGCGTTGCCGTGCGCGTCGAGCGCACCGGCGCGGAGCGGGTGTTTCAGCGCATCGGCCAGGAATATGGCAGCAACATCCACGCTGTCGACGTCGCCAACTCGTCCGATGCCGCACATTTCATCGTCTGGAAAAACCAGGGGCTTCTCGAGGCCTATGTTCCGGAGGACGTCGCCAAGTTCTATCCAACCGAACACAAAGATCCGGATGGCATGTTCGCGAGCTTCCGTGTCTGGGTATCGATCATCGCCTACAACACCAATCTGGTGAAGAAGGAGGAGGCTCCCAAGAGTTTTGCCGATCTGCTCGATCCCAAGTGGAAGGGCAAGATCGTCAAGGCGCATCCCGGCTACAGCGGTACCATCATGACCGCGACGTATCAGATGCAGCGCGACCTCGGCTGGGGCTTCTTTGAGAAGCTTGCGGCGCAGAACGTCATGCAGGTCCAGTCGTCAGCCGATCCGCCAAAGCGACTGGCGCTGGGCGAACGGGCGGTGATGGCCGACGGAAACGAGTACAACATCTTCCAGATCAGCGAGACCGGCGGACCGGTCGCGCCGGTTTATGCAACCGAGGGTTCGCCACTGATTGTCGGTCCGACCGGCATGTTCAAGGCCGCTCCGAATCCGAATGCCGCGCGCCTGTTCTGCAATTACAGCTTCACGGCGGAATGCCAGCAGCTGATCATCGATGTCGGCGGCCTGCGCTCGATGCATCCGGAGACGAAGGAAAAGCCCGGTCGCACGCCGTTCAAGCAGATCAAAGTCATGAAAGACGATCCCGCCGCCGTCGAGAAAATGAGCGACGAGATCAAACAGCATTACGTGAAGATCTTTCGTGTCTGAGCAACGCACGTGAACCATGCGGGCGCGGTGAACCTGCCGCGCCCGGAATGAGACTATGGTGAGATGACAATCGCTTTGCCTGCCCAAGCCGAACGCCGCCGCTTCGGAATAGATATTTCGAAGCCGGTGCTCTATGTGTTCGCAGCCATTCTATGCGTGCTCATCCTGCTGCCCCTATCGTGGCTGCTGGTGTTCAGCGTGACCGATGCCAAGGGCGCTTTCACGCTCGGCAATTTCTACCGGCTTTTCACCGAGTCCTCGTTCTACGAGCCTTTCGTCACCACCTTCATACTTGCCACGTCGTCAGCTTTCATCTGCTGCGCGGTCGCAGCGCCCATGGGCTGGCTGGTGGCGCGCACCGATCTGCCATTTGCTTCCATCATCCGTGCTCTTGTCACGGCGTCGTTCGTGACGCCGCCCTTTCTCGGCGCCATCGCGTGGGAATTGCTTGCGGCGCCAAACAGCGGCCTTTTGAACAAGATCGCCCGCGACTGGTTCGGCATGGCGCAGGACGAGCACCTGTTCAATATCTACACGTTGCCGGGGCTTATTTTCGTCATCTCCTGCTACACGTTCCCATACGTCTTTGTGCTGGTTGCCAATTCGCTCGACCGGACGCCGGGCGAACTCGAGGACGCGTCATCGATTCTTGGCGGCGGCCGTTGGTATACCGCCCGGCGTGTGACCATTCCCCTGGTGCTGCCGGCCTTGCTCGCCGGCGCGCTCGTCGCATTCCTGCAGGCCATGACCTTGTTCGGGTCGCCCGCAATCCTGGCGCTGCCAGCCGGCTTCCACACGATGACGACCAAGATCTGGAGCCTGTTCCAGTTTCCTCCTAAGCCCGAGCTCGCTGCCGCCGCCTCGCTGCCGCTGCTGGTGCTCACCGTCATTCTGCTGCGCGCCGAGCACATGATTCTCGGCCGGCGCGGGTATTCTGTCGTGGGCGGAAAGTACGGCGCACCCCGGCTGATTCCCTTGCACCGCTGGCGCTGGCCTGCCTTCGTCCTCTGCATCGTTGTGTTGCTGAACCCGGTATTCCTCCCATACGCCGCGCTGTTCAATGCAGCCTTTTCACCGGTCGCTTCGACGTTTCTCACCATGCAGAATTTCACGCTGCACAACGTGTATTTCGTGCTGTTCGAGCTGTCGGCGGCATCGCTTGCCCTGAAAAACACAGTAATCCTGGGCACCGCCGCGGCCACCGTCGGCACTGTGATTGCGCTGGTCATCGCCTATGTGACGGCACGGCAGGCCGTGACCGGCTGGCGTGTCCTCGGATTCCTCGCAACCGCGCCCATAGCCATCCCCGGCATTGTGCTCGGTGTCGGTCTCTTTCTCAGCTACACGCGGCCTCCGTTCGTGCTTTACGGCACCCTGTGGATCTTATTGATCGCCTTTGTGACAATCGCGTTGCCATCTGCCTATCAGCAACTACAGGCCGCATTCCGTACGATCCACCCGGAGCTCGAGGATGCCAGCCGGATCCTCGGTGCCACGCGCCTGCGCTCGCTATGGCAGATCACCGCGCCGCTCCTGCGGACGGGGGTGATCGCGACCTGGTGCTTCATCTTCGTAGGCGTAATGCGCGAACTGTCTGCGGCGATCATCCTGTTCACATCGGAAACCAAGGTTGTGTCTGTCCTGATTTTCGATCTCAATGAAAGCGGCGATCTCGGTGCGATATCGGTCATCGGCCTCGGCATGTTGTTGATCACCTTTGCCGTGGTGATCGCGGTCAACAAGATTCCCGGTTTTGGCAACGTGCGCTTCCGCACGTGATCTCAATGTCAACTAAACTCCCTGCCATCTCGGTCGCAGAAAAGCTTGCACAGCGCATCGTTGCGCTGAGTGCCGTCCGGCTGCCGAGGGCAGTGCGGCGCAAGTGCGAGGATCTTCTAATAGACGTCGCTGGTCTCTGCGTCACCGCTCGTAACGAGGATTACATCAGGGCCGCTATCGCCGGTTGCGATGATGAAGGGCCGTGCACCGCCATAGGCCATGCGCGTACTTTCAGCGCCGGCAGCGCGGCCTTTATCAACGGCACCGCGGCCCATGGCGAGGACTTCGACGACACCTTCGAAGGCGGGCCGGTTCATGCCGGTGCCGTGATCGTGCCGGCAGTGTTGGCGGCTTGCGAGCGGCACAAGCCGGACGGCGCCTCCGCCCTTCTGGGCATTGCGATCGGCACGGAAGTGATGTGTCGCCTGAGCACCGTGGTACCAAAGGCCGTTCATAAGGCTGGATTTCATCCCACAGCCATTTTCGGCGTGATGGGCGCAACGGCCGGGGTCGGCGCAGCTCTCGGACTCGACGCCAGGCGGATCGTCGATGCGCTCGGCATCGCGGCCAGCTTTGCAGGCGGCATCATCGAATATTTAGCAGAGGGCACCTGGACCAAGCGTTTACACCCGGGCTGGGCGGCGCAGTCCGGGATTCGTGCAGCGCTGCTGGCCCGCGGCGGCTTTACCGGCCCGCGCACAGTATTTGAAGGTGTACACGGGCTATTCCATGGCTTTGCGCATACGACGCAAGGCGACTACGACGCGCTCGTCGGTGATTTCGGCGAGCGTTGGGTGACCGAGACGCTGGCCTTCAAGCCGTATCCATGCGGGACGATGGCGCATCCCTATATTGATTGCGCCAGGCGTATCGCCGCGCGCGGCATCAAACCGAGTGACGTGAAAGAGTTGGTTTGCGAAGTCGCCGAAGCTACCGTGCACCGCCTGTGGGAGCCCCTCGCCGACAAGCGGCGCCCACCAAACGGCTATGCCGCAAAATTCTCAACGCCATTTCTGCTTGCGACCGGCTTCGTCCGCGGCGGGGTCGGGCTCGATGCCTTTACCGAAGAAGCGGTGCGCGACAAGGACGTGCTTGGTCTTTCGTCGAAGGTGCATTACGTCATCGATCCCGGCAATCCCTATCCTAACAATTTCACCGGTCACATTCGTGCGGTGCTAAACGACGGCACCGTGGTCGAGGAAAGGCAGCCGCATTTTCGCGGTGGTGCGCACGAACCGCTGACACCCGCCGATGTAACCGAGAAGTTCATGCTCAACGTTCGCCATGGCGGCTGGGATGGTCCACGTCCCGATTCGGCGCTCAAACGGCTGGCGAAGCTCTACGAGGGCAAAATCGATCTGACATTCTTGCGGGATTGAATTTTCTGTCATGGCCGGGCTTGTCCCGGCCATCCACGTCTTGCTTCCTGCACCGAAGAAAGGCGTGGATGCCTGGCATAAAGCCGGGAATGACGACTGGAGAGACCAAATGAGCGAGAAAGAACTATCTGGCAAGGTCGCTATCGTCACCGGTGCCGGCCGTAATATCGGGCGAGCGATTGCGCTGGCGCTTGCGCGTGCTGGCGCTTCCGTTGTCGTTAATGTCCGCTCGAACCAGAAAGAAGCCGACGCGGTCGTACACGAGATCGAAGCGGAAGGCGGCAAGGCGGTGGCTGTGCTTGGCGATATTGGCGATGAGAAAACGGCTGCCGTGCTCGCCCATGCGGCGCTCAAGCACTTCGGTCGGATCGACTTCCTGGTCAACAATGCAGCGCTGCGCCGCGAAAAGCCCATCGGCGATATGAGCTATTCCGATTGGCGCGAGGTAATGAATGTTATCCTCGATGGCGCCTTCCGATGTGTGCATGCCTGCCTGCCGGCGCTGAAACGGAACGGGGGGAGCATCATCAATATCGGCGGTATGAGCGCGCATATTGGCTCGAGGGACCGTGCACATGTGATCACCGCAAAAGCCGCCTTGGTCGGCTTCTCGCGCGCACTTGCGCACGATCTCGCCGTCGACAAGATCACCGCCAACTGCGTGGTGCCGGGTGCGATCGATACAACACGGCCGGTGTCATCACAAAATCCGGCGCACCACCTCATCCACGGAACGATCACCGGCGAGCGCGGCAAGGCCGAGGACGTCGCGGCCATGGTTCTCTATTTGTGCGGTCCCGGCGGGAGGTACGTCACCGGCCAAACCATCCACGTCAGCGGCGGCGCCTACCTGGGCTCATGAGTGGTGACGGCGAGCCTGCGAAAGTGCTAATCCAACGCCAGTAAATGTACCGGTAACGACGAGGTTCCCATGTATTCCGAGCTGGGTCTTTACATCGACGGCAAGTGGCTCAACGGCGAAGGCCGCAAGGGCGAGGACGTGATCAATCCTGCGACCGGCAAGACGCTCGCGCATCTGCCGCATGCGAGCACGGCCGATCTCGATGCCGCGCTGGCGGCCGCTGAAAAAGGCTTCGCGGTATGGAAGGCAACCTCGGCCTACGACCGCTCCAAGATCATGCGCAAGGCCGCCGACCTGCTGCGTGAGCGCTTCGATCATGTGTCAAAAGTGATGACCCAGGAGCAGGGCAAGGTCTATGTCGAGTCGCGCGCTGAAGTTCTCACCAGCGCCGACATCATTGACTGGTACGCAGAGGAAGGCCGCCGTACCTATGGCCGTGTCGTTCCGGGACGGCAGAAAGGCGTGCGCCAAATCGTGCTGCAAGAGCCCGTTGGCGTCGTTGCGGCATTCACGCCGTGGAATTTCCCTACATTGACGCCGGTGCGCAAAATTGCCGGGGCGCTCGCCGCCGGATGCTCGATCATCATCAAGGCTTCGGAAGAGACGCCCGGCGGCTGCGTCGAGCTGGTGCGATGCTTTGTCGACGCTGGCCTGCCTGCTGGCGTGGTCAATCTCGTTTTCGGCGTCCCGGCCCAGGTGTCCGAACACCTGATCCCGAAGAAATCGGTCAAGAAGATTTCCTTCACCGGCTCAGTACCAGTCGGCAAGCATCTTGCCGCCCTTGCGGCCAAGGGCATGAAGAAGGCGACCATGGAGCTTGGCGGTCACTCGCCGGTCGTCGTGTTTGATGACGCCGACCCGGAGAAGACGGCGGACACCATCGCGGCATTCAAATATCGCAACGCCGGCCAGGTCTGCATCTCGCCGACACGTTTCTACGTGCACGAAAAGAACTACAGCAAGTTCGTGGCCCGGTTCACCGAATATGCCAAAGGATTGAAACTAGGTGACGGCCTCGAGAAGGGCATCACCCTGGGTCCGCTCGCCAATCCGCGCCGCCTGGACGCGATGGAGAGCTTCGTCAACGACGCCAAAGACCGCGGCGGCAAAGTTGTTACCGGCGGTTCGCGGCACGGCAACCAGGGCTTCTACTACCAGCCGACCGTCATCACCGACGTGCCGGATGATTCCAAGATTATGACCGAGGAGCCGTTTGGCCCGGTCGCGCCTATCGTGCCATTCAAGACCTTCGATGAGGTGGTCGAGCGTGCCAATTCGCTTCAGTTCGGCCTTGCGGCTTACGCTTTCACGACATCGGACAAGAATGCCTCGGCAATCAGTGACGCACTGCAGTCAGGCATGGTGGGCGTCAACAGCGTCGCTGTCTCGACGCCCGAGACTCCGTTCGGCGGCGTCAAAGAGTCGGGCTACGGCTCCGAAGGCGGCATAGAGGGCCTGCAGGCCTATATGAACGTGAAGTTCATCTCGCAAGCGTAGACACGGGTGGCATCGCCCGGCAAAGAGACCCGTCATGGCCGGGCGCCACAAGTCGGGTTTATGCGCGTTGCGCTTTAAATTGCGCGGAAGTCGGGCAGGCCGACTTCCGATGCCATCCACGTCTTTGCTGTTTGCCGGATCGTGAAGAGGCCGCGCCAACGGCGGGCATGACCAAGCCGGATTTGCAGAAACGAACGGAGTGGATGCTATTTCCCCGCAAGTCCCCTCCGGCATGCTTCCCACACTTTCGCAGGCGTTGCCGGCATTTCCATATGGTCGGCAGCCCCGCCAGGGATTGCGTTGGAAATCGCATTCATTACCGCGGCGATTGCCGCGGTGGTTCCAGCTTCGCCGGTTCCCTTTACGCCCAGCGGATTGCTGGTTGCGGGCACCGAATGTACCGTCTCGCGCAGTTCTACCGGCATGTGGTAGGCGCGCGGCATGCCGTAGTCCATGAATGAGCCCGCCACCAATTGGCCGCTGCCGGAATCGTAAACTGCATTCTCCGTCAGGGCCTGGCCGAGCCCGTTGGCGATTGACCCCTGCACCTGTCCCTCGACGATCCTGGGATCGAGCATGACGCCAGGATCATCGACGGCGGTATAGGTCACGAGATCGACGGCGCCCGTCTCGGGGTCGATTTCAACCTCGGCGATGTGGCAGCCGTTCGGGAATGTCAGGGGCGTCTCGGTCTTTTCCTTCGTGTCGAGGCTTTCGCCGATCTCTTTCGCGCGCTTGGCAGTTTCGAACAGCGAAATCTTGCGGTCGGTGCCGACCACTTCGAAATTTCCGTTACGGTACTGGATATCGGCCTCGGAGGCTTCCAGCAGCGCGGAGGCGACTTTTTTACCTTTCGTCAGCATGACATCCGCTGCACGCACGATTGCGCTGCCTGCGCACATCGCTGATCGTGATCCGACCGAGGCAAAACCGCTCAGCCCCATCGCAGTGTCGCCATGGCGGTGCTGGATCTTCGCAGCATCGATCCCGAGCCTCTCGCCGAGCAAGCGCGGAAACACCGTGGCGTGACCCTGGCCGGTCGATTGCACGTTGCAGCCGAGGATGATCTGCTCGCCGCCGGGAAACGAGACCGAGGCCTGCTCCATCGGCATCGCGCCGGCGTGCTCCAGCATGCAGGACACGCCAATACCCCGCAGTTTCTTGCGCTTCGCCGACTCACGCCGGCGCCTGTTGAAATTGTCGTAGTCGGCGAGCTCGAGGGCCCGATCGACGATCGCCGGGAAATCTCCGCTGTCATAGGTGTTGATCGGTGTTTTGAACGGCATCGCCGACGGTGGAATGAGATTTTTCTTGCGCAGCCGCACCGGGTTGATCCCGGTGACGCGCGCGGCCTCTTCCACCACGCGTTCGAGCGCATAGTTCGCCTCGGGCCGACCGGCGCCGCGATAGGGCCCGATCGGGATGGTGTTGCTAAAGTAGCAGGCGACTGACGCATCCACTTTCGGAATCCGGTACATGCCCGGCAGGCAACGCACGAAATTGTTGGTGTTGATGTTGACTCCCGCGGTGCTTATGTAGGCGCCCTGGTTGCACAGGTGCCGCACGCGCAGCGCCAGGAACTTCCCCTTTTCGTCGATGGCGAGCTCGACCTCGGTGACCGTGTCGCGCGCCTGGGTATCGGTGACGAAGGCTTCTGAACGGGTCGATTGCCAGTGCACCGGACGGCCAAGCTGGCGCGCCGCCACCAAGAGTGCCGGATATTCCGGGTAAGGCGGCGTCTTCATGCCGAAGGCGCCGCCGACATCTTGGGTGACTACGCGAAGCTTTTCCGGCGGCACGCCCATGACGCCCGCACAGAGATTGCGCAGCGAGTCGGCGCTCTGTGAGCACACGTGGAGGGTATAGCTGTCATCGGTCTTGTCGTAGACACCGGTTGCACCACGCGTCTCCATGGAAGCAACCACCATGCGCTGGTTGGTCACGCTCACCTTCGCGACGTGCGGCGCCTTGGCGATGATTTCAGCGACCTCGCGTTCATTCTGCTGCTCGTCGGGCGCGGGACCGTGCCAATCCACGCAAAGATTTCCTGGCGCTTCCGGGTAAAGTTGCGTGTCGGCTTTGACGGCGTCACGCAGGTCAATTACTGGCGGCAATTCCTCGTACTCGATCCGCACGAGGTCGGCTGCGTCCTGAGCCGCCGCGGCCGTCTCGGCGACCACCATCGCGACGGGATCGCCGACATGCATGACTTTCTCGCCTGCGAGCGACGGGCGGAACGGCATGATCATCTTGGCGCCTCCGCGGCCGGTAATCGGCGGATGGCGCGACACGCTCCCCACGTTCGCCGCCTTCATATCGGCGGCCGTAAGGACGGTTATGACTTTCTTGGCCTTGCGTGCTTCATCCGTGTTGACCGAGGCGATGCGCGCGTGCGCGTGCGGCGATCGTACGAATGCCGCATAGGCCGTGTTGGCCAGACGCGGATCGTCCATGAACCGGCCGGTGCCCCGGACGAGCGCATCATCCTCGACACGCGGCGTGTGCTTCGTTGTGGAAGGACTCGTTGTCATGAGGAAGTCCGGAATTGCGCTTTTGGAGTTTCGTTTATAGCCGAAACAAGCGGAGACAACAGGGGCTTGCCTTCGTACGCCGGGTGCTGCACTGAGGCGCTCCTTGCTTCGCGACGTGCGGCCTCTTTCGGGTGGTGAAATGAGCAAAGTACGAACTATTGATACTCACACGCATGTGTTGACTGAAGAAACTGCCGCGCTGTTGCGCAAGGAAGCGCCCAAGGTGTCCGTGACCATCACGCCGATCGACGCCGCCTCTGCGACGCTCGATGTCGGTGGTGTGGGCTACAGGCCCTATCCCCGCGGCGGCTTCGATATCGCGCACCGTCTGCGGGACATGGACGAGGCCGGTGTGGACGTGCAGGTACTCTCGGCGACACCGCAGACCTATCTCTACAATCAGGAAGCCGCGCTCGGTGCCACAACCGCTGCGATCCAGAACGACCAGATCGCGAAACTGGTTAAAGAAAATCCGCAGCGCTTCATGGGCATTGCGACCTTGCCGATGCAGGCGCCGGAAAAAGCGGCAGCCGAACTCAAGCGCTCAATAACCAAGCTCGGATTGCGCGGCACGATGTTCGCCTCCAATATCATGGGCAAGAACCTTGACGACCCGAGCTTTGAGCCGCTGTGGGCGGCCGCCGAGGAACTGGGGGCCTTCGTCTTCATCCACCCGAACAACGTCGCCGGCGCCGACCGGATGAAATCCTATTACCTCAACAACCTGATCGGAAATCCGCTCGATACCACGATTGGCGCGGCCTGCCTTTATTTTGGCGGCGTGCTCGACCGCCATCCAAAGCTGACGGTGGTGCTCGCGCATGGCGGCGGCTTCACGCCGTACCAGGCTGCACGATGGGAGCATGGGTGGCAGGTGCGGCCCGAACCGAAGAAGAATATCCCGAAGCAGCCGGTCGACATTGCCAAACGCTTTTACTACGACACCATTCTCCATTCGGCGCCGGTGCTCGAATTCATGATCGGCCATGTTGGTGCCGATCGCGTCATGCTCGGCAGCGATTATCCTTATGACATGGGCATGATGGACTGCGTGAAACACATACGCTCGCTGAAGATTTCCGACGCGGATAAGGCGACAATCTTGAGCGCGCGTGCCGAAGCACTGTTGGGGGCAGCATGAATGTTCAGTCCACCAGGCCTGCCAGGATACCGACGGCAGCCGTCACGAGCCTGATCGTCGACGCGATGATAAAGGCCGGCGTGACGAGGGACGAAGCCGGAAAAATTGCCGAGCTGATGCTCGAGGCCGATCTCGTCGGAGCCGATGCGCACGGAGTGTTCCGCCTGAAGCAATATGTGCAGCGCTTGAAGCTCGGCTCGACCAATGCGCGGCCCAATATCACTGTCAACCGAACGGCTCCGGGGACTGCGCTTGTCGACGGCGATAACGGCATGGGACACCTAGTCGTAGCGCGTGCGGCGCAAACTGCCATCGAACTCGCGCGCGAATGTGGCGTGGGCTGGGTCGGTTGCCGGATGTCAGGCCACGCCGGCGCCGCGGGTGTCTATGCGGCATTGCCGTTGAAGGTTGACATGATCGGCCTTTATTCCGCGGTGGCGAATGCTAATCACATGCCGCTTGCCGGCGGCGCCGAGCCATTGCTGGGAACCAATCCGCTGGCGATCGCGATTCCGGCCGGTGGAGAGCCGCCGGTGGTGCTCGATATTGCGACCTCGATCGTCTCATACGGCACCATCAAGAATCACCGCCTGCAAGACTGGCCGTTGCAAGACGACTGGATGATCGATCCGAGGACCGGAGAAGCCGTTATCGATCCGCACAAGAGCGCCGAGGCTCTGTTGCTGCCGATGGCGGGCTACAAGGGAGCGGGGCTCGCACTCATGCTTGGCCTGCTTGCCGGTACACTCAACGGCGCGCTCTTTGGCCGCGATTGCGTCGATTTCAATGCCGAGCCGGACAAGGTGACTAATACCGGGCAATTTGTGGTCGCGCTCGATCCAGGCCGCTTTCAACCAATCGACCGGTTCAAGGCGGAGGTCGACCGCCACATTCGCGGTATGCGGGGTACGAGGGCGCTGCCCGGCCAAAGCGTCCGCCTGCCGGGCGAGCAACGGGCGCAGCGCCGTGCCGACCGCCTCCGGAACGGGTTACCGCTTGGCCCGGAGCTGCTGGCGCAGCTGGACAAGCTTGCGGCCGAGTTATCAATTGCGCCGTTGCGAAAACGCGATTGAGCCCATCGGCGCACAGTACTGCGCTTTGGTCGTCACGGCACTCGGCCTTCGATGCGGCATTTGTGCAAAATCGTTCG
>Ga0066388_100000872_pt1 | contig 15698 bp, 16 predicted proteins | sample PanSoiMetaGPlot6_FD_64539 | JGI IMG/M metagenome (GOLD analysis project Ga0066388, IMG submission 64539) | Tropical forest soil microbial communities from Panama analyzed to predict greenhouse gas emissions - Panama Soil - Plot 6 (Hybrid Assembly) | ecosystem: Environmental > Terrestrial >... | reverse complement strand
AGCATCTCGGTCGAAACGGTGAGCACGCCGAAGGTCGAGATCTTTTATTGGGTTACAATCATGTTCTCGCAAACACTGGGCACGGCGCTCGGCGATTGGGTCGCGGATACGAATGAGATGGGTTACCTCGGGGCTGCCGCAATTTTCGGAGGATTACTGCTTGTGACTGCGCTGCTCTATTATTTTACGAGCTTATCCCACGCGATTTTGTTTTGGGCGGCGTTCGTTTTGACCCGTCCACTTGGAGCCGTTGTCGGCGATTTCCTCGATAAGCCGCATGCGCAAGGCGGACTGGCCCTGAGTCGCTACACCGCATCGCTCGCGCTTTTGGTGGTGATCGTTGCTTTGATTTTGATTTTCCCACAGAAGCCGGCCGCCAAGGCGCATTAACCGGCTCAGAAAACAAACTGCATTCCAAAATAGCCGATCAACGCCGTTGCTTGATCCGGCGATCGAATCTCGTGACCCATCGAGATAATCAGGATGTAATTTTCGGTGAACTCGTGGTGTAAACCGAAGTTCAATGTCAACACGTCGCGCGTGAAATTCATTCGCGATGCGCCATGAAGCTCAGCCATGAGCATCGTCGGCTTCGCTAATTCGTAGCCGGCGACCGCGCCGTAAAGAAATTCGCTTCGGCCGACGCTGCTCGCGAGCGGACCAAATTCTCCATCGACATGCCAGTGTCCGAAGGTTTTTGCCGCCTGAAATGGAATTTGAAATCGCGTGCCAGCCTCGGCGAGCCCGCGTCGCGCGGATGATTGTTGAATATTAAAAATGATTCGGGGGAACATTGACATGTCGAAGCCGCTTTTTTCTTCGTCGAGGAATCGCCACTTTACTGCCGCTTCCGTTCCGCCGAGTCCGCCGATCGGACCGTGATCCTCGCGTTTCAACAAAACCGGCGCGGTTTGCAACGTAAGCTGAATGTGTTCCCCGACTCCGTAATTCAGGTCGAACTGGGGCAGGTCGAGCGAAGTCTCTCCGGATCGATGCTCAAGTATGATCGCGATGTTGTTCTCCCATTGGCCGGGACCGGGCGTGCCTGGATCGTCGGTGATCATTGGAGGTCCGCCTTGAGCGAGTGCAGACTGTAGGGCTACAGCGGAAAGGCCCAGAGCGCAGAAGACTGCCCGCTTCCACTGATCACTTGTCACAATGCCGGTCCGGCTCGGACTCACTCGTCATTCTTTTTCGGGCCGTAAACCAAAAGCTTCAATGTGTTCGGCACGATGGTCGGCCGCGCTGGTGAAGCGCCTGGTGAAGGCGACGGCGCCGGCTGAAATTGCGCAGTCGGTAAATAGACGCGGTGCGTTTTCGGATCGAGCGCGATCGTGCGCGCGCCGCGTTCAGTCTTCAATGTTTGCAAGATCGACAATTTATCGGGTGAATCCTCGTGCGTGATTGTGACGACGCCCTCGCCGCACGATGCGAACGCGAGCTGCGAGTTGTCATCGAACGCGCAACCGTCAGTTCCAGCGCCGATCGGAACTGTTCCAACAACTTTTCCGGATTCGGTGTCCAGCATCACCATCATCTTGTTGTGACACGTGGCGAAAAGTCGCCGATTTTTTGTGTCGAGTGCGATACCCGTTGGTTCTTGGCCCGGCACTAATGGCCAACGCGCGACGATTTCGTGACTCGCGCCTTCGATGACCGCAACTTCGCTTTTGTCTTCAATATTGACGTAAACGCGGCCAGTGTCCGAATCGACAACGGCGAACTCGGGATTGCCACCGAGCGGAATGGTCGCCACCACTTTTGCTTCTTTGGCATCAATCACGGTCACGGAGTTGCCGCTGTGATTGAAAACGTAAACCTCGTGGTGCTTCGAATTATAAACGACTGCGTCGGGATTTTCGCCGGTGTCGATCTTGGAGGTAGTTTTCAGTGTCTTTAGGTCGACCACACTCGATTTGTTTTCCTTGCCGTTAGAGGAAAAGCCGCGATTGAATTCGGGCACGGCAACAAACGCGTGAACTCCCGGCGTGTCGGCGATTTCGCCGGCCACAGCATTCTTATTGAGATCGACAACGACGACTTTGGTCGCGTGCGACAGGTAGAGACGATTCGCTGAAGAATCGATCGTTAGAATGTCCCAACCACCTTCGCCACCGATTGGGATCTCGTTGAAAACTTTGTACGGATTAGCGCCGAGACCGACAGTGTGGAGCAGTAAACCGGCGGAAGCGGCCGCAAATATCGTCCTAATTCGCACCGGATTATCTTTACATGCACCGTTTCAGTCTCGCCAGTTGCGATATTATCCCTGTCCGGTCCTTTAATTATTCTTACTCCCAAATTAATTCCCAAATTAACAGCTTCGGGCCCACCGGGCCGCGGTTTGAGCGAATGAGTCAGGCCGTGTATGATTTACAGCCTAATTTCCACAGCTCGAGTATGGCGAACGCCGTCGCATTTAAGAGCAGGCTGCTGCATGGACTAAATTGCTTCAGCGAACGCCTGGGCGAAGTTGATCAAGCCTTTGGGCGGATGAATCCGAACAAGCGGCGAATCGTGCTAATCGCCGTTGCCATTTTTGTGGTTGCCCTGGCGGTCTGGTGGGAAACGCGAAGCTCTGGCAGCTCGAACTTCGTCACAACAACGGTAAAACGCGGCAACGTTACGGCTAGCATCACCGCGGCAGGAACAATCGAGCCGTTGGAAGTGGTAGATGTGGGCGCACAAGTAGCGGGTCTAATCAGTGCCTTCGGCACGGATAAATCGGGCAAGCAGGTCGATTATCGGTCAGTTGTTGCGGCGGGCGATGTTCTCGCGAAGATCGACGATTCGGTTTACGCCGCCGATCTGGCGGTTGCGAACGGCCAACTGGAACGGGACAAAGCCGGTGAGATCAGTGCGCAGGCAAATCTCGAGCAAACGAAGGCAAAGTTCGCATTGGCTGAAGCGGATTGGAAAAGGATGCAGACGTTGAGTGAAACCAAAGTGGCTTCGCGCTCCGATTACGACACCGCGCAATCGAACTACAATGTTGCCAAGGCAAACATCGGCGTTGCCGAAGCGGCGATCGCACAGGCCAAGGCGAACTCGCTCCAATCGCAGGCCGCCGTGAACAAGGCACAGCGCAATTTGGATTTCTGCACCATCAAATCGCCGGTGGATGGGGTGATCATCGATCGGCGCGTAAACATCGGTCAGACGGTGGTGGCGAGCCTCAACGCTCCGAGTCTGTTTCTGATCGCGAAGGATTTGACCCGGATGCAAATTTGGGTGGCGGTAAACGAAGCCGATGTCGGTCGCATCAAGCCGGGCACACCTGTGACGTTCACGTGCGATGCGTTTCCGGGACGCGAATTTCGGGGCACTGTTGGCAAGATCAGACTTAACGCAGCCATGACGCAAAACGTGGTGACTTACACCGTAGAAGTGGACGTGGAAAATCCGGACCAAATCCTGTTGCCGTATCTAACGGCGAATGCGCGATTCATTTTGGCCAACGAGAAAAACGCCTTGCTCGTTCCAAACGCCGCCTTGCGGTGGATGCCCTCCTCGACAGTGGAAGTCGCGTCCGTCTATAGGGGAAGCGCGCCAATCGGCGATCCTGCGAGCGATTCTTCCGAGAAGAAAAGCGGTAGTGAAGGAACTGTCTGGCTGAAATCAGGCCGATTCGTTAGGCCGTTGCAGGTGAAGATCGGCCCGTCAGATGGCGCAAACACGGCAGTTACAAACGACGAATTGCGCGAAGGCCAGCTCGTTGTAACCGGCGAAAGCGCCGCCGGTCAGACCGAAACAAAAAGCCCATTCCTGCCAAAAACGATCAAACGCTAGTCGCGTATGGAAATCATTCGGCTGGAAAACATTTTTAAAAGTTATCGGCGCGGGGATTTGGAAATTCCCGTGCTTCAGAACATCTCGCTTAAGATCGAGAGCGGCGAGTTCGTGGCATTACTCGGGGCGAGCGGCTCGGGCAAGAGCACACTGATGAATATTCTCGGCTGTCTCGACCGGCCGACTTCGGGCCAATACTGGTTCGATGGCCAGGAGATTTCATCTCTATCCGGCGATGAGCGCGCGCGGATTCGGAACACGAAAATCGGGTTCGTGTTTCAAAACTTCAATCTGCTCCCGCGAGCCAACGCGGTGGAAAACCTGCGGATGCCGCTCGATTACGCGCCGCAGCATCCGTCGGACGTGGAAGCGACAAACCGGGCGACGGAGATGTTGCAACGCGTCGGACTGGCGGACCGATTAGACCACGAGCCGGCGCAGCTTTCCGGCGGGCAACAGCAGCGTCTCGCGATTGCGCGTTCGCTCATCAATCATCCGCGTGTCCTTCTGGCGGACGAACCGACGGGCAACCTCGATTCGCAAACCAGCGAGGATGTCCTGTCTATGTTGGAACGGCTGAACGAGGAAGAGCGCCTCACGATTCTGCTCGTCACGCATGATTCGAACGTGGCCCGTCACGCGCACCGGATTATTCGGATCGTTGATGGTACGATTGTGGAAGAAAGCGCGCGTGAGACGCCGCTTCACACAACGGCTGCGGCGGCGGAATCGATCACCGAACTCGGTGAGCCGAATATGTCGCACAATGGAATCGCCCGGGTTGACTGGCGTATTTTTCGAACGGCAATGGTCGCGCTTCGCCGCAACGTGATGCGATCAGTACTGACCTGCCTTGGCATCATCATTGGCATCGCCGCGGTGATTACGATGATGGAGATCGGCCGCGGGTCGGCGCGCTCGATTGAACAAACGATCGCGAGCCTCGGCGCCAGCGTCATTCAGGTCGACCCTGCGGATGTGACGATTGGCGGCGTCAGTTCCGGCCGCGGCGGTCGCGTAACGCTGACGCCGGACGACGCGGAAGCGATCCGGAACGAATGCTCTGCCGTCCAAGCGGTCGCGCCGAGTGTCGACTGCTGGGGCCATGTCGTTTACGGAAACAAAAACTGGAGGCCGAATCGGATTCTCGGCGTCACGCCTGATTACTTCACGGTTAGGAATTGGTCGATTGCCGAGGGAGACACGATCACTCCACAAGACGTGCGGACCGTGGCGTCAGTTTGTGTGATCGGTCAGACAATTGCGCGGCAATTGTTCGAAAATGAATCGCCAATCGGAAAGGAGATTCGTTTCGGCAGCATCGGCCTGAAGGTCGTCGGCATTCTCAGTCGCAAAGGCTCGAGCGTCATGGGTTACGACCAGGACGACTTCATCGCCGCGCCGCTGACTACGATCAAATTTCGCGTAACTGGCATGCGTCAGGCCACGCAGCCCACCACGACACCAACTCCCAGTGTCGTGAACACGAACATGCAAGCGTACCCGAATCAGCAAGTGGAATTATATCCCGTGCAATCCGCCGCTCAGATCGCAAACACGCCGCAACTAACTCGCTTTTTCGATCTCGATGATATTTGGATCGCCGCGGGCGTGCGCGAGAATATTCCGCTCGCCATTCGGCAAATCACGGCGCTCTTGCGCCAGCGTCATCACATCGCGTCCGGGCAACCGGACGATTTCCGGATTCGCGATTTAACCGAGATTTCGCAAACCTTCACCGCCGCCACCGGGATCATGACCAACTTGTTGCTCGCCGTCGCGCTGATCTCGCTCGTGGTCGGCGGTGTCGGCATCATGAACATCATGCTCGTGTCGGTGACCGAGCGCACTCACGAGATCGGCATCCGCATGGCGCTCGGTGCACGCGCGCGCGACGTGTTACGACAGTTCTTGCTGGAGGCAATCGCACTCTGTGTTGCCGGTGGCGCAATCGGGATTCTGCTCGGCCGGGGTATCTCGCTCGCCGTCAGCGCGTTTTTGCACTGGCCGACGATCCCATCGCTTCCGGCAATCGTCGCTTCCGTCGCAGTCGCCGTAACCGTCGGGGTTATCTTCGGCTATTATCCAGCGTGGAAAGCCTCGCGCCTAGACCCAATCGAAGCACTCCGATACGAGTGAGTCGCTAACGACCAGCTACTTTCCGGGACGCGAGCGCACGACAACTGTTCCAAGCAACGGCACGTGATCGCGGACTGCTTGCTCGACTTTTTGTGAAATTGCGTCGGCGTCTCGAACGGAGAGCGCTGGATCGACATCGATCGCAACGTCGCCATAAACGCGATGACCGATCCAACGCGCGCGCACATCGTGCACGGCGCGGACCCCGTCGATATGCATTGGCGCGTGTTCGATCTGCGCGAGAATTTCCGGTTCGATGCCGTCGATCAATCGGGTCCAGACCGACGACGCGGCGTCTTTCACGATGAACAGGATCGCGATCGTAATTGCGATGCCGATGACTGGATCGAGAATTGGAAAACCGAAATACACGCCGGCCACGCCGATGAGCACCGCCAGACTGGTGAAACCATCAACGCGCGCATGCTGTCCGTCCGCCACCAGCGCGGCCGAACCGATCTCGATGCCGACGCGAATGCGAAAAACGGCGACGGCTTCATTGCCAAGAAATCCGATCAGCGCCGCGAGCGCGACCCAGCCGAGTTGGACGACTGGCTGAGGGTGAATAATTTTATGAATTGATTCATACGCAGCGACGCAGGCTGAAGAAAAAATAATCAGCACGATGATGACGCCGGCGACATCTTCGAGTTTGCCGTAACCGTAAGTGTAGCGCCGGCTCGCGACTTTGCGCGTAAACGCGAACGCGATCCAGAGCGGGATGCTCGTGCCGGCGTCGGCGAAATTGTGAATCGTGTCGGCGAGCAACGCGACCGACCCGGATGCGAAGACAACGACGAGCTGAAGCGCCGCGGTCAGTCCAAGTCCGACTAGCGAAATCTTGAGCGCGCGAATCCCGCGTGCACTCGATTCCATCGCCGAATCGGTCTTTTCAGCAATGCTGTGCGAGTGACCGTACAATCCGCGTAGCCACCCAAAAATTCCGCCGCCATGCGCGTGATCATGGTCATGTTCATGCGCGCCGTGTTCATGGCCGTGATGATCATGGTCATGCTCGCCGTGACTATGATGATCGTGATCGTGATGCGTGTGGTTGCTCAACTCCTCAATTTATTCAGCGAGCGCCTTGTTCAACTGACCTTATTCGGCTCTGTACGCGCGAATCTCAGCGTTTTGCGATCCGCGATGCGGAACCGCGACCAACAATGTGTCGCGTTCCGGAACAAACAAACCGGTCCGAGCGCCGACTGCCGTGTCAATCCTGGCCAAGACTTTGTAATTGTTTGCATCGGACTGGTCGATGATGTCGATCTTGCCCGCGCCGCAAACGGTGTAAATGCGATGTCGTTTCCTGTCGTAGAAGACCTCATCCGCATCGCTAGAGATCTCGATCTTCGTTATCACGTCTCCAGAATCCGTGTTGAGCACAACCAGCCTTGATGGCAATCGGCAACCGACGAACAACCGGTGATTCGTTTCGTCGAGCGCCATCGGAAAATTGGCGAAAGCTAGATCCGTTTTCCAGGTGGCAACAACCTCGCCTTTGTCGCGGTCGATTACTGCAACCTGCCGCGAGTTTGGAACGTTGACGAAGATTCGCTTGCCACGCTTTTCCAGTTCGAACGCCTCCGGATGCCCCAAAAGTTTGATCGAGCCGATCTGTGTGCCGTCTGCGGCATTAATGATGGCGATTCCGCCATTTCCAAATCCAACATAGATCTTTTTCGCCGCTTCGTCGTAGCGAACATTGTCGGCATCATCCTTTAGACTGAGCTCGCTCAAGTGTTGAAACGATTTCGCGTCGTAGATTTTGCAAATGCCGTCGGCGTCATTTGCCACGAATAATCGATTGAGATCGGGGACGAAGGCGACGCCCTGAGGCGAACCCAGCCCGGTAATGGAATGGACTCGTTCGCCTTCGCGAAGATCGACAACTTCGACCGAATTGTTGCCCAGCGCGCAGACAAATAATCGTTCGCCGGAAGGATCGAAGTCGAAATGGTCAATCCGACCCTCGACCCCGGGCAGCGATATTGTTTGCTTTAGCGTTAGCGGAGCTTTTTGGGCCCGAACCGCTGGAAGCGTGACGCAAAACAAAAACAGCGCGGCTGCAGAACAAAGCGATGTCGCCTTGAAGAGCGGCTTCAATTTTACTTCGGCGAGCTGACTTCTTGCAGGCCGGCAATGAAGAATGCGCCTTTGATGGTCTCGGCTAAATCCTTGGTGTGCCCGCGGCCCCAGTAATGGAAAAACATGATGCGCGGTTGTTCGTGCGTCATGTGTTGGTGAATCGCAACGATATAGATTTTTTGTTTCACCAGCGATTTCAAAACGGCTTGCAGTTCATCTTCGGTCACGGCGAAATCGCCATCGACCACCGCGTTGTCATCGCTGCCGGCGAAAGCCGCCCACGTATTTACGCCCATCGTGTTGTCGATCTTCACTCCATGCATCGTGGCCGGCCGGCCGAAAGTAAACTTCAACATTCCGTCTTTCGCTTCGCCCTGTGTTCCGAAAATTTTGTTGAGAGGATCGGGGGAGATTGAATTTTTCTCCGGCAGCGCGCTGGTGCCAAACGATTCTTTGGGCTGCGGAATTGAAGCGCGCACCTGTTTGACCGCGTCATACATTTTCTTCACCGCGCCGGCCAATTGTTCGACGCTGCCTTCGCCTTCGATATGCATGAAGAAAACTTTTGGGTGATCGAAGAAGAAATGGTTATGGAGCGCGGTCACACTTAATCCATTGTCGAGCGCGGCGGTCATTGCGGCATTGACTTCGTCTTCAAACAAAACGGTGTCGCCCATCACCATCCCGCCGCTTTGCGTCTCGGTGAACGCGGCCCACGTTCCGAGTCCCATGAACGGCGACATCGTCCAATTATCGACACTGACTTTCACGTCGCCGCGCGGCCAGGTGACTTTGTACGCGTTTTCTTTGTCGTTGAGCTTGCCTTTGAGGCCAATGATCTGATCGATCTTCGCGCCATCGAGCGCGGCGGAAGCGATGTCGATGTTCGCGCAGGCAATTGCGCAAACGAGGAGATATCTTTTCATCTTATGTTGCCAGTTCTGCCCCGAACAATAATCGAGGCAGAACCACAACATCTTTTCTCTTAGTATTTCTCGCCTTTTTCTCCCTTTTCGCTCGCTTCTGAGTGTTTTCCGAGCGACTTGCCGTTGGCATCGAACTTATAACCCCATTCTTTGCCGTCTTTGCTCACGACAGCCTCATAGTTCGCGCCTTCCTTCTCCCAACGGACTATCGATGCGCCTTTGGCTTCTTTCTCGGCAGCCTGTTGCACTGCCTGCGGCACATCCGACGCATTAACGTTTTCTTCCTCGTGTTTCTTCTCTTTCGCCTGCGCAACGCCGAAGGCGAGTCCGGCACTGACCGCTGCGATTGTTAACAATTTAGGTGTATTCATGGTGTTTAGTTTTTGACTGATCAGTTACAAAGATTGTTCGAATATCGAGAACGCTTTACTCGCAGAAATTTTGCGCGGGACATCGTCTGACAAGAGCGAGATCCTCATTTCGTCGTCGCTAAGCGCAGCCCAAGAAAAACAAACAGCGCGCCGGCCGTGCGGTTGAGCCACTGCGAGATTGTTGCGTTGGTGCGCAATCGTTCACTGAACGCTGACGCGAACCACGCCAGGATGAGACACCAAATGGTTCCGGTGGTGACAAAGGTCAGTCCGAGCAAAATAAACGCCGGCACTTTCGCGCTCGACGCGGGATCGATGAACTGCGGAAGGAATGCGAGAAAAAACAGCGCGACTTTCGGATTTAAAATGTTCGTCAGTACACCCTGACGAAATGCCGCGACGGTTGTCCGTCGGCGAAAGTTAGACGGCAAACTCAATTCCTTTCGCCGATCCAGAATCATTTTCACCCCGAGAAAAATCAGATACGCCCCGCCGATCAGTTTGATCGTGCCGAACGCGAGTGCCGATGTGGCAAGGATCGCCGAGAGCCCGAGCGCCGCGGCGCAGGTGTGAAAAATACTGCCCAGAGAAATTCCAAGCGCCGAGGCAACGCCAGCTTCGCGTTCTTGCGCGATGCTGCGTCCCAAAATGTAAACCGTGTCCGGTCCCGGCGTCAGGTTGAGCAAAATTCCCGCTGCCAAAAACAATCCGAAATCATGAATGCCGAACATGGCTTAGCGGACAGTACTTCGGATTTTGAAAAAGGACGGGCGCGAAGGCGTGGCTCGCTCTTTACATTCCTGATAAAGCGCATCGTAAACGACAAATTCCCGCTCGAGAATTTGGCGATCGCTCAAGCCGAGCTTGCCGAAGCCGTGCGCGATCCAGCGTAATCCTTCACCGGCTGGATGTGGATGGGCCGGATGCGAATCGGCCGCGCGAACAAGCTCGCCCAGCAAGGAGAGCGCCGGATCGTTCAGCTGATATTTTTTCAAAATCGAATTGAACGAAACGTCTTTGCCATGATGGCCGAGCTCGCAGTTCGGAACATCGAACACAATTGCGTTCTCGATTTTCGACCACTCAGTGTTGCGTGGCAGAAAAATAAAGTCGGCCTCAGGATCGATAAAATTTCGGATCAGCCAGGGACAAGCGACCCGATCGACCTTGATTTTTTCTCGCGTGATCCATTTCATAAATGTCAGGCGGCAAATTCAAATTGAGTTCCAATGTTCGCGGTCCGCGCCTTTTCATAAGCGATCGCCGCCGCAACGGCGTCTTCGATGGCGACGCCGGTGCTGTCGAAAACGATGATTTCATTATCGTGAGTGCGACCGGGCTTTTTGCCGGCAACGATCTCCGATAACTCCGCATAAACATCTTCCTTGTTCATCAGATGTTTCGCGATCGCGTGATGTGTGTCGCCGATCGCGCACATTTGTTCCAAACTGTCGGCGACAACTTTTGCCGACGCCATCAACGCAGGATCGATTTCCTGTTTCTGCGAATCGTCGGCGCCGACGGCGGCGATGAATGTGCCGGGAGCGACATCAGCCTTGTGGACGAAAAATTGTCTCGCGGTGGTGCAGGTCACAACTACATCGCTATTTCGAATCGCGCTCGGCAATGTGTGAGCTGCTTCGATGTCGACCTTGAGTTCAGGAGCAAGTTCGTTGGCAAACCGCTCTGAAGTGTTTTGATCGAGATCGAACGCGTAGATCTTTGCCGGCCGAAGGGCGAGAAGAAGCGCGCGAAGTTGAGCGCGACCTTGTTCTCCGCAACCGCAGATGGTTGCGATCGAAGAATTTTTCCGCGCTAGATATTTTGCCGCGACGGCCGTGGCTGCGGCGGTCCGCTTGATCGTGATGTCGATCGAATCAAGAAGGGCGAGAGTTCGGCCGTTTTCTGCGTTGGATAGAACAATTGCGCCCTGGATCGTCGGCAATCCAAAACGAGTTCGGTTTTCCGGGAAGTTCGTGTTCAGTTTAGCGACGATATAACTTTCTTCCGTGGTCAGAACGGCGGTTTTGACATGCAAGCCGCCGTCGCGCGTTTTCATGCCAAGAACTCCAGGCGGCGGAATTTTGCCTTCGCCTTGTAGACGAAAGACTTTTTCTACCGCATCGATGCAATCGCGCAGCGTGAGCAGTCTTTCGATATCGCTCCGTCGCAATAGCAACGTTCCGTCAAATTGCATCGGGGCCTCCGACAAGATCGACAATATTCTCGCCGGGTTTTGCTTCGACCGGCGTTTGGCCGCGATGGAAAATCCGGGCGCCGGTTTTTCCTTTCAATGTGACGGCGCCGTTCTCGCACAACAACCAGGCGCCTTCGCGCATTCCGACGACTGGTGTTTCATTCTCCTCGAGAAATTGAAGAATGCGTTCCTCCTGGGTTTCGCCCATGTGGGTTGAATTTGGATCAGGATCCTGAAAGTGCGGGCTGATTTGAAAGGGAACCAGGCCTAACGAATCAAACGAGCGCGGCTGCACGATCGGCATGTCCTTGGTTGTCTTGATGGTTGGCCCGGCAACGTTAGAGCCAGCGCTGCTGCCAATGTAAGAAGCGCCGCTTTTTACTTTGCGGCGGATCGGCTCGAGTAACTCGAAGTCTTGCAGCGCTTTCAACAAACGAAAGGTGTTGCCGCCGCCGATAAAGATTGCGTCCGTTTCGTGAATCGCTGTTTGCGGATTCTGAACTACGTGCGCCGATTCGAGCGTGTACCCGATGGCGGCGAAGCGGGCTTTGGCTTTGGCCGCGTAATCGTCCCGATCGAACAAGGCGAAGGGAAAAAACAAGATCGACTCCACGGCACCGAGAAAATTCCTGATCTCGTCTTCAACGTGATCGAGATAGCCACGGCCATAACTGGTCGAATTACTGATTAAAAGAACTCGCGAGGCACCTGGCATTCTTGTTATATCTGTAACAATAAAGTATAGGTATATCTTCACATGGCCGCAAAGCAGAAATTAAGCTGGCTCCTATTGCTGGTCCGGTTACCCGCCACTCACCAGGCCGAGCGGGTCGCGATCTGGCGGAAGCTGAAAAAATCCGGAGCCATTCAGATTCAAACGTCCACCTATGTTCTGCCCGATAATCCGGCGCGACACGAAACGTTTCAGTGGTTGACCCAACAGATTCGCGACGCCGGCGGCGACGCGACCTTGGTGCGGGCGCGAGAAATTGAGGGTTTGCCGAACGAAAAGCTGATCTCGCTCTTTAACGCGGCGCGAGCGAAAGAGTACGCGGCGCTGCGCGAACAAATTCGATCGCCAAGCAGTCACGGTAAGCGAAGTTTGCGCGCTGCCAGCAAGCTCGATCGTGTTCGAAAACAATTGCGCGAAATCCGCCAGGCTGATTTCTTCAACTGTCCGCGAGCGCAGGATGTGGAGATGCTGCTGCGTAAACTGGAGGACACGCCATCTCCTGAAAGCCGATTAGCGAAAGGGAAGCCGCGAGATTATCGGAGCAAAATCTGGCTGACCCGGCCGCGGCCGGAGATCGATCGCGTCGGCTCAGCCTGGCTCATTCGAAAGTTTATCGATCCAAAGGCGAAGTTTATTTTTGGGACAAAGACGAAGCCTTCGGTGATTTCGTTCGACATGCTTGACGCTGACTTCACTCATCGTGGGGACGGTTGCACGTTCGAAACTTTGATAAAAAGTTTCCGGGTTCAGGACAAAGCGGCGCACAAGATTGGGGAAATGATTCACGATGCCGATCTCGACGATGCCAAGTTCGAACGCAACGAATGCATCGGGATCGATCGCGTTTTCAAAGGTTGGGCGAAAGAAGGATTATCCGATCAGGAAATCCTGCGGCGCGGTTTTCAATGTTTCGACGCGCTTTACGCATTTCTTCGTCGCGTATGAACCCAGTTTCTGCCGCGCAAGATAGACATCAAACGCCGGACCGGCTCGGTCATCCGTCCTTTGGGGAAGCGTTTCGGTTTTGGCTGAAGCTCGGATTCATTTCCTTTGGTGGACCGACCGGCCAAATCGCGATTATGCAAACCGAGCTGGTGGAAAAGAAAAAGTGGATCAGCCAGTCGCGTTTCTTGCACGCGCTGAACTTTTGCATGCTGCTCCCTGGTCCCGAAGCCCAGCAACTCGCGATCTACATCGGCTGGTTGTTGCACAAAGTCCGTGGCGGCATCGTCGCCGGCGCGTTTTTTGTCATCCCGTCGATCTTTGTTCTTTGGACGCTGAGTTACATTTACGCTGCGTTTGGAAATTTGCCCTGGATCGCAGCGATCTTTTACGGACTGAAACCGGCCGTCACCGCAATTGTGCTTGTAGCAGTAATTCGCATCGGACGGAAAGCGCTCAAAAATGAAGTTATGTGGGCCTTAGCCGCCGTGGCTTTCGTGGCGATTTATTTTTTGAAGATGCCGTTTCCCGCGATCGTTCTTGGCGCCGGAATCGTTGGATTCGTCGGCGGATTATTTTGGAAAGCAAAGTTCGAAACCGTCGCAAGCCACGGTTCGGAGACGACGTTATCAGTCATCAGTGACGAACAGGAGTCGCCGCCGCACACGAAACCAAATCTTCGACGCGCAATTTTGATTTCGGCGGTCTGTCTCATACTTTGGCTTGCGCCGACCATCGCCGCGGGAATTCTGCGTGGATGGGACAGCACGCTTTTCAAGGAAGGATTATTTTTTAGCAAAGCTGCCGTCGTGACGTTTGGCGGCGCCTACGCAGTGCTGCCGTATGTCGCCCAGCAAGCGCTCTTTCATTATGGCTGGCTGAAGCCCGGCCAAATGATGGACGGACTTGGGTTAGCGGAAACAACGCCCGGACCGTTGATCATGGTTTTGCAATTCGTCGGATTCATGGGGTCGTGGCAACATCCGGAAGGACTGTCGCCAATTATCGCTGCTACTTTTGGCGCGCTGCTGACAACTTGGGCGACGTTCACGCCGTGCTTTCTTTGGATTTTTGTCGGTGGTCCGCACATCGAGCAGTTGCGGGGTAACAAAAAACTGACGAGCGCGCTTTCAGCCGTAACCGCCGCGATCGTCGGTGTGATTTTAAATCTCGCGGTTTGGTTCGCTTTGCATGTTTTCTTTCCGCTGGCCGGCGTGGTTGATTGGTTTGCGCTCGGGCTTTCGCTCGCCGCGTTTATCGGGATGCTTCGTTACAAGATCGACATCATCCCGGTGATTCTCGCGAGCGGCCTGCTCGGCCTGATCTATAAAACAGCGATCTTGCGCTGAGTTCTATCCCGCTGGTTTCAGACGGTCACACTCTGCCTGATAAGCCTCGATCAGCTGGGAGACTTTGGAATGACAGCCTTCCTCGGCCGAATAAACCGCCCCGATCCCTTCCACAAACTGCTTTTGCTTGAGCTCGTCTTCGATCGTCAGGCTCAGCTCGGCGAGTTTTTCGATGTTGCCGCGCGAGTGAAACTCCAATTCTTTGAGCTTTGCCAGGACGGCAAGCGACTTCTCTAGTCTCGCCGCGTCCGGTGTTTGTTCAGGCTTGGCCACTTCAGCAGTTTGCGCGGGCCCACTTTCTGCGGCGGCCGGTTGGGTCTTTCTAACCGGTTGCGCCTTGCCCTTGTGATGCTTCTCCTGACTAACTTTCTTGGCGTGGGCGACGTTTCGTGGATCTCCCATCAAATAGAGAAACGCTTTTTAAGTCCCGGTTGGCCGTCTCTATTTCTGGGCTTCTTACTGACATAGAACCGATTGCGCCCAAGGCGACGCCGCGGATGTGTGGAGCGCAATGCGATTGCCTTCCGAATCAATGATGACTGCGCGAAAACCGTGTTCGCCGATTTGCTGCCGCTCGCGCAAAATTTTTCCGCCGTGCGTGCGCGATGCTTCCACCGCGTCTTTCAAACGTCCCTCGACCAAGAGATAAATCAGCGGTCCATTTGCCGACGGCCGGTTATCGACGCCGCCGCTATCACTCCGAACGCAGAGACAACCAGATGCGCTTTGTTCTTCGTGCGGTAGAAGGCCGTATTCCATTCCGCCTTCCGATAATTTTCGCACTTCTTGGCCGAGCACGGCGGAATAAAATTTGATCGCGCGATCGAGATTGGTGACCGGAATATCGGTCCAGCAAAGAGTGTCTGTGGCCATGTCGTGAACTTAGTGCGAAATGAACCGCCGAGGCAACGTTTGCGTCGCCTGGCTGCGTTAATCTATTGAGCTCATGGACAAGCCCCTCGCAAGGATCGAGGACTACGCCTTTCTCAGCGACACGCAAACGGCGGCGCTGGTGAGTCGCGACGGTTGCGTTGATTGGCTTTGTCTTCCGCGGTTCGACTCGGGCGCATGCTTTGCCTCGTTGGTTGGTGAAAGCAAAAACGGTCACTGGCGATTTTTCACTGATGAAAAGATCGACAAGGTGAGCCGGCGTTATCGCGG
>Ga0066388_100000871_pt1 | contig 15700 bp, 13 predicted proteins | sample PanSoiMetaGPlot6_FD_64539 | JGI IMG/M metagenome (GOLD analysis project Ga0066388, IMG submission 64539) | Tropical forest soil microbial communities from Panama analyzed to predict greenhouse gas emissions - Panama Soil - Plot 6 (Hybrid Assembly) | ecosystem: Environmental > Terrestrial >... | reverse complement strand
AGCGGAAGAGCGGGCAAGGTGCCCGCACCCCCAGGGGAGACGACGACCGCCAAAGTTTTCACAAGTTCATGCTGCAAGATCCGATGTACCTACGTTTACATGAGTCCTACTGACGGAGATAGATGAAAATCTCGCTGGATGTCTCTTCAATCGCTTTCGCCGACACATCGATCACGTGACACTTTAGCTCGCGGAAAATGCGCTTGGCGTGCCGGACCTCCTGACGGATTCTCTCCGGATCTACATAATCGTTGCCGGAAGGCATTCCCAGAACCTGGGCTCGATTAGAGCGTATATCCTGCAGGAGATAGGGATCGATGGTGAGGCCGATGATCTTCCGGGAAGGAAACTGATAAAGCTGCAGTGGCGGGTCCACTCCCAGCACCAGAGGCACGTTTGCTGCCTTCAAGCCGTAGTGGTGGGCCAGATACATGCAGTTGGGCGTCTTGCTGGTGCGCGAGACGCCGGTCAAGATGACGTCTGACTGGCTAATCCCATCCGGGTTCTTGCCGTCATCAAAGCGGATAGCAAAATCGACCGCTGCGATGCGGCGGAAGTACGTCTCATCGAGGAGGTGCAGGCGTCCTGGTTGAGAGAGCGGCTTTGCTCCGGTCAGCTCAGAGACCTGGGTAATCAGCGGGCCCAGCAAGTCGATCGTAGTGATGTTGTGCCGGAGCGCCTCGGCCTCCAGCGCTTCCCTGTACTCCGGCAGGACCAGCGTGTAGGCAATTACTGAGCGACCGTTGGCCAGCTCGCGCACCAGATTAACAATCTGCTGGCAGCTCCGCACCTGCGGGAGGCGATAGATGCTGGCCTGCCCCGGCGGAAACTGAGCGAGCGCTGCCCGGGCCACCCCTTCGGCGGTTTCGCCGCTGGAATCAGAGAGCGTAAAAATAATCAGTTCGCTACCGCCAACCGGTAACTTGCTTTCCACTGGTACGGTCAATGGGTGGGGTAAAGTAAGCATGCCGCCTGCCAACTGAGATGCGGCTATTGTGCCTCTTGTGTAGCACATTTCAGACAGAAATAAATGAGAGCCGGTTAGACGGAGACGCGGAGATTGAGCGCTTTCAGGATTGGCAAGAGATCCAGGCCTGAGGATGTAGTTTTTATGAGGTTGCCCTGGCTGACCCGCGGTACGCTAATCGACGGGCTGTAGCGCAAGCAGCCGACAAGGGGAACGCCCACCCGCTCCTGCAGGCCGATGCCGATAAGCTCGAGCGCCCCCAGCTGCCTTTTGTCCTGAGCCTGATCCTGGACTGTCTCGACTATGACCAGTCCCAGCACCGTCAAGGATCGCGATGAAAGATAGACGGCATTCAAGAGGAGCTTCTCAACAGCGTCGGCACCGGCGCGAGCAACCAGAAGGCAGGGCCAGGACAGCTCGCTGGCCATGTCAGCTGCGTCCTTCCAGGCGCTGGAGCCCTGGTGAGGCCGCAGCATGGGCGTAGCGCAGGAGCCTGGCAGCTCGACCAGGGTCGGCTCAGTGCCAGAGTTGCAGCTCCTTAACGCCTCGCCCCAGGCAAAGCTGGACAGGCTCGCGGCCCGCTCCAGAATCTGCACCGGGTAGGTGAGCGGGGTCTTGCTGATTGAGCTAATAAAGGAGAGCTCCGCTTGTGCCTCTTGCCGCCCGCACAGGCAGATAGGCTTAACCGCCCGCGCCGCGAAGCCCTCCTCCTGAAGGGTGGCAGCCAGTCCGGTGGTCAGCACAGTCTTGCCACATCCAGGCTCGGTGCCGAGTATGGCCAGGCCAACCGGCCCGCGCTTCCTTGTCTTGGCAGATGGCGGCGCTCCGGAACTCTTGTCGCGTGGGTGTGGCATTGAATCCGCTTGCTACTGAACCCCAACCGCTACCGAAGGTCCGTTCAACTTCTTTTTCATGACCTCCACCGCCTTTTGGAGCTGCACGTCCTTCAAGTCCTCAGGGGCGCGCTTGGCTGATGGGCCATCGGGGTCAAGCCACCACGGGCCTTTGCCGTCATGATAGTCCTTGTCTGTCAGCTCGACCGCCACGTCCGGAACGATCCCTTTCTTGTTGATGTCCGTGTCGTTCGGGGTCAGGTAGCGGGCAATTGTGATGTTTACCCCGGTGCCGTCCTCAAGCCGGTTGATGCCCTGTACCAGCCCCTTGCCAAAGGACTTCTGACCGACAAGTACTGCCCGACCGTTGTCCCTGAGCGCACCGCTGGTAATTTCCGAGGCCGAGGCGCTGCCCTGATTGATCAATACGACCAGCGGCTGGTGGCTGTACGGCTTGCCGTCGCACATGGCCGGCGTCTTATAACCATCCCGATCAACTGTCGACACTATATTGCCGCCGTCCAGGAACATGTTGGATATCTCAATGGCGTTAGTCAATAGACCGCCTGGGTTGTCTCTCAGGTCAAGGATGATCCCCTTAGCGGTGGAGAGCTTGTTGAGAGCATCCTTCACCTCTTTGTTGGCTTGCTGGGAGATGAAGCTGCTTAACCTTATGTAGCCGATCTCGGAATCAAGCATCTTGGCGGTTTGCACAGCCCTAATCGGAATCTCAGCCCGGGTGATTGCCACCTTAATCTTCTGCTTGCTGCGCAAGAGCGTCAGGTTCACCTCAGTGTTGATCGGACCCTTGATCTGCTTGGCAGCTTCCTCGACCGAGAGCCCTTTGGTGGACTTGCCGTTAATCTCCGCAATCTCGTCCCCTGGCATCAATCCGGCCTTGGCGGCTGGCGTGCCTTCAATCGGAGCGATGACGACGATGCGCTGGCTCTTGTCCAGCCCTATCTGGACGCCGATGCCATACAGGTGTGCGTCGATCTGGGATTTCTCATCGTCAAAGGCATCCCGATCGAGGAACCTGGTGTAGCGGTCCCCCAGGCTGGCCAGCATCGTCTCGATCGCCTTATGGGAATCGTCAAGGGTCTTCAATTTCGCCTCGTAACGGTGCTCCCACCTGGCCCAGGACTGGCCGTTATATGTTTGATCGTAAAAGTCCTCGCGAATCAGCTGCCAGACCTTGTGGTAAAGAGACTCAGGGTCAATCGGGCTGCCGGCAAAAATTCGCTGAGCTAACCGAGCTGACGATGGTGCTGATGCCAATAGACTTGTGTTCTGAACAAAATTGGTCCCGCCCAGCGCCGCAGACAGAACAATCGGTATTCCCAGAAAAAGCTTCCACCACATTTTTGTTGCCATGTACCTCTGCCTGCACCGAGCACGAACCGGCAAATCCAGGGTCCTGCCCAGAGCGGCTCCCTGGTTCGTCTGACTGCCTGGATCAAGTGAACTTGCTGTTCATGCCCCTTATCACCTGTTTACTGGTTAGCGAGAACTGCCTGACCGTGCCCGGTTGTGGTCGCCCCCAGATTGCCATCATAGCAATTAGACCGAATCCCCGTCGCCCTCCTACCGCTGGAAACTGTCCGGTCGACACGACCATTGTACCCAGCCAGACTGGCTTATAGTCAGTCGCTTTGATCCGGGGTGCTACTATAGGTTACCTGTTGCTGGACCGACCGGATAGGAGAATTACCCGGTCTGCTGCCTCGGAGAAAGGTCATAAAGTGGATATGCCCATCGCTGACATCGGAATATTTGGCGGCTCCGGATTCTACAAGCTGCTGGATAAATATGAGGAGAAGCTGGTTGAGACACCCTACGGCGCTCCCAGCGACAAATTTGTGCTCGGCACCCTGGGCGGTAAACGAGTGGCCTTCCTGCCGCGGCATGGTGCGAACCACCAGCACCCGCCGCACAAGATTAACTACAGAGCTAACCTCTGGGGCATGAAATCGCTCGGGGTGACACGGATTATCTCACCCTGTGCAGCTGGCAGCCTTCAGAAACATGTCAAACCCGGGCACTTTGTGGTTTGCGATCAATTCGTGGACCGCACCAGCGGGCGAATCGATACGTTTTATGATGGGCCAATTGCCACCCATGTATCGGCTGCCGAGCCCTACTGCCCTGAGCTGAGAGCGCTGGCCATTGCTGCCGGCGAAGCCTGCGCGATCACCGTGCACCCGAGCGGCACGGTGGTGGTCATTCAGGGGCCGCGCTTCTCCTCCAAGGCCGAGTCCAGGTGGTTTACCGCCATGGGCTGGGAGGTCATTAACATGACACAGTACCCTGAGGCGCACCTGGCCCGTGAGCTGGAGATGTGCTGCCTGAACGTGTCGCTCATCACCGACTACGACTCCGGGCTGGTTGGCGACGTGGAGCCGGTGTCTCACAGTGAGGTCATGAAGGTTTTCAGCGAGAACCTGACCAAGCTTCAGTCCTTGCTGGTCAAGCTTCTCGAGGCAATCCCGGAGAAGAGGGACTCCTGCAGCTGCGCCAAGGTTCTCCAGTCTGCCCGTTTTGGCTAGGCCGAGCGGCACAACCAAGGCAGTCCAGCTAATTAGCCTGCATGCCTGCCTGGGGCGCAGGCATCGTGCCTGCAGCTGCAGCGGGCTGGAAGCCCGCTTCCCCAGGGGGAAGATCTGGGTGGTCTTGATGCCAAATTGGCTAGGAAAGCGGTAAGCCCGAGCCCCCAGGGGGAAGCTGAGGGGGCCGTTGGTGGCAGAATTCGCTAAGCAGGCGGTAAGCGCTCAGGCTTGCCCGGGGGTGCAGGCATCTTGCCTTAAGCCACACCGGGACCCAAGCCCGAGCTCCGAGCAAGAAAATCTGAAGCTTAATCAGCAGGGCGGTCAAGCGCTTAAGGGAGGTCGGCGGTGCTATGCTTTACCCTTGAGCTGTTGAGCCCAAGCAGCCGATACGGACGTTCAAGAGCGGCAATATGCCCGCCACAGGGGAGCTGGAGCGACTTGCCTAAAGATGGTTCTCATTACAATCCATCAGATAGTGGCTGTGCTTGGCTTGATGCTCGCTCTGTCGGTGTATGCGTTGCTGAGCAAGTTTGGCGTTCCCGCCAGGATTGTCTGGGGAGCAACAGTGCTTTCGGTCCTTGTGGTGGCCATTTTCTGGTCATCCGTCTGCCTGGGAGCCGAGGATGAAGACGAAGAGTAAGAGGCTGGCAGTTCTCCTTGCCCTGGCGTTGTCAGCCGGCTTGGTTGGACCCGGGGCGAAGGCCCAGGGGCTGACTCAACAATTGGCCTCACAGCCTACCGGCTCGGCTTCGGGCTCAGCCAGACCGCCGTCCACAGAAGGGAGGAATGGAGCTTATATGACCGTCAATCAGACTGAGTGGAAGAAACCGCTGATCCCTGTGAGCAGAGACTTCAAGCTAAGTAACGGGCTGAGAGTGCTGCTCTCGGAAGATCATTCGGTGCCGGTTGCGGCTCTGGCCATCGTCTATGATGTGGGGGCGAGGAACGAAGAGAAGGGAAGATCGGGATTTGCTCACCTGTTCGAGCACATGATGTTTGAAGGCTCACAGAACGTAGGCAAGACTGAGCACTTCAAATACATCGAGAGCGCCGGTGGCTCACTCAATGCCTCCACCCATTCGGATTTCACCAACTACTACGAGAAGCTGCCCAGCAACCAGATTGAGCTAGCCTTGTGGCTGGAATCGGACCGGATGAGGTCGCTAAATGTCACCGAGGAGAACTTCCAGAACCAGCTCGAGACGGTCAAAGAGGAAAAACGCTCTCGCATCGACAATCAACCTTACACCCCGGCGGCGCTGAAGTTTGAAGAGCTTCTTTTCGACAACTGGGCAAACGCTCACCCGATCATCGGCTCTTTTGAAGATCTGGAGGCATCCTCTGTCGATGATGTCAAAAAGTTCTTCAAAACCTACTATGCGCCTGATAATGCGGTCATGGCCATCGTTGGCGATTTTGACTCGGACTCCATGCAAAAGCTCGTGGAGAAGTACTTCCAGTCAATCCCCAGCCAGCCAGCTCCGCCGAAGCCAAACGTCGCGGAGCCTGAGCAGACCAAAGCCAAGTACCTGAAGGTCGAGGATCAGCATGCCCAGCTGCCAGCCTTCTGGCTTGGCTGGAAGGGCCCGGCCCGCCGTGAGCCCGACTACTACGCGCTCGGAATCCTGGAGAAGATCCTGTCTGCGGGCGATTCCTCCCGGCTCTACCAGCGCATGGTCAAAGGCGATCAGGTGGCTTTGCGGGCCGATGCTGGTCTTGATGAGAGGCGAGGTCCAGCTGCGTTTGAAGCGTTCGTCATCTACAAGCCCGGCAACACGGCAGAGAAAGTGCGCGAGATACTCTGGGAAGAGTTCGACCGTCTCAAGAAAACTCCGGTCAGCCAGGAGGAGCTCGAAAAGGCCAGAAATCAGGTCTTGCGTGGGCTTTTTGCGGCCGGCAGCGCGACCAGTCTCCAGCGCAGTCTGGGCCGGGCCGAGATGCTCGCCGAGTACGCGCTCTTCTTTGGTGATCCGAAGTTGATCGATGAAGACCTGGAAGCCTACATGAAGGTGACGCCGGCCGACATTCAGCGCGTTGCTGAGAAGTACTTTGCGCGTAACGGGGTAACCGTCGTCGATGTGCAACCGGTTCCTGCCAAAGCAGAGGCGCCAGGAGAACCGGTGGCAGCCTCGGCTCGATAGGGAGTCTCTTTCAATGCGAACGGTTTTGGCCAATTTGCTAAGGTCTTTCCCACTCATACTCATCCTAGGAGCAGTGACGTACATCATGACAGCCCCCACGCCGGCAAGCGCCGTTGATACAAAACCAGCTCAGGGTAAAGCCGCTCCAGCGGAAGCGTGGCGAAAGAATCCGCCCAGCCTGCCGCCACCACGCCCATTCAACCTGCCGGCTGTGAATAGCTACAAGCTGGAAAACGGGCTGACGGTCCAGCTGGTCGAAGACCATCGAGTGCCGTTCATAACCCTCAACCTGGGCATCAAAGCTGGCTCTTGCCTGGAGCCGGATGAGCTGAAGGGGCTAGCCTCGATGACCTCCGATCTGATCACGGAGGGTACGGAGAAACGGACAAGCAAGCAGATTGCCGAGGAGATTGACTTCATCGGCGGTGGACTCAAGGGTGGGGCGGACTATGACTTTACGCTGATCGTTGGCTCGGCCCTGTCCAAGTATACCGATCGCTTGTTCAACGTGGTGTCGGATGTGGTGCTCCATCCGTCCTTCCCCGAGGACGAGCTGAAGTTGAAGAAGACAAACCTGATTCAAGAGCTGGTGATGAAACGCAGCCAGCCGGACTTCCTGCAGGACGAGCGCTTCAGTCGTGTTGTTTTCGGCGCGCATCCGTACGCAGTGGTGGCGCCGACGCCCGAGTCTGTCGAGCGCACTCAGCGCAAGGACCTGCAGGACTTTCATAATCAGCATTTCCTACCCAACGACTCGGTGCTTATTGTAGTTGGCGATTTCCAGACCGCCAAGTTGAAGGAGCTGATTGAGAAGAGCTTTGGCGGCAGCCAATGGAAATCCGGACAGATGCCGACCGCCGAGCTGCCAGCCGTCCCCGATCACCATGGTCAGCGGATCTACCTTGTTGACCGCCCTGGCTCAGTACAGACCAGCCTCAAGCTGGGCAACGTCGCCATTAAGAGGACCGATCCTGACTACTTCCCGCTCATGGTGGCCAATCAGGTTCTGGGTGGTGCCGCTCACTCCCGTTTGTTCCTCAATATTCGTGAGCAGAAGGGTTACACCTATGGCGCCTATAGCGGTTTTGCAGCCAGGAAGCTGCCGGGAGCCTTTGCCGCTGAGGCCGAGGTGCGCACGGAAGTTACCTCACCGTCGCTGCAAGAGTTTCTCTATGAGCTCGATCGCATCCGCAATGTCAGGGTCAGCGACAAGGAGCTTAAGGACGCCAAGACATATTTGTCAGGCTCTTTCCAGCTCGGACTGGAGACGCAAGCCGGGCTGGCGCAACGCCTGCTGGAGGGGCAGCTTTATGAGCTCCCCAAAGATTACCTGGAGAAGTACACTGACAAGATTATGGCCGTCACGGTTGACGATGTCCGCCGGGCTGCTCACAAGCATATCGATACCAAAGACCTGACCATCGTCGCTGTTGGTGATGCTGCCAAGGTAAAGTCGGAGCTGGAATATTTCGCCCCGGTCGAGGTCTACGATACTTCAGGCAAGCTTGTGAAGGGCACCGAGGGCCCAACCGGCCGTCCTGGATCGTGATAATCAAGACTTCACGATGAGCCTGGAAGAGTTTGAGAAGACTGCAAAGACCGGTGTTGTGGCTGGCAGCATGCTCGTGCACGTATGAGGTATCCGGGCGTGAATCATCTTGGGGTTGCGGCATGAGAAAGGCGGTTCAATTAGATCGCCCCAATCGCCGTATCTGATCTGAGATGGTGCCCGATCCGGTAGCTTGCAAACGGTTATTTCGTCAGAGTCCCACTAGAACTCTTGATGGATTGCCAACAACGGTTGCGCCATCTGGCACGTCTTGTGTCACGACGGCGCCAGCACCTACCATAGCCTTTTCGCCAATTGTCACATTACACATGACTATTGCACCGGAGCCAATCGAAGCGCCCCTCTTGACCAGGGCGGGACGGAATTTCCAATCTGCCTTGGTCGAAATCGAGCCCCATGTATTGGTTGCTCGAGGGTGTGGATCGTTGATGAAGATGACTCCATGTCCGACGAACACCTCGTTCTCTATTTTGACTCCTTCGCAAATGAAGGTATGGCTAGATATCTTGCACCGCTCTCCGATGCTGGCGTTCTTCTGAATTTCGACGAATGGACCAACTTTGGTATTGGCTCCTATACTGCAGTCATAGAGATTAACGAAATCACAGATGATTGCTCCTGTGCCAATTTCTACGTTCCGAATTTTTTGCAGAGGATTTGGCTTATATACCATTGTGTATCATTACCTGGAAACTTGTTATTTGATTCTTTAATCAACTGACCTTGCTGTCGGGACAAACAACCTTCGGCTGAGACTTAACCTCGGCTGGAGATAAGCAGCCTGTGCCTATGCCTCTATATGCAATACCGCACGTCCTTAGTACTGCTTCGTCGAATGCATTGCGGCCATCAACGAAAATCTTACATCCCAGACTCGCAATGCGAGGGAAATTGAGGGTCGCGTATTGACTATGCGCTGTAACAAGGAATATCGCATCGAATTTTCGGCCGTATACATTTCCTGCCGCTACAAAGCCCTTGCTGGTGAGTTCCTCCTCGGAATAGAGCGGATCATGGATGAATACTTCCACACCTCTTTCAGTGAGGAGCCTGCGAAGCGAATAGGCAGGGCTGTACGCATCCTCTTTGACGTCCGGACGAAAGCCAAGCCCCATAATCAGCGCGGATTGAAGCGAGAACTCTCTACAAACCGAAGCTACGACATATTCGGGCATTGCATCGTTGATTTTTCGTGCCTCTTGGGCCAAGCGAAACTCTAATTTGGACTCTGAAAAATTAGAGATGAGGAAGTGGGGATAAACCGGCGTGCAGTGACCGCCGACGCCGATACCCGGTGAAAGTACATTGCTAACTCGATCGGTGTTGGTGTTTTTGATTACTTCGCGAATATCGAGTTTGTTAGCATCGCAAAACAACGAAAGCTGGTTAATCAGTGCAATGTTTACGTCGCGAGCCACCATGGCGGTTAACTTGATCATTTCCGCGGTCTCTATAGATGAGACGGGCTCAACCAAGTCAGGCGGAAGAAAGCTTCTGTAAAGATCAAGCACTGCAGCCAACGCCTGATCTGTCAATCCAGCTACGATCTTTGGCAGGGATACAAGCTGCTCCCGCATGGTATTACTCATAACTCTTTCCGGACTGAATGCAAGCAGATAGTCGCGCTCATGAACCTTATTGCAGGCCGAAAAAATTGGCACTAGGCGATTGCGACATGTTCCGACCGGCACCGTTGTCTCCAATACCACCAGCATGTTGTCGTGAACTACCGTAGCGATCGATTGAAAGCACTGATTGAACGGTTCATAGTCAATCGAACCACGTCCGTTTTTTGCATCGTGGACCAGCAGGGGAATACACACGATTACAGCGGTGCTGTTTCGCAGTGCAGAAACCTCTGTGTGAATGCTCAATCGACCAGCATTGAACCCGTCTGTAATGGCAGGCAAAACGCCTGGCTCGTAGCTTGTGAATGCTCCCGACTCTAGAATCATCTTGAGCTCGGCATCAATATCGACGACCGTCACCGTGTGGCCAAGATCTAAAACCTGGGCGGCTACCGCCTGACCTACTTTGCCGAACCCAACTAAACCGATCGGAGTCATGAATGTCTGCTCATGGATACAAGTGCGAAACTGTCCCGCCAGCCATAGTCACCAAGCTATCACCAACTCATTGGAACCTTGCCGGCAACAGGCAGGCTGCTCTCAACGGCTGGCGGCAGACAGATAAGTTCTGCTACATTTCCTGGCCAAGCAAGGTTGTGCTTGGCGCGCCTGCGTTCCTGTGACGAAAAGTCTCCCGCCTGAACTTGTTTATAGAATGCATCTAGCACCTTGGCGATGGCTGCGGGCTCCTGCTGAAAATTCGCTGTCTGACCTATATTGAACTGATCAAGGATTTTTTGAATTTGGGGCCCGAAATCGGAGATAAATGGCAGTTCTGCCTGAACGTAGTCGAACAGCTTGCTAGATAAGATTGACCAGGGTGGATTTGTATTATTTTGAATGTTCGGAATGATGCCGAAATCAGCACCATAGATGATTCCTGCCACATCAGAGAATTTCACTCGGCCTAGGAAGAAGACCCGTTTGCCAAGGAGATCTAGCTCCTTGCTAATTTGTTGCAACCGCTCAATATCTCCGCGATGACCTAAAATTGCCAGGTGAAGATTTGTTTTGCAGTACGGGATCGCATGAATGAATCTATCCATGTAGGACAACGGACTCAGCTCTCCTACATAAACCGCTAGGGGCGCACTGGCAGGCAACGATAATTGCGCTTTTAGCGTAGGTGCATCCTTGAGTCTGTCCCACGGAAAAGGATAACCATTCACTATTACTATCGGTTTCAGAGATGGACAGCGGCGAACAAAATAATCCGCACACGAATCGCTGACGGTTATGAAGCGATCGCACAGGTCATACATCCATCTCTCATTGGCCTCTGCAATCGGTTTGTGTCTCGGATTCATGATCGCGTATACTCCGGCCTCATGGCTGTCAAAAATCAATGTCATGCCGAGCAGCTCTTTTATCAGGCAGCCAGCTGGTAGTGTCGAAAGATCATTGCAAAATACTGCATCGACTGGCTCGATGGACTTGTTGATTATCAGCGTTTGTATGAAAAAGAAGTAGTCATAGCAATCGAGCAGGATTACATCTTTGTACTTTTTGAACATGGCCGGCGGAAGTTGCTGAGCAAGATAAATGTTCCAGTAGCGGTGATTGGCAAGACCATCCTGCCTAATCTTGATAACTCGCTTGTACCAGACATCCGCAACCGCTTGAAGGAGTTGTCGCGCTCCCCAGGGTAACTTGCTGATCGGCTCATCGAATTGACGGTACACTCCCATAGAAAAGAGCTTTGAATACAAGCGCTGAGGCAGCGTGCTTAAGGAGTATCCGAGGTATTCGCCGAGGTCGTACTGCTCCGGAAAATATTGGGGCAATCTGTACACGGTCGCACTCTTGTGCAGTAGACCCGCTAGTTCTTCTTCATTATCGACGCTCTGTGGAGGACAGATCACCGATACCTTCGTACCCGCCTCGCAGAAGCTGTTGACCATATTGATTATTCTTTTGTCGCATTCTAAATTCACGACAGAAGCGAACATTACCAAATGGCGCGGAATATTCGACATTGCAGTTCCCCAAAACACAAGCTCATTAGATCGGCAATGATGGCGGCGTCCTTGCGACTACTCATACGTGCGCCTGCGCAGGTTGGTGTTCGCTGCTGGAAGCGCGGATCCCGTTGTTGTCCAGAAAAGCAGCCGAGAGTCTTAAGACATTAGACTTCAGCGCTGGCTTTTCGTCCAGACAGAGGGCAACTTCTCCAAGCTTCTCCACTATGGCCGAGATCAGCGCGCCGGATTTCTCGGCCGATATACAAACTGGGACCGCTATGTCCTGTTCATCAGGGTCCCATAACCAGTCGGCAGGAACATCGCGCCGGAACAGGCGCAGGTAGCGCTCGGCGACGGCCCTGGGAGTCCAATAAGTCGTGACGTACTCTCGTGCTTCGTTACCCAACCGTCTGCGATAATCTGGCTCAGTTATCAATCGCCGTATTGCGTCTTTCATTTTCGACGGATGGCAAAACTCAGATGGAGGGACACCACAATGATCATAAGCTGAAACCAATTGCTCCTTCGTTAGATAGCCGCCAACTACTGCGGGCTTGCCGAGACAGGCAGCCTCGGCTGCGAATACTGCGAGTGCCAGATCGGAGTACATTTGATCGACGACGAAATCGCAGCGCCTTATTTCGGAGATAACTTCATTGTTGGTTTTACCGGTCACGACACGGAAATCAATATTCAATCCTTCAAGCCTCAACTCAGCAATCATTCTCGTGATCTCGGGTGTCCCTTTTGCTTCAGGTCTCGAAGGTCCGTGAAGGATAATCACCGGTCTCCCGTCTTCATCAGCTGGAGGCGCGGGCAAAGTCATATCCACATCCACGGCGTTTCCGACTAGCTGCAGAGGAACAACCGGGCGCCGGAAGAAGTGACTGGTAAACTTATTTGCGACAACATAAGTCGCGTATTTGTCAATTGCGCGGTTGTTGTCTCTGGTCGCTTTGGTGACGGCAGCGAGATTTTCCGGCGACTGATCCGTGAGTCCGAAAAACTGTGCACCATCTAGATATGCAGGTCGAGCTTCACTTCCGGTAATAAGAAAGATTACCGGTTTTCCAAGCAGCCGCAACCAAAACAGGTCATTGAATTTGACATACTTACATTTGAGATACAGGGAGTTTCCATAGTGAAATACAAACGCATCATATCCGCTGGCAAAACGGCAGAATTTGACAATGTTTTTCACCAGCCAGAATTTTTGAAGCAACCACTTCTTCAGGCGCAACCACGATAACGGAGCTTTCGCGGACCTCCATTCCAACCAACGTATTTCACGGATCGTCTCATCTTGCATTAGGTCAGCCAGCGGCTCAGGCACGGGATCGATTCCACCGTATTGGAAAGGAGATTTGTATGGAGCTATAAAGGTCGCTGAATGACCGAGCTCCACCAGGCCTTTTTTCAGTCTCGAAAAGGTTCCAGCTATCTCTGCAGGGGCGAGCAAGACGCGCATACCTCGACCTCAAACACCTCGGCAGCAAGGCCGGCTCCATCGTATAGTTGGCTCGAGCCGATCTCGACGGTCCCGGTTTTAAACAGACGTGCCTAGCCTCAACCGCCATCTTTCGAGAGACGCCGCGCTCGGTCCATTTGCCAAGCCCAGCGACATTATCCCCGAGAGAACCGTTACCTTGCTATTCTTTAAGTGAAAGTCTAGTAAATTGTAGTTAAATTAAGACGATTCCATGTGTAGTGACAGGTATCGTGTGCGGCATCGTCGGGTTTGTTCATTTATTCGAGTCTGCGCAATTGCCCGATGCGGGGAAGATAATTGCCGACATGCTGGAAGAGGTTGCCGCCCGCGGGCCCGACGCCAGGGGGACATGGCACGACGCCTCAGCCCACTTAGGACATTGCCGTCTTTCGATTATAGATCTCTCAGAAGCCAGCGCTCAGCCAATGACACTGAAGGATGGGCAGCTAGTTATTGTCTACAACGGCGAGATATACAACTACCAGGAGCTGCGGCGCAGCTTAGTTGAACTTGGCGAGCGGTTTTTCTCCAGTGGCGATACGGAGGTGCTACTGAGAGGTCTCAATCGATTTGGGCTTGGCTGGCTTAAGGAGCTCAATGGCATGTTTGCCGCCGCCGTATGGGACAAGCAAAAGCGAAAGCTGACCCTGTTTAGAGATCGGTTCGGTATCAAACCTCTGTACTGGACTGTTATTGGCGGGACCGTTCTCTTTTCTTCGCAGATCAAGAGCTTTCTGCGTTTTCCGCGTTTCAAAGCGAAGTTCGACCCTCATTGGTTAAATGAGTACCTTACCTTCCAGAATTCTCACGGCAGCTCGACGCCATTCGCAGGAGTATGTCTTCTGGAACCCGGCCAGGCGCTGGTTTTTGAAAAAGGCAGAACTATGCCGGAGAGGGTAATCTGGGCGTCCAGACGGTCGTACAATCCCGACTACCGTCTGTCTGTTCAAAGCGCCCGGCAAGAGACAGCCACTCTTTTTTCCGAGGCTGTGCGAAACACATTAATAAGCGATGTGCCGGTGGGCTCTTATCTGTCCGGCGGCATCGACTCGGGAGCCGTTGTCACTCTGGCCAGCCATGCGGAGCCTCAGCTGCATACATTCACCTGCGGCCTCTCGGAGCGCACGTTGTCGGAGAGGAACAGGTCCATGAATGAGGTCAAGTACGCACGCGAGCTTGCCGATCGATTGGGCAGCAAGTTTCACCAAACACTGCTCAGTCCCAGTGACATTGCCGAGATGCATCCGAGGATCTTAAAAACAATAGAAGATCCGCGGCTCGGCGTATCGTACCAGAACGACGCGGCGGCAAAGCTTGCGAGCTCCTTCGTCCGAGTCTGTTTGAGCGGAGCCGGCGGAGACGAGCTTTTTGGCGGATATCCATGGAGATATCGAACAATCCGCCACGTTGAAACGAGACAGGACTTCCTCCGCAGCTATTATGGATTCTGGCAACGCGTATACACCGACGCCGGCAAGCAGGAATTGTTCGAGTCAAAGATATTGCGGGAGATAGATCTTGATCTACCATTTGAGAGATTTGCTTCTCATTTCCCACAAGAGGCGGACTACTCTGATTTAGGCGTCAAAACGTGGCTTTGTTTGAGGTACGAAAGCGATGTCTTCCTTCACGGACTCCTTCAGGTAGGAGACCGGTTGGCCGGTGCGTATGGACTCGAGGAGCGCTTCCCGTTTCTCGACAATAACCTAGTTGATTTCGTAGATACGATACCGGCCGAATATCATTGGGATCCTGATGAGCAGCCAGTTGATGGTAAGTTCCTCTCAGGCAAACGACTCTTGCGGGATGCTCTTTCACGGCTGGTGCCGCCCGAGATTACTACTCGGCGCAAACAGGGTTTTACGATACCAGTTCGAGAATGGTTTGACGGCCCCTTAGCAGCGTTCGTTGGGAGTATACTGGGCAACAAAGCTGCGCGCATCAACGAATTCTTCGTGCCGGGAACAGTTGCAAAAGCAATGGCAGCAAACAGAGAGGGGCGCTTTATTAGTGCCGCTCAGCTCTGGTCGTTGTTGTCGGTGGAGGCGATACTGACAACGTTTTTCAGTTGAGTGCGCGACCAGGCAGTCATAAGGGAGCGTCCCTAGTTGTGGTTGTTGGACGACAAATTGAGTGGCCCACACCAAACCGCAATCAGATGTCTTCGTGTGAGAGGAATTGAAGTGCCAAACAATCCACGCCATTTGGTGATGATCGCTCCGGTCTACAATCTCGAATGTTGTAGTCGAGAGATACACATGATCAACAGCTTCTGTGAGGCAGGCACGAAGGTATCGGTAGTTTGTCCCCCACAGCGCAGTGACAATGTGCAGGAGCTGGCCCAGCTACTGCAGAACGCAGCAACGGTGTACCCAGTACCGGAGTATTTTCGTGAGGGGGAAAGCTATGACCTGACCGACTTTCTTGGCCGGTCACTGAGCACTTGGTCTCAGCGTCTCTATTCAAATTGGTTGTCGATGGGTGTCAGTCGTAAGCCGGATGAACTGATCAGAAAGTTGCCTTGGTGTACCCGTCAGATAGTCCAGGCAGCTGTGGACATCTGGT
>Ga0066388_100000870_pt1 | contig 15707 bp, 16 predicted proteins | sample PanSoiMetaGPlot6_FD_64539 | JGI IMG/M metagenome (GOLD analysis project Ga0066388, IMG submission 64539) | Tropical forest soil microbial communities from Panama analyzed to predict greenhouse gas emissions - Panama Soil - Plot 6 (Hybrid Assembly) | ecosystem: Environmental > Terrestrial >... | reverse complement strand
AACATAACAAGCCGTTCGCGCCCAGGTCCTGTCACCGCTTTGCCGTCGGCGAGCACCGTCCCGCTGTCGGGTTTTTCCAAGCCGGCAATGATATTGAGCAGCGTTGTCTTGCCGCAGCCGCTCGCGCCGACGAGACATACAAATTCAGCTTCCGCGACGTTCAGGCTTACGCGGTCGAGCGCGAGCACGGGACCAGACGCGCTTCGAAAGCTTTTCGATACGTTCTCAATCGCGAGCTTCGAGGGCGCAATAACCTGAAGCTCCTCGGTAGCGGAAGAACGAGGGCGCCCAGGCAGAAGCATTATGGAGTTTCAATCAGCTTCGATGTGTCTGTCGAGCCCTTTAAGAAACCCGCATCTTTTCCGTCCTGCACCGACTTGGCAATCAGATCGCGCGATACTTCGCTGGTGAATTGAATACGCTTCCACGCTTGCGCGACAGCGTCTGGCGAAAAATCAGCTCGCGTTTCCGCTTTCAGTTCTTCGATCAACAACTTTTGTGCTTCCGCTTCATTCTGCTGAATCCATTTTGTTAATTCCACGTTTGCATCTGCGATCTTCCTCGCCAGTTCGTGCCGGTCACGCAGAAACTTCACACTGGAAACAAGCCAGGTGGTAATTGTGTCCTTGTCTTCGAGAAAAACGCGCGCGTTGGCATCGCGCTCCAGACGAGTCACCCACGGCTCGACTGTCCAGACAGCATCAACTCCACCCCGTTGAAAGAGTCCGAGTTGATCCGGGTTCGCCGTGGGGATTACCAGCACGTCACCGCCCGTTAACGTGATTTTGAAACCGTGGGCTTTCAACCATGCTCGACAGGAAATGTCCTGCGTATTGCCGAGTTGCGGCGTAGCAATTTTCTTTCCATGAAAATCCGGCGGCGTTTTGATGGTCGAATCAGCTTTTACCAGAAGTGCGGCGCCGGCATTGGCTGCGCCGGAGATTACGCGAATCTCTTCACCGTTCGATTTGAAATACGCATTGAGCGCAGGACTCGGGCCCACGTAGGTGACATCGAGCGATCTGGCGAAGATCGCTTCTATCGCTGATGGACCGGCATTGTAAGTAAACCACTGAATCGCGACATTTGGCCCGAGGCGTTTTTCAAACCAGCCGTTGCCTTTTCGGGAAAAGGCGTGCGCAATCACGCCTTGCGCATGAGTGATGTTTGGAAAATGCCCGAATCGAACCGTTGTTTTCCCTTGCGCTGGCATACACGGTGCCGCAAGCAGGAGGATGCCAATAATTGCCGTTATCCTTATTTTCATCGTCGACCTTCAATAGCAGAGTGTGGTGCGAACGGTTAACTTTCTCTTCACGGACAGTGTCGGCCCAAAACTTGCCCCGGCGATTGTTGCGACGTTCTGATCTCAATGATCAGGCGCTATAGCCGAACTTAGGATCAAGGTCCCTCATTGCCTTCGCGGCATACGCCAGATCCTCGTTCGAAAGATATTCTCGAAAACCACCTACTTTTCCGCGCCGCACTTTAAACGACTCCGGATCACGCACGTCGCCCGGATGTAGAATTTTCGAATCAAAAACCCCAGCTGCTTCTAATTTTTGCATGTTCTCAAAACGAGAAAACTCAAGCGCTTCCTGAAAAATCGACGTATCCAGTGTCGTTTCACCGATCACGGCTAACAAATCTCGAAAATGCTCGGCTGGAGATGCCCGCAGTGCTTCGTACCTGACGATCGTGAAATCCTTTCGTCCTGAAAATTCGTCAAGCCAATCGTTCATTGCGCGAACAATGCTGCGGATTCCAAATCTGTTGTCCCGCAGGAGCTCCCCTACGGACTTTCGCTTTAACATCGCATCTGCGCTGGGATCGCGCCGTGTCATTTGTAAATAAAGAGAAACGAAACAATCCCGGGGATCCCGCACGAGCAGGACAATTTTCGCCCTTCGAAGCTCTCTTCTCGGAACGAGATATTTGCCGCGTACGCGGTCCCAGCGATTGCCCTTCGTCCGGTGTTCAAAACGATCGTGAGAGAATATTACCCGTGGAAAACCTGGATGATCGTATCGCCCTGGCTGCAGTGTGAACCCAAGACCGTGACGTTTGCATAAGTAAGCGCAAAGAAATGTCCGGATCCATGTCCGTCCGCTTTTTGGCGCTGAAAGTATGAGGACTTCCCCGCCTGAAAGCAGCCTCGCGCGACTACTAAAATTTCGGCGTGTCCAACGCAGAGAGCGCCGCAAAAATCGCGAAAGAGGGACAGACTTTTCCGGAAGCCCCGAAAGTTCCCTGGGTTGGACCGCCTCGCTGGAAGCCATGTCCACCCGTTGGGTATCGGCCAAAGATCGAGCTGTTATTTCCACCGCCATTCCCGGATTACTCTGTAGGTCCGCCTCCCGCAAACAAATGCGCAGAAGTCTTGCAGTCCCGTTGCATAAGACCGCAAAAAGAGGTATCTGTTCAAGTACAAAAAAAGGGGGCGTACTGGCTTCGACTCAGCGTTGGAAGCGCAGACGGCATGCCGAGGATGGTTCGTTGGCCTCGTTAAAAACCGGACCAAAAAACAAAAGCAGACAACGAAGGTCTCGCTCTCGCGGCTTAATTGACCGCGACGTTTGTCGTGGGACGCCTGCTACGGCGGCAAACGTGGACAGCAGGCTGGCGAATCGGCGGAGCGACCGCGCCGGTTCGTGAATCGATTTTCGTGGACGCTCGGGAGTCGGCAGTGTGCCGGCGCATGGCTTGGCTCCTCAGAATTTATCGTCGGATAAACATGTAGATGTTTGCGCGGATAGCGACGAGGACAGGGGTTCAACTCCCCTCGCCTCCACTTCAGAGGTGAAATCAATTCAAAATCGGGGAAGACTAACAACGGACTGAAAACACGTCTGGGGATGTTGCAGACACCTTACTCCGATATCTCCCGCGCTCGCTTTGTGAATTGAATGCCGCAAATATGTGGCTGCGTTGGGTAGTGTGGCTTGTTTTAGATCATACGTGTTTACCGGAAGCATCAGGTTCGGTATGCGATGGGGAATTCTAACGGATTGTGCTGATAATCGGTTGGCTTTTTCTAGGCTACTGGTTCGCGATCCCAAGGTAAATATCACCCACAGACGCTTTGCAGCGCACAGTACTCTGTGATTGAATCGGCGACCGAATGTCTCGACTTTGCCAGTGGTTTTTTTCTCTCGATCCGCCAACACGCGCCGCGATCATCGGCGCAGTGGCTACCGTTGGGTCAGTCGCAGTCGCTTTTGTTGGAGTGGTCCTGACAATTCGATCAACCCGTGTCCGCGCCCGCGAGGATTACTTAATCACACTGCGCCGCGAGACTTATCTTGAAGCATGCGATGTTTCAGGAGAAGCGGCTCACTTTCTGGCAACTCTTCCTGATCCGAACGTTACGCAGGCAAGCGGATCGGCAATAATGACCAAGTTTATCGGCGTGATTGGCAAGCTCCACATTTTGGCAGACAAAACTACGCTACAAGCAGTGATGAACCATTATAACGCATTCTTTGATGCGTATACAGAGGCAGTGAAAGTAAAACACGCCTTCGAAATGAATGCGCGTGAAATTGCAGACGCTTATCAAAAGCTTGCCCGATTGACGGATATGTCAGCGCAGGAAAGAACCGCGCTACACACCCTGATTTCGCAACTCTCTCAGGACAATCTCTCGTCAGCCGTAGAGCTATGGACTCACTTCGTGGATAGTAAGATTGTGGACAAACTGGTTGAGCGCTCCACTGAGGTAACGTTAGCGTTTCGAAAGGATCTCAATTTGCCACTTGATGAGAAGTGGTACCGCAAAACTCAAGAGAGAAATTTGCAGCTAAACAAAGAGAGATGGAAACCAATCCTCGATTCGTTGCGCGAACGGCTCGCCAAACTTATCGAAAGCAGGCCGCAGTCTGGATCATCCTAAACTCGCACGCTGTCTGATTGTGAGGGCTCGCAAGCGGCGAGAATGACAGAGGTCACACACGTTTACGAGATTCGCCCGCGCAAAGACAAGCGCGGCGTCGCTGTGATCTCCGATGCGCTTCCGTCCGGCAGGCTGTGGTTACCTTAAAATTCCAGATGCATTCGAATACGCGAAGCATTACAACCGCGCGCATGATGCTTTGATCCGCGTTTATCATGGGGCGGGGAAACTTTTACGGATCCACATTCGAAACTCGCAATTCGCGCGACCTGATTTATTTCTGAAATCATGAGGGACGCGCTTACTCCCATGATGCAGCAGTATCGGCGGATCCGAGGCAGCATCCCGGCGGATACGCTTTTGTTGTTCAGGCTCGGCGATTTTTATGAATTGTTTTTTGAAGACGCAAGGGAAGCCTCGGTCTTACTCAATGTCGCGCTGACCAAACGCAACGGTGTGCCGATGTGCGGCATGCCATATCACGCGGCGCAAACTTACATAGCAAAACTGATCAAGGCCGGCCGGCGCGTGGCCATTTGCGATCAGACGAGCGAACCGCAACCCGGGAAAATTGTTTCCCGCGACATCACCCAGATCATCAGCGCGGGCACGGTAAGTGACCTTGACCTTCTTGAAGCGAAACGCGCAAATTATCTGGGCGCGGTTTACGCCGATTGCGGCCAATTTGGTTTTGCTTACGCGGATCTCACAACCGGCGAGTTCCGGCTTAGCCAACTGCAGGATCGACAATCGCTCGTCGACGAACTGGCGCGTGTTTCGCCGTCGGAATTGCTTATCAGCTCCGAACAGAAAGACCAGCTTGGCCAGCTCGATCATGCGCTTGAGTACGACAGCTACGCGTTCCTGCCAGAGCAGGCGACCTTCACCTTGTGCGAGCATTTCAAAACAAAATCGCTGGATGGATTCGGTTGCGGAGAATTGGCTCAAGCAGTCGCGGCGGCCGGTGCGATTGTTCATTATTTGAAGCATCAGCTTCGGCGCAGCATCGATCATCTCACGTCATTGCGATGCGATGCGCCGGCGGAATATGTGATGCTCGACGCAGCGACGCAGACGAACCTTGAGTTGGTCGAATCGCGGGGGACACGTAACACCAGTTTGCTCGGTGTACTTGATCGAACCGTGACACCGATGGGCGGCCGTAGATTGCGTTCGTGGATTTTGCAGCCGCTGCGAAATCTGCATGAGCTCGAACGACGGCAGCAGATGATCGCTGATCTGTTACAGGAAACAGATCTGCTTGCGGCAATCCGGGCTCAGTTAAAATCGATTCGGGACATCGAACGCGCCACCTCACGCTTGAGCCAGGCGTCCGGAAATGCGCGCGATCTGGTCGCGCTAAAATTTTCACTGCAGGAGACCCCGAAGTTAAAGAGCGAATTACGGAAGCTGCTTGAGCGAATCGAATTTGGTATGGCCGCCTCGTCGAGTCCGCCGAACACCGCGCGAGCAGGCGGCGCGCCAATTGGCAGTCCGGCCCGAATCGGTCGTGCCCTGCCGATTGAATTGCAAGATGCAATTCACGAAATGCCAGCGCTGGCTGAGAAGCTGGGTAGAGCAGTCGTTGACGATCCGCCGTTGGCGTTAAAAGACGGGGGAATTTTTCGCGATGGATACGACACCGACCTCGATGAACTGCGGCGGGCGTCTCGAGATGGAAAGAGTTGGATCAGCCATCTACAGGAGCGCGAGATCTCTGCGACAGACATTAAGTCATTGAAGGTCCGCTACAATTCTGTTTTCGGCTATTTTATCGAAGTCACGAAGTCGAACCTGGCGAATGTGCCTGCACATTATACGCGCAAGCAAACTACCGTAGGCGGCGAGCGTTTCGTCACGCCGGAGTTGAAGGAGATTGAGGCAAAAATCCTCGGCGCGGATGAGCGGGCGCGCCAACTCGAATACCAGCTCTTCCAAAAACTGCGCGAAGAAACTCTGCGCGAACTGGAATCGATTCAGCAGACTGCCGCGGCGATTGCAGTTCTCGACGTGATCTGCGCGCTCGCTGAGACAGCACGGCTATTCCGTTATTGCCGGCCGCAATTAAATGACGCGTTGCATCTCGTCATCAAAGATGGACGGCACCCGGTGCTCGACCAAACCCTGATGGACGAAAAGTTTGTGCCTAACGACACGTCGCTCGATGGCGAGACCGATCGACTGGCGATCGTGACTGGCCCAAACATGGCGGGAAAATCCACTTACATTCGCCAGGTCGCGTTGATCGTCTTAATGGCTCAAATAGGAAGCTTCGTTCCAGCGGACAGCGCCGAGATCGGGCTGGTGGATCGCATTTTCACCCGGGTTGGGGCGAGTGATGACCTGGGACGCGGCCAATCGACATTTATGGTCGAGATGAATGAGACCTCGAATATCGTCAACAACGCGACCGAATGCAGCTTGGTGATCCTCGATGAGATCGGCCGCGGCACTTCAACATTTGACGGCCTTTCCATCGCCTGGAGCGTGGCGGAGTTTCTCCATGATAGAATCAAGGCGCGGACTTTGTTCGCCACGCATTATCACGAGTTGACTAAACTCGCTGCAGAACGCAAAGGAGTTTGCAACTTCAACGTTGCTGTCCGCGAGTGGAACGATCAAATCATTTTCCTGCGCAAAATTGTACCGGGTGGCGCCGACAAAAGCTACGGTATTCAGGTGGCCCGACTGGCAGGCTTGCCAAAAGAGATTCTTGATCGGGCAAAGGAAATTCTTTCGCATTTGGAAAATCCAAGCAACGCCACTGCAGAACCAAAACCGCGAGAAAGAAAATCATCGAAAGGGATGCCGGAATCACAAAAGCCGCAATTGGACCTCTGGTGAGATCAGACATCCCTCAACTTCGCTCGGAATGACATCAAGCTAGGTCCGCGCACGCCTGTTGATGCCCACGCATCGACCGCAGGATCACGCGCCATTCCAAGACGCTGCCATTCTCCCCCACACCAACGCAGAATTGCGTATTGTGATACCATATCCGCAATGGCGGTTAAGACGGAAAAGGAACTGAACGACGCACAGCGCAATCTGTGGCTCAAAGCCGTGGCCGCAGTGGAGTTGCGCAATCTCGGTTATGCAATTTCGCTTTTACAGGAAATCCTGAAACAGGAACCGCAATTTCTCATGGGACGACAATTGCTGCGCCGCGCCGAAGTCACGAAGAACAGATCAACCAAAAGAAATTTTTTCAATATCTCGACCGCGCCGATTGCCATCATGAAGGCGCAGCGAGAAATCAAGAAGAACCCGAAACGCGCAATCGAAATGCTGGAAAAGGTGTTGGAAGAGGAGCCTTACAATAGACAGGCGAACGTCACTTTAAAGGAAGCAGCCGCATTGGCGGGATGGCCGGAGATTGGAGTCTTTGCGCTGCGAACATTGCTCGAAGAAAATCCGCGCGACGTCAAAGTGTTACACGAACTTGGGCGATTGCACCACGACATGGGAGAGGACGATCAGGAGGTCGAAGTCTACAATCAAATCGTCGAGATAAATCCGCTGGACGCCGAAGCGCTACGGCTTGGTAAAGATGCGGCAGCCCGCGCGTCCATGCAAAGCGGTGGCTGGACACAGGCGGAAAGCTATCGCGATGTGATCAAGGACAAACAGATGGCGGTTGCGCTCGAGCAGGAAGGCCGAATGCGATTGACCGGTGAATCCCTTGATCAACAGATCGCCGACACCTACGCGCGTCATAAAGCGGACCCGGCAAACGTCGACCATGCCCGACGCTTGGGCGCGTTGAACGAACAAAAGGAAGACTTGGAGGGAGCGATTAGTTGGTATCAATATGCGGCCGATTTGGCCAAAGGTGCAGACACGGGATTAGTCCGAAAGGTTTCCGATTTAAAGGTCAAATGCCTGGAGCGCGAGATTGCTGCTCTCCATGAATTTCTTTCAACGCACGATGCAGCCCATGAGTCACATGCGAAAAAGTCCGAGGAACTCAAAGCGGCGGAAGCAAAGCGCGGAGAAATCCGCATCGCCGACGCACGTGATCGGGTCGTCCGAAATCCGACCGATCTTCAGCTTCGATTCGAGTTGGGCGAGCAGTTCGTCAATGCCAAACGTTTTCGAGAGGCTGTGCCGGAGCTGCAGCGGGCGCGGCAAAATCCGCACGCTCGGTTAAAAGCGATGAACTTGCTTGGTTGTTGTTATAACGAACTTGGCATGCTTGATCTTGCAACAAAACAACTAGAAGAAGCATCGAAGGAAATTTTGTCGATGGACGCGATGAAAAAAGAGATCGTCTATAATCTCGGACTTGTTTACGAGCGGACGGGCGACCAGGAAAAATCGATCGCCTGTATGAAGCAGATTTACGAAGTGGAACACGGCTACAAGGACGTGGCGACGCGGGTAGAAAGCTCCTACGAGAAAAACGTCCGCCAAATCTGAGTAATGGGGTCGTTCGCCCTTGGCACGGCTAAAGCGAGCCAGAAGTCGAAAATCATCCGCGTCCAAAGAGACGGCTGTTTTCGATTGTTATATTGGTGGATTATTTCCGCGCATTTCAATCGGAGAAGACCATGAATAACAAAATCATAACTGTTCAGCGGTTTTGTGGACCGCTTTTGGTGATTGCAGCGCTGAGCCTGTCTGGAGTGGCCCTGGCGCAAGATCCCCCGGTAGACAAATCCAAAAGTTCATCCCTTAGCGCAAGCGACAAGATTTTCATGAAGAAAGCCGCGAAGGGTGGAACAATGGAAGTCGCCATGGGAAATCTTGCTGCGCAAAATGGCCAGAGCGACGACGTAAAATCGTTCGGCAAACGGATGGTCACCGACCATAGCAAAGCAAATGACGAACTGAAGTCGATTGCTTCACAAAAAGGCGTCACACTACCGGGCAAAGAGCCCACGCTTAAATGGAGCTCGGACAAGGCTTATATAAACGCGATGGTCAAAGATCACGAGAAGGACCTGGCCGAATTTCAGGAGGAAGCAAAAACCGGCAGCGATCCCGAGGTGAAAAAGTTTGCTGAGGACACGGCCAAGGTCGTCCAAGAGCACCTTCACCTGGCCAAAGAAACTCAGAGCAAGCTGCAATAAGAAGACACTGACTGCGATGCGGCACGCCTTTCAAGGCCTGCCGCATTTTTTTTATCTACTGGCACCGGCCTAACCCCGTTTGTTGATGGGAATACCACCGAGCGAAAAGCGTCTTGGCTTTTGGAATTCAAAACTGAATCCTCTAATCGATGCGGAAGACCAAGATCATTTGCACACTTGGACCGGCGACGGAAAGGCCTGAGGTGTTGCGCCAGCTAATCGAGAAAGGAAGCGATGTCTTCCGATTGAACATGAGCCACGCCAGCCATGACTGGGTCCGCAACATCGTTCCATGCATCCGAATGCTGGCGCAAAAAGCAGGCCGCTCCGTTGCGCTTCTGATCGATACGCAAGGACCTGCGATTCGGACCGGCGATCTAAAGGCCAATTTAGATTTAAAGCCGGGCGACATTCTGGAGTTCACCGTACGCGGGGAGAAGAGTAAAGAGCGCTATTCGGTCGACGTGAATTATTCGGGCTTTGCCAACGACGTGAAAGTTGGCAGCACGATTTTGGTAGATAATGGCTTGATCAAATTGCTCGTTCTCAACAAGGGAAAAAATCGGGTGCGCTGCAAGGTTTTAACGCGGGCGATCCTCGGTTCGCGGCGTCATATTAACTTGCCTGGCGTGCACGTGAATCTTCCCTCCCTCACGAGCAAGGATCTGGCGGATGTCTCCCTCGGCGTGGAGATGGGCGCGGATTTTATCGGACTGAGTTTCGTGCGCGAGAAGGCCGACATCGAACAGCTCCGAAAACTCTTGTCGAGGAAAAAGAGCAATGCGCAGATCGTGGCAAAGATCGAGGACCAACTGGCGGTGCGATCAATAGACGCGATGATCGAGAGCACTGATGTGATCATGGTGGCGCGCGGCGATTTGGGAATCGAATGCCCGATGGAAGACTTGCCAATCATCCAGCGCCGGATTGTGAAGAATTGTCTCCGCCGGGGTAAGCCCGTCGTCATCGCGACTCAGTTGTTAGAATCGATGATCACCCATCCTATGCCCACTCGTGCCGAGATTACCGACGTGGCAAACGCCGTTTTTGAACAGGCCGACGCAATGATGCTGAGCGGTGAGACGACTATCGGCCGTTACCCGGTTGAGTGTGTCGAAGTCTTGCGCCGCGTGGCCATCCGCATCGAGCGCAGCGGTGGCGCCGGTTATGCAGAAAACGCACTTCTGGAAAACACTCGGCAGAAAATGGCGGCTTCAGCTGTTGCGCTTGTGAACTCGCTGCAGGATTCGAAACTAGTCGTCTTCACTCTTCAAGGAAGGATGGCGCAATATGCCTCAAGTCTGAGGCCCCTGCGCGCACCGATCTTTGCCTTCACTCCAAGCGAAGAGGTTTATCGGCGACTCGCGCTTTATTGGGGAACCCTCCCGATCCGCATCGATTTCTCTGGCGGTCCAGACAAGGCGATTGCAGCAGCCGAGAAGTTTTTGCGCAAGAACAGGTGGGCTGCGCCCGGAGACCGTATGGTGATTATCAGTGACGTGCAGATGGGCCGTGCACTGATCGATTCGATCCAACTGCGCGTGGTGAAATGAAAACAAAACGCGCGGACTGCATGTCCGCGCGTTCCAAAGCCAGGATTTTGATCCAGCCTAAGCTTCCACCGGCAACTCCACGTCGACGGGTCGCTCTTTCTTGCTGAGCGCGCGGCGCAACTTCGACAGCGCAATGTTTTGCAGCTGACGAATCCGCTCGCGAGTAACGCCGAATTTCTTACCCACTTCCTCAAGTGTCTTCGGTTTGCCGCCATCTAGTCCGAAACGCTGGAAAATGATCTTCTTCTCCCGGTCATCAAGCACGTCAAGAAGGCCGCCGACTTCGTTGCGCAGGTTTTTGTCGCGCAATAGTTCAAAGGGCGTTTGTGCGTCCTCGTCGCCAACGATCTCGCCGAACTCGGTGGAATCGTCGTCGCTAATCGGAGCATCAAGCGACGCTGGGCGGATCGAAACAGTTTTCAATTGGGAAACTTTTCCACTCGCGATTCCAATTTCATCACCCAGCTCTTCATCCGTGGGCTCGCGACCCAGCTCCTCGCTCATTTGCAGCGAGACGCGGCGCATCTTGGAAATCTTGTCCACCAGATGCACGGGCAGGCGGATCGTCTTGCTCTGGTTCGCCAGGGCCCGTTTGATGGACTGTTTGATCCACCACGCGGCATAGGTGCTAAGCTTCCCGCCCTTCGCGGGATCGAAACGTTCGACCGCTTTCATCAAACCAATATTTCCCTCTGAGATCAGGTCCAGAAGCGGCAGCCCAAGATTTGCGTAGTCGTGTGCAATCTTGACCACAAGGCGCAAATTGGACCGAATCATCAGCGCTCGCGCTTCGCGATCGCCCTTCTTAATTTTAGCGGCCAGCTCGATCTCCTGCTCCGGGGTCAAAAGCGGGATTTGCCCGATCTCGCGCAGGTAAATCTTAATTCCGGTATCGCTATCCTCAGCAGCCATATAACTCTTTTTCATTAATCATTTTGGGGGGTTCGGACCGGCAGCTTCCCGTAGGGTCTATTTGCCGGGCCTCGTCAATCACGCGTTGTACCATCCTGGGAAGTATTTAACAAGGTTAAATATTCTGAATAGTGACACTGTTTAGACACCTCTTGTTCAATTTTTTTGAGGACGCCTCCTGGCACTGATGCATGCATGCGTAAGAAGACTCCCTAGATATTCTACGAGATTCGTAAACATCAATGATATCCCACTTTAGAGGGATATTTGACGCTTTTCCGCGCAAGGATTTTCTGCAACGCTGCATTGGCAATGCTGGCAAAAATCTATTCGGCGGCTGTTTATGGGGTGGACGCATATGAGGTTGAAATCGAGGTTAACGGCGCCGGCGGCGATCCAAACATCGTTATCGTAGGGCTTCCAGACGCAGCGGTAAGGGAAAGCCGCGATCGGGTCACCACAGCCATTGCAAACAGTGGTTATTATTGGCCGCGAGGGCGGACTACGATCAACCTTGCCCCGGCGGATATCAAGAAAGAAGGACCGAGCTTCGACCTGCCGATCGCTCTTGGAATGATTGCAGTGACGGAGGGACTGGACAGCTCACCGTTTGAGAACTTCAGCTTTGTCGGCGAACTCGCCCTGGACGGCACGGTTCGCGCTGTGAAAGGCGTCCTGCCAGTCGCCTTGGAAGCACGCCGTCGGGGCAAGCGCGCGTTATTTGTCCCGGAAGCTAACGCACTCGAGGCAGCAATGGTCGATAAGATCGATATCTATGGCGTACAAAATTTGCGGCAAACGTTTGCATTTTTGCGCGGTGAAACCCCGCTTCTTCCGACACGCGCTGATCTCACCGGATTCTTTTCCGCACACCAAAGTTATGACGTCGACTTCGCGGACGTAAAAGGCCAGGCACACGTCAAACGGGCAATTGAAGTCGCGGTGGCTGGCGGTCACAACGTCCTAATGATCGGGCCACCCGGTTCGGGGAAGTCGATGCTGGCCAAACGCATTCCTACCATCATTCCACCTCTTTCACTCGAGGAAGCGATTGAGACGACGAAGATTCACAGCATCGCCGGTCTACTCGACATTGAAAAATCGTTCGTTTCCACGCGACCATTTCGCCCGCCCCATCACACTATTAGCGACATCGGGTTGCTCGGCGGGGGAGCGTTCCCAAGCCCCGGCGAGGTTAGTCTCGCCCATAATGGTGTCCTTTTTCTCGACGAGCTGCCCGAGTTTAAAAGATCGGCGTTGGAAGTAATGCGCCAGCCGCTCGAGGACGGGAAAGTCACCGTTTCTCGGGCTGCGGGTAGCGTCACTTTTCCTTCGGAGTTCATGCTCGTCGCCGCGATGAATCCATGCCCATGCGGCTACTTTGGCGATCTCAAACGCGAATGCCGCTGCGGTCCGGTCCAGGTGCAGCGTTATCGCCAGCGCGTTTCCGGTCCATTACTGGACCGTATCGATCTGCACATCGAAGTGCCAGCGGTCGAGTATCGAGATGTCGCCAGCGAGCGCGCCGAAGAACCATCCGCCATGGTTCGCGAGCGCGTCGTTCGCTCGCGCCAACGGCAGCATGAGCGATTTCGTAGAGACACAAAAGTAAATTGCAACGCGCGAATGGCCACGCGTCACCTTAAAGAGCACTGTAAGCTCAATCAGGATTCACAGGAACTGATTCGCGTGGCCATGAGCGAACTGAATCTAAGCGCTCGCGCGTACGACCGAATCTTGAAAGTTTCGCGAACCATCGCCGATCTCGATGGTAAGACTGAGATCTCGCCAGAACACGTAAGCGAAGCAATTCAGTATCGGACCTTCGACCGCACGCTCTGGGTCTAACGCTTGCTCGAAGCCGTGTACGTCGCGCCCGTGATCGTGCTGGGCCTCTCGAATGCGATTATCAACACTGGCATCGGTGGAACTAAACGTTTGAATCCAATCGGGAAGCGCGGCGCATCTCAAAGGAAACAAAAACTTTCGAAACATGAAACCATTACCCTTAACGAAAACCAGGCGCCGCGATTCATTCGATCGCGCAGCGGGCAAATATCGTGGATCCCCAATCACAGATTACAGCTACCAATCCGTTTCGTTCGAGGGATCCAGTGGACGTTATATGCGCAATCCTGTGCAATCGCTTTGGAACATCGCCGACGACTATTTAAAGGACGAGGCCCGACACGACTTCTACAGTGAAGCCACACTTTTCGCGTTCATCAGCATCACAGCAGCTCTCCCCTTGATCAACAACCTGCACGCACTGATAGAGTTTCTGCGTGCGATCTCCTCTCACTAAGAGGCGTAACTTTCGGCCCTTTGCTGCCGTCCTGCTCCTGTCGCTTGCCGGCTGCGGCTCGGAAAGCGATCCCGTTCTGGAGGAGACCTTCGAGCACGTATACACGATTCAATCGACCGCCGACATAACTGTGCAAAACCATGATGGCGCAACTCTGATTTACGGATCAAATACAAATGAAGTGCGGGTTAAGGCAACGAAGAAAGCGTATAGTCGCGCGCAGTTGGAAAAGATCGTGATCGACGTTTCCGTGCAGCCAACTTCCGTTTCAATCAACGTCAACGTTCCCCCCAAACCGAAATGGGCTTTGTTTGATCGTTCGGGCACGGTTGATTGCACGATCGTGGTTCCTGCGACCGCCACCATATCCCTGGTGCGCTTGGATGCTGGCGAAGTTTTCGTGGACGGAATGCAAGGCCGAAGTGTGCATGCCTGGTTGGGCGATGGTCGCATGTTTGCGCACAATTGCTTCACCGACATGGATCTTGCGCTGCGCAGGGGGAACCTCACCATTTCGTACGACTGGTGGGACCCGGCAAGGTTTACAATTCAGGCGGAGATCGGACGCGGAAACGCCTGGGCGTTTCTTCCCACCAAGGCCGCTTTTCATCTTGTGGCCGAAACAGGGCGCGGCAGGGTCGCGAGCGATTTCGATGATGCCCCGGTCACGCGAACGGCATCGGCACGACCTCAGAAAATCGACAGACTGGTTAATGGCGGAGGACAGGCATCAATCAACGTGCGTACCACGAGCGGTGACGTTAAAATTGTAGACGCAAATCCGTAAGTAAAATGGTTCGCCGCTCACTACGTTCGACCTTAACGAATTTGAAATTTCAGATTTGAAATCTAAAACTAAAGAGCCATGCCTTCATTCGACATCGTTTCTGAAGTGGACAAGCAAGAACTTGATAACGCGATCAATCAGGCGCGCAAGGAACTGGCGACCCGCTTCGACTTCAAAGGCACAACGGCAGAGATCCTTCTGGAGAAGGACAAGATCACGCTCACCGCACAGGATGCCAATCATCTTCGGGGTTTACGTGAAATAGTTATTGGCAAACTTTCGAAACGGGGAGTGGACTTGCGCAATGTCGGACAGGAGGAGCCCGCAATTTCATCCGTTGGCCATGCACGCCAGGAATTAAAAATTCAGCAAGGGCTGGAAGGGAACAAGGCGAAAGAAATTATTCAGGCGATCAAGTCGCAGGGTTTCAAAGTCCAAAGCCAACTGCAAGACCAGCAAATTCGAGTTACTGGAAAAAAGAAGGACGATCTCCAGGCACTTATTCAATTTGTCCGTAGCCGCGACTTTGGCGTCGCAACAAACTTCAAAAATTTCCGAGACTGATTGACCCAAGGATGGGGCGGTTTCCAATCCGCCCTTTTCCCGGGGGGACTAGAGACCACCCTCCTTGCTAACCGCCTTGCACGGGCGGCATGATTGAAATTTCTTCTCCGGGAGAGAGTTGGTAATTTCGGTCGACAAATTCCACACCCGCGCCGATCAGGATGCTTTTGTCATGTGAGCGAAGATTGGGCCGCTGCGCATAAATCTGCTCCAGCAAATCGCGGACGGTTGCCCCCTCTGCAACATCAACATCCAGCTCGCGCATTCCGGCCAGATCACGCAGCTGCGCGTAAAATTGTACTCGCACTTTCACTTGTCCGGTTGCTCCAGCAATTCTCTTCTCAACACGCCGATATACGGCAAATTGCGATAACGCTCCCTGAAATCGAGCCCATAACCGACTACAAATTCGTCTTCGATCTCGAATCCAACATAATCCGTATCGACTTCCCGGGCGCGTTGTTTCTTTTTGCTCAACAACACGCACACGCGGATGCTTTGCGGCTTTGCCGTTTCCAATATTTCGCGAACCGCTGCGAGGGTGTGGCCGCTGTCGAGGATATCATCCAAAATCAAAATATCTCGACCCGCGACATTCGGGAGGGCGGTCTGTCCACCACCG
>Ga0066388_100000869_pt1 | contig 15714 bp, 10 predicted proteins | sample PanSoiMetaGPlot6_FD_64539 | JGI IMG/M metagenome (GOLD analysis project Ga0066388, IMG submission 64539) | Tropical forest soil microbial communities from Panama analyzed to predict greenhouse gas emissions - Panama Soil - Plot 6 (Hybrid Assembly) | ecosystem: Environmental > Terrestrial >... | reverse complement strand
TCACCGCGCTCATCCAGCAGATTCAGACACCACCGATGACCCACGTGGGAGCGCTCGACCTCGAGTCGTTCTTCCCGTCCAAGGAGCGATTCGAGCTGGCCATGGCGCTTAATAACCTGATTGCTGCCCCCGGTTTCGATGCCTGGCTGCAGGGGGATCCTCTAGACATTGACCAGATGATGTACACAGGACAAGGCAAACCGCGAGTCTCAATCTTCTCGATTGCCCATCTCAGCGACACGGAGCGCATGTTCTTCGTTTCGCTGCTGCTAAACGAAACGCTGGCATGGATGCGCACGCAATCGGGCACAACCAGCCTCCGCGCCGTGCTGTACATGGATGAGATCTTCGGCTTCTTCCCTCCCGTAGCCAATCCACCTTCGAAGACCCCTCTCCTTACTCTTCTAAAACAGGCTCGGGCCTTCGGTCTTGGTGTAGTTCTCGCCACCCAGAACCCGGTGGATCTCGATTACAAAGGATTGTCCAACGCTGGCACCTGGTTGATTGGGCGCCTGCAGACCGAGCGCGACAAAGCTCGGGTCCTGGAAGGCCTGGAGGGTGCCGCAGCAGACACCGGCGCGCAGTTCGACAAGCAGAAAATGGAGCAAGTCCTGGCTGGGCTGGGCAGTCGAATCTTTCTCGTCAATAATGTTCATGGACATGGCCCGGAGATTCTGGAGACAAGATGGGCCATGTCCTATTTGCGGGGACCGCTTTCGCGCAATCAGATCAAATTATTGATGGGGCAGCGCACGCCTGCACCTGCTTCTGTACCGCTGCAGACAGCGACTCTGAATGCCGGAGCGGCTGCGTCTGCAATTCCATCCGCCACCGCCACTGGTGCCAAACAATCTGAGCAAATGGTAGCCAGCGAGCGCCCGGTGGTTCCACCCGACGTCCCGCAGTACTTTGTCCCTGTCCGCAAGCCACAACCTGCCGGCAGCGTGCTTGTTTATGAGCCCAGGATCCTGGGCTCGGCTTCAATCCACTTCACCGATACCAAGACCCGACTTGACCTCATGGACTCGGCCGTCTTTCTTGCGCCAATTACCAATGAGGCTGTCCCGGTGAATTGGGCTAACGCCACCGAGGAAACTCTGGCAGTTGATCAACTGGAGCGATCTCCCCAGAGTCCAGCGCAATTTGTGAAGTTGCCTCCACCAGCTTCCCTGCCCAAGAACTACGATTCATGGCGCAAGGATCTGGCAAGCTGGCTCTACGCCAACCGCCAGATCACCCAGTTCAAGAGTGCCTGGTCCGGAGAGTTCTCCCGGTCTCAGGAGTCGGAACGCGATTTCAGAATCAGGCTGCAGCAGTTAGCCCAGGAAAGCCGAGACCGGACGGTCAACCAGCTCAGGGCTAAGTATGCGCCAAAAATTGCCGCTCTGGAGGAACGCGTTCGCCGTGCAGAGCAAGCGGTGGCTCAGCAGTCTCAACAGGTGCAAGAGCAGCAAGCGCAGACTGCCATCTCGGTCGGGGCAACTCTTTTGGGAGCCTTGATGGGCGGGCGGGGACTGCGCTCATCGACACTGGGCAGGGCAACCTCAGCCGCGCGCAGCGCCAGTCGGGCCATGAAGGAACAGCAGGACGTGGCGCGCGCCGAGGAGAATCGGGAAGCGCTTGTGCAGCAACTCGATGATCTCAACAACGAGTTTGGCAGCGAGGTCGCCCAGGTCAAAACCAGGTTTGACGCCCAGACCGAAGTATTAGAAACGGTTGCAGTGCGCCCCAAGAAGACCAACATTACCGTCCAGCTCGTCTCCCTTGTCTGGATGCCGCTCTGGAAAGACATGCAGGGGAAGACCGTTCCGGCAGCGACTTAGGGGCTGCTGCCCGCTCATTCAACATATCTTAGGATTGCCGGAAAGGCATCCCGGGCGGCTCGGTAACGTAGAATATGAAAACAGGCCAATTTCCGGTAAGCGGGATTCACGACCATGATGCTCAATGAGCCGCTTGACCCCTCAGACTCACTGCACTTTAAGGAACTGGCCAAGCCAATTCTGATCTTTCAGGTCATTGAGGGTCTGCGCAGGGGGCTGTCTCGCTTTCTCGGCCCGAGCAGGGTGGGGCTGTTGCTGTCCTTTCAAGAATCAGAGCCGCTCCTGGTTTTTGATCCTCATGGTCTTCTGTCCGAACACCAGTCTGAGATTCGATCCCACTTCCTGGATTCGCTCGCCTGGCGCCAGCATTCGTCATCATTGAGAGGCGTGCTTGATGCAAACAGCTGCCCCGGTCCCGAGCTACCAAGGTTGATCTGCTGGGGGAGACGATCCGCGTCGGTCTACTACCAGATGTGGTTCGCCGAGAGGCCTCCGAATCTGTGCTCGGCCGGCCCAGTTGAGGCATGGTTGGCAAAGGCATCCTGGATCCTGGCGCACGAGCTGGCTATGGGGGCCAGCCTGTACACCAGCTCGGCGACCCACACGCTGGAGTCTTATTCGCTTTATGCGGTCTGCGATCACCTGATTGCTCAGCTGCGCAAGGTGTTGCAAGCGGAACCACCGTTCCGCGTAGAGGATGTGCTCAAGTCGGTTGCTGGCATTTCCACGACCTATGAGGAGGGCAAGCTGGCGGTTGGGGCGCTGATGTTCTTAAGTCCAAAAGCGTTAGGTGAAGTCACCGGTATCGTTCGCTTTCCGGACGGCTCCTGTCCGTCCATCAAGGACCTCAAGCATGTGCGGAAGCTTTTGACCATGGTGGAGGGAACCCAGCGCTTTCTCGTCTCCAATGGCGTCTCCATACTGGGAATTGGGCATGGAACGATGCCTCACGGAGCGCTACTGGCACGCTTTAAGGGGGGGCATGGCGAGCTGCAGTTAGGGTCGCACCTGGTCTGCACATTCCGTGACGGCGAGTATTCAGGTCTGGGCCGCTCACCCGAGCTCCACGATCTGCAGCTCGCCCTGGGGAGAAAAACCCGCGATATGGCCTCCAGATCCAAGGTCCTGCATGCGGTAGCGAAGCTAGTCAAGCACGCCTGGGACCGGAGTCATGGCTGCACGATTGTGGTGGACTTCGGGCGACCGGTGCGCGCCATTGCTGGGCAGAGACTGGAGCAGCCAATCTCCGTGATTGACAATCTTGATCTGATTGAAGGGATGTCCAAGGTCGACGGCGCCTTGCACATAGACTCCGAAGGAGAACTTCATGCATTTGCCTGCCTGCTCGATGGCCGAGCCGTAGCGACCGAGGATCGCTCCCGTGGTGCCCGCTACAACTCCGCACTGCGCTTCACCGCTGATTACCCGGCCGCTCTGGCAGTAGTTGTCTCAGCAGATGGCCCGGTATCCATCCTTGAGAGCGGCCGGCAGATTAACCTGCCGCAGGTTTGGTCGGCGCAGGATAGCGTCTACATGACTCAACCCACACTCCAGGACTGGCTTGCCGCCGCATCTCCCGCTCAACCGAGCGCTATGCCACAGGCCAGCCAACCGATGCGCAGGGACACATTGACTTAGGTGCCGGCGAAGCATGTCCGTTCGGACCGTGCAGAGTGGATCGGCAACCGTTTGCTGCCCGTTATAGCGCGCGTTTCGCCTGGCAGTGCGGGCAGTCCACACAGATTGAGCAATGCACAACAGAGGGCTCCCTACAGGAGCTCGGTGCTGATCAGGAAGAACTGGCGAAAGAACCAAACACCTGGTACATTCTGCGCGATCGCGTCGCACAGAATCTCCAACCCCTCCATCCACCTCCGCTCGTTCAGCAAGCATTCACCACCCATGGTACCATCATCCTGCCTGAACAGGGCAACCTTAAGCCAGGTCAGCTGTCTTTCTCCAAACGCGCTCGGCGAGCCGAGAAGCGGGATCACTGGATTTAGCATCAGGTAGGCCTTGAGGGCAGCTCGATCCTTTCCACCGGTTTGAAGCGGGCCTTCAAAGGCGTCCCATGAAACCTGGCGGAAACCGTCGGATAGGGTTATCAGACCTGACCAGTGCCCAGCCTCTCGGGTTCCATCCAGGGCCGCCAGCACCGGTGGCAGTCCACCTTCAATCAGGCCCTGTACTCCCTGCAGGACAGCTTCCTCAACCGAGCGGCCCACGCCGGCAGTCATGCTCCGGAGCGCCGGGGTCCGATTGGGACCAAGGCACAGCTCCACCCCTAGCTGAACCTGAGACCCTTGTGGCCGATCCTGCACGTCTAATAGAACGCAACGAGCGCGTACATCATGCCGGCCCAGGTTGACAAACTCGCCATCCACCACCGGCTCCAGTCCGAGGGTCGTTCCGGCCAGGAGAATTGTCTGCCTGGCAAACTCAGACAGCGCTGCTAGCTGGTCGGGACCGTACATGTTCAAGTCACCTGCCGGGGGGACTGTTTGGAAGTGGCTTCTGGACATAAGCTTAAGCCATCCTGAGGTCAACTGCACGACCATTTCAATCGTCTACGGCAAGGCAGCAGATTTTAGGAGCGCTCACCGCGACCGCACACCTGGCGCTGGACACCGTCCATGCCGGGGGAGTCGAACTGTACCCCACCAATCAGCGCTGACGATGGGGTGGGCCGGCAAGACCAGCCCCCTTGACAGCGGGGTGGTTCACGGGTATTATCTCTGCCAACCTGTCGCCGGTACAGCTCCCGGGCCGGACCAGCGACAAGCCGCCTTACTAACCACAACAAACAAATATTTCAATCTGCTGGTAGCCGTTGGTATCCCGATTAGTCCCTGCTAGGAAGGAGCAGCACTGTGAGCAAGGCAGAACCAAAGGACGAATTAGACCCAAAAACACAGAAACAAGCCCTTGATCTGACCCAGGAGGCATACGCTGGCGGCGCCAAAAACCTGGAACATGTAATGGACGAGCTGGGCAAAATGACCCCTGAACACAGGCGCGCGGTAATGAATGTGATGACGCGCATCGACAACGAGTGCCACAAGGACCCTGAAAAGGCAAAGGAGCTCGGCTTGCCGTCCCTTCATATCATTGACCATGACACTGCCCACGGGCATAAGACGCTGGTATGGACAACCAAGCCCGCCGACCACGGGAAGCCGGTTGTTACGTCGCATGCAGAAAGGACCTCCGAGTGGTCGGAGACCAAGGTTGTCGAGCAGGCGAAGGAGCCTTCCGAGAAGAAGAAGCACTAGAGCTGCCAGACTATCAATGCCGAGCTGCCGTCTCCGCTTGTGAGAGGGTAGTTTGAGCCATGGGCAAACCTTCCCCTACGATTGAAGTAGATCTGAATCCCCCACGCCAGCACCGCGTGTATACCCTATAAACACGACCTGGGCAACTTTATGATTGAAAACCCGCAAGCGGTGGCAGGCTGTGGCTTGAGCAGATAGGCTGGCCTCAATACTTTGCGGTCGGGGCCGACAACGTGCACTATCCGGATGTCTCGGGATGGTCGGGTTTTATTGTTTTCAGGAATTCGTCGCCGCTGGCCTTGTCGGTGCCTGTGGTAACGATATTACCCTTCTTGTCGACCATGATCTGACCATCAAAATGAGTGACTTTATCCTCACCCTGAACTTTCTCGGACTTCAGCCAGACACCCTCATCTCGAATACAAAAGGCGCCCTTTGAGCTCGTCACCGTTACCAGTTGGCCATTTTCGTCGTATTCGAAGTTGTTCCACGCTCCACCAGCGTACTTGACTTTAAGGACCCGGTGAGATTCGTCGGTGATTAATCCGGAGCCGTCCGGGTGGGTGATCTCCCTGGTCTTAGAAGGGTAGTTTTCGACCGTTTCGACATCACCGTTGTGGTACGTTGTTTTGCTCCTGAAATCGCCATCCATTTCCACCATGTCGCCATTCTTGTCCACGGTAATTTCGCCGCCAAGATGATCGATGCGCTCATGGCTCTTGTCGTACTTGAACCAGTCATTGCCCTCACGTTCCCAGGTGGTGTCGTCTGAGCTCTTGACCTTTACCAGTTTGTCGCCTTCGTATTCGAACTCGTTCTTCTTTCCACCAGGGTACTTAACTTCAAGGACATGTCCAGGTTTGTCGGTGGTGATTCCCGAGCCGTCTGGGTGCACGATCTGCTTGGTCTTAGAAGGGTAGTTTTCAACAATTTCGACATCGCCATTCCGGCGCGTTGTTTTGATCTTGAAATCGCCTGCCCTTTCAACCACGTCACCATTTTTCTCCACGGTGATAGCACCAACATCGTCGATCGGCTTGCGCTCCTTGTCGTACTTGAGCCACACCCCGTCCTGACGTTCCCAGGTGGTGTCGTCTGAGCTCTTCACGCCCTTTAACTTGTGGTTTTCATCATACTCAAAGTCGCTCCATTTACCGCCCGGATAGATGACTCTGGTGACACGGCCAGGCGGCTCAGTTTCCACCTGCGATCCATCAGGGTTGGTAACCGTTGTTGTACCATCACCATTCTTCCTGGTCGCCTCTACGTCGCCGTTTCGATGAATGACTTTGACGTAACGGTCGCCATCCTTTTGAACGAGTTCACCATATTTGGTGACATACATGTCGCCGGAAAAATTGTCCACGCGGTCGCCGTCCTTATCATATTTGAACCAGAGGCCTTCCTCGCGCCGCCAGGAGGTGTGGTCCGAACTCGTCACCTTCGTTAGCTTGCCCTGGGTGTCGTACTCGAACTTGTTTGACTCTCCCTTGGGATAGGTAATAGAGTCAACTCGCCCAAACGTATCCCTTGTCGTGACCCCGCAAGACTCATCACAAAGAACAGGCTTTCCAAGCAGTCCAGAGACACCGCTTCTTTCACCACGTTTCAGTCTCTGCGTCTCTTCGACCCGCTTCCTGGACAGGTCGTCCATGCCGCCAAGCGATTCTTGCCGAACCCCATCCCGTCGAGATTCCTCGTGCTTACCGTCCGAACATTCACTCGGATTGTCCCTGTTCATAGCCCCCCTCCAGCCGCCTCATCCCTTCAAACGGCGGTTGTATCTCCAAAGACCCTCTAGACCCTGGTTGCTATTACTCCTCTTCAGCGCTCTTTAGGGAGGAATTGCTCACTTTCCAAGGCAAAACAGGCGTCTCCAGGCTAATTAAAGGGAGCTGCCTGGAGTGGGTGTGACAGATTTAATCGATGAGAAAGGTTTAGTGTCGCCAATCCGCCAGTGATCAGATCGGTCAGGGAATATCAGGGTTGGGCGGTGCGCAGTTCTCGCTATGTTCCGCCTGCGCAGGCTCAGAGGCTTACTACTGTGCATTCAGACCAGTCTCAAGACACCAGCCCGGATCTGCTCGCCGGCCAAAGTTTTGCCGACCGATATGAGGTGCTGTCGCTCATCGGGCGCGGTGGCTTCGGCGCCGTCTATAAGGCCCGCCATACATTGATTGGGCGCACCGTGGCTATAAAGGTATTGCACGAGCCGGCTCCCAACTCCGTACTCATGCGACGCTTCCAGGTGGAGGCACAGGCGGCTGCCAACCTCACCCATCCCAACATCGTCACCGTCTACGATTTCGGCGCTTCGGCTACCAACCAGCTTTACCTCATCATGGACTTCGTGGAGGGCACCAGCCTTTCTGATGTGCTGGCGGAGGAGGGGCACCTGGGCGTTGATCGAGCGCTCAACATTTTCATCCAGTCGTGTGAAGCGCTCGATCACGCCCACAGGCGAGGCATCATCCACAGGGATCTGAAGCCCAGCAACATCATGCTGACGCATAACGAAGGGAGCGGAGACTTCGTTAAGATCGTGGACTTCGGCTTGGCCAAGCTAATGGCCGGGAGCGAGCAGAACGAAAAGTTGACTCAATCGGGCGATCTGCTCGGAACACCCTTCTATATGAGCCCGGAGCAATGCCTCGGGGAAGAGCTGGATTCGCGGTGTGACATCTACTCCCTGGGCTGCATAATGTATCGCGTTTTGTGCGGTACACAGCCAATCCATGGGAAGAATGTGCTCTCCACACTGTACCAGCAAATAAGCAAGGATCCACCCTCATTTGCAGAGTCCGCGCCAGAGCTACGCGTTCCGTCCGAGCTTGAGCGAATTGTGTTCAAGACCCTGAAAAAGGATCCGGCAGCCCGCCATCAGTCCATGGCCGAGCTCGCCGCAGATTTAAGAAATGTCCAGGACTCGCGGACAGGCGGACGCAGTCGCGGAAGACAGTTACTTCCTGCTGGTGTGCGCTTTGCTCTACCAGCAAGGAGGCTCCTGATTGCAGCAAGCATCGTCCTGCTGGCCGCTGCCAGTGCCGCCACCCTCCGTTGGCCCGACCAGCTCTGGCAAAACACGACGCTACCGACGCCAGACCGCTCACCCACAGCTGCAGATACTCTGTTACCGGAAACTGTGCAGACGATTGGTAAGACTCTGGACACTCACGTCACAGGCTCGGCTCACAGACGTCAGCCCAGACAGCGACTAGCATCGCCAGGACAGCCGTATTCCGGTTACGTACCGGCTCCAGGCTTTCGCAGCTCCGGGGACTTTCCGCCACCGATTGCGCCCAATCGAATTTCCAACGACATGCCGGCAAGCCAGTCAGCTGTACGCGGAGCAGACGGGTCAGGCAATGGTGGGCCACCTGGATTTGCCCAGTCAGCAAGCGCGCCTTCGGGTGGGCCCTGGTCGGTAGCCGACCGTCCGGGATCTGCGGACGAAGCGCAGCAACAGTTGGATCGTGACCGCTCTGGTTCGCCTGCTGCCAGTTATGCCCGTGGTTCCGGGAGGAAGTCAGGAAAACGCTCTCGCCTGGTCAGGGCGATCGGGAGCTTTGCCGACAAGTCCGAACAACTTTTGAAACGCCTGGTCAGCGAAGTGGATCATTAGCCAGCTTGCGCTAGCACCCGGACTACGCCAGCTACCGCTTCGGCAAGGACATGTCGTACGGTAGACTTCGGCTGAAAGAGCGCTCGAACTCGAGCTCTTCTGGCCTCGGCGGTACCAGGATATTAACCGCCTTCGGTATCACCCTGACATGCATTGGAGTTGTACCCCACTGCTCCCCGTCAATCATGGCTGTCACGTCGCCAGGCGCTGGTAGCGCTCTCTGGGAATTGCCATTTAGCATTGCTTTAAGCCCGTACCCGGGCTCCTGCAAGGCCGATAGTTGTTCCCTCCCCGGCACCACCTCTATTCGCACTTCCCTTACCTTGCGCACATAGCACGGAGCGTTGCCGTCGACAAATCCTCCGGCATACCGAAATCCTATTTCGACATAGTCCCTGAAATCCTTTGGGTTCAAGATGTTGAGGGTAAGTTCACCATCACTTAACTCACCGATGTCTGCCGCCTTGCCGAGGCCAAAATCCTCTACATTGCTCACGAAGACACCAGAAGATTCAACCATGTATTCGCTGTCGTTGGTTGTAATCTTAAAGACGACAGGCGGGACCGAAATGCTTTGAATAGCAGCTCTGGCATAAGCGAGCATCCTGAAATTGTTCTTCTCCTCGCGGCTGGGCACAACAAACGCATCTGAAATTGGTCCTGCGCCTGCAGCAACAACAAAGTACTCGCCATTCATCGTCCCAAGGTCGATGCGCATAGGTCTGCCATGCTGGATAGCGCTGAACGCATTGGCGAGCGGATTGGCAAAGAAGCTTTCCTGGACAATGCCCAGGTTTCGAGCAAGTACATTGAGCGTGCCAAGCGGTATGATTCCAGCCGGGATTTTGGACCCTGCTTCCGCAAGTGCAGCCACAGTAAAGCGAATCGTACCATCACCACCAGCAGCGATCACCAGATCGATCGGCGGCTTAAGCAACGGGACAAGATCGTGGGGGGTCTTCCCAGGGTCAGTGGAGAACAAGGTCACCAGGTAATCGGCCCGCTGGGAGAGCTCATTGACAATTTTCCCCACCCACAGCTCCGATTCGCCTGCAGGTCTTGCTACCGGGTTGTAAACGACAAGTGCGTGTTGCGGCATAATCCTATTTAGCCGGACACTGCTGCGGCAGACCTCGTCAAATGCGGCTGACCTTGCAGCTTTGCCGGCAGTCCTCCACTAATTTGTGATGACTGGGAAACTAAGTCTGAGTGTCGTGAAACTGGCTCTTTTGGTTCCAGGGTCAATGGCAACTCCGCCTCATTTGATTCGCAAAGCAAGATCTTGGCGTTTGGGTACGCGCTTCCAGCAAGGCTTGGCGGCTTTCTCTAAATAGATGAAGAAATGTATATCGAGCACCAGGCAGTCTGCTCATCCGACCACGCAGGCGCGCGCTCGATCTGCGTTCAAAATCTAAATCAATAAAGAAGCAATTTTGACGAGCAAATTGTGGAACCAGGAGGGTGCAATACCCGTCTTCGCTCAGACGGAAATGCAGATGTAGCAAATCCGACAGGCAGGCGTTCGGCAATCTTTAATTTGCGCCCTGTTAGTAGTTCGTCTCGTTCGAGCGCCCAAATCTAAGGAATATGCATATGAGCAGCCACGTGACTGAGAGCAGGAGCGATGATCGGCCGACAACGAGAGAAGGTCCAGCTGAAACCAAGGTCGTCACTCGCCGACGCCTCGCTCTGGTTCTGGCGCTGGCTGTCCTGGTCGTCATCGGCTTAATTGCCGGTCGCATGGTCTGGCAAGCCGACCCGCCCTGGGTACAGCCAGCCTTACAGCTAAGCGGTCGAATCGAGAGTTCCGAGACTCACATAGGGACGCGGATGCCGGCCCAGGTAAAATTCGTGGCCGTGCGGGAAGGCGACCCGGTTCACCGCGGTCAACTGATCCTGCAGCTCGATGACAAAGATCTCCAGGCTAAATTGAAGGGTGCCGACTCCGGACTGACTGTGGCCCGGGAGATGGAACGCCAGGCTCGCCTCAAGGTCGGCGCCTTGGAAGGCCAGGCGGGCAAGGCCGCTGCCGCCTCCAAAAGCCTTATGGGGCACCTCTTTGGTGGTTTCACAGGGGCCAGGGCAAAGCGGGAAAAACTAGAATTCCAAATAGACCAGGGCGAATCGCAAATGCGAGCAGCCAAGGCCGAGGTTGCACGCGCCCAGGCAGCCAGGGACGAAATTGCTGCCAACCTCAGCTACTTCAACATTACCAGCCCGATTGATGGAGTCTGCGTGACCAGGAGCGCGGAACCGGGCGACACGGTCGGCCCCGGCCAGATACTCCTATCGATTGCCAATCCACGCTCTATCTATCTTAGAGGGTTTGTGCCTGAGGGCAGCATTGGGGCGGTGAGAATCGGACAGCCGGCTAAGGTATTCCTGGATTCGGCGCCAGAAAAACCACTGACTGCCCGGGTCACCGCTATCGATAACCAGGCCTCTTTCACCCCTGAAAATGTCTACTTCAAGCAGGACCGGGTCAAGCAGGTCTTTGGCGTGAAGCTATCTATCGATGACCCCAACGGGCTTGCCAAACCTGGCATGCCTGCCGACGCGCAGATACTCATCGCCAATGGGGAGCGAACCAAATAATGGTGACGTCAATCTCTCGCAGCGCTGCCGCAACAAGGCTGGAGAATTACCTTATTACAGCGCGCCAGCTCCACAAACGCTACCGCCACGGAACAGAGGCCTTGCGCGGACTGGATCTCGCGGTCCGGGAGGGAGACTTATTCGGGCTTATCGGCCCGGACGGAGCGGGAAAGACGACGGCGCTTAACATTCTCGCTGGCGTAATGGAACCAACCAGCGGCGAAGTTCGCGTCCTCGGACGGCCGCCCCGAAAAGCCCGCGCTCGTATTGGGTACGTGACGCAGCATTTTTCGCTTTATCCAGAACTGACCGTTGATGAGAATCTCCGGTATGAGGCCGGACTTTACGGTGTTTCCGAGGAGGCCTTTGCCAGGCGCCGTGCACGATATCTAAAGAAAATGGGGCTGTACGACTTTCCAGACCGTCTGGCCGGTCAGCTCTCCGGCGGCATGAAGCAAAAACTAGCTCTCTGCTGTGCGCTGATCAGGCAACCAAAGCTGCTGCTTCTGGATGAGCCGACAACAGGGCTCGATCCGGTCTCAAGGCGAGAACTATGGCAGGTGCTTGCCGCGGTAGCCAGGGAAGGCGTCACTACAGTGATCGCAACGCCCTACCTTGAGGAGGCGGAACGCTGCAACCGCATAGGCCTGGTATATGAGGGTCGCATTCAGGAAGTCGGTGCACCCCAGGAGCTGCAAGCCGCACTGGGATTGCGGCGGCTGGAAGTTCTGGTCTCCGACGTCGGTCGAGCCGAGAGTGCGTTGAGCAAAGTGGCAGCAAGGCGCTCGACCAATATCGTTGACATCCAAGTCTTCGGAGACCGGCTGACGGTACTCGCAAAGGACACTCAGGACGCGGAGGAGGAGGTCCGCACCCTTCTGGCAGCCGAGCAGTTGTTACCTGACATGGTGCAGGTGGCCGCTCCGAATCTGGAGAATGTCTTTGTCATGCGTTTACGCGAGCAGGGTCTCAAGGAGTCCCTGCCCCCACCGCTTCCCCGACTTCGCTTGCCCTCGGAGGAGGAATTGCTCCAACAAGACAATGGGGCTGCAATCCACGCCCACGACCTGAGCAAGCGCTTTCAAAGCTTTCAGGCGGTGAAAAAGGTCAACCTCTCGGTGGGTTACGGGGAGATTTATGGATTGCTCGGGGCAAACGGGGCCGGGAAGACCACAACCATCAAGATGCTCTGTGGACTTCTGGCGCCAACCTCGGGAGAGGTCGCCCTCGTCGGCGAGACCAGAAACCTGAGAGGCAGAGAGGTTCGCAAGCGGATTGGCTATATGAGCCAAAAGTTTACTCTATATGAAGGGCTGTCAGTGATCGAGAACCTGGAGTTCTACAGTTCGATCTACGAGATTCCCCGACAGAAGCGCAGAGAAAAAATAAGCTGGGCGCTTGATGCTTGCGGCCTTTCAGGCATGAAAAATGCTCTCGTAGGTCGTCTGCCCCGCGGGTGGAAGCAACGCATTGCCTTTGGTGCATCCGTCATGCACGAGCCTGAGATCCTTTTCCTCGACGAGCCGACGGCCGGGGTTGACCCAATCGCACGTCGTCAACTCTGGTCCATGATCCGCAGCCTGGCCCAGACGGGAACGGCAGTTTTGGTCACAACCCACTACCTCGAGGAAGCAGAATACTGTACTCGCCTCGGACTCATGACGCAGGGAGAGATTGTTGTTCAAGGGTCACCGGGCGAGATTAAGAACGGGCAGCCAGGCCAACTCGTTGAAGTCAGCACCGGCGGTACACAGAACGCTTTTGAAGCTCTCTCGACCAGCTTCGACTCGTGGCGGGTTTCCATCTTCGATGATGTCGTTCACGTCTTGCTTGACGATCCGGAGAGGCAAGTTTCCCAGGTTAAATCCGTCCTCCAGGAGGCGGGAGTCAATGTCCGCTCTGTGCGGCCGATTCCTTTTTCGCTGGAAGATGCATTTATCGCCATCGTTCAGCGCAACCACAGGGACCACTCATGAAAAGAGTCCTGGTACAAGCAAATAAGGAATGGGTCGAGTTCCGGCGAGACCGACTCAGTCTGGCCCTGGCTTTCTTGCTACCGCTGTTTTCCCTATTGCTATTCGGCTATGGTATCAGACTGGAATCCAAGAACATCCCTATGGCGGCCCAGGACCTTGACGCAACGGCTGCTAGCCGAGAGTATGTGCAACGTTTGTACGCGACGACGATTCTTGTTCCCTCGTCCTGGTCCGGGGCCGGCTCACCTGGCGATGCAATTGATGACGGACTGGCCAAGGTCGCGGTGATTATCCCCCAGGGATTCTCCCGGCATATCTTTGCTGGGGAGACTTCGCCCCTGCAGGTACTGATTGACGGAACGGATATTAGCAACTCGCAGATCATCCTCAACACGGTTAAGGCTGCAAATGCCCAGTTCGTGAGGATGCTGAGACCAATCCATCACAATATCCGGGCTGTTATTCCACACCTGCGCGTCTGGTTCAATCCAGGAAGCGAAGAATCTCTGTTCATCGTGCCCGGCGTCTTTGGGGTCATCCTCTGGATGTACCCCTCCCTGCTCGCAGCGGTAGCCGCATCGCGTGAGAAGGAGCAAGGGACCATCATCCATGTATATTCCTCGAGAATAGGCGCGCTTGAGTTGCTGCTCGGAAAAGCCCTTATCTATTGCCTCGTTGGCGTCTGTCTGGCAGTCTTTGTCATGACCTTCGGCTGGCTGTTGTTCGGGGTAAGTCCTATTGGCGATCCAACCCCGCTTTTACTGGCCGTCCCGATCTATGTGATGACTTCCGTTCTGTTTGGGCTTTTTCTGGGAACTTACGCCAATTCTCAGACAGTAGCTGTTCAAGCCACATCTACTGCCGGCTTTTTCCCCTGTTTGCTTCTATCGGGTTTCGTTTACCCGATAAGCAACATTCCATTCCCATTATCCCTGTTCTCACTCGCTGTCCCGGCACGCTACTTCATTGAGTTGACCCGTGACGCGTACGTGCGTGGAGCCGGTTGGCCTGCCGTCTGGCATGATCCACTGGTGCTCCTGCTCTTTGTTTTCCTGCTACTTGCCGGTAGCTGGCTGGGATTACGTCGAATGCAGCTGAAGGATTAATCGTATGATTGCCGAACTTATGGAGCAGTGGTTGGGAAGTCGTCTCTGGGCCTTGATCGTCAAAGAGACAAGAGAGATCTTGAGAAACAAGCACTTGATCTTCTTGCTTCTAGTTCCCCCAATTGTTGAGCTGCTTATCCTGGGGGCAGCGCTTGATCCACAGGTGCGCAATCTGAGTGTGGGGATTGTGGATTATGCTCGCAGCAGCGAAAGTCGAGATCTGGCAGCGGCCATCACGGCAAGTGGCATTTTCCCCGCCAGTACCTACTTCCCAGACCAGCAGTCCTTAGGCCAACAGCTTGAGCAAGGCAGGGTTGATGTCGGAGTGGTGATTCCACCAGAACTCAGTCAAGAGCTTAACCGGGCCGGCTCTGCGCCCGTTCAGGTGCTAGTTGACGGAGCCAATGCTTACGCGGCCGGTATCGCCAGTAGTTACATGCTCTCAATAATCTCCCACTTCCATCCAGACAAGGCAATCCCGGACCAGGCTTCGCTGATTGCTCCCCAGATCGTCATGCTTTACAATCCGGGCATGTTGAGCAGCTGGTTCTTTGTGCCAGGCGTGCTCGGAGCAGCCTTAACTTTGACAGCCACGCTTGTAGCGTCCGCAACAGTCTTGCGCGAACGCGAAAGCGGCACCATCGAGCAGCTTTTAATGACCCCTGCCGATGGTTGGGAGGTCCTGCTCGCCAAGGTCATCCCGCTTGTGCTCTTCTTGATCGGCGACGTTTGCCTTGCCGTCCTTGCCACACGTCTAGTGTTCGGGCTGCCATTTAGGGGTAGCTTTCTGCTCTTCCTCTTATCCTCAGCGCTATATGTGTTTGTTGGAATCGGACTGGGAATGTTACTGGGGACGCTCTGCCGCAGCCAGCGCCAGGCCCAGCTAGCCTCCTTCTTTATCAATATTCCGCTTATCCAGCTATCCGGGACGGTTGTGCCGTTCGATACCATGCCGGCATTTCTGCAGCTGTTGTCTATGGTGAATCCGCTCCGATACTACGCTACCATCGCTCGCGGCGTAATTCTGAAAGGAGCCGGATTGGACACGCTGTGGCCAGCAGTCCTTCTCTTGGCCCTGTTCGCGGCATTTGTGCTGGCCATAAGCATCAATCGCTTCCGCAGAGGGTTGGCCTAGACCGCTGGACAACCTCAGCTCATGAATATTGTGAAGCATATTAATAGGACGCTCAGAGTCGCATCTCCCCGTAAGGCAGCTCCACCGTGCAGTCTTCTCGGTACTTCTCGGCTTTGCGACGGGCGATGTAAAGCCTGCTAAACAGACCAGGAACCGGCGATTGCCCTGACCGTCCTAGCAGACAC
>Ga0066388_100000867_pt1 | contig 15716 bp, 19 predicted proteins | sample PanSoiMetaGPlot6_FD_64539 | JGI IMG/M metagenome (GOLD analysis project Ga0066388, IMG submission 64539) | Tropical forest soil microbial communities from Panama analyzed to predict greenhouse gas emissions - Panama Soil - Plot 6 (Hybrid Assembly) | ecosystem: Environmental > Terrestrial >... | reverse complement strand
GGTCACCTCGTCCGATCTGAGCCGCACCGCATTACATCCGCGGCTGAAGCAGCCGATGAGTCTCACGGACCATTGCTTCTTCGTGGCCGAGCACGACGATCATCACCTGGCGCGCATCAGCGAGCTGATGCGGTCCCCAACTGAAGATCCCCCACGACCCAGCCGATAACACCGATGTGAAGCGTCTCTGGGCGAAGCTGGTCGCGAAGGTCACCGGGATCGTGCCGTGGCTCGCCGTGGGCGCCGTGGCATGGGCGCTGATCGCACGGGGCGGCGGGCACCAGGAGCCGGGCGCCGCCAAGGACAGCGTGTCCACCTCCGCGATCGCCTCCGGTCCGAGCCCGCTCCCGCCCGACCCTGCGCCTGCGCCCGCGCCGCATCGCATCGCGGTGATCCGCGCATTCACGATGACCCCACGGGAGACGCTTCGCACGCCGCCTTCCGAAGAGCCACCCCCCGCCGAGCCGACCGCCCGCTATGCGTCGCTCAACGCGGTCCGAGATACGGTCGAGGCAATCCTCATGCGCGCGCTCCCGCTCGGCAATCCCGCCGTGCACTGGAGCCGCGAGCCGGTGCAGTTCCGGTACCACTATGCCAACGCCACCACCGTGGGATGGGCCGTCCACGTGACCGTGACGGACACCACCGACTGTCCCAACACGGCGCTCGAGCACGGACTGGAGGCCGCGGGCTGGGCGCCCCACTGGGGGTACGGCGCGGACGGCGCGGACGGATCGGACATGGGGTACGTGACGCGCGAATACCTTTGCGTGATCGAAGCGTCCTGGGTGGGAGGGGACGAGTCCGATACCACCTACGTGCCGCCACCGGGGTGCGAGGTCACCGTGACGTGCGTCCCGCGCCGGATGGATGACGTGAGCGCCCCGTAGTAGAATGAGCGGATGGAATCGGATCCGCGGCTTCGCGAGCAGCTGGCGCGCGCGCTTTCCTGGGGCGACGCCCACGTCGATTTCGAGAAGGTCGTCGAGGGAGTCCCGCCCAAGCTGCGCGGGAAGGTTCCCGACAAGTCGCCGCACTCGCTCTGGCAGCTGCTCGATCACCTCCGCCTCGCCCTGGAAGACATCCTCGACTTCAGCCGCAATCCGGGCTATCGCGAGAAGGCGTGGCCGGAGGACTACTGGCCCGCTTCCCCCGAGCCTCCGCGCGAGGCGGCATGGGACGAGAGCGTCGCCGGATACCGGCGCGACCTCGCCGACTTCCAGCGCCTCGCGCGCGACTCCTCGATCGACCTCTTCGGGAAGATTCCGCACGGCTCGGGGCAGACGTACCTTCGCGAGATCCTCCTCGTGATCGACCACAACGCCTACCACGTCGGACAGATGGTCCTGGTGCGGCGCGCGCTCGGAATCTGGCCCGAGTAGGGAACATGGCGAAGACATCCGACCCCCCGCTCGCGTACCACGACGAGAGCTTCCTCGAGGGCGAGGCGGCGCGGCCGATCCGGATCCTCGCCGAATATCTCCAACCCCTGAATGAATTCCGACGCCACAAAGTGCACGACACGGTCGTCTTCTTCGGCTCCGCGCGGCTGAGCCCCGATGGACCGATGGGGCGCTATTTCGAGGACGCGCGCGAGCTGGCGCGGCTGGTGACGGTGTGGTCCCAGGAACAGCCGCAGAACGCCCACCGGCTGGTCGTATGCACGGGAGGCGGCGGAGGAATCATGGAGGCGGCGAACCGAGGAGCCGTGGAAGCGGGAGGGCGCTCGATCGGCCTCAACATCGGGCTGCCGCACGAGCAGCGCCCGAACAAGTACATCACGCCAGGGCTCTGCTTCCAGTTCCACTACTTCTTCATGCGGAAGCTCTGGTTCACCCATCTGGCCCGCGCGATGGTGGTGTTCCCCGGCGGATTCGGAACCATGGACGAGCTCTTCGAGATGCTCACGCTGTCGCAGACGCGGAAGCTCGACCGTCCCATCCCCGTGCTCCTCTACGGCCCCGAGTACTGGAAGCGGCTGATCGACTTCGACGCGTTCGTCGAAGCGGGAATGATCGATCCGCAAGATCTCGAGCTCATGCACTTCGTCGACCAGCCGAAGGAGGCGCTGGAGGTGCTCCAGCGGGTGATCCCGCCCGAGACGCGGACCCGCACGCCCGCGATCGCGAGCTCCACGACCCCGGCGGGGCGCCCCGCTCCTTCGTGACCGGCGCGCCGTTCCGGCTCATGCCCGAGGACGCGGAGCGATTCGTGCGGCTACGCCGGGCGATGCTCGAGTCGGAGCCCTGGGCCTTCGCCGGCAATCCCGAGGACGACGAAGCGCTCGACCGGACCCGCGTGGCGGCACGATTCGCCGAGACGCCTGCCGCGACGTTCGCGGTCGAAGGCGAGAACCGTGGCGAGCTTTGGGGCGCGGCCTCGGTGGCGCGCGGGAGGGAACCGAAGTTCGCGCATCGCGCCCGGATCTGGGGGGTTTTCGTCGATCCGGCCCAGCGGAGGCGGGGGCTGGGAAACGCGCTGATGAGCGCCGCGATCGATACGGCGCGCTCGTGGGGAGTCGAGTACCTCGATCTGAGCGTGAGCGATCGCTCCCCGGAGGCGCGGCGGCTGTACGAGCGGCTGGGGTTTCGCGTCTGGGGGCGCGAGCCGGAAGCGACGGCCCACGGCTCCGAGCGCTACGACGAGATCCACATGACGTTGAAGCTCGAGCCTTCGCGAGGGGCTAGAATCGAAAGCGGACCCGAGAGGAAAGTACAGGCCGATGACGCCGCTTCAGCGTGACGACTACCTCCAGCGTCAGATCCGGGCGATCGCCGCGATCATGGCCCGCGTCGCCGGGCTCCGCTTGAGCGGTGAGATCGAGGAGGCGCGGCTCGAGCTGGAGCGCGCGTATCGGGAGCACTTGGGGCCCCGCGGAGAGGTGATTCGCAGGATCGATGCGCGCACGGCCGCGCAGCTGCTCGGCTCCCGCGACGCAATCCGCACCCTGGCCGATCTGGCCGACGAGGAGTCTGCGCTCGAGTCCGACGCCACGCGGCGGGAGGTCCTGCGCCGGCGGGCCAAGGAGCTGCGCGACCTCGGGGAAGAAGGAGAGCCAGCGACATGAAAGACGCCATGCTCGAGCAGGTCGTGGAGCTGCTGCGGGAGACGTTCGAGGGTGGTCTTCCCGGACAGGGCACGGCCTACCTCGATCACGGCTCCGGGATCCGGTCCACGCTCGGCGCGGTCACGGCCGCGCAGGCTTCCCACCGGTTCGACGGGCATCCGAGCATCGCCGCGCATGCCCGCCACATGAACTTCCACCTCCGCGTCGTGGCCGAGTGGATGCAGGGGATCCGTCCCAAGCGCGATTGGAAGGGGAGCTTCGAGCCTCAGACCGTGACCGAGGCGGAGTGGTCGCGGCTGAAGCAGGATCTGGAGGCCTCGCGCGCCGAGCTCCTTCGCGCGCTTCAATCGCTCACCCCGGAGCAGTTCGTCGAGGAGGGTGCGGGCATGGGAGCGATCGCCCATCTCGCGTATCACTTGGGCGCGATCCGTCAGCTCGTGCACCGCGCGCAGTCCTCATGAACGCACCCCACGATGGACAGCGCGAGCTCCTGTACCGGATCGCTCGGCGCGTATTGAAGGAGCGCGGGCTCGAGCCCGATTTCCCGAAGGCGGTGATCGCGGAGGTCGACCGGATCGATCCGTCCCGCGCGTCCGGGCCCAAGGACGTGCCCGACCTTCGCGAGCTTCCGTGGTGCTCGATCGACAACCCCGAATCGCGCGATCTCGACCAGCTCACCGTGGCCGCCGACGGGAAGGGAGGAGCCACGCGGATCCTCGTCGCGGTGGCGGACGTGAGCGCTCTCGTCGAGCCGGGCTCCGCGATCGACGGCCACGCGGGAGCGAACACCACGTCGATCTACACGCCGCCGGCCGTCTTTCCGATGCTTCCCGAACGGCTGAGCACCGATCTCACGTCGCTCGGTCCCGACGAGGACCGGCTGGCCGTCGTCATCCAGTTCGAGGTCCGGCCGGACGGCACGCAGGGAGAGTCCAGCGTGTCGCGCGCCCGCGTCCGGAACTACGCGAAGCTCGCGTACCCGAGCGTCGGCGCGTGGCTCGAAGGGGAAGGGCAGATTCCCGAGGCGGCGGCCAAGGTTCCGCGCCTCGAGGAGAACCTTCGCCGGCAGGACGCGGCCGCGCAGGCGCTCAAGCAGTGCCGCCACGAGCGCGGCGCGCTCCAACTCGAGACGGTCGAGCTCAGGGCCGAGTTCGACGACGGCACGATGACCGGGCTCAAGAGCGAGCGTCACAACCGCGCGAAGGAGATCATCGAGGACTTTATGATCGCGGCGAACGGGGCGATCGCGGAATATCTCGTCGGTCGCCGCTTCCCGGTGATGCGCCGGGTGGTCCGCTCGCCGGAGCGGTGGCAGCGAATCGTCGACATCGCGTCCGGCTACGGCGACACCTTGCCGCCCGCTCCAGACGCGCGCGCGCTGAACGAGTTCCTGCTCCGTCGGCGCAAGGCGGATCCGCTGCGGTTTCCCGATCTCTCGCTCACCATCATCAAGCTGCTCGGCCGCGGCGAGTACGTGGCGAGCTTCCCCGGGCAGCCCATCGCCGGACACTTCGGGCTCGCGGTGACCGACTACACGCATTCCACGGCCCCCAACCGCCGCTACCCGGACCTCCTCACGCAGCGGCTGCTCCACGCCGCCTTCGAGGGGAAGGATCCCCCCTATCGTCCGGATCAGCTGGTAGCGCTCGCTACGCACTGCACCGAGAAGGAGGATGCGGTGCAGAAGGCGGAGCGGCAGGTGAGGAAGTCGGCCGCCGCGCTCTGGATCGCGGATCAGGTGGGACACGAATTCGACGGCGTGGTCACCGGCGCTTCCGAGAAGGGGACGTGGGTCCGCGTCTTCGATCCGCCGGTCGAGGGGCGCGTGGAGCAGGGTGCCGCGGGGCTCGACGTCGGAGACCGCGTCACCGTGAAGCTCACGGGCACCGATGTGGAGCGAGGGTTCATCGACTTCGCCCGGGTGGGCAAGCCGCGGTCGTGAACAAGCCCCCGCGGTCGCCCGCGGGGGCTTGCGCTCAGGTCGTGAAGGCGATCAGCTCTTCTTGCGAAGACGGCGCGCGATGGGAAGGATTCCGGCGCCGAGGAGGAAGAGCGTTCCAGGCTCGGGAACCGGCGAGACCGGCTGGCCGTTGACGAGCCCGGCCACCGCGTCGATCTCGGCATCCCCATCTTCGTAGAGGTAGCTCGCGTCCGGATTGCCCGGATTGCCCCAGGCCACCGACGCGTAGCGGAACTGCCCGAACGGGGCCGTCCAGACCGTCGTCCAGCCGTCGGCGACGTTCGGATCGGGCGACCACCCCTGATCGTAGAGATCGGTGAGCGTGCCCTCCGTCCAGTTCACGAGATCGTTCGAGAACCAGACGTCGTATTCGTCCGCCTCTTGTGGCAGCGGTCCGTGATCGATGATCGGGAAGACGACGAGCTGGTCGGCGAGTCCGCCCAGGTCATAGAGGATGCCCGTGTGGTAATCGGCCGCATTGCCGCCGGCGTCGTGAACCCAGTACCAGTCGCGGGCATCACCCTCGGTGGTGGTCGGACCGAGGATCGTGTAGGCCAGCGTGGTGGGATCGTAGGTGTACCCGCTCTCTTCCGAACCGCTCAGCACCTTGCCGTAGATCAAGCCCAGCGGATCGGTCCAGAGGCCGTTGTGAATGGTGACCGCGGATGCGTTTCCGTGTGCGAGCGCGACTACGAGGAACAAAAGCAGCGCAAAGCCGAGGATACGACGCATAAGCCCCCCATCCATGGTAGACGTCGAAACCTGAGCAAGCCGGAGACGTTATTCCTGGGGTCTCCGGCGTGCAAGGAGTAAGTCGATCGTTCGTAAGCAACTGATTTAATGTAAGTTGAGGCCATTGCCGCATGCCCTTCGAGAACGTCTACGAAGACGACGAGCGCGCCCGCGCGTACGCGAAGCTCGAGTTTCCAGGGAGCTATTACCTCGCGTATCGCGATCTGCCTTCGCTCCTGAACCGGCATGGGAGGGGAAAGCGGGCGCTCGACTTCGGATGCGGCACCGGACGCTCGACCCGTTTCCTTCGCGCGCTCGGGTACGACGTCGTGGGCGTCGACATCTCCGAGCGGATGCTCGCGCGTGCGCGGGAGCTCGATCCGGTGGGGGACTACCGCATCGTTCCCGACGGGGATCTCAGCAGCCTCCCGCCGAGCACTTTCGATGCCGTTCTCTCCGCGTTCACGTTCGACAACGTCCCGACGCTCGAAAGGAAGATCTCCCTGTTTCGCGGGCTGAGGGGTCTTCTCGCGGATGACGGGCGGATCGTGAACCTCGTTTCCGCTCCCGAGATCTACGTCCACGAGTGGGCCTCGTTTTCCACGAGGGATTTCCCCGAGAACAGGCGGGCGGGCCGGGGAGACACGGTGCGGATCGTGATGCTCGACGTGGAGGACCGGCGGCCGGTGGAGGACGTGCTCTGGAGGGACGAGGATTACCGCGAGGTCTACGCTTCGGCGGGGCTTCTTCTTGTCGAGGCGCATCGTCCGCTGGGCAGGGAGGAGGAGCCGTACGCGTGGGTGAGCGAGACCACGGTCGCTCCGTGGACGATCTACGTGCTGGCTGCCTCCTAGATCACTCCTCGACGAGCTTCCTCAGCCTCGCCAGCGCCGAATCCCAGCGGTTGGAGACAAGATCGAGATAGCGATACGCCACCTCGAGCCTATCCGGCTCGAGCTCCCACTGGCTCTCGCGCCCCCGGCGCGTGCCGCGCACGAGCCCGGCTCCTTCCAGCACCCGGAGATGTTTCGTGACCGCCTGGCGGGTGATGGAGGATTCCTCGGTGAGGCGAGTGATCGACTGGGGCCCGCCCGTGGAGAGGCGGGCCACCAGTCGAAGACGTGTGACATCCCCGAGCGCCCCGAAGATCGCGGCGGAGGAGTCGAGTCTCTTCATGGGTTCTGGGCGAGGTACCTCTCGATCGCCTTCATCTGCGCGGTCCAGCCCCCGTCATTCATCCTCAGCGCCTCGGCCCGACGCTCGATCGGGATTCCGTCGAAGCCCGACTCGGACAGCCGGAGGCGTGTGCCCCCGTCGGCGTCCTGGAGCTTGAATTCGATGAGCGTCATCGGCTCGTTCGAGTAGTCCTTCGCTGGATCGACGGCATAGGGATGCCACCGGAACGAGAAGAGCCGCTCCGGCTCCATCGCCTCGATCACGATGGTCATCTCGAGGTCTTCTTTGCCCGGATACGTGATCCTTCCGTGCACCGTCGCGCCGGGGCGAAACGGCTCCGTGAAGGAAACCTGAAACCAGGCGCCGAACTCCTTGGAGTCGGTCAATGCGCGCCAGACCCGTGCGCGCGGCGCTCGGAGCAGGATCTCTTTTTCGACCCGATCGGTCGTGGTGGTTGCCATGGGTTCTCTCCTCTGCGGCCGCGCCCCGTGCGCGGCGACCGGGGAGAACGGTACCAGGGCCGAGGGAGAAATGCAACCAAAAGGTTGCGTTTAGACTTGGTTCGTCAGTGCCCCGGAATCCAGATCTGCCGCGCTTCGATCACCTCGACGGTGGCGGGCAGCATGAAAGCCTCCTTGGATCGGGTGTAGAACGCGAGCCCCTTGTAGCTCATGAGATAGGCCTCGCCGCCCCTCAAGAATCCGCCCGGGGCGTGGACCACGAGGCCGTTCGGATTCCTGTTCAGGAGCTTCACGAACTCACCCGGCTCGACCCGAACGATCGCGCCCGATGCCTTGATCGCCCGCGCGATCGCCGCTGCCGCCGCTGCTGCCGCCGCGCCTCCGTTCAATTCGTGTTTCCTCCATGGGTCCCGCAACCGCGAAAATCCCGGGCTGGGCGCCGATGCGCCCGGCCCGGGAGAGAGTAGCCTACGGAGTATCGTCAGCCATTATAGGAATGGTGGTGGTGATGGTCGAACTCGCGGCTCGCATGATGGTGCGGAAGGGGGGACTTGAACCCCCACGACCTTGCGGCCACTGGACCCTGAACCCAGCGCGTCTGCCAATTCCGCCACTTCCGCACGCTTCAGCGAGGCACACTAACCTACACTACGATGCACTCGGCTTCAACCCGATCCGGAGCCCGTTTCGGCTTGCCGTACCTTGCCTTAGGACACCCGCCATGGTACAACCGAGGTCCGATCACGGAGGACTCATGCCCCGCTCCGGCGCGCGCCCCGGCGCAGCCAAAGCCCACGCCGAAAAGGACGAGCGCCAGGTCATCACCACCAACCGGAAGGCGCGTCACGACTATTTCATCATCGAGACGTACGAAGCAGGCATCGAGCTGCGCGGCACCGAGGTGAAGTCCCTCCGCGACGCCAAGGCGCAGCTCGTCGACGCCTACGCCGCGATCGAAGGGGGACAGCTCTACCTCAAGAACGCCCACATCTCGATCTATGATCCCGGCAGCTACACGAACCACGAGCCCACCCGCTCGCGGCGCCTCCTCATGCACCGCGGCGAAATCCGGCGCATCGGCCAGCGCCTCGAGGAGTCCGGCCTCACGGTCGTGCCGCTCTCGCTCTACTTTCGCGGCGGGAAGGTGAAGGTGGAGCTGGCGCTGGTTCGTGGGCGAAAGACGTACGACAAGCGCACGAAGCTCGACGAGCGCCGCAGCAAGCGAGAGCTGCGCGGTGTCATGCGCGGAGAGCGGCCCGAGTGAAGCGGCTCTACCTCGTGCTGGCCTTCGTCGCGCTGGTCGTTCTCCCCGCGCTCGCCCTCCAGGGTGTCGCGCCGATCACCGTGTACTACCCCGAGCCCCAGGCTCCCGAGCGGATCACGCCGATCTCCCTCGCCGGCGTCCACTACGTGGCCGCCAACGACATCGCCCGGGTGTTCCGCGCGACCAAGTACTGGCGTCCCGATCTCAGGAAGCTCTCGCTCCGCTTCGGGGAGCACACGATGCGCTTCACGGTGGACGCGCCCGTGGTGCTCGTCGACGAGGAGGCGAAGAATCTCGTCGTCCCCGCCCGGCTCATCGAGGGTTCGGTCTACCTCCCCGAATTCGTGCTCCGGGACCTCATGGATTGGGGCATGGTGTCGAACGCCACCTGGGACGAGCCTTCCCGCGTGATCCGGTTCCGTTCGCCGGTCCACACCATGCGCCAGGCGCAGCTCTATCAGCGGGGACGAGTCGCGGAGGTCTCGGCGACACTCCTCCAGCCGGTCACGCCGCACGTGATGTACGCCACGCCGGGCGAGATCCGGATCTTCTTCCCAGGGGCGACGCTCGACTCCTCGCGGATCTTCTCCGGAGGGGTCGTGATGAGCGGCACCATGCTCGAGGTGCAGGACGGGGTCGAGCTCCGCCTCGTGCTCGCGTCGGGCGCGCAGGGGTACTCCGTCGCGACGAGCTCGAACCGGCTCCGGGTCGCGGTCACCGACGACCGCGACCTCGTTCAGTCGGGTGGGCTCGCTCCGCTCGAGCCGATCGAGCTGGGCGGGGAAGACCGGAAGCTTCGGACCATCGTGCTCGATGCTGGGCACGGCGGGAACGACACCGGCGGGATGCTCGGCCGGACGCCCGAGAAGGACGCGACGCTCGACCTCGCCCGCGTGCTGCGCGCGGAATTACAGGACAGGCTCGGCGCGATCCGGATCGTGATGACGCGCGACTCCGATACCGACCTCCGCCTCTCGCGGCGCGCGGAGATCGCGAACGAGGCCGAAGGGGACCTCTTCATCAGCATCCACTACGACGACGAAGGAATCTTACGGTCCGGCGGATTCAGGATCTACGCGCTCTCTCCCATCCCCGCAGGGTCGACGGAACGCCTGCCGCTCGCGGCCGGGGACGAGACAGCCGAGCTTCGTCCCTGGGATTCCGCCCAGATCGCCTCGGCGGGGACGAGCATGGCCGTCGGACAGGCGATCGCGGACGCGCTCGTGCGGAACTTCCCCCAGACCACGGTCTCCTTCCACACCGGGAAGATCAGCGTGCTCGAGCCCGTGGCGTCGCCCGCCGTGCTCCTCGAGTGCGCCCCGCCGCCGCGCGGCGCGGAGGGAATGGGGATGCAGGGATACACGACGCGCGAGGTCGCCCGCGCGGTGGCGCAGACGATCCAGGAGCTCTCGAAGGGAAGCCGCGGATGAGCGATCCCGAGCGCGATCCACCCGAGGCGACCCCTCCGCCGAGCCTGACCGATCGCATTCCGCGCGTGAGCCGTCGCTGGATCCCGGCGATCATCGGGGGCATCGTGATCATCGGGGGATTCCTCTGGATCGCGAACGTGCGGAACCGCCGCGGGGACCACGTTCCCTCGCGTCTCGTCCCGCTCGCGGCCGAGCTGGAGGGAGTGCGCGGCGTGTATCTCTACTTCGGCATGCCGGGGGCGGACACGCTCGTCTCCGAGTACCGCGACGTCGTGGTCAAGGAGCGCCCCGCCGACGAGGTTCGCGCGATCTACCGCGAGCTCCTCGCCGGTCCCGCCGAGAAGCACACCGATCTCTTTCCGGACGGCACCGAGCTCCTCGAGGCGTACTGGACCGAGCGCGGCACGCTGTACCTCGACTGGAACCAGGCGCTCACGCAGGGATTTCGCGGAGGGAGCGCCCGCGAGCGGTCGCTCATCGCGTCGATCGTGCGCACCGCGGGGGACAACATTCCCGGGGTCGAGCGGGTGATGCTGCTCGTGGAGGGAGAGCCGATCGAGACGATCGGGGGGCATTTCGACACGCTGTCTCCGCTCGACGTGAGGGACTGGCGATGACCCCGGGACGCGACGGCACCCGCCGCTCCACCCGCACGCTCGGCGTCTTCGACTCGGGCATTGGCGGGCTCACGGTGGTGCGCCATCTGCGCCGGCTCCTCCCGACCTGGCGCATCGTCTACTTCGGCGACACGGCGCGCGTGCCCTACGGTACCAAGTCGGACGCCACGGTGCGCCGCTTCGCCTCGGAAGCGGCGCGCTTCCTCGCCCAGTTCGGCGTGAGCCACATGGTCGTCGCGTGCAACACCGTCTCCGCGGTCGCGCTGCGATCGCTCACCCGCGAGTTCCGCGGCATCCCGATCGAAGGGGTGATCCGCCCCGGCGCCGAGGCCGCGGTGCGGGCGACGCGGAACGGACGGGTCGGAGTCATCGGCACGCGCGCGACCATCGCGAGCGGCGCGTACGAGCAGGCGGTCGCCGCGGCCGCGCGGCGCGCCGGGTCGCCCCAGCGGGTTCGCGTCTACGCGAGAGCCTGCCCCCTTCTCGTGCCGCTCGCCGAGGAAGGGCTCGTGCGCGGCAAGGCGGTCGAGGAGGTGCTGCGGACGTACCTGGCGCCTCTCCGCGCGAAGAAGATCGACACCTTGATCCTGGGCTGCACGCACTACCCGCTGTTCAAGTCGGCCATCCGGTCGGTCCTGGGCAGGCGCGTCACCCTCATCGATTCCGGCGAAGCGACGGCGCGCCGGCTCGTGCGCTCGCTGAAGCAGGCCGGCGCGTTCCGGTCCGGATCGAACGGCGGCTCGCTCCGCTGCTACGTCTCCGACATCCCCCGGCAGTTCGGCGACATCGGACGGCGGTTCCTCGGTCTCAAGGTCGGGCGCGTCTGGCTCGTGGCTCAGGATGACCTGCCCTGGTTCGAGCGCCCTCCCATCCGAGGTCCCCTGTGACGCCGGGCTCCGCCTTCAAGCGCGTCGACGGCAGGAAGCCGGGGGAGCTCCGTCCGGTGACGATCCGCAGAGGGTATCTCCGGAACGCCGAAGGCTCGGCGCTCATCGAGATGGGAGGGACGCGGGTCATCTGCGCGGCCACGGTCGAGGAGCGGGTGCCCGCGTTCCTCCGGAACAGCGGCCGGGGATGGGTCACGGCGGAGTACAGCATGCTCCCGCGCTCCTCGGCCGAGCGCATTCCGCGCGAGGTGAACCGGGGACATCCGAGCGGGAGGACGCAGGAGATCCAGCGCCTCATCGGACGCTCGCTCCGGGCGGTCACGAACCTCGCGGCGCTCGGCGAGCGGCAGATCCTCATCGACTGCGACGTGCTCGAAGCGGACGGAGGCACGCGCACCGCTTCGATCACCGGTGCGTACGTCGCGCTCGTCGACGCGATGCGGTGGCTGACGCAGCGAACCCCGCTCCTAGCGGAGCCGCTGCGCGACTGCGTGGCGGCGGTCTCGGTCGGACTCGTGGACGGAAAGCCCTGCCTCGATCTCTGCTACCTCGAGGATTCCAAGGCCCAGGTCGACATGAATCTCGTGATGACCGGCTCGGGCCGGCTCGTCGAGATCCAGGGCACGGCGGAGGGGGAGGCGTTCACCGAGCAGGAGCTCGAATCGTTGATGGCGCTCGGGAAGGCCGGGATCGAAAAGCTGATCCGGCAACAGATGAAGGAGCTGGGGCTCAAGCGGGCTCCGAAGCTTCTCGCGTAGTTCTTGGATCGCCTCGTCCTCGCCACCGGGAATGCGGGCAAGGCCCGGGAGCTCTCGATCCTCCTCGCCCCGCTTGCGCTCCGGATCGAATCGCTCCGCGATCATCCCACCCTCCGCCTCCCCGAGGAGTCGGGAAGCTCGTACCTCGAGAATGCGCGGATCAAGGCCTACGCAGTGTGTAGGACGGTCGGGGTGCCCGCGCTCGGGGACGACTCCGGGCTCGAGGTCGATGCGCTCGCCGGCCAGCCTGGCGTGCATTCCGCCCGTTACGCGGGAGCGACCGCGACAGACCAAGCCAACGTCGAGAAGCTGCTCGACGCCCTTCGGGGTGTTCCCCCCGAGCGGCGAACCGCCCGATTCCGTTGCGTGCTCGTGCTTTCCGCCCCCGGGTGGGCGGAAATCTCCGTCGAGGGAATCTGCGAGGGGCGGATTGCCGACGGGCCCCGCGGCGAGAGAGGCTTCGGGTACGACCCCGTATTCGAGCCGGCCGAGGAGACCCGGACGTTCGCCGAGCTGTCCGACGAGCGCAAGCACCTCGTGAGCCACCGCGGGAGGGCGGCGCGCGCGCTGATTCAATCCGTAGAACTAAGGAGTCGTGGTTGACTCTTTCGCGACGCGGGGCGTAGCCTTTCCCCATGCCCCAAACAGCTTCACGGCAGCTCCTCCGATTGAAGGCGCTCTATCGGCTGACCAGCGCTTTGACGCGCGCGTCCGCCCTCGCCGACGTGTACGAGGAGGCGCTGACCAGCCTCTATCAGGGCCTCGAGGCCGATCGGTCGTCGGTTCTCCTCTTCGATCCGGACGGAGTGCTCCGGTTCAAGGCGTGGCGCGGCCTCTCGGATCCGTATCGCCGGGCTGTCGAGGGACATTCTCCCTGGTCGCGCGACACCAAGGATCCGGCCCCGATTCTCGTGCCCGATGTGCTCGAGGACGAGCCGCTCCGACCGTTCCGTGACACGATCACGGGGGAGGGGATCCGCGCGCTCGCGTTCGTGCCGCTCGTCGCGAAGGGAAAGCTGCTCGGGAAATTCATGCTGTACTACAACAAGCCGCATGAATTCACCGAGGACGACGTCCGGGTCTCGGAGACGATCGCCGCGCACGTCGCGTTCGCGGTGGAGCGCGCGCGCGGCGAGGAGGAGCTCCAGCGCGGGCAGCGGCGCCTCGCGGCCGAGCACGCCGTCACCCGCATCCTCGCCGAGTCGCACTCGTTCACCGAGGCCGCTCCGCGCATTCTCCAGGCGGTCGGGGAGTGCCTCGGGTGTACGTTCGCCGCGATCTGGCGTCCCACTCCGGACGAGCGGGCGCTCCGCTGCCTGCACATCTGGCACCCCGACTCCGCGAAGGAGCACCGCTTCGCGCAGATCTGTCGCGACACCAAGTTCGAGCGAGGAAGCGGGCTCCCCGGACGGGTGTGGGAGACCTCCGAGGCGGTGTGGCTCAACGATCTCGAGACGGACCGCAGCTTTCCTCGCCTGCGAGCGGCCGCCGCGGAGGGCCTCCGCAGCGGGTTCGCGTTTCCGATCCTGACGGGACGCCGGTTCCGAGGGCTCCTGGAATTCTTCCTTCCCCAGAAGAGCGAGCCCGATCCGCAGCTCCTGACCATGATGACGGCGATTGGGAGCGAGATCGGCCAGTTCATTGAGCAGAAGCGGGCTGAGCTGGCGCTGCGCCAGAGCGAGGCGTGGTTCCGGCACCTCGCGGAGACGGTCCCCGAGATCCTCTTCGTGAACGCCGCCGATGGATCCCGCGAGTACGTGAGCCCCAGATTCTTCGAGTACACGGGGGAGGATCCCGAGGGCCATCGCCCGGATCGTTTCGAGGCTGCCCATCCCGACGATCGCGAGGACGTGCGCGCGCGCTTCCAGAAGGCGATGAAGCGGGCCGAGACGTTCGATTGCGAATTCCGGATCCGCCGCAAGGACGGCGCGTACCGCTGGTTCCATGTGCGGAGCGTGCCGATCCTGGACGAGAGCGGAAAGATCGAGCGGTGGTTCGGGGTGGCGATGGACGTGAACGAGCAGAAGCTGGCGCAGGAGCGGCTCCAGGACGCGAGCCGGGCGAAAGACGATTTTCTCGCGATGCTCGCACACGAGCTGCGGAACCCGCTCAACCCGATCCGGAACGCGGTCCACGTCATGCGGCTCGTTGGGCCCGAAGAGGCCGCGTTCGAGCGCTCGCAGGATATCATCGAGCGCCAGGTCCGCCACATGACGAGGCTCATCGACGATCTCCTCGACGTCTCCCGGATCGCCCACGGAAAGATTCTCCTGAAGCGGGAGCGCCTCGATCTCACCGCACTCGTCCGTTCGACCATCGACGACCATAAGGCCGAGATCGAGGCGCGCGGCATCCGGCTCACGCTGGAGCTCCCCTCGGAGCCTTTGTGGGTGAGTGGCGATCCGACGCGACTCGCGCAGGTCGTCGGAAACCTGCTCCACAACGCGAACAAGTTCACGAGCTCGACCGGAGAGATCCGGGTTCGCGCGCAACGAGATGCCGCGGCCGAGCGGGCCGTGGTCTCGGTCCGGGACACCGGGATCGGAATGGAGCCGGAGATCCTGGGGCGCGTCTTCGAGACGTTCACGCAGGCCGAGCAGGGTCTCGATCGCAGCGGCGGGGGGCTGGGCCTGGGGCTGCCGCTGGTCAAAGGCTTCGTTCAGCTCCACGGCGGAAGCGTGCACGCAGAGAGCGAAGGGCTCGGGCGAGGCGCGGAATTCTCCATCCGCCTGCCGCTGGACCGCTCCCCCGCGCCGGCTCCGAAGGCGGCCGAAACGCCCTCATCCGAGACGGCGACCTGCCGTGTGCTCCTGATCGAGGACAACACCGACTCGGTCGAGAGCACGCGGCTCTTCCTCGCGCTCGCGGGGCACGAAGTGGATACGGCGTACACCGGTTCGATGGGAATCGCCCGGGCGCGTGAGTGCCGTCCTGACGTGGTGCTCTGCGACATCGGGCTCCAGGGAGGGCTCGACGGGTATGCCGTGGCCCGCGCCCTGCGGTGGGATCCGCAGTTCACGGGAACCTACCTCGTCGCGATCACAGGCTACGGGCGCGAGGACGACATCCGGTGCGCGCGCGACGCCGGGTTCGATCTCCACCTCACGAAGCCGGTGGATCCGGTCGCGCTCAAGACCCTGCTTTCGGCGCTGGCGACGCGGCTGCCCGCGATGCGGGGCTAGCCGCGGAAGAAGTTGGGGTGGATGACGGGGCTCGAACCCGCAACACCTGGAGCCACAGTCCAGTGCTCTACCATTGAGCTACATCCACCGCACGCTGAGGGCAGGAGTCGCGCCTGGAGGGAATCGAACCCCCGACCGACGGATTAGAAATCCGTTGCTCTATCCAACTGAGCTACAGGCGC
>Ga0066388_100000866_pt1 | contig 15729 bp, 19 predicted proteins | sample PanSoiMetaGPlot6_FD_64539 | JGI IMG/M metagenome (GOLD analysis project Ga0066388, IMG submission 64539) | Tropical forest soil microbial communities from Panama analyzed to predict greenhouse gas emissions - Panama Soil - Plot 6 (Hybrid Assembly) | ecosystem: Environmental > Terrestrial >... | reverse complement strand
GCGAAGCGGGCGGCCCGAAAGTTGTACACGGACACGCTGTTTTCCGGCCTCGCGAGCCAGGGCATCAGTGTCGTTCAGGCCGACTACAATTCCCTGAGGGTGGCGATCAACAATAATCCAGCGCAGTTCGGGTTTACGTCGGCCTCCAACACCGCCGTGGCCTGTACTCAGCCTGCCGGCGTTACCTCGGCGTGGGCGTTGTTGTGCTCGTCAAATCCGACGGCTCCGTCAACTATCGTGTTGCCGAATGCCGATCTGACGCGGTTGTTGGCCGACAATCAGCACTTGGCGACCGCTGGTCAACGGATCGTGGCCAATTACTTCTACAGCCTCGTTCGATCTGCGCCGGCGACCGCGGTCACGCTGAACGGGTCAGCGTTCCACACCGGTCAGATGCTCACGTATCAGGCGAGTCTCGCGCCCGGGTCCACTCCGACCGTCGTCGATATCTACCTCGGAGCTCTCCTTCCCGATCGCGTCACGTTCGTGTCCTTGGTACAGATCTCTCCGGGAGTCATTTCGTCCGTCGTCGGCTCCACCCCGACCCCGTTTCTGACGAACGTGACGGCCTCCGCGCTGGTGGTGCCGTTCAACTTCACCTTTTCCGGTGGGGAACCGGTCGGCGCGTACATTGTTTATGCGGGGCTGGCGGTCGCGGGGAGTAACCCACTTCTCCCGGCGAGTAGAATCAGCCTCTCGGTCCAAACCTTCCAGTTCAACCCTTAGATGGTGTCCGGACTAGCGGGCTGTTCAACAACCGGGCTGCGCCGTCGTGCGTTATCGAAAAATATGAGACTTCCCGACCGAGTTGCTTACGAGTGTTCCAGAGGCAGCTCGCACTCCCATCAGCAACCCGTGATGGAACCAGCATCGGCCATGTCGTCGTCGGCATGGAGCGTCAAGGCTACTCGCTAAGCCTCACCAAGATCACCGACGACGGGTGGAGAGCGACGTTCCACAGCAACCCGCAGTTGAGCGCCGATGGCTTCGCGACTGATGCCAAGCCGTGGCGCGCGGTGCAGCTCGCGGCGTGGGAAGCGTTGAAGACGTCAGCGGGGATACCCACGCATCATGGCGATGACGCGATTCATAAAGACGCCGCGGCTGACGCCCGCGATGGAAGCGGTGATCAGCGATCACGTATGGAGCGCGGAGGAAATCGCGCGGCTGGCGGACTAGCTGCCTACCTTCGTCCGCTCGAACTCCCACGCCGCGAAGCATCGGATGTGAACATGGAACTTGTCGAGTCCGGGATTGTCGCCGTCGCGCGCGAACTGGATCTCAAATTCCATCTCGTCGTGCGTGACGGGTATCCCGCAGATCGTACAGGGGGCGCCGACGCCGGGCCCTCCCCATGTGCGGGTCGGGGTACGGGCGGGCAGCTTGCCGTCTCGGATCGTTTCTCGGGCTTTCTCGCGAAGGATAGACTCGTCCGGCATCTGGCAGTCTCCGAACCACGGTCGGGGCCGTGGCAGTGGAAGGACTCGCACAAAGCCAGATGTCAGGGGGCTAGGCGCCGGATCGCGCCAACCATAGAACCCGGTGGTAGGCACCCGAAGACTACCACCGAAATCAAAATGATGCACTACCGATGGGCTACGCTCAATTCCGGTCCATTTGACGACTCGGCGATACTCGTCTCGGTGTCGATAGTGAGCTTGCCCCGCATCACGCCCGCCATCCCGACGCTCGTAGAGCCCTTCCACCGCAACGGGTGGGTGTACGAGGAAAAGATCGACGGGTGGCGCATCGTCGCATACAAGCGAGGGGGTGACGTTCGGCTCATCAGTCGCACCGGCCGCGAGCACACCGCAAGCTTCCCCGACATTGCTCGCGCCATTGGTAAGCTGAGCGCCCGCACGCTGATCCTCGACGGGCGAGGTTGTGGTGTTTGATGAGCGCTTGGTTTCCCGCTTCGATCTGCTCGGCGAGTCGTCGCCCCCTGAACTGGTGACCCCGCCGATCTTCATGGCGTTTGACTGCCTGTACCGTGATGGGCGGGATCTGCGCCCCCTACCGCTTGGGGAGCGGCGGCTTTTGCTGGAGCGTGTCGTGGCCGGTGATCTCGTGTTGCCCGTGCGTCGCCTACCCGCTCAAGGCGCCGAAGCGTGGGCCGAAGTGCAGCGGCGCGGCTACGAGGGCATGGTGGCAAAGGACGAGGGGGCGACGTACAGGGGCGGTTCCCGTTTGCCCGAGCCGCGCTTGCCCGTCACCCCCTTGGTGCTGCGGCGCTTGCGTGCCGCCATGTCGTATTTCGCTGACACGGTGCACGCGACGTGTCGCTGGCACGCGCAGTGCTCCTGGCCGCACTTGAAGGGGGCCAGACATGTCGCTGTGGCGTTTCGAATGGGACTCGCTGCGGCGCAGGGTGCCTTCGGTCCGCTTCCGCGAGTTTTTCGCCGCGCTGCCGCAGGAGCGGGCGTTCTGCATCCCGTGCCTCGCACGGCTTTCCACCGTGCCCGAAGATACGGTACGCCGTGAGCTGCAAACACTCGCCCCGCGCGTGGAGTCGCGTCTCGCGACGTGCTGGACCTGCGAGCAAACGGAGATGACATACCGCATGAAGGCGGGGACTCCCACCGATCCCGTCGCGAAGTAGCGCCGCGCTCGGCACCGCTACTTGCGGCCAGTGAGCTTGAAGGGGGCGACGAGAAACACCACTGATTGGCGCTAGCCGTGTGTGCCGGTATCCTGCGAGAGGGCAATGCTGCTCCTGCGCATCGGCCGGGGCCGCTGCTGGCGGTGCGGCACCCTGAGCGGCGACGTTATACACGCCCGCCCGGCCGCGTAGACACGTTGGTGCTGACACCACCCGGTACGCGACTCAGGATTGCCCTGCCTCCCGCCCCGAAGGCCGAAGGGTTACACTTGAGCTCCGGAGGTTCCCTCGTGGCGACAACGAGGCTTGATCTTTCAACCATCCAGGCCGCATACCCCATCGAATGTGCGCGCATTACGGATCTCGCGATCAGCGCGAGGATCAACCGGTCAATCGAGCGCGTGATCCGCTCGCATGCGCGGCTCGTCGGCGATGAGTGGGCGATCCTCATGCACGTCGAAGCGATGAACGGCGACTTCGCCGCCATCGTCGAACGATCTCGCGATCTCGTGTGGTTGAACGGACAACTCAGAAGGGACGCCGCCGACATGCCCGAAATCGGCGGCACTTCGGATGATGCGAGTCTCATCACCACCGCCCTCGCGAGTGGCGCTGCGCTGTGCGCGCCGTGCATCGCGCAAAAGACGGGTGTCCCAGGCGTCGAGGTGCCATCGGTGATCGCGAAACTCGGTACGGCGCTCAGAGTTGAAAGACCGGACGTGCCATGCGACGTCTGTCGGACGACTCGCAAGGTGTATCGGCTGACGAGCCCGGCACAAGCGATCTACGGCTCATCATGGTGGCGCTCTGGAACGCGCGCCTGTGCATGACGTGCTTGGTGGCGCGGACTGGCATACCAGCAGGACGGATTGAAGAAATCTTCGCGGCACTCAGCGGCGTGCTGACCGTGATGAGGACCGTCGCCCCCTGCGAGGGATGCAAAGTGGCGAGGGGCGTGGCGACGCTGGAATGAGCCAGCGTGAGCCAGCGCCTTCTCGGTGGAAGTCATGCAGCCCCCATAGGACGACGTTCAGCGTGATCGGTAACGGGCAGCAGTAACTCGCCCCAATGTCTGCGCACCACAGCCCGCCACCGGCCGCGCCAGACCCCATCTGCCCCAAGTGCGGCCAGCAGATCACACACCTGCAAGCTGTCGACCTTCATGGATGACCGTCTTGTGCATCAGCGATGTCCCGAGTCGCCAGCGAACCACTGAGCACTACCCACTGACTGGCAGCTTGACGTGTGACGCATTGGCGCCACCGTCAACCGCGAGCTGGCCGCGCTCAAGCGGATGCTACGGCTTGGCGAGATTGCCGGCTTCAAGGCCGGTTGGCTGCGCCTGGAGCCCGGCGAGACGAAGAATGGTGAAGGTCGTATGTTCTCGCTGACACCGGGGCTGCGCGCCGCGCTGGAGCAGCCGCGTGGGGCAACGCTGGAACTAGAGCGCGAGAGCAGGTGCATCATCCCTTGGATCTTTCACCGAGAAGGCGCACCAATCATCGACTTTCGTCGTGCGTGGCGCGGCGCCGTCAAGCGCGCCGGTCTGCCGCATCGCATCCCGCATGACTTTCGGCGCACGGCGGTGCGTAACCTGGAGCGAGCAGGTGTCCCGCGCTCGGCGGCGATGAAGATGGTGGGGCACCGTACGGAAGCCATCTACCGGCGTTACGCCATCGCTGACGAGGAGATGCTGCGAGACGCGGCAGACAAGCTCGCGACGTTTCATCAGGCCGATCGCAATGGTGCTGCCACGGTCCTAACGTTTCCCGTCGCCGCTCGCTGAGACTTTCAGCCAAGTATCAGCCAAGTGAAAGGGGTGGCGCGCGCCACCCTATTCACAACTGCTTGATTGATTTGGCGGGCTCGACGGGACTTGAACCCGCGACCTCTGGATTGACAGTCCAGTGTGCTAACCAGGCTGCACCACGAGCCCGCACCGCCGTTGGGCACCGCGTCCGAGGGACGCGGCCAAGCGAGATCAAGCTAACACGGCGAGTCTCGGGGGGTCAACGCGACCCCAGCGCGGCGGTGGGACAATGAGGCCCCGTGGCGAACGCTCCGCTCTTCTCCATCGAGCCCTTCGAGGACGACTCCGCGGGACCCGCCGTGCGTGGCATGCTGCATCGCCCGCATGGTCCGTCGACGCGCGGCCTCGTGCTCACGCACGGCGCGGGCTCGGACTGCGAGGCTCCGTTGCTCCGGGCGCTCGCCGGCGCGTTCGCGCTCGGCGGCGTGACGGTGCTGCGCTGCGATCTGCCGTTTCGCCAGGCGCGATCGGTCGGCCCGCCGTCCCCCGCGACGGCCGTACGGGATCGCGACGGGCTACGACGCGCGGTCGGTGCGCTGCGGTCGCTCGTCGGTGCTGTGTCGCTCGGCGGTCACTCGTACGGCGGTCGCCAGGCGAGCATGCTGCTCGCCGAGAATCCGGCGCTGGCCGAGACGCTGCTGCTGCTTTCGTACCCGCTGCATCCCCCACGGCGTCCGCGCGAGCTACGGACGGAGCATTTCCCGGCGTTACGCACGCCCACGCTGTTCGTCCACGGATCGCGTGATCCATTCGGCAACGTCGAGGAGCTGAGCAAGGCGATCGAGCGGATTCCCGCGCGGACGCAGTTGGTGGCGATCGATGGCGTCGGCCACGATCTGGGCCGCGGCGGGCCCGACACGCCGGCGGCATCGATCGTCGCGGCATTCCGGCGCCTGGCCGAGGCGTGAGCTGAGGCCGCGCACGCTGGCTCCACGATTGCTCCGGTAGGCCTTCGGGAGGACGGACATGAAACATCCACCGCCCGTCGAGGAGTCGCCCGATCGCTTGAGCGGCGACGGGTCGCCGGCACGGCGCTCGAAAGCCGCGCAGCACGAGGACGACCTGAGTCCGGCGAAGGATTTGCGCGACCGGATCGCGTCGAGCCGGAGCGAGCGCGTCGGTGACGGCACCGTCGTGGACGGACCGATCACCTCGCCGCCGGCGCCGTAGCGCTCGGCCGCGACCGAGACAACACGGCTATCGGAAGAAGCGGAACAGCCGCGGAATCAGAAGCACCCAGCCGAACGGCAGGACGACAGCCGCCGCAATTGTCCACAGATCTGATCGATTCCACGATGCCGCGTCCGTCCTCGTCGTCGTGAAATGCTCCATGACATGACGGAGGAGCAAGGTGGCTGCCAGCCCCGTATGCAACGGTGTATGGGCGAGGGCGACGGCTAAGTTGCCGCCAGCAGAGACGGTTCAGCGACCGTCAGCGATCCGACGTCGGCACGCCCTGTGCTCGATCGCTCCCAATTCGAGGGTAGCACGTCGACCTGAGACAGGAGACGGCTGCACAGTGCGAGTCACGGAACGGCGCGCTCCGGGACATTTAGCGACGTGCTCGCATCGTTGTCCCAGCGCCCCCATCGGCAGGGCGCCTCAGGGTTGTCACGCAGAACGAGCTTGCCGTCGATCGGGACCACGAGGGAGAGGTCGACCCATTCGGGCGCATCGGTCTCCGGGCTCGGGTCGACCGCGATCAGATCGGAATGCACCCACATCGCCGCCACCGCGGCCTTGCCCTTCCGATACAGCACCCAAGACGCGGGCTCGGGCACGCCCTCCTCGGTGAGCAAGCTCACGGAGCGGAACGCGACGACAGGCCAGAAGAAGAACTGAGCCGACACCGCGGCCGGCAGGCACGGGCTCATCGTCCGGGCTTCGTCGACGTCGGACACATGCGCCGCGCAACCGGACGTCACGATGAGGACGATGGCGACGAGCCACGTGGGGACGCGCATTGCCCGATTGTCTCCAGCGTCGCGTTCCAAGTCCAGGCGGCACTTCGATTGCAGGCTCCCTCCACATGGCGATTCAGCGTGCCGCACCGCGAACGAGCACGATCGAGGTCCTCGACCGGATTCTCGACAAGGGGATCGTGATCGACGCCCGCGTGGAGGTCTCGCTCGTCGGCCTTCACCTCGTCGACATCGACGCTCGCGTCATCGTGTCGTCGATCGAGACGTACGTGAAGCACGCGGCAGACGTCGCGGAGGTCCATCGGCGACCGCGGTTGATCGGCGCCCCGTGCCGCCCTCGCACGATCCGCGCGCCCGCACGTCGAGGCGGTGTCCCGTCCGTCCGCCATCCGCGTCAGCGGACGCAGCCGCTGGTCGCCTATCGATGCCCGAGCGGCTGCGCGTTTTCACGACCGCCGCTCGCGCACACTGAGACCGCGGCCTGTCCCTACCGACCCGACGCGACGTGCGTGCTGCAACGCGTCTGAGCCGGGCGGCGGCCGTGCCGGCTTACTTACCGGTCAGCGCGGCCTGGACCTTCTTCAGCACGTCGAGATTCTTCTGGAGCCCGCTCACGTGCTGCTCCATCTCGACGATGGAGGAGCCGAGCTGACCGATCGAGCCGACCGAGCCGCCCATCTTGCCCGCCTGCTCCAGCGCGCCGCCGATGCCCTGCGCGTCGGCGCGTCGCTGGCCGACGGAGCCACACACGTAACCGAGCGTGAACGCTGCGAACACCATGGCGGTGATTGCCGCGCGAGCGACGATGCGCTTTCTCACGATCGACTCCTTTCGAGCGAGCTCACTGCACGCTGGGAAAAAATGGTGGGCGGAGCAGGGCTCGAACCTGCGACTTCGGCCTTGTAAGGGCGAGCGACTGGATCGCGCGCCCAGCAAAGGAAACGATCCGCAAGCCCGCGTGAAACCGCGCCGGAACTGGCTTGAAGAGCGCGGCGCCCGCTCACGCACACACCCATACTAGCGCCCTCGAGCGCCCCGGAGAACCCCCGAGCGGAACGCGCGATAGCAACGGGCGTGGCAACGGGGCAGAGACTGTCCACAGTCAATCATCCACCACTCGCCGTCGGACTCGCTCACGACGCGAGGCCCGCGGGTCCCGGAAGGCGCGATCCATGTGCTCCATCAAAGCTCGGGCGGCTCGACGATGTGAGAATCGGACGAGATGAGCTTCCAGTCCAACATGCGCGACTCCTCTCCTGCCCGCAGGTCCGCCCGTCCCAGCACGAGTTCTCTATAGCACGCTCGGCGGGGGACCTCCCGCGCTCGTCAGACGTTGGCCGCCAGGCGCCTGGAGTGATCCGGCAAACGGACGCGAAATAATCCTCCGATCTCGTGCGTACGCTGGTTGATGAGGTGCGTGCGGTCATAGAGGCCGGCGATGCAGGGGCCCAAGGTTCGGACGCGGACAATCGGCGAGCGGAACTCGACCTTGCGCGTCGCGCCCACCGCGGCGACGCGGCCGCCTTTGACGATCTCGTGCAGCGCTTTCATCGGTCCGTCCACCGTTTCTGCTGGCGAATGCTCCGATCGGCTGACGCCGAGGATGTGGCTCAGGACACGTTCGTGCGCGCCTTCGTCCACTTCGAGCGGTTCGATCCGGGGCGACCGGTCTTGCCGTGGCTGGTCACCATCGCTCGCCGGCTCTGCCTGGATGTTTTGCGGCGGAGGGCGATGATAGCCAGAATCGAACCGGCGCCGGTCGCCGGCCCGCCGCCCCCAAGCCCCGAGGGCGAAGCGTCGCTCCGCGAGCAGTTGTCGCGCCTCGATCGGGCGCTCGCAGACCTCGACGAGGGGCCGCGGCAGGCCGTCATGCTCTTCCACATCGAGGGAATGTCGTATCGAGACATTGCGGCGGCTCTCGAGGTGCCGATGGGCACTGTGATGACATGGCTCCATCGGAGCCGCGCCGAGCTCAGGAAGGCGATGGAGGCCCCACCCGTCGTATGAGCGGGCACATCGACGACAACGGCGAGCTCACCGGCCTGCTCCAGGCGCTCTCAGCGCCCGAGCCGTCGGCCGAGTTCCTGACCAACGCACGGCGCCGGTATCTTGCCGCCATCGAGGCACGTGAGCGGCGTCACGTCCTGATCGGGCTCGCGGCCGCGCTCGTCGGGCTCGCCGTCATCGCGGCTCTGGCAGGCCCGACCGTCGAGCCCGCCGCCCTCGTGGGCTGGGTGGCGGAGGCGGTGGCCGACCTCGTCCGGTGGACGGTCGGCGCCAGGGTCGTGCTTTCGTTCGCGCCGCCGACCATCTGGGTCACGGCGGCGCTGGGCGCCGCCGCCGCCGTCTTTTCGATGGTCCTCCTCGCACGGGCGTCCTCGCCGGCAGCCATGAAATAACCGGTGAGACCAACCCGTACTCCCGGGCAAAGGAGATGGATATGCGCGCACCAAGGCTGATCGCTGCCCTCGCCGTCGTCCTCTCGCTCCTGCCCGGCCTCGCCCTCGACGCCGCAGGGGACAGCCGGCTCGAGGGTCGGATTCCCGACACGACGCCCGTCGTGTCCATCGACCAGCCGCGCGGGACCGTGCTCGACGCGCTGTCCGCGATCACCAAGCAGACGGGCTGGAGTCTCGTGGTCGTGGCGCCCGAGGGCACGGCCAGCCGCCCGCTCACCATCCGGGTGGTGAAGCGGCCGGCCGCCGAGGCGCTCGAACTGGTCCTCGAGGCTGGCGCGCTCCGGGCCTCGTTCGCTGACGGCGTGCTCAAAGCACGCCCGGAGACCGCCACGACGGCTCGGGATCTTCGACGCGAGGGGCGGCGCGAGCGGCGCGGCCGGCGAGGCGCCGATCGCGTAGTGATCGGACAATCTCTGACGATCGGCGCGGACGAGACCGTGGACAGGGCCGTGGCCGTCGGCGGCTCCATCACGGTCGCGGGCCACGTACGGCGAAATGTCGTGGCGGTGGGCGGCTCCGTCACGCTGCTGCCGGGCGCTCATGTCGAAGGTGACGCGGTGGCCGTCGGCGGCGCCGTGTCGATCGAGGAGGGCGCGACGCTCGACGGCGACCACGTGAGCGCTGGAGGAACGTTTCCGACGATCGCCGGCGCCCTGACCCGCTGGGCCGTCGGCGGGAGGCCGCATCTGCATTCATTCTTCGGCGTCGTTTCGCGAACGGCGCGCAACCTGCTGGTCTATGTCATCGCGCTGCTCATCGCGGCGTCCTTCCCCAGCGCCCTCACGCGCATCAGGGCGTATCTCGTCGACCGGCCGGGACTCTCGGTCCTCGGCGGGATCGCCATCCTCCTCGGTTTCGGTCCGCTCTGCGTCGCCCTGGCCATCACGATCATCGGGATCCCCCTGATCCCGGTGGCGGTGATGCTGTTCGTCGTCCTCTTCCTATTCGGGTTCGCGGTCTCGGCCGGATGGCTCGGCGAGAGAATCCCGTTCCTTCACGACAAGACGCCGGTCAAGACGGTCGCGCTGGGGGGCGTCGTGCTCGCCGTGGTGGGCCTGGTGCCGTGGATCGGCACGCTGCTGCTCATCTGTGCGGCCGCGGTCTCCGCCGGCGCGACACTCCTCTCTCGCTTCGGCCGGCGAATGGCGATCGCCGTCTGATCGTGCGGACTGCTGGAGGCGTACGGCTCAGATTCCTCCTCCGACGTATCCTCCAGGCCGCGGCGTCCCGACACCCCGGCGTTGTTGACCAACACGGTCAGGCGGCCGAAGGTGTCGTGGGCGGCGGTCACGGCCTCCATCCAATCGGAGAGCCACGTGACGTCCAGGTGCACATACCGCGCTGCGGACCCCATTCCCTTCCGCATTGAGCTCGTGAGCCAGACGCTCGCCCTCCTCCGCGAGGATGTCGGCGAGCACGACTTGGGCGCCCGCGTGGACCAGCGCCTGGGCCTCGGCCGCGCCAATGCCGCTTGCGGTGCCGGAGACGATCGCAGCAGTCTGTGGAAGGTGCATCGGCCCGCCGTCCCACGTCACGGGGTGCCGCCCGACGGCACCCCGGAATTGCGGGCGAAGACTGCGCTCGTTCGCGCGATACGCTCCGAACCGACGACGAGGTAAGCGTTGGCAAACACGAGACGGCTTCCGATCCTCTGGACGTCGACGTGAGCCTCCAGCCAGTCACCGACTCGCGCGTGCCCGGCGAGATCGGCAGAGAGACTGGCCGTGGTCAGCGACAGGGGTGGATCCGACGAGAAGGCGGCCGTGTATCCGAGCGCGATGTCGGCGAGCGTGAGCAGCAATCCGCCGTGGGCGGTGCCGCGCGCATTCGTGTGCTTCTCTTCCACCCGCACGCCGATGACGAACGTCGGCGGCGTCCGCCGGTAGAAGAACGGACCCAGCATCTCGAGAAACGGGCTCGTCCGGAAGAGCGGCTCGAAACCGGCTGGGACGGTGGTCATGGTCGTGGCCGGCGCCGCTCGCGGTTGCCGCGCGCCTGCCGCCGATGGCCCGGGCGGCTGGTGACGCGTGCCAGCGTCTCCGCAAGTAGCGCGCCTGTGTGCAGGAGAGGATCCTTCGTGGCGGTGGCCCGGGCGAGGATCAACGCGCCCTCCAGGGCGGCGAGGATGAGCTGCGCGACATCGCGCCGCCGGGCCTCCGGGACGTCGTCCAGGCCGGCGGCGATGACGTCGCACCACGTCGCGAACACACCCCCGCAGGCCGCGCGGAGGTCCTCGGAATCCTCATCGATGTCCAGCGTGACGGCGGCGACAGGGCAGCCCTGCGTGAAACGGTTAACGTCGATCTGGGTGGCCGTCGCACTGAAGAGAGCACGAACCTTCTGGGGGACAGACCCGGACCCACCGAAGATCTTTCGGAACCCCTCCCCGATGGCGATCTCCGCTTCCTTCAGGGCGGCCGTGACCAGCTGATTCTTGCCGCGCGGAAAGAAGTGATAGACAGATCCCTTGGGGGCGCCGCTCGCCTCGACGATCGGGTTAACCCCGGCGCCGGCCAGCCCCGAGCCGCGCAAGAGGTCGAGCGTCGCCAGGATCATCTTCGTCCTCGAGGCGGCGCCTTGCTCTCGCATCGGGGTATTATATAGATCGGTCTATATGGAAACAAGGCCGGCGGCGGCCCCGGACAGCCTGTGTGATGTCGACGCGACGGAGCTCGCGGCGCGCATTGCGAAGCGACAGGTCTCGCCCGTCGAGGTCATGCGAGCGTTCCTCGAGCGGATCGCCGCTCTGAACCCACGGATCAATGCCATTGTCACGGTGGCTCACACCGCGGAAGCCGAGGCCCGCGGGGCCGAGGCGGCCGTGCTGCGTGGCGAGCTGAGGGGCCCGCTTCACGGGGTGCCGTTCACGGTCAAGGATTCGCTGGATACCGCGGGCGTCCGAACCACGCGGGGCTCACGACTGTTCGTCGACCGCGTTCCGGCATCCGACGCCACGGCAGTGGCGCGGCTCAAGGGTGCCGGGGCGATCCTCCTCGCGAAGACGAACGTGCCCGAGTTCTCGTTTGCGCGCGAAACCGCGAACGCCGTGATCGGCAGGACCGTGAATCCGTGGAATGTCGACCGGACCCCGGGTGGCTCGAGCGGCGGGGAAGCGGCCGCCATCGCGGCGAAGCTCTCACCTCTTGGCCTCGGCAGCGACGTCGCGGTATCGATTCGCGGCCCGGCGCACTACTGCGGCATCGTGGGCCTGAAGGCGACGCACGGGCGCATCCCGCTCACGGGCCACTGGCCCGAAACACTGCGCCGGTTCTGGCACGTCGGGCCGATGGCGCGGACTGTACGGGACACCGCCCTCGCCCTCGGTATTCTCGCCGGCCCGGACGGGCGCGATGGATACGCGATGCCCTACCCGCCTCCAGCCTTCCCTGATACTGAGGCCACTTACCGCCACCTTCGCATCGGCTGGCTCGCCGCGCACGGCTTCGGGCCGGTCTCGCGCGAGGTCGAGAGCGTCGTGAGGCAGACGGCCGATGCCCTTACCGCCCTCGGGGCCGAGGTCGCTCCAGTGGAGATTCCTGCGTTGGCCAGCCGCGACTGTAATGCCCTGACCATGACCATCTTCCGTGCCGAAGCCGGATCCGATTTCGAGCGCCTCGCTCGAGGGCGCGAAGAGGCCCTTCATGAAGTGACGCGGCGCTTCCTCCAAATTCCGATCCCGACGCTCGAGGAATACACGGACGCGGTCCACGACCTGGAGCAAGTTCGTGACGGCATCGCCGCCTATTTCGCCGATCACGACGTCCTGCTCTGTCCGGTCTCGCCGGTTCCCGCGTTTCCTCATGACGCCAGCGAGATCGTCATCGACGGAAGGACTCTGCCTTCCCGGCATGTCGTGCGGCCAACCGCGCCGTTCAACGTCACCGGGTCTCCCGCGCTTTCACTCCCATTCGGGCGAAGCCGTGAGGGCCTCCCGATCGGCATCCAGTTGATCGGGCGCCATGGTGACGAGACCACACTGCTTCGTCTCGGGATGGCGCTCGAGCAGCTTCACGATCGCCGCCCATGGGCCTGACACTCAGCGCCTGGCCAGGCGCTGAGCCCCACGGGGTCGGCCGGCTCAGCGCGCCATGCGGCGGATCGTCGCGAGAAGCGCCTCGAGGGCCGCCGACTTTTCGCCCCGGCGCCAGATGACATGCGTCGCCGCCTTCGCGACCGAGGCCGGGAGCCGGTGCACACCCACATTCTTCGCTGCCGGCACCGTCCGTAGGACAGATCGCGGGACGACGGCGATGCCCGCACCCGCCGCCACGCACGCGGCGATCGCATGGTACGAGCCGAACTCCATGATTCGGTTCGCGACGACCTGAGCGCTGCCGAGCCACGCCTCGAGACGCCGGCGGTACGAGCAGCCAGTCGTGAACGCGATGAGCGTCGTCTGCCCGATGTCCTTCGGCGTGCGGATCCGATCAAGCTTTGACGGTGTGATGAGGACGAGTTCTTCGTGGAACACGGCCTCGGACTCGAGTCCCTCACCGCTGAAGGGTTCGGCGACGAAGGCGGTCTCGATCTCGTGGTCAGTGACTTTCGCGACGAGGGCTCCGGTCGTTCCCGGCACGAGCTCAATTCTGACGTCAGGGTAAGTCTCGTGGTAGCGGGCGAGGAGCGGCGGCAGCCGCGTCGCCGCTGTGCTTTCGAGCGTGCCGAGTACGAGCGTTCCGCGCGGCATTCCGCCTTGGAGCGCGGCCTCCGCCTCGGAGGATAGACGAAGCAGGCGCTCGGCATAGCCGAGGAGTACTTTGCCCTCCGGCGAGAGGACGAGTTTTCGGCTCTTCCGGACGAAGAGCGTGGTCCCGAGCCGCCCTTCGAGCTGCTTCACTCGCGTCGTGACGTTCGACTGCACCCGACCGAGTTTCGCGGCGGCTCTGGTCACGCCGCCGAGGTCCGCGACCGCCTTGAAGATCTCCAGCTCGACGAGGTCGATGTTTCCCAAAATAAGAATCATCAGATCACAATTATTCATTTTTCAAAATGGAAAAGGGCGCGACACTTCGACTAGATGAACCCACGGCTGGTCATCTATGCGGAGCGGCTCGTGCCGCCGGGCGAGCGCGCGCCCGCTCCGGCCACCGTCGCGGTCGCCGGCCTCGCTTCGCTCGCGGTCGCGATGGGCATCGGCCGTTTTGCCTTCACGCCGATTCTGCCGATGATGCAGATGGATGTGGGGCTGTCGATCGCCGCCGGTGGGTGGCTCGCGACCGCCAATTACGTCGGCTATCTCGCGGGCGCTGTCTCGGCGATCTGGATGCGCCTCGCCCCGGGAAGGGCAATCCGCGTGAGTCTTGCGACGATCGGCGTCGCGACCCTTGCGATGGGCTACGCGCACGACTTCGTGGCATGGATCCTCCTGCGCGCGCTCGCGGGGATCGCAAGCGCGTGGGTCCTGATCTTTGTCTCGGCGTGGAGCCTGGAGCGACTCGCCCCTACGCGGCGCCCGGCACTTGCGAGCACCGTCTATGCGGGCGTAGGGGTCGGCATCGCGGGCGCGGGCGGTCTCTGTCTTCTCCTCATGTATCGGGCAGCGACCTCGGCCACCGCGTGGGTGACGCTCGGCAGCGTCTCGCTCGCCGTGACGGCCATGATGTGGCCAATCTTCGGCGGACGGGAGGCGCCGAGGAGTGGCGTCAGCATCGCCGAGCCACGATCTCGCGGCTACGCCGACACCGTCCGGCTCGTCTTGTGCTACGGGGCCTGGGGCTTCGGATACATCATCCCCGCCACGTTTGTTCCAGCGATGGCACGCGGGCTCGTCCGAGACCCCGGCGTGTTTGGTTGGTCGTGGCTCGTCTTCGGCGCGGCATCGATCGTGGGCGTTTTCGTGGCGGCGTGGTGTGCGCGGTTCATGCCGAACCGGCGCCTCTGGGCTGTCAGCCACGTCGCCATGGGCATGGGCGCGCTCGTGCCCGTCATTTGGCCCAGCATTGCAGCGATCATGTGCGCCGCGCTGCTGGTCGGAGGCACATTCATGGTTGCCACGATGACCGGTATGCAAGAGGCCCGGCACATTCACGGTGCGGGCGCAAAACCTCTCATGGCCGCGATGACGTCGGCCTTCGCCCTCGGTCAGGTCCTCGGGCCGGTCGTCGTGAGCGCAGTCGCGCGGGGCGGGGACGCCTTCAGGACGGGTCTCATGGCCGCCGCTCTTCTTCTCTTCTTAAGCGCCTATGCGCTCAGAACCCCGCGGGACAGAATGAGGCGGCCGCCCGATCCCAGGCATCTCGACGGCCGGCGCGCGGCCGCTCCGCGACGATGGCAATTCCCGAGAACTCCGACACGCGCGACTACGACACGCTCGTAATCCGCGCGGGCGGCGCCGGGTTACGTGCCGCGATCGAGGCGGGACGCCGTGCTACGCTCATGCGCCACGATGCCCCGCATGAGCACCGCTCCGGATCTCTCCGCCGTGGACGGCCTTACCCCGCTCGAGCGCGCCACGCGCCACAAGCTCATGCTCGGCCTCTTCATCCCGCTCCAGCAGGGCGCGTGGAGCCCATCCACGTATCCGCGCGAGACGTCGTGGAGCTTCGAGTACAACGCGGAGTGCACGGTGCGTGCGGAAGAGCTGGGATTCGACCTCGTGTTCGGCCTCGCGCAGTGGCTCGGCAAGGGTGGCTACGGCGGCGCCATGCGCTTCCGCGAGAACGCCGCCGACCCGCTCCTCGTCACGGCGGGGCTCGCCCCGCTCACGCGCAACATCATCCTGATCTCGACGGTGCACATCCTCTACGGCTGGCACCCGCTCCACCTCGCCAAGTTCGCCGCCTCGCTCGACCACATGAGCGGCGGCCGATGGGGCCTCAACGTCGTCACAGGCTACAAGAAGAGCGAGTACGAGATGTTCGGCATCGACCCCATCGAGCACGACGAGCGCTACGCCCGTGCTGACGAGTTCACCGCGATGATGAAGCGCCTGTGGACCGA
>Ga0066388_100000864_pt1 | contig 15751 bp, 16 predicted proteins | sample PanSoiMetaGPlot6_FD_64539 | JGI IMG/M metagenome (GOLD analysis project Ga0066388, IMG submission 64539) | Tropical forest soil microbial communities from Panama analyzed to predict greenhouse gas emissions - Panama Soil - Plot 6 (Hybrid Assembly) | ecosystem: Environmental > Terrestrial >... | reverse complement strand
GCAAACTGATTCACCTCGCGGTACAGGTCCCGGTAGGTCAGGACGCGAGTATCTCCCGGCTCGCCTTCCCAGATGATGGCCGCCTTGTTCCGACGTGGTCCTTCAAGGTGCCGGTCGATACAGTTATCCGAAACATTCAGCTTGCCGCCGATAAACCACTTCGCATACGGAAGCTTCCATTCGAGGCTCTTGCGCCATGGCTTGATCCACCGAAGCTCCTTCGCCTGTTGTTCCCAAAACTTCACGGGGTTCCGGCGGGCCTGCTGGTAAATCGCCGTGGTCTTGACGCGCGCCATCTTCGTGAACTCTTTCGGCGGCGGGAACTTCCGGCCCTCTTTCAGAAGAGCCTGGATCGGTTCGTCCTTGCGGACTGCTTTCGCCATGGCGCGTCCTCTCGTTTTTGTATGTAGACGGGCTTGTGTCTCGGGGATTTTAAACCAGTTTTTCGAGACCGGTACGGGCATTGACACGGCGCGTGATCTCGCGACGTGCGGCGGCAATCCGCTCCACGGCGTCGAGGTCGTGCGTTGCCTTCTCGATGAAGTGCCGATCGTTGATGTCGCGAAGGTTGATGCGAGCGGTCAACGTCGACGCCTCGACAACGGCACCCGCGAGCGCCGCCGCAACGGAGAGATCTCCTACCGTACTCACACGGACGATATCGACGACCGAAGCACACAGCTCGAGGACGCTCGCGGCGGCCCGCGCAGTCTCGATCGGCACGAGTGTCGCGCGTTGCAGAGCCCCTTGTTGGTGTGGTCCCCGTAGGTCGCTCGAGACGCGCCGCGCGTCGAGAAAGGCTTCGTATGCTTCGATATCGTCGTGGATCAACTTGCGTAATTGAACACGGAGCGCATCGGACTGCTCGATGGCGCTCATGATGACCTTCTCGGATGGGACGTGACGGGCGGTAACTCGGCATACCATGCCCACAAGCGCGGCCGCGGCTGCCCCGGTCAAGGCTCCGGCAGCGCCTCCGCCGGGTGTCGGTCGATCACTTGCGAGGCGATCGAGGAACGATTCGGCGCTTTCCATCGCGTCCTCCATTAAGGCGACCTCACCCACCGCTCTCTTCGTAGTCATGGCAAACTCAGGTCCCATGAATCGGGACCGACTTGAGCTCGTCGACCCGTTCATCGCTGCCGCCCTACGGGCGGAGTGCGAGCGGCAGCAACACTCGCTGAATCTGGTCGCGTCGGAGAACATACCTTCGGCCGCTGTCCGCGAAGCGCTCGCGTCGCCACTCCTCGGGAAATACGCAGAAGGGTATCCCGGGCGACGGTTTTACGGCGGGTGCGAAGTTATCGATCGTATCGAGCAAGTGGCCATCGATCGGGCTAAAGGCTTGTTCGGCATGGCCCACGCGAACGTTCAACCGCACTCGGGGACGAACGCCAACATGGCCGTGTTCCGGGCGATCTTGAAGCCTGGCGACATCATTTTGGGGCCCGACCTTGCACACGGAGGACACATCACGGCGGGCGCTGCCGCTAACTATTCTGGTCAGGTTTACTCCGTGGTCCACTATCACGTCCGCGCCGAGACTGAACTGATCGACTTGGACGAAGTGCGAAGGCTCGCCCGCGAGTATCGGCCGACGGCAATCATCGCGGGTGGATCGGCGTTTCCACGAGTCATCGACTTTGCCGCCTTCCACGACATTGCGAAAGAAGTCGGCGCCCGCTTGATCGCCGACATTGCCCATCCTGCCGGCCTCATCACGGCGGGACTCCACGTCTCGCCAGCAGGCCTCGCCGACTTCATCACGACGTCCACGCAAGAGACGCTTCGAGGACCGACCGGTGGCCTCGTCTTGTGTGGCAGTGACGATGCGGCGGCCATCGACCGCGCCGTCATGCCCGGTATCCAGTCGGGTCCTCACATGCACGCCGTGGCGGCCAAGGCGGTCGCATTTGCCGAGGCGGCGACCCCGCAATGGCGCATCTATCAACAGCGGGTCCTCGAAAACGCTCGCGCCCTGGCGACGGCCCTTTTGGCGGGCGGTCATCGTCTCGTCACAGGCGGCACGGATACACATCTGATTCTCGTCGACTTATCGGCATATGAGATGACCGGCAAGGAAGGGCAGGAGGCACTGGATTCTGTCGGGATCACCGTCAACAAGAACCCGCTCCCCTTCGACCGCCGAGATCACCGTGGGCTCCTCGAAATCAGCGGAATACGGCTTGGTACGCCTGCGATCACGTCGCGAGGTCTCGGTACCACCGAGATGATTGAGATCGCCGACCTCATCTCGCAAGTCATTGGAAGTCGTGGTGCGCCAGAAGTGATTGCTTCCGTGCGACAGGGTGTCGCCGATCTCGCCGCTCGCTTCCCACTCGGTTGGGAAGACCTCACCGCGCGGTCCATGACGCCGGCGGCCGAGGAAGCTCTCCGAGTAAGCAGCAGTGGACGCGTGGTCTAGTTACGTCTGGCGAAATCAGCGAGAGAAACGACAACGTCCGATTTAGCGTCCGCGGTGAGAGCACCGCACCACGCACATTCCGAGTTCGGCGACGCCAACGTATCGCGCCTCCCATGCAATGCGAACCCGCCGAGAGCGCGGGCGAGCGATTCACCACAGTCGCACCCCGTGAGCGATTCCATCCCGACGCGTACTCTATCGGGAATCACGACTCGCCACGATCACAGCACCGACGTTCTTAGCCGACGACAACGCTCCAGGCTTCCAGACTTCGATCGCAGCTTTTTCGACCCCGTCGAACTCCGAGAGAATCGTGCGGCATAGATGGGCGGCAAGTGTCTCGATCAACTGAAAGCTCGATTTTTCGCACTCGGTGATCACGCGCCTGGAGACGACCCGATAGTCGATGCTGTCCTGAATGGCATCCGACCGCGCGACCTTGCCGAAGTCGACCTTCAGCTTGAGATTGATCACGATGCGCTGCTTTGCCGCTCGTTCGCGGTCTGTCACTCCGATCGTGCACTCGACCTCGACGCCTTCGACGCAGAGCCACCCGCCGGGTTCCAATGTCATATCGCGTCCGAGAACAGTCTCGTGTCGAGGAGTTGACTGTCCTTCAGGCCGGCGACGGGTGCGAATGTCGCCGGCCATTGTTCAAACGCCTCCGCCGGTGCGCAGCCGACGAGCTCGTACTCGCGGACAACGGCACCGAGTCGCTTTGCCTCATGCTCGAGATGTTCGCAGACTGTTCGTGGGGGCGTGAGCCGGTAGTTGAGTAGGTTCATCGACACCTGCGTCAGTCCGCGGCTCACAAGCAAGACCCCCATCGCCTGCACTGCGGGGAGCCCACCCGACGAGGCCCTGATGCGGCGTGAGATCGCGTCAGCCAGGGCGAGATCGGGACTTGCGAGAACCGCGTTGAACGCGATGAGCGGCCGCCGGGCGCCGACGACCGTCGCCCCAGCCGACGAGTGAGGCGCCGCGGGACCCGCGTCGGGACGCCAGCCCGGCGCGCACAGTCGTTCGGCAAGGCCTTCGAATCCACCCTTGCGTACCACCGGGAGTTCGCGCCGGTTGCGCCGAGCAGCCGCCTCGGCGTAGAAAAACACTGGCACATCGAGCTCCGCCGCGAACGCCAAGCCGACGCGGTGCGCCGAAGCGATCGCATCGCGCATGCTAGCCCGACGCAGCGGCACAAACGGAATCACATCGATCGCGCCGATTCTCGGATGGGCGCCCCGATGCTTCGTGAGGTCGATGCAATCCACGGCCGCTCGGGCAAGGCTCAAGACAGAGTTTTCGACCGCATCAGGATTGCCAATTATGGTGAATACCGAGCGGTGATGATCGACGTCGCTATGAACGTCGAGCAGTGTCGCTCCGCCATTGGTCACGGCGTCCGCGAGACGACCAATGACCCTGGCGTCGCGGCCCTCGCTCACATTCGGCACGCACTCCAGCAACGGCCGTCCGCCTTCGTCCGCAACCGCCGTGATGTGATCGAACGCGGATGCCCCGGTGCGCGGCGTCACGAGCCGCCTAATCCTCGCTCGCGGAAATCCGCAAATTTGGCTTCGAGCTCGTGCGCCACCGCCTTCGCGACATCGCCCGGGCTGCCAGGACGCTCTTGCTCGTCGCCGTGTTCCCACTGATCGAGGTATGCGTCGGTGCCGGCCAGACCCAAACGCATTGCGACCGCGTCGATCAGCACCTGAAACCGGTCACTCAGTTGGATTTTGGCGGTGTCAGTGCCGTCGGAGGCCTCAACGACGGAGGGAATGTCCTTCCAGTAGAGGACCTGATACTTGGCCACGGTGGGCCTGTCAGAAGAGTCCGACGACGTTGCCGTCGCCGTCGATATCAATACTGAGGGCGGCGGGCTTCTTCGGAAGGCCCGGCATCGTCAGGATGTCGCCGGCGTAGGCGACGACGAACCCGGCCCCGGCACACAACTTGACGTCACGAATCGTCACGGTGAAGCCGAGGGGACGGCCCAGTTTTTTTGCATCGTCGGAAAGCGAGCTCTGAGTCTTGGCCATACAGACGGGCAGCATTCCGTAGCCGAGCGTTTCGTACTTCGCGAGTTTGGTGGCCGCCGCAGGAAGGATGCTCACGCCGGCTGCGCCATAGAGCTTCGTCGCGATTGTCTCGATCTTCCGGCCGAGCCCCATATTGTCGGGATAGAGCGTCCGAAACTGCGAGACGTCCTGACGCTGCATCACTTCAAGGACGGCGTCGGCGAGCTCCTGGCCGCCTCCGCCGCCTAACTCCCAGACCCGAGAAATGCGCGCAGGCACACCGAGCTTGTGGCACGCGTCCATGACGATCGCCACCTCAGCATCAGTATCCTGGCTGAAGTGATTGAGGGCTACGACCGCCGGCACGCCGAACTGACGAATGTTATCGACGTGCTTGCTGAGATTGTCCATGCCCTTGATGAGCGCTGCGACGTCGGGGACTCCGAGATCTTCCTTCTTCACCCCACCATGCATTTTGAGGGCTCGAACGGTTGCGACAATAACGGCCGCCGCCGGTTTCAGCCCGCCGATTCGACACTTGATGTCGAAGAACTTTTCGGCACCCAACTCTGTGGCGAACCCAGCCTCGGTGACGACCACGTCACCAAGCTTCAACGCCAGTCGAGTCGCCATGAGGCTATTGCAGCCATGAGCAATATTGGCGAAGGGGCCACCGTGCACAAACGCCGGCGTTCCTTCGAGCGTCTGTACGAGATTGGGCTTGATCGCATCCTTCAGCAGCACGGTGAGCGCTCCCGCCACACCGACGTCCGCGACGGTGACGAAAGAGCCGTCCGCTCGTTCAGCGACGATGACGCGGCTAATCCGAGTCTTCAAATCGTGAAGGTCACGGGCGAGACAGAGAATCGCCATGATTTCTGAGGCGACTGTGATTTCGAATCCCGACTCCCGTGGCATTCCGTTCACCGGGCCACCGAGTCCGACGACGACGTTACGGAGAGCGCGGTCGTTCATATCCAGAACACGCTTCCAGCCGATTCGCCGTCCGTCGAGACCGAGCTCATTACCCTGGAAGATGTGGTTGTCGAGGGTGGCGGCGAGCAGATTGTGCGCAGACGTGATGGCGTGGAAGTCGCCCGTGAAGTGCAGGTTGATATCCTCCATCGGCATCACCTGCGCGTAGCCGCCTCCCGCGGCCCCGCCCTTGACTCCAAAGCAGGGGCCCAGCGATGGCTCACGGATCGCCACGATGGCGCGCTTTCCGATTTTGCGAAACGCATCGGCGAGACCGACCGTCGTCGTGGACTTGCCTTCACCGGCAGGCGTCGGAGTCATTGCCGTGACGAGCACGAGCGCGCCATCGTCATTCGCCTGGAGGCGCTTGATCGCCTCGATGCGGACCTTTGCCTTGAACGGACCATAGAACTCCAGGTCCTGGGCCTCGAGCCCCAGTGTTCCGGCGACCACGTCGATAGGCTGAAGCTTGGCGTCATGCGCGATATCGATATCGCTCTTGGGCGTCATCGCGCGGCCGCCCGCTTGTCCTCGATCCACTGGCGGCAGATCTTGACGGCTTCAGGCGCGTTCGCGCCATACGCGTCCGTGCCGCATTCCTGTGCGAATTTGGCCGTGACGGGCGCTCCGCCGCAGATGATCTTGTATTTCTGACGGACGCCCATCTTCTCGAAGTGCTCGACGGTCTTACCGATGTTGGGCATCGTGACCGACAGCAGCGCAGATAGACCAACGATGTCCGCTTGATGGGTCTCCGCTGCCTCGAGGATTTTCTCGGGCGTGTTGTTCACACCGATGTTGTGCACCTTGAACTGCGCGGCTTCGAGCAGCATGCAGACGAGATTCTTACCGATGTCGTGGATGTCGCCTTTCACCGTGCCGACAACCGCGACTCCGACGGTTTCGGTGACCGTGCCGACGATCAGGGGCCGCAAGAGGGCCATCGAACCGTTCATCGTCCGCGCGGACAACAGGACTTCCGGGATGAAGTACTGGTTCGTGCGGAAGAGCTCGCCGACGACGTCCATGCCGGGCACCAGTCCTTCGTTGATGACGAGGTGCGGGTTGATGCCCTGATCGATCCCCTGCTGGGTGAGCGCCGTACCATCCTTCACCTGGCCCTTGATGACCGTGAAGGCGAGCTTTTCGAGCAGCGTTCTCTCATCCATCTTCGTATCGCTCACAGTTTGATGGGGTAGGTGCCGAATTCCTTCCCCGCGTCGTACATGGCCTTGATGTTGCGGAACGGGATATCGGGCAGCATGCGATGTGCTGGAGACAGGATGTAACCACCGCCAGGCGCCATTTCCTTGATGCGCTGTCGCACTTCCTGGCGCACGTCCTCGGGCGTTCCGCGCGGCAACGTCGACTGCACGTTGATGCCACCGAGGAAGCCGATCTTATGGCCGAAGTCCTGCTTCAGCCGCCACGGCTCCGAGATGACCTCGACAGGCTGTAGCGGATCGAAGATCTGCATGCCGTCTTCGACGAGGCCATTCATCATCGGATAGGCCGCGCCGCATGAGTGGTACATGATTTTGCACTCGGGGTTCCCGACCTCATCGAGCATGCGGCGCACCTCGTGAAACCGCCGCTTGTAGTAGGGCCGGACAAGATCCTCGTGAATCTGGGGCGACACGAGCGTGCTCGTCTGTGTTCCCAGGTCTTCCGGCGACAAGCGGACAATGTCGAGGTACTTGCCGACGGCCTGGATGCCGACCCGGTTCATCTCCAGCTCGATGTCCAGCAACTTGTCGAAGAGCGCACGGACGAAATCCTGGTCGATCGCCATATCGATGAAAATCTGCTCGAAGCCGCGGAGATATTTGCCTTGCTCGTAGATTCCGCCTCGCCCGAATTGCGACAGAATCGCGTACGGCGTTTCCTTCCGAACGCGCGGAATGAGATCCGGCAAATCGCCCAGAAAAGATGGGTCATGCGGGTCGGGCCACGGATAATCGTCGAGGTCCTTGATGGTCGCCTCAGCGAGCGGGTAGATGCGAATCTCGAAGTGCGCGCCTCCATACCCCGTCTCGAACTCCGCGCGATGGTGAGGTACTCCCCATTCGTCCACGTAGAGATCGTCCTCTGGGCGATGGACGAATCCTCGACCACCGTTCGTCGGATAGCTCGGGATGCGGATGATGTCGAGCTCGAGCTTCTCAACCACATCGAGATCGACCGGAGCGTCAGTCGACCACGTCGTCGATCCCGTACGGATGGCGTTCGGCGTGTTCTGCCAATCCCACGGCTTCGACACTTTCGGCGGCAGACCCAGCTCGCGCCTGAGAGCAACGTAAGCGTCTTGCGTGATCCAGATGTCGCGTGGAACACGGTCCGGTTCTCGCAACGCGATCGCCGCCTTCACTCGCTCCCGTGATGTCATCGTGTTCGGCATCGTGTCCCCCGTGTTGCTAAATGACGTCCTTCATTTGGCGCGCGATACGCATGACGTAATTACGCATTGCCAGTTCCGAGGCTTCGGCGTCGCGTCGGACGAGTGCCTCGATCAATTCCTGATGCTCGTGGACGGTTTCACGCAGACCACCCTGCTTGCGATACAGGAAGTACCAGAGACGCAGATGAAGGTTGTACAGCTTGTTGAGCGCGTCCTCGACATACTGGTTTTGCGCTCCCCGAGCCAGGAGTGTATGAAATGCACGGTCCTGCGTGACGAAGGTGTCGATGTCCGTCTCCGCGGCCGAGCGATCGAGCGCCGCGTGGATCCTTTGCAGTTCCTCGATCTGCTCTGCCGTCATACGCGAGGCGGCCAGGCGCGCTGCCAATCCCTCGACCCGTGCCCGGAATTCGGTGATCTGCTGCACGTCGGCGGCGCGGATCTCAGCGACGAGCATTCCTCGGTGATGAAGATGTGTGACGAGCCTCTCGACGATGAGCCGCTGAATCGCCTCGCGGATCGGCGTCCGCCCAATCCTCAGCTCCTGCACGAGCCGCCCCTCGGTCAAGACGGATCCCGGCGGCAGCTCCAGGCTGACGATCTTGTCGACGAGAACACGATAGGCCTTGTCGGTCAGCGACGCATGCGCGCGTGTCTTCATGACCGCCTCGTTCGTCCCAGCGCTTCGGCGATGGCCGTGCGATTCGGCTCGGCGTTGCTGATGAACACCATCGTCGGTGGTCGCGACCCCGTCGCCGGAGTGATTTCGAGCTGACCGGCCGCGAATTGCACTATTGCGAGCTGTCCGTCGATCTTCATGAAGCCCTTTGCCCTCATGATTTCGGAAGGCAATGATGCAAAGAATTGTTCAACCGCTTGACGATTCGCATCGAAGGCGGCGGGCACCACGAATGACACGAAAGACGCCGCCGGTGCCGGTGAAGCCAAACCTTGCTCGAGAGCACTGGGCTCCGGCGCACGCCGCTGTCCATCCAAGACCATGTCGAGCTCCACGTTGCAGTGGTCCGCAGTCACGACGGCCGCCTTCGGATTCAGCGCGGCGATCATTCGACGGACCTCGTCCAGGCGACCGGGGTCAGTGAGATCAATTTTGTTGAGGATGACGATGTCGGCCCGCTGCACTTGTTCCGCGTAGAAACCGCCGAGCACGCGCCGCAGACCCGCGAATTTCGCGCTGTCGACCACAGTGACGATCGGACCGACTTCGACGGATCCACGCAGGGCCGGATCGCTCAGGACTTCCAGCAGTTCACCAGGCTGGGCCACGCCGGTGGCCTCGATGACGACACGCTTCACACCACGGGTGTCCCGGAGCTCCTCCAGCGCAGTCACCAGCGAGCCCTTCAGAGTGCAGCAAAGGCAGCCCGCCGTGATCTCGATCATGTTCACGTTGGTGCCTTCGAGCAGCGCCCCGTCGATTCCGACAGCGCCGAACTCGTTCACGATCACAGCCATCGGCTCAGCGCCTGCGCGCTCGCCGAGAATCCGACGCATCAGTGTGGTCTTACCCGAGCCGAGGAACCCGCAGATGGGATTGACCAGCATCACGCGTCTCCACCGAGCAGGAGCCCGGCATTCTCGTCGCCGGGGAAACAGATCGCCTCGATGAAGATGTCCTGAAAATCCGGCCGCGCGGCCAGCGAGACGTGCTCGATGTGTCGGGCAAGCTCGGCCGCGCGGTGCCGCTCAGTCTCCGACAGCAGCGCCATCTGGGCGCCGAGTGCCGCCGCATTGCCGACATAACGAATCCGCTCCACCGGCAGCTCCGGCAACAGGTGAATACGAACGGCGCTTTCAATGCTGATGTAGTTGCCGAAACCGCCAGCGAGCATGAGCTCCTTGATCCGCTCGTCAGGCACGCCCATGACCTTCTTCAGCATGAGAATGCCCGAATAGATCGCGCCCTTTGCGAGCTGCAGCTGGCGCACGTCTTGTTGGGTGATGGTGATGTCCTGACCGTTGCCCGACTCGGCTGCCCGAACGAGCACGAACTGACGCTCTCCGTCGCGATCGGTCAGGCGATCCCGAAGCGTCGGCGGGAGCAGATCGCGGTCGTCGGTGCGAAGAAGGCCAGACGGATCGAGGATTTTTGCGTCGAGCATTTTTGCCACGGCGTCGATGAGCCCTGACCCGCAAATGCCGATGGCCGGGACACCGCCGATCACCCCGCACTGGACGTCATCGCCGATTTCGACCCGTTCAATGGCGCCCAACGCGCCGCGCATACCGTGCTTGATCTGGGCGCCCTCGAGCGCCGGTCCAGCCGGTGCCGAACAGGCGACGAGTCGCCGCTGGGAGCCCATCACCACCTCGCCGTTGGTGCCTATGTCGACGGCGACCCGGATCTCCGGTTCGTTATAGATCCGGGTTGCGAGCACCACGGCCATCGTGTCGGCACCGACGAACCCGGCCACGATCGGCAGGAAGCAGACGGCGGCATTAGGATTCGACCGGAGCAGGAGATCACGGGCTGTGAGCACGATCGGACTGCGCACGGAAGGCGCATACGGCGCGAGCCCGACGTGCGTCGGATCGATTCCAAGGAAGATGTGGTGCATGCAGGTGTTGCCGACAAACACCATCTTGTAGATGTGCGTCGACGCGACCCCTGCCTGCTCGCATGCATCCTTGATGAACCCGTTGATCGCGGCCAGCACGCGCGTCTGGAGCTTCTTCAAGGCCTCCGCATTGAATTGCGCGAAGGCGATGCGCGACATCAGGTCGCCGCCATACACGGCCTGCGGATTGAGACTGCCAACCGAGGCCAGCTGCTCACCCGTGTTGAGATCGATCAGAAAGCCAACGATGCTCGTGGTTCCAATGTCGAACGCCATCCCATACTTCTGAGCTGTGGTATCGCCAGATTCGATGTCGATGACGCGGCCATTGAATGTGGTGACCGTCAGTGCCCCGTCCGCATCGCGCAGCAGCGTCGGCACCTTGCGCAAGACGTCGAGCGGCAGGTTTTCGTCCGCGCCGCCGCCGACGGCTTTCAGGATTTCTTCGACGTCAGACGTCTGGTGATGCTCCTCGGTCGGCCGTCCAGCGGTGATGAAGCGCTTCTCGATGCCGCAGTCGAGCGCCGTGCGCGAGTCGCGAAAATCATGGGCGCACGACAGAATCTGATGTCCACCCTCTTCGATCGGAGGCGTGACCATCACCGAGCAATCTGTTGTTACCACCGTCTGGCAGGAGAGTCGGAATCCCTCACGGACTTGATCGTGGCCCAACTGAACCGTGTCCATGATGGTCGGTGGGGAGACGACGCCCTTCAGAACCTTGATGCGACAACTGTGGCAGCGCCCACGGCCCCCGCACGTCGCCATCACGTCGACACCGGCATCCTGTGCCGCCCGTAGGAATGTCTGGCCCGCCGCCGCGGCGACGGCACGTCCAGCCGGCTCGAACGTAACGGTCAGCGACATCAGACGATGACTTTCCGGAATGGTCGGGGGGCCGTCGTCACAGCGACGACGCCGTCTGTGATCTTGACGTCGAAGAGGTCGGCCTTACCTTCGGGGAAATTGCGGTAGTGATATTCCGCCGTGGACTGGTTGACGTGGCACGCCGTCGTCAGCGGATTCAGTCCCGTTCGCGCTGAGTAGCGGTGACGGCAGCGCGGGCACGACAGGATCTCTCCGTCGAGCGACGCACCGTCCCAGTCACAGCCGCGATGTGGACATGTCGCCTGAAGGGCGTACACCTCGTTGCCGATACGGGCGAGCAAGACTCGGAAGCCATCGTGACCCGCCACTCGGGCACGATCCACCGGGAGATCTTCTCGTCGAACGAGCGATATCCATTCCATGGTTACTCCCACGACTCGCGCGGTTGCGTGACGAGCCGCTTGGCGAGCTGTACGGCGAGCATTGCGTCCTTGCCCCAGCCATCGGCCCCGATCTCGTCCGCCCATTGCTGGCTCGTCGGCGCACCGCCGACGAGGATCTTGACCTTGTTTCGGAGTCCAGCCTTTGCGAACTCCTCGATGGTCACCTTCTGGTAGTAGATGGTCGTCGACAACAGGGCAGAGAATCCGACGAGGTCGGCTTTCTCACGCTTGGCGGCGTCAATGAACTTGTCGGGGTGCGTGTCGGTGCCGAGGTTGATCACACGAAAGCCAGCGTTCTCGAGCATGATCGTCACGATCGTCTGGCCGATGTCATGCATGTCGCCGAGCACCGTCCCGATGATGAAGGTGCCGATCGGCTTCTCGGCAGCGGCAGCGAGCAGCGGGCGGATGAGCGCGAGTCCGGTCTTCATCGCGCGCGCCGTAATCAGCATCTCCGGGATGAAGATGATCTGCTCGCTGAATCGATCGCCTTGCAGGTTGAAGCCTGGGAACAGGCCGTCGTCGAGAATCGTTTTCGGGTGGATGTTCGCGTCAATGGCCTTCTGAACCAGCTCGTGGGCGATCTTGTGCTTCCCCTTTTCAATCGCGACCCACAATTCGCTCCAGTCCCAGCCGGCGGGAACGCGCGACTGCCATCCGTCGGGAATCTGAAGCGTCGGTACGTTTCCCATGCGTCGGCTCTCCTAGTTGAGCGGATACTTGCCGTAAACGCCGTAGTCCTTGACCGCCTCGAGCATCGCCCAGATGTTCTGGACGGGGACGTCGGCGAGGATGTAGTGCGCCGGAGAAAAGATGTAGCCTCCGCCGACGGCGAGGTTCTTCATCACATTCAGCACGCCCTCGCGTACTTCCTCGACCTGCCCCCGTGGGAGCAGGCGCTGCACGTCGAGGCCGCCAATCATCGCGATCTTGTCTCCGAACTTCTTCTTCATCGTGGCCTGGTCTCGGTTGCCGCCCACCGGCTGCATGAGGCCACTCAGGTTGACCCCCAAATCGATTTCGTCTTGCATGATCGGAGAGTAGTCGCCGCAGGAGTGGAACTTGAGAAGAACGTCGCGATTGATCTTCTTGAATTGTTCGAACATGTAGGCAAAGCGCGGCTTCGCGAGCTCGCGCCAAGCATCCGGATCGAACATCATCCCCTGCTGGGAGCCGATGTCGTCGCCGACGCGGATCAGGTCGACACCGAGCGCGGCGACGTTCTTGCCGAGCGCGGTGTAGTACTCCGTGAGGCCATCGAGTACACCGGCGATCAGCTCTGGTTCGTCATAGATATAGAGGAAGAAGTTCTGTGTGCCGACGAGGTGCGCGTAGGCCGCCTCGATCAGCGTGGATGAGAGATCCACCATGATGAAGTAGTCGCCCTGCCATTTCTTGCAGATCTCTTTAATCGGATCGAGCAACCGGGGGTTGGCCGGGTCTGGCCAGGTGTAGTTTTTGAGATCCTCCATCGTCGTGATGGGGTGGTGCTTGGGGAAGTTTTCGGGCACCACCTTGGCCGGTCCCCAGAAATCCTGCGTTTTCTCAAACTCCTTGTGCTGCTCTTCGCTCATTCCCTGGAGGCCGCTCTTGCTGTAGCCGACCTTGAAGTCGCTGTACCATGTCTCGCCGATCGCGATCGGGTGGTGCGAAAACTCCGCATTGATACCGATCTGGTACATGATGGCGTCGTTGCCGAGCCGCAGCTCGAGGGACGGATCGTGCTTCATGCCGGTACCGGTCCCCGTAATTCCGAAGACTCGGGCCACCTTCTCCTTCGACTCCTTCTTGAAACGATAAAGGGTCGGCACCCGGTCGACCTTCTCGCGGCGGATCGCCCGCGCAAAGCGATCTCGAGGCTTCAGTTCAGCCATCGCGTTCCCCCTTCTTCCATCTGTCGCATGCTAGAACCCGAGTAGCCGCCGGCGTTCTCGGCCGGTGGCCGCGATATGCTCTGGCGACGATCCGCAGCAGAAGCCAACGAGGTGAGCTCCGGCCTCCACGAGCTGGCCGAAGCGTGCGGCAACGAACTCCGGGTCCTCATATGCCATCGTCGCCATCACCTGCGAGTTGGGCTTTGCCGAAATGAACACTCGGCCAGCAAGAGCGTGATCCGCGAAGTAGCGTGTGAACTCTCGCGTCACGGCGATCGCATCCTCGACGCCGATCGTGCAGTTCGCACCAACGATATCCACACCGAGCGCCGTCGCGCCGACGAAGGGACGCTCGGCAAGCAGATCTTCGTTGCCCTCCATGATGTTGCGCACGGTGTCGCCGAAGAATGTTCGGAACGCCGCATCACTGCCGGCCGGCCGGTTCATGAAGGCGAATGTCGTGTAGATCGGAACGCTGACGCCTTCGTCGGCGAACACGGTACGCGCCGCCTCTACGGCGACCTGGCCTTCGAGTGACTGCAGCATCGTTTCGACGCAAATCGCATCGACTCCCGCACGGACAAGCGCTCTGATTTGCGCGAGCATCGAGGCCATCACTTCGTCGTACGTGGCTGACTGGCCGATGATCTTCCCGGTCGGGCCGACATTGCCTCCGACGAACACCTCGCGTTCAGTCTCGGTCACGACCTCGCGCAGGAGCTTCACGCCCGCAGCGTTGAAGCGATCCGCTGCCTCCGGCTCCATGTGGAATTCGGCGAGGCGTAACGGCGTGCTGTTGAACGTGTTCGTCAACACCAGATCGGCACCTGCCGAGATTTTGGCCCGGTAGAGCTCGCGTACCACGTCGGGCGTCGTGACGTTGTATTGGTCGCAGCACTCCCCACCTACATGCGTGACACCGAGGCGCTGCTGAAACCAGGTGCCCGTGGCGCTGTCGCTGAGGAGTGGCGTCCGCGACACCAGGCGGTCGAGCAGCCTGCTCACTCGTTGACCCTCACGCCTTTTTGCTCCGGTGGTAAGCAAGGTAGCTCAGCGAGTATTCGTCCTTACCCATCAGGGCCTCGGCGGCGAGCTTGAATTCCAGACACTCCTTCGGCGAATTCATCAGCGGATCGACCATGAGTGTGTCGCAGCCGGCGAGAATCGACAGGATGAGGAACGCGTTATTGAGAATACGACGGTCAGGCAGCCCAAAGGAGACGTTGGAGTGTCCGCCGAAGATGTGCACATCGGGAAACATCTCGCGCAGCTGCTTGACGGCGTCGAGATAGTGCATGCCAAATTCCGGTCCTGCGCCGACCGGGAAGACGAGAGCATCGAGGAAGCGATCTTCCATCGGAATGCCGTGCTCGTCCATCTGCTTCGAGAGCTCGGCGAGGTGATCGACACGCTCCTGCGCGCTGTACGGCATGCCCGAGCGGCCTGACGCGTTGCCTGCGAGGTAGGCGTTGTACTCCTTGGCCATCGCGTGCAGGACGTTGCGCCCCTCTTCGAGGTTTACCGAGTTGATGAAGGGCCGCCCCTTCTTCGGGTCGTGCACCTTCAGCCCCGCCTCGATGGTGTGTGGATCCGACGAGTCGATGCTCACGATTGCGTCGGTCATGCCCTGCACCGTCTGGACGATCCAGGCCATCCATTCCTTGCGCTGCTCCGGGTACGGCGACATCTCGTCCACGCACAGATCGATGATGTGGGCGCCGGCCGCGAGCTGCGACTGAACCGCGGTCTCGAGATATTTCAAATCCTTGTTCCGAAAGCACTGCCCGACGTACGGGATCATCGCGTTGGCGTGTTCTTTCGGATCCTGTGGAAACGCATCAGTGAGATCGAGCATCCGTTTGGTTCCCGCTGTGTCGGTGTAAGCCAGTCCGCGTTTGTCGCCGTCCTTGAGGATGCGCGGGCTCGAGCCTTTGATCTTGCGGGTGGCGTTGAGATTCTCGCCGATGACGATCAGACCCTGATGCTCGATCATGCCGCGCTTCCTTTCGGTCGGATATCGCTGAGACGGATGACGACGGGATCTTCGCCCCGGAAGTGATTCATCCACGAACACGTGCCGCGCTTCGCAGCATCGACGCTCGGGATCAGGACGTCTTCAAGGTCTAGGAGGCGGCCCGTATCGCGCGCGATCCGGTATTTCTGACTGTGGATGCACTCGCGATCCCCGAACTCACACATGTTCTCGGTGGT
>Ga0066388_100000863_pt1 | contig 15754 bp, 3 predicted proteins | sample PanSoiMetaGPlot6_FD_64539 | JGI IMG/M metagenome (GOLD analysis project Ga0066388, IMG submission 64539) | Tropical forest soil microbial communities from Panama analyzed to predict greenhouse gas emissions - Panama Soil - Plot 6 (Hybrid Assembly) | ecosystem: Environmental > Terrestrial > Soil... | reverse complement strand
AAGGTGCTGGCTGTTCCGGTCGGCTGCACCGTTTCAGCCAGGCGCCTGGCCTCGGCACTCGTCATCCTGTCCCCGCTTGTCCCGCTGTAAGGATTTTCCTGACCGAGCGCTGCCGCAACGCCGCTGTCTCTAGGCGCTGGCAACAGCGCCCTGTCTCCCCCCAGGACAAGGTCTGCATAAGAGGGCTTTGATGACTGCATGGCAGCTGCGCCACCGGCAGGAGCTCCCTCAGGCCCCACTGCTGGCAATGGTGATGACGAAAGAGTCGCTGACTCCGACGAAGTCCTCTGCCGGGAGGCGCTCTGACCGGCAGAAAGGAGATCGGCACCCGGCAGGTTTGCGCTGTCACTGCCAGCACCCTCGCGACTGGGCGGCGTTTCCTTCTTCTCTGGATCTATCCGATCACCCGATCCCATAACCCTGTCCTAATCATCCTGAAGATCTGTAGCCACTCAAAAATGGTGCTTGGCCCCGAGAGTCTCCAACGCCGCTGCCTTCTCGTCTGAGCCAGGGTAGTTCTTATCAGCTTACAGAGGCAGCGCTGCCAATTTCAATCCTGTTCCTGTGGCAATGCCAGAGCGCCTGTCCTTAATTTACCCCAAAGCGGGCCATTCCTGGCAGCCGCCCGCCCTGATCGCACGGCTCCGACAACGACTAGTAAGAGCAAGCAGAGAGCCGCTCATGGAGCGCTCGCTCCTGCAGTAGAGGCCAGCGGTCAGTGATCAGAGGAGATGGTGACAACCGGCTCCATGTTCTTTCCGGCTCGGCGTTTGAGGAGCGATCAATGTAATATCTTAGTGGCGGCGAAAGGTCCGGTTTGCGGTCAGCTTGCTCCCTCTAGCCCTGGAGCCAGATCACGGGAAGTTGCCCTCCTGCATGCACATCCTCTCCACGATTGACCTTCAGGACATGACCGAGCTCAGCGCCGCCTTTCGCGGTATGGCCAGCGGTGTCGCCAGTATGGAGGAGGTGGCCGAGCGGGTTGTCGGATACCTTTACAGGAACCTGGTCTTGGACGAGACTCAGGAGCCTGCCTGCGCTTTGGTTCGCTTGTTTGTTACAGTAGCGTACTCTCGCCTGGAGCCGGCTGTGCGAGAATTTGCCGACGAGGTTCTTCGCAGCTTTGGTAAACAATGCCAGAACCCGGATATGCCCTGCTTCACGCTGCTGGCATCGCACGGGCATAAACCAGAGTGGAATTCTCGCCACCTGTCACGAACCTTTAAGGCGCAGCCGATCTATGGCCCGGAGCTACTGGATGAGGACCCTGACGCGAAGTACATCTTTGGCCACCTGGGCATTACTTATCAGGATCTGGTTGAGACCGATCCACAGAAAATCATGGACCTGAGCATCCGTACGCTAAGCGTCTTCCATGAGGAAACGGCTCTGGGAAGTCCACACATACCTCATCAAGATGACTTCGTGGTGCCTTTCGGTATCAAATCCAAGCTCATGCTCTCGGGAATCTTGCCATCAGGACGCATGTTTGGGCTGGTCCTGTTCCCCATTGTGCCTCTTTCCGGCCCGGCCGCTCGTTTATTTATGCCGCTTTCCCTGAGCTTGAAACTAGCTCTCATGCCATTTGATTCAGGGCGGATCTTTATCACTGATGCGTCTCCGCCACTGGAGTCTGTGGACTGGCCCGCAAAGATGGGACATCTTTCAGCACAGATTGGCGTCATGGATGAGCTTCTGGAGGTTCACGAAAATGTAGCTCACAAACGAACGGAACAGCTCAAGCAGGCCTTAGCGGAGCTGGACAAGACAGCAGCCGAATTGAGGAGATCAAATCAGGAGCTTCAGCAATTCGCCTATGTAGCGTCGCACGATCTTCAAGAACCGCTTCGGGCTGTGACCGGTTACCTTGAAATGCTATTGAGGCGGCACAATGACAAGCTAAATGACGAGGCAAATTCCTTTGTCAAGAAATCGATCGACGGTGCGAAAAGAATGCACCATCTCATAACAGATCTTCTCAAGTACGCACGTGTAGACGCTCGAGCAGCGGACCTGGTGCCAATAGATTGCAACGAGATCCTCGACGACGTGCTAGCCAACCTGAAAGTCGCAATTGAGGAAAATGCAGCAACTGTCAATCGGGTACCACTGCCAGTGGTGGCTGGGGACCGCATGCAGTTAACACAGCTCTTTCAGAACCTGCTGGCAAATGCGATCAAGTTCCGTCGTGACACTCCCCCCCTCATAGATGTTTCGGTGACCGGCGATGGCGCAAGCTGGAAGTTCGCGGTGCAGGATAACGGAATCGGATTCGACATGGCTTATGCTGATCGCGTTTTCCAAATTTTCAAGCGCCTGCACACCCGCGCCGCTTATCCTGGAACAGGAATCGGCCTTGCAGTTTGCAAAAAGATCGTGGAGCGTCATGGTGGCACGATTTCGGCTCAATCAGAGCCTGACAAAGGCACCACCATCTTCTTTACACTGCCCTCGGCAAGCCACATGAGCTCCTGAAACTGCTGAGGCTCGCGAATACGATTCTCTGCGGGATCAGGTCGATGTCGGGGCGAATCCACCGGTGGTTATCTATCCTGGTCACCGCAATAGCTGACAGGCCGAGCATTTTCCGCAATTGGTCAAGCTCGTCAGCAACCGTCGCCCCGGTTGTCGAAAAATCCTGCTTGAGGGTATACATGCGGTTGTACCCATAGAGGGCCGTACTTGGCCGTGGCGAACAGGCCCTGGTGTGGGACGCACCGAGGAAGCTAAACTATTAAGGCTGGGCATAATGAGGTTCAGAGGACTTTAGCTTCCAGCACCCTGAAAATGGCGAACGTGCAGAGAGACCTGACCGAGGGAGAGCCAATCATGAATCCACAAGAGATAGAGCAAACGGCAAAACAACTGGAACAAGAAGCAGCAAGCGGAAAGCAGGATGCTCTGAACCGGCTCGGCCAGGAACTCCATAACATGAGCCCAGACGAAAGGCTTGCCATCGCCAAGCGCATAGGGCAGGACCAGCGCCAACAGCCGTCACCTCCGCTCGTGAAGATGGAATTTACGGACACGGGAGACCTGACTTTTGTTGACACCCAGAACGCGGCCGACACAGAGCGTCAGCACCGCGCCTATAATCCCACAACCGGGCAGCTGAGATCAGTGGATACAGAGCACCGTGTGTATGATTCGGCGACTGGAAAGCTGTTAACGAGGGACAGGACGGATAGAGATGCAGGCGGGCAATTAGAGGGGCAACTGCACGAAGAATACAGCCCGGTCACGGGGAAGAGAGTATCCGAAGAATGGACATCCATGAATACGTACGGCAAAGTGCATAGTACGAGGCTCACCACCTTTGATCCGGTCAGCGGAAGGGCAAAATCGATGCACACGCAAAATGCTGATGGTTCCACGAAAGATGACGATATGGACGCTGGTGAATCCCATGCTCACCACGTGAATCCGGATGGATCCTGGCAAAATGAACATTGGAAGTATGACAAGACAACGAATAAGCCGCTATCTTACAGCGAGGTACATTCGGATGGCTCTCGGGACGACGAAACTTGGAAGTATGATCCAAGGACCAAAATGCAGACATCTCACGACATAACGCATTCGCGGCCAGCCCTTCCCGGCGTTCCAGGGTCAGAGGGCGTGCAGATAAAGTCCACTGAACAGGAGCTCGATGATCCTCAAACAGGAAAGCGGAAATCGGTTCACAAAGTGAATGAGGATGGATCAACGGTCGATATTCGGTACGATTCCAAAACCGGAAAGCCCATCTCCGAGGACCACCAAGGCACTGATGGGTCCACGCAACATTGGGACTACGATCCCAATACCGGAAAGCGCAAGTGAGATGGACGGGAGGCGGAAAGTTGGTCTAGTCTCGTGGCCTTTCACAGGCCGTTAAGGCAAAGACATGCTCTCCGTCCACTGTTGTGGGCACCAGGAAACGCGAGCGTACGGAAGGATCTCCCTTCTGGTACCGCACTATCATTTCACCCGTGGCATCACTCAGGCGCTCGACTTCGATGGTCTGCGGAATTTGCCCGAGCCCGACTCCAAGCGCCTTTGCCAGCGCCTCCTTGGCGCACCAGATGCGCAACCGCCAATCATCTTGCTGGGCAGAAGGAAGCGCCATGATCTGCCTGCGCTCACCATCGCTAAAGGCAAGATCTCCAAACTCCGCTGCCAGCACACGCAGCGGCTCAAGGTCTATGCCGGCGCTGGACTCGTCTCCCGGTCGTCCAGCCAAAGCCACCGCCACGCCCTGCGAGTGAGCAATCGACAGGCTTGGAGTCCAGCCTGTACCTCCGATCCACTCACCGGAAGCTGAAGGCTGAGTCCCCTCTTGCTGGCTAATCACCACATCAGCCGGGGCCAGCTCCAGCCCGCATACCCTTCTAATCAGCAGCCTCACTGCATCTTTTGCCGCCAGCCGTCCGAGGAACCACTCCCGCTTGCGGTGGTCCGACTTGAGTCCGGTAAAGAAGTGCTCCCGCTCCGCCGGAGAGAGGACGTAGTCCGCGAGCCAGTCAAGCAGGGCGCGATCATCGGCAATCGCCTGGCCATCGACTCTTACAGCCGTCCAGCGGTCAGGCTCCTGAAGCAAGTCCGTCAGCTGTCGCACCTCCTGGCCAATGAGTCTGCGAGCTGGATCTGTGATGAAGGCGGACCAAGAAGGCGAGGTGATAATGCGCCGGCTGGTGATATCGGTAATTCTTCCAAGCAATCTTCCCTCGCTATCCACAATCTGGACGTTGGCCTGGGTTGTGGTATCGGATATGGTGGAGAGCTGGGCCTGCACAGTTACCTGCGCACAGCTCCTGTCCGGCCAGCCGAAGAGCTGAATGCACTCGATGTGGAACGGCAAGAGCGCCTTCACCGGCAGTCGCTGCTCGAATAAATGGAAGAGCACGAGCTGGCTGGCGTTGTCCAGAAGCAGAGGATCGATCAGAAAGGCAGGAACATCTGGAGCCGGCAATGGATCTTCCGCAAACCAATCTACAGGTTGACGAACCGCCACTTTTCCGACAATCCCGCGCTGCCCCACGCGCTCGAGCCTGATTACCGATTGCATGCGCGGACCGTGAAACATGGTCTCCGGCCCGTAGAGTTGTGTCTCGCCAATTGCAGGCAGCCTCTCTCCCGCCAGTACCACACAATCTGCCTCTGGCACCGGCAACCAGTGCTGAGCAAAGGTTACCTCACAGCAGGCCAGAACAGCTTGCTCGGCAGCATCGTCGCAGCCGTCCTCGGACGCATCGGCTGTCCTGATCTCCACCAAGATCACGTTATTGCCGCCCGCTTTGGGCCGAGCAGACAGGCGGATGGGAAAGCCGGCGTAATCGACCCTGATCCGCTTATAGGCTCGCACCTGCTCGATTCTAATCGGCACCAGACCGGGGCAGAGCAGCGATGCTGCTTCGACCATGATCTCGAGTGAAACGAACAAGGGCAAAAGATAAACCCGCTCCTTCTCATTGCCGGCTGTGACCACTGCCCCACCAATGGCATGATCAAGCAGGTAGCGATCCCCGGCCAGCGTGAGCCGACGCCATACCTCTACTCCACCATCGCCCATCTCGATGCGGGCATCACGCAGGAACGCCAGACTCGATGACAGCGGCGTCGGCTCCGCCAACCCTTCCGACTCGAGAAAAGCAAGCATCACCTGCTCCTGGGTATTCATCAGCTCGCTGTAGAACTGGTTGACTGTGCCCAAATAGCTCAGCATCACGTCATCGGCCCTATCAGACAAGCAGCTGCTCGGCGGACTGATCGTCCTGTTCAGGACAGCGGTAGTCGCTTCCGTGGCCGGCAAGGACAGAGACAACGGCTCGAAATTTCCGGGCGCGACCGCGAGCCTGGAGCCGCTAGCGGTAGCATATTCGGTATCAATATCGGCCGGTTGCGCGGACAGAACGCGCTCGCCGTCCTGGCGGACAGGCCCCCCCCGAGCCTCGATCGCCCAACCGCCATCGGCTTGGTCTGCATGCGGGCGGATGCGCTCCGGTGGCGCCTGCAGCTGCACAGCTGGATATGAGAGGGGAAGGGGCATAGCTGTGCATTTGCGCTCATTTGTCGGCTCCTCCTGGTTAAAATCAAGCAATACCGGCGCCCGGCGTTTGTAAAGATAGCCCAGGCGCGGGGAGAAGCCGTGACAAGCCAGAACGGCCAGCAGATGATGGATCTGCGTGATTGCGGAATGCGTTGGCAGGTTGGAAGCAACAGACAGGTGATCTCGACCGCGCAAGATTTCCCGGACCAGATTGGAGAGACTTCCCTTGGGTCCGACCTCGACAAACACCCTCACCCCATCCGCGTACATTGCCTCGATCGTTTGCCGGAGTAGAATTGGTTTCTTGAACAGGTCGGTGGTGACCTGCCTTAGCTCCCTCACGTCACCGGGATAAGGACCGGCAAGTGAGCAGGACCACGACTTCAGGCTGGGAGGTTTGAGCGGAAGATCGAGCGTGTGCTCGGGATCGATATTCAGGGCAGCATCAAGTAGCGGCGTATGGTAGGGAATGGCGATCGGCAGCCGATGGAAATCGATACCCGCTTCTTTCAGTCGGGCAGCCGTTTGCTCGATATCTGCGCGCGGTCCGGAGATGATTGCCTCCGCAGGACCCAGATCGGCGCTCAGGTATACCGCCCCCTTGTCCTTCCTGATTAGCTCGGAAAGCTCGTCGAAATTGGCCGCTATCCTGAGCGATCTCAGCTCCCTGGTTTGATCTTCTGGTAGAGAGCGCGCTACCGCAGCACTGAGCTCATAAAAACGCGGAGCAGCGGTGATTATGTCCCCGCTACCGTTCGTGGCCAGTGCAGCAAACTCGCCGGTGCTGCAACCCATTACCGCATCTGGCTTTATGCCTAGGCTTCCGAGAAGCATGAAGAGCGCCCACTCGGCCATCAGCACCATGACCACTGCAGACTCCGAAGTTGCCAGAGTGAGAGCGCTAGCGAAATCCAGGCCAGGCGGCAGAACCGGCGGCGGAAAGACTTTTCGGCTGGGCGGATCTGGATCACCGGTCATAAGCGCCAGTCGATCCACAAAGTCGAAAACAGCGCGGACCTCTGGAAAGTGCAGGCAGAGGTCTGAGAGCATGTGGGGATAGGCAGCGCCCAGTCCGGGGAAGAGGAAGGCCAACTTGCCACCAGGCCCAGGCATACCTTGACTGAGGTAGATGCCGGAGGAAGCCGCTGAGCCCAGATCGTCATTTTTCTTCAGCCCAGACAAAGTTTGTTCCCGGCCGGCCCGAAGCTTCTCGAGCAGGTCAGGCACAGTCGAGGCAACGATCGCCAGACGCCATGTTCGCAATCCCCAGTCAGCAGCCTCCAGCTCCTGATTCAAGCTGTATGCCACGTCTTTGAGGGCCAGCGATTGCTCTTGCTCTAAAAACCTTTCCAGGCGGTTGAGACGATCAAGCAGATCCCCTCGCGACTCAGCAGCAATAATGCACAGCTCGGAATCCCACACAGTGTGAAGACTCCGCTGGCTGGTCTGGTCAGCCTGCAGATATTCCTCAAGCACGACATGCGCATTCACGCCACCGAAACCAAAAGCGCTTACCGCCGCCCGGCGAGGAAGGCACTCGCTTTCCTGTGCGTCACAGCCCGCTTCAGCGGATTCTTCCCTCCGCTGTTCCAGGAGATCCGATTGCACCCTTGACCTCAGGTCCGGATGAATCCACGGCTGGATCCACGGACGGGTTTGCGTATTTATGTAGCAAGCGGAGCGCGCCCAGTCGAAATCTGGGTTTGGCTGGGTTACATTCAGCGTGGGGGGAAGCAGCCGCTCGTACAGCGACAACGCCACCTTAATCAGCCCAGCAACGCCGCTTGCCGCCTGCGTGTGGCCAATCATCGATTTGACGGAGCCAAGAGCGCACCAGGGCGCGCTTCCCCGATTGGGAGCGCCAAAGACTTTCTGAATCGCCCGCAGCTCCACGAGATCGCCCACCGGCGTCCCCGTACCGTGTCCTTCCAGGAGCCCTACAGTACGCGCAGAAACACCCGCCATTGCGTAAGCTCGCTCGAGGGCCAGCGCTTCACCCTCGAGCGAAGGGGCAAGCACGCTTGCACCGTGCCCGTCGCTTGACGTGCCGATCCCACGAATGACAGCGTAGATTCGATCACCATCGCGTTCTGCATCGGCAAGGCGCTTGAGCACAACCATGCCCAATCCCTCTCCCAAAAGCGTCCCATCTGCTTTGCTATCGAATGGCCTGATCTGTTGGGCATGTGACAGCGCGCCGATGCCGCAGAACATCTGGTAAAAGAAGGCGCTCGAATTTACATGCAGGCCGCCGGAAAGAACCAGATCGCATTGCCCTGAGAGCAGGTCCCTGATCCCGGTTTCTACAGCCAGCAGCGACGAAGCGCAAGCCGCATCCAGAATCAGAGTTCGCCCACGCCAACCCAATCGATTGGCGATTCGGCCCGCCAGAACATTCGGCATGACACCAGGAATGGTGTCGGAGTTACAGGGCCTGAGGCTGCCTCTCAGCTGATCGCCAATCGCAGCCAGCTCATCCTGGCTGTATTCCGGGCAGGTAGTAGCAAGCACCGCCAGCATTTGATCAATCATCTGTCCGTGCTGGATCAGATTCATCGCTCCGGCCCCTGGAGCGCCAATTCGCCCCAGGATCACTTCGGCCCGATCCCGGTCAAACGCTCGCTCCAGATAGCCGGCATCAGCAACCGCCTGGACGGCCACCTTGAGAGCAAGGAACTGCTCCGGATCGGCTCCGTTAACCGCGTTTGGCATGACCCCAAACTTGAGCGGATCAAAAGAAGCGTTCTCAGTTATGAAGCCGCCGCGTTTGCAGTAAACCCGGTCAAAGTTCTTGGAGGACGGATCGAAATAATGCGCCGGGTCCCACTCCCCGTGCGAAGGCTCCCGAATCGCATCTGTGCCCGAAAGTATATTGCGCCAGAAGGACTCCAGATCGGGTGCCGCCGGGAAAAGGCAGGACATACCGATAATCGCTATCTGGCCGTCCAACTGGCGCTCACCAGCCTGCCCACCGGCACGCTCTAACGGTGGCTGTCCATCTGGATCGGTCATCTGGCCGTCCTCAAGACATTCGGTTGCAGCCCCAACCTGTTCAGCGACTTGTTGCCGATCCCGCCCAGGCCCTCAACCAAGAAAACCGGCTCTCCGTCCGGTTCACAGACGGAGACATCGCAGAGGAGGATGCCCTCCGTCCTGTCGTGCGGAATGAAGACATGTCCGGTTAGAAGCGCTGAGGTTACCGGTCGGAAAAGATGTAGAGCACGGAAGCCGGTCGGTAGAACAGTAATATCCAGGTAATGCCTGGCCCAGACACCAGCAAGCTGCATGGCACTGTCGAAGAGGATCGGATCGAGCGCCCACTTTTCCTGCCCCGGCAGCTTCAAGCAGTCGGCTGGCTGCGAAGGAGCCAGTTTGCCGGTTATGCCATTGACCCCCAGCGCATCGATTGAGGCAATGCCCTGAAAGATCGGGCCGTGGAAAAGCCATCCTTGATAAATCCTTGACACTGCCGGTAGTGCTGCCTCGGGAGTCTCTGGTCTGAAAATGCGCCGCTCATTGGGGAAAGATTTCAGTAGAGCGCCTGAGTTGACCGGGGTCAAGGCCAGCTCCAGTAGCGCCTTGAAGTGAGTCTTTCTCGGGGCTGATCCGGTCAGGACAGAGACCTTGAGTTGCAAAGTCCGATCGAGCCGTCCCTCTTCCTCGCTGCGGATGATCACCTGCTTGGCGCCGGTGTCATAGACAATGCCCGCCGGGATATCCAGCGAGTGAACTCGCAGCAGCTCATATTCAGGGTAGGCGGAACAGGCCGCCTCAGCCATAAGCTCCAGGGCCATGGCCATCGGCATGACCGGGATGCCATCAAACTTGTGGTCGTTGAGGTAGAGATCGTACTGCGGGTCTACGGTCACAGCAAACTCGAAACAGCCGGCCGCCGGACTGGAGACCTCACTTTGCTGCAAGCGTGCCCCAGCAGGCACCGGCAGCGGCGGCAAGGGCGGGGCGAAGGAGATGGCTGTCTTCGCTGCCGTTGGGTCCAGGTCCTTACCCTGCAGACTGGCAGCAGCAGGCTGCCGCTGATCCGGCTGTTGTCCATGCCCGGGACTGCCCTGGCTCGGGTCGGCGACCTGCTCTTTGTCAAGCTGGCCAACCAGAAGAACTTCTACATCTCCCTTCTTACCAAACTGAAGCTCCTCCAGGAATGCCTTACGCCCGCTGGCAGGCTCAATCATCGCCCAGCCATGCCTGGCGAAAGTGCTCTCCAGCTCGGGCTGCGCCATGCCGCCGTTCCATGGGCCCCAGAGCAGCGATGCAACCCTGGCCGAGGTCCGGCCATCCAGAGACGCCGCCAGCTTGTTCAAGACTTCGTTGGCAGCCACATAGTCCGTCTGTCCGGCATTGCCGGTTCTGCCGACCACCGAAGAGAACAGGAACAGGAACTGCAATTGCGAAAGTTGAAGCTTCCGGCTCAAGGTCAGGGCGCTGTTTACCTTTGTCTGAAAGACACGGTCGAAAGACTCGACGCTCTTGTCTTTTACCAGGCCATCCTCAATCACCCCGGCACCGTGAATGACACCATCCACCCTGCCGTAGAGATCGTAAACCTGATCGATCAGCGACCCAAATGCCGACTCATCTCTGACATCGATTGCGAAGTAATGAACGCGGGAGCCATGCTGCTCCAGCTTGGTCAGATTGGAGCGAATCTCTCGCTCACGCATCAGCCGCTGATACAGCGGCTCTACTAAAGCGATGCTGACCGGTTTACCTTCACGCCTGAGCTGATCCATGATCGCTGCCTTGATATCCCGAGGCGACTCCAGGCCAGCGAGGCTCTTATCTTCCTCCCCGGGTCGCGGCAGTCGCCCGACCACAATCAGCGTCGGGCTGTACTTTTCGGCTAGCTCGAGAGCAACCTGGGCCGTGATGCCCCGCGCCCCGCCGGTGACCAAAATGACTGATGACGAATCGAGGCTGAGCGGTTGATTGTTCTTCACAACCGGGGCTGGCACCACCTCCAGACCAAGACGTTTGCCGTTTTGATAGCCAATTTCGACCTGAGCAAACCCTGGGACAGGCTCGCTATCGAGTTCTGCCAGCAAGCTCTCGGCAATCGCCTCGGCTGTGGTGTCGGGCGGGAAGTCAACTGTCTTGCAAACGCTACCCGGATACTCCCTGGCCAGAGACTTCATGAGCCCGACAACCCCAGCCTGGGTCCCGATCGGATCGCTCTTCCGGGAGCTTGCCGGTTCTCTATCCAATCGGCCGCAGCCAAAGTCACCACCTAGGCGGGTCGCCGAGAGCAGCGTGCCCTGGCGCTGGCTGCCATCTTCTCTGGACTGCAATTGCAGGTCCTCATCCAGATACTTGGCCAGCAAGAACAGCGCCTTAACATCCACCGCCGGCTGCTCCTGGCTAACGTCTTCAGTCGCTGCATTTAAAGGTGGAGCGCCGTTGAGGCTGAGCAGGTTGATCAAACCAGCCAACGCTCCATGCCGCTTTCGCAAGAGCCAAACAAGCTGGCCTACCGCCCGCTCATCTGTCAGGTCGGCCGCATACGGCTTTTCAGAATCAAGAGTTTCCTCGCCGATTGAGGTTTGTCCTGGGCGGTGCCTGACCAGGGCCAGCTTCAGTCCACGCGAGCGAAGCTCATGAGCAAGGCGATCACCTGTACCCGCTTCGTCGTCGGCAATGACGAGCAAGCGGTTGTCGGAGAATTGGCAAAAAGCGACCGGCGGCAGCTCGACAACGGCAATCTGGCCTCGGGCAACATCACAGCACTTGACCGGGCGGCCCACCCCCCTGTCCGCAGCAGGCTCAGCGCTTCTGATTTCGACCGGGCTTTCTGTCCCTTCCCCGAACTGGGAACGAATCCAGTCCATCACCCCCTGCAGCGTCTTGGTGGCGGCCAGCTTTTCCATGCTGCCCTCAATCTGCGTCTGCCGGCTTTCCGGCAAGAGCTTCCGGAAGCTGCTGAGAATTTCAATACGCTTGATCGAATCAATGCCGAGATCTGCCTCCATGTCCAGCGCCGGATCGAGCATCTCAGGGGGATAGCCGGTGCGCTGACTGACAATTTCCAGGAGACTGGCGATGAGAGCATCGGCGCTAACAGCCTCACCAGGTTGTGAGGTTGTCTCCGGGAGTGTCTCCTGAGGCTCTACAGAGTCCGCGTCGTGAGCCGGCTCAGCCTGCCACCCGGGATTAGCGCCCGCCGCTTGCGCCTGTCCCGGCGCTCCTGCCGGGGCTGCTTGCCCAGAGCCATCCTGATCTGGCCGCCAGTCCGACCGGCCGCCGCCCGGGACACTCATCGCTGTTGTCGCCCTGGCAGCCAGGGTCTGGCTTTCCGGATCAAAAACCAAAGAGCCACCGCTCCCGGCCTCGAGGGCCTTACTCGCCGCGCCAGGACGCGCGCGCCCGTCTCTGGCCTGAAGGTAGGTCAGCATAACTCGCTGCTGTGTCTCCAGGAAGCTTTGGGTCATCTGCCGCATGGACTGCTGAAACTCGAGCATTACCCGGTCGGCACTGGCCGCTGGCCCGGGTGTTTCCAATGGTGCTGGCAGCTGCCCTTTTTGTGAACGCTCAATTGCTCTTTGATTCGCGCCGTTACCGTTGTGCTCCTGCTTCCTTTCGTTCATCTGCACCTTCGTCATCCTTGCCGTCTCTGTAATCGGATTCCTCTGGCCCGACAAAGCAGCTGTTGTTGCCGGGGAAACCACTTTCTCATGCCTTGAGGCGCCGGGGTCGCCACCATTGACGGTGGCTGAGGCAACGCTCAAGCCTTGATCGCTTGCCAGCTCCGACCGGGCAGGCATGCTCCCCGGTCGTTCCTTGTCGCCCTGGCTACCTGCCATTGAACTCAGCTGCCTGAGCGAGAGCGGCTTTGCGCTGGCCGCCTCAACCCTGTGTGCCGCCCCCGCCTGCTTGCCGCCAACCCGCGCCCGGCCATTGCCATCCTGGCTCGAGGCCGGGGAAGCTGGCGCCGCTTTAGTCAGCACTTCCGGAGAACGCCCGCTCCCCTGACGGCGAATTTGATTGCTGTTGACCAGATAAGTGAGCGCCAATCCTTTGTTGTCCTGGGCCGCAAGCCCAGCTGCTTCCGTCGGCCTGACCACAAGCTCGAGGTCCCCGATCTCGCTGAAGCGATTATGGTACAGCGCTGCCAGATCGACCGGCACCCCATGGCTGGCCAGCTGCCCGAGCACGTGTAGGAGTTGCACGACCCCATTTCGCCCCGGACGGTCAACGCAGACGGACAGGTGCGGCTCACCTTCCAGTATCGACTCAGCCAGGTTGGTGAGCACAGTGCCCGGTCCGACCTCCACAAACAGGCGCGCGCCGCTCTGGTAGAGGGCCCGCACCTCCTGGAGGAACTGGACCGGCTGAACCAGATGCTCGAGCAAGCGGGTAGCAATTGCCGCCGGCTCCACTGGATAAAGGGAGGCGTTACTATTGGAGAACACCGGCAAGCTTGGTGTCCGCACCACTATCTGGGATAAAGCGTCCGCCAGCTCCTGCTGGGCGTCAGCCATCAGCGGCGAGTGGAATGCCGCCGAAACCGGGATAAGGCGACAGCGCAGCGAACGTTCGCTTGCCGCCGCCAGGGCACGCTCGACCACCTCAAGACTGCCGGCAATGATGCACTGGTTTGGTGCATTAATGTTGGCCAAGTAAAGGCCGGGATGCTTGGCGATCAACTGCCGGACAAGATCAGGATGGGCAGACACCGCTGCCATGGAGCCCGGGACCTTCTGGTTGGAGCGAGACAGGATGTCACCCCTTTTCTCGGCAATCACAAACAGGTCTTCCCTGCTCATCGCCTCTGCCGCACAGAGAGCCACATACTCACCGAAACTGTGCCCTGCCACCACATCCGGCAGCACATTCAGCGACCTGAGAATATCCATAACTGCCAGGTCCGCCGCTGCCATGGCCGGCTGCGCGATGCGAGTGTCGGTCAGCTCGCTCTCGCGGCGTGCCCGCTCCTCAGGCTCGAAACCGGGCGCCGGAAACACGTAGCTGGTCAGGGTCCGGGAGAGCCGCTGGCAAAGGATCCTGTCCGCAGCCTCAAACGCATTCAGCACCTGCGGAAAGTAAAAACTGAGATCACGCAGCATGTTCACCTGCTGCGATCCCTGTCCAGGAAACAGGAAGGCAAGCCGGCCTGTGAGCCCGAGTTTTCTGTCGAAGAGGTAAATGCCGCGCGGGTCCTTAATCTCCTGCCGCCGCTCCTGCTCTATGATCTGCCGTGCCCGGCCCAGCTTTGCTTTCAGATCCTGAAAATCGGAGGCGACAATGGTCAAACAAGTGTCGCTATCTTCAGACTGAAGGCCGGCTGCCGGTTCCTTCCTCCGCTCACCCTGGCGCAGGTAGTGCCCGTAAGCGAACAGACCGAAGCAGGCGCCGCCGCCGTCCACCCGTTGCCTTTCAGAATCACGATTTAGCCACTGCTCCAGCTGGCGCTCGCTGGACGCCAGAGCCTTGCTTAGCTCCTCACCCGAGCGGGCATGCCAAATAAACAGCTCAGACGGCCAGGACCGCATAGCTGAGCCGGCACTGGCTGTTGGGCTGCCAACATGCTCCTCCAGCAGAGCGTGGAAGTTGGTGCCACCAAATCCAAAGGCGCTTACCCCGGCACGCCGTGGCTCAGCCAGGTTGGGAAGCGAGCGCACCCAGGGTCTGGCTTCGCTGATCAGATAGAACGGTCCCTTGCCGAACTCGCAGGCAGGATTCGGCTTCTCCACCCCTATCGTCGGCGGCAGCACCTTGTGGTACAGCGACTTAGCAACCTTGATCACGGAGGCTAGCCCGGCTGCGGCCTTCGTGTGCCCAATCATGGTCTTGACCGAGCCAACCCCACAGGATTCGGGCGGGGCACCAGCTCGCTCGAACACGCTCCTGAGGGCCTCTATCTCCGTCTTGTCACCAACCACGGTGCCAGTGCCGTGGGCCTCGATGAGCTCCACCGTGGCTGGCGAAACGCCGGCGTTTGCATAGGCTCGATTCAGGGCCAGGACCTGCCCGGCCTTACGGGGAGCAGTAAGGCTCAAATCCCGCCCGTCGCTCGATCCACCAATGCCGCGGACTACAGCATAAATTCGGTCGCCGTCTCTCTGCGCATCCGTCAGGCGCTTCAGAACAACGACAGCAGCGCCTTCGCTGATTACAATACCGTCCGCGGTAGCATCAAACGTTCGGCAGCGCCCGCGCGGGGAGAGAGCATGAGTCTTGCTGAAACTCAAGTAATCGATCGGCTGGTTATGCGTATCGATCGCCGACAGGAGCACGACATCGCTTGTCTTCGAGCGCAACTCATTCATGGCCACATAGAGCGCCGCAAGCGAAGAAGCACATGCGGCATCAATTGAGAAGTTGATGCCGCCCAGATCAAACCGGTTGGCCACTCGCCCGGCCGCAACATTGCCTAGAAGTCCCGGAAAGGAGTCCTCAGACCACTCCGGAAGCTGGGATCTAAAGCGCTCCTTGATCTGCGGGTCGAGATCGGCCAGCTTCCAATCAAACATGGAGCGCTGAATATACAGGGCGGCAATCGGCCCGTGTCCGGCGTTCGCGAGCACCACGGAGGTCCTCTCCCTGGGCAGCTGGCGTTTCGTGTAACCGGCGTCTTCCAGAGCAGCCCTGGTCACCTCCAGGAGGAGTAGCTGCATCGGGTCGATGTATGGCAAGCTACTGGGCGGAATTCCGTATCTGGTTGGATCGAAGCTGATCTCCGACAGGAAGCCGCCCCACTTGGAGTAGATCTTGTCG
>Ga0066388_100000862_pt1 | contig 15762 bp, 14 predicted proteins | sample PanSoiMetaGPlot6_FD_64539 | JGI IMG/M metagenome (GOLD analysis project Ga0066388, IMG submission 64539) | Tropical forest soil microbial communities from Panama analyzed to predict greenhouse gas emissions - Panama Soil - Plot 6 (Hybrid Assembly) | ecosystem: Environmental > Terrestrial >... | reverse complement strand
CAGAAACGGATACCGCCAAAAGAGAAATGAAGAAGCTGGCGGAAATTCTCACTGATGACCTTATTCGATATCAGATGGTCGTGCATTGTGGCCGTGCGGTTGAGGGGATTTGTGCCGTTGCTGCAAGCCACAAGGCTGACCTGATCGTCATGGGTTCTCATGGAGCGAGCGGCTTGGAAAAGCTAGCCCTGGGATCAGTTGCTGAAGCAGTGCTTCGTCACAGCCATGTGCCTGTGCTGGTAGTTGGTCCGCGCTGTAATTTGGCCAGTAATGTCGAACGGTACACGTCGGTCCTGCTTGCGACCGACTTAAACCTCGGATGCCTACGGGCTACCCAGTATGCAGCCTCAATTGCAGAAGAAAACAATGCGAAATTGACTTTGGTCCATGTGGAACGTGAAATCTCGAATCTTTCCGCGGCCGCACGCAAAGATCTAGAAAAGAAATTGTGCTCTTTTTTGCCCAACGATGCGGCTTTATGGTGCCGGCCCAAGGTGCGCCTGGAGTTTGGTGATCCCAGCACCCAAATCGTGAGTGCCGCCCTGGCAGAAGAAGCGGATCTGGTTGTGGTAGGAACGCATGACACAGGAGCCCTTTCAGATCACGCTCCATGGTCCGTCATATCGAAACTCATTCGCGGTTTGCTCTGCCCGGTGCTTGCTGTCGCATCACATGCGAGTTAATCGTGGGGAAAGACGACCTTCACGCAAAAAGAGAGAGGATATGGTCGGCCCTAGCAGAGGATTTTCGAGCTTTCTTACGTTTCTGGCACCCATTTAAGACTCTCCTCTATGGAGGGACGGTTTTGGTACTGTCCCACAATTCTTTCTCATAGGGGCTTTGGTCTTCCCATTACCGCCCAACGCTCGATAGTTCGCACGGCGACACGAGTGATGACAACCGATGCGGTTGCCAGGACGAAGTTCCGTCGCTATTGGTCAATGATCTTGCCGGGAGTGGTTCTGATTCGTAAGGGCTACGAGCCGTGAAAACACAAGCGGAACGCCGAGCTCATGCAGCACAACCCGAATATGAAACCGTGGAGTTTGACCAGTACGCCGGATAACGACTTTTGCTTTATTCGTGCTTCTCTGTATAGCGGCAATCTGTCCGCAGCGCTCGCAAATCGGCGATTTCGGTGGTCTTTTCCGCACGAACCAAACCAGGCAGCCAAAACATTGGAGCAGAGGAATACTTCGCCCTAGCAACGCCGCAATTTGTCTGGAGTGCGAGCCTCCATCCGGGCGATTTAGGAAAGGGTCGATCTGTGCTCGTGCCTTGGACTACCCAATGCTCGGAATACCACGAGTTCAGTAGATTTCGCGTACCCACAGCCGTCGATGTGGCCTGGGAAATCGAGCAACAAAAACGGCAGTGAGGTTCCAGGTGATTCAGTACAACGCTACCGTATGGTTCCCTAGCTGTTATCCCGTTCTCTGGGCAGAACACGTGTGCCTTCATTCACGTCTGCGCTCGGGTGGAGAATGACTGAATCGCCGGTGCTCAGTCCTTCAACAACTTCCATGTCAAAATCGCCGCGGTGATCGATTTTTACCATTGTACGGCGAGCGACACGATTAACGACTTTGAACACCGTCCAATTTTCCCCCAATCGGAAAACAGCACTTGAGGGTAGGGTCAAGACATTTGAGTTGTCCCAGGTGATGACGTGTACCTCTACGCGATAGGCATCGGCCAAGTTGGCCGAACCTTCGGTGAAATCCAGAACCACATTGACTCGCTGTTCTTCAATACCCAATGCCGAAATCTTGGTGAATGCGCCTGGTTCGACAGTCCGTACTCGAGCCCGCAGCGGCGTGTTTCCACCCCAATCGTCAATGATGGCATTCATGCCGGGGCGGATCTTAACCGCATTTGCCGTCAGGAACTCAGCAATAACTTCCAGCTTGGGCGTGTAGCCAATCTCAATAATTGGCGCTCCCGGTGCCAGCACTCTTTGACTTTGTTCCAATAACCGCAGGATGCGACCATCAACCGGCGTTTGAACTGCCGTCGGCGGCAAGTTCTGGCCGTTCCCTTGGCTCATTAGTGCAGCCGTGGCCTCTTCCACTTGGTGTGTCGCGGACTGCGCCCTGGATTTCGCAGCCTCCAATTGCTGAGTCGTGCTTGCCGCCAGGCTGGTCGCCTTCTCGAACGACTCTTTCGAGCTGACACCTTGATCGAATAGTTTTCTTGAACGCTCAAGGTCCGAGGCCGCCTGATCGTGTTCAGCTTGGGCTCTTCCTACCAAAGCATCTGCTTCGCGCTGGGCGTCGCGTGCGGCCTCGAGTCGCGCCTGAAGGACGGCTGTTTGGCGCTGTTCTATGGGAGCTGGATCGATCCAGGCAATTATCTGCCCGGCACGAACAGGATCTCCCGCATGGAGCTGAATGCGGCGGAGTCTACCGGCGACCGGCGCCTCCACCACAAAATGGTCGTGCATTCTGGTCTTACCTTCTTCGTTGATGGTCTCCTGCAGAGTCCCGCGCTTTATGGTTATTACTTCGACAGGAATGGGCTTAGGACGAAAGGCTAAGATTAGGCCTGCGATCACTACGACTGCCACCATTGCCCGTGCAATTTTGTTTCGGTTCTTCACTTGTTATTCTCGCGACTTCAGAACCGCCACAATATCCAAACCTGCGAGACGTTTCCGGATCAACAAGCCGGAGACAATCGCCGAAAACAGCACGATCAAAAATGCCCATGCATAACTTGAACTCTTGATGATTAGCGGCATACGGTAAAGTTCCGTCTGCAGCCTCAGCGACAACCAGGCACAGATTCCGTATCCCGCCGCGAATCCGAATGGAATTGCCAAAGCCGTGAGCAGGGCTTGTTCCGCCAGGAGAATGAATGTTATTTCCTGGTGCGTGAAACCTAGGATTCTCAGAGTCGCCAGTTCATTCACTCGCTCGGAGAGCGCGATTCGTGCTCCGTTATAGATCATTCCCATGGCGATAATGGAAGCAAAGATGACCAGAACTCCAATGGACAAGGTCATGCTCCGGTTAATGGTGTCCTGAAAACTCTCCAAAGCAGCCTCCCTAATGGAGACGGCGACAACCGCAGGGATACGTTTCAGTGTCTGGTACAACTGGTCCCTCTTTCTGGCGTCAACTTGCAGGAGTGAGCCTGAAATGCTCTGACCTTCTTGCAGCAATTGGTTGAGTTCAGACATACCCATATATGCCGACATGCCCAACATTTCATCCACCGTACCAACTACCATGAGGCGGCGTACGGGACGCTTTCCGTCAAGTACCTCGACGGTCAGTTCTTGGCCGCTGGTGACGCCAAGCATCTCGGCAAGGGTAGATGTAAGGAGAACTCCGCTCCGAGGGACAGGAACCGAGCCACCATTTCGAGTAATGATCTGGTGTAGCTCGCTGGGCGAGGGGAGGCCAAGTATTTCGGTCCTCTTGGATCGGTGCTCAAAACGAAGCCGCACTGGAACCGTCCGAAAGGGCTCGGACTGGACGACTCCCGGCAGCGCAGCGAGTGTGAACTTCGCGCGGGAAGAACGCGCTTCGTTCAGAGAGACAGCCAGATCCTCGCGCTGAACGTCCTGGAATTGTACTTTCATCATGTGATCCATGGCATCGAAAAGTCCGAACTCAGCGACCACGATCATCAGGGAACAGCAAATCGCAAATGCCGAAGCAATTGCTTTCCACGGCCTTCGTTCCAGGTTCCGAACGATCATCCGAATGGCGGATGAGAACAGCCTTAGGCCCAACCTGTCGATAAGCATCGGGCGGAATCGTGCGGGAGCCTCAGGCCGCATCGCTTCCGCAGGAGGCAAGGCAATAGCGCGACCTACAGCCCCGACTGCACCTACGATCGCAGTCATAAGGCTGATCAGCCCTGCCCAGACAAAAACAGCGGGCTCGATACGATAGTTGAGAATTGGAAAGCGGTAGAACTCAGCATACAGAGCAGCAAGCTTCCATCCGAAATACCAGCCGATACCACATCCAATGACATAGCCAATGAAGACTATGAGGACGCCGAGTTCAATATAGTGAAGTGCAATATCGGTGCTGAAATATCCAAATGCCCGAATAATGGCAATATCCACTCGCTGAGTGCTGACCAGACGAGTTAATACGAAGTGGACCAGCAACGCAGCTATCCCGAGAAATATCGCCGGGATGACGTTGGCACTGATGCGATTTTGTGAGATTTCGTCAGAGATAAAGCGATGCGACACCTGCTCGGCGCGACCGTAAGCGCCCAACCCACCATAGCGCTCCAGTTCTCGATCAAGCCGTGAGATGACTTCCGGTTCACTAGAGCCCGGAACTAGGGCGACAGCGACAGAATTGAATGCCCCACCCATGTTGAACGCGGGCCCGAGCACGTCGCGGGACATCCACAGCACGCCAAAACGCTTGTTGTCAGGAAAGAGCGACGCGCCGCCACGAATCTCATATATGTACTCAGGAGAGAGTGCGATGCCGACAAGTCGCAACTCCTTCCACCTGCCGTTAATGACGGCGCGCAGTCTACTGTCGAGGCTCAGCCCATTGGCCTTTGCGAAGGCTTCACTGGCGATCACTTCGTCGCTGGCATTAACCGAAACATATCTTCCGGAACGTATGAAAAGACCATTTAGTATTGGAACTGGACGCGACGGAACCGAAATCAGCCGGCCAACCGCTGGCTCCTTCAAGCCGGGGACGTCTAGCGTCGCATCCACAATCACCCGAGTCTGGACGTTGGCAATACCCGGGATCTTCGCCAGTCTCTCCGCCGCGAAATCCGGAGCACGCTTCAGTCCAGCAAACACGTCGGCAAAGCGATATCGCGCGTAGTAATCGTTTTGTGAACTTAACAGGGACCTGTACATGCTGCGCATGCTCACGAAGGAAGCCACACCGCAAGCAATTACCATGGCGATTGCGAACGCCTGGCCGCGCATGCGGATCAGTTCGCGCAAAAGCTTTCGGTGAAGGATCTTCATAATTACCACATCAGTTCGTCGGGGCCCAGCTTCTTTGGATTTCGCGTGACTTCTACAATTTCGCCGCTGCGCAAACGAATTACACGATCGGCCATTCCGGCGATGGCTGAATTGTGAGTGATGATGGCGACTGTCGTTCCCAGTTCTTCGTTAATCTTCTTCAACACCTCGAGCACGCGCTTACCAGTAGGAAAATCCAAGGCACCGGTGGGTTCGTCGCACAACAACACGTCTGGATTCTTTGCAATGGCGCGTGCAATGGCCACGCGCTGCTGCTCTCCCCCTGACAATTGCGATGGAAAGTGGTTCATCCTGTCGCCCAAGCCTACAAGCTGTAGCGCCTCTATCGGCGACATTGGGTGTTCCGCCACCTCTGTCACTAAGGCGACGTTCTCCAGTGCGGTGAGGCTCGGGATGAGGTTATAGAACTGGAAGACGAAACCAACATGCTCTCGTCGGAAGCGAGTCAGAGCACGATCATCGGCGCCTGAGAGTACGTGGTCGCGGAAGCGAACCTCCCCAGTAGTTGGCGTATCCAAGGCTCCGAGAATATTGAGTAGGGTTGACTTGCCGCTACCCGAGGGGCCGAGAAATACGACAAATTCTCCTTCCAGCAGATCCAGTTCGACTGAATTCAAGGCATGTACTTCAACATCTCCCATGTGATAGATCTTTGAGATTGAGTGCATATGGAACACGCCCTCTCTGGCCGTCGCTGCAGTCTCGCCTCTCACAGTAGTCTCCTAAGATAATTTCGTCCGAGAACAGCGCTCGCCTTTGATTGCGCCGCTCGCAGCCACTCATCAACTCTGGGGAACCGGCACCGAATGCGTGCCAGAAGCCTTCTCGCCCAGCGATATTCGTGCGACAAAATCACAAGTCCGATCAGCAAAAACAAAATGCCCTGGAGCACTGGGAGGAGCAGTCCAGCGACTCCCGCAAAAACAAATAGCCAGCCGGTGGTTACAGCCATAACGCGCTTGTGTTTCGGAAATCGCCCAGTTGATGACAGCGACTGAACGCGAGTTTTGCGCCGGATTAGTTTCAGCATCTCGAACCAGGTAATGCTGACGGCACCCAGAGAAAATGCGACTAGCAGGTCATTTGGGTGAAGAATGGAAAACGCGAAAATTCCGCGCACGTAAGGGACGTACAGAACCGCAAGCAAACTAGTGATCGTCGCAAGCGTGACCAGCCACAGGGCAAGATTTCGCGAGCGAATCGTTTCAAATACTGTCTTGACAGATGAGATGTTCGACCAGATCAGCGCCAAATTTCCTACCACCAGGGTGGTGAAAGCGATTGCCCTGGCATCTTCCGCTGTGTGTCCCCAACGAAGAGCCAAACCGAACGCGGCAAGCACAGCAACAAAAACCCCTACGCCTTCGACTATTCCCGCCACTAAGGTTGAGCGGCCAAACAGGCGGGCATCTGCTCTCCGAGGTTTTCTGCGCATGATGCCCGGTTCCTCTGGTTCCGCTTCAAAGGCGATCGAGCACGCCGGATCGACAATCAGCTCAATAAAAACGATGTGCAAGGGCATTAGGAGAATCGGCCAGTTGAAGGCCACGGGAAGCACTGCCATGCCAGCGATTGGCACGTGCACGGCGAAGACGTATCGGATGGCTTTACTGAGATTGTCATAGATTCTTCTGCCCAGCCGTACCGCGTCGGCTATCGCCGGAAAGTCGTCGTCCGCCAATACAAGGGCCGCAGCCTCACGAGCCACGTCCGATCCCCTGGCACCCATAGCAATGCCGATATGCGCAGCTTTCAGGGCGGGAGCATCGTTGACGCCGTCTCCCGTCATTGCGACTACCTCTTGATTCGCTTTGAGAGCATTGACTAGGCGCAGCTTCTGTTCCGGCCGCACGCGTGCGAATACGTTGCAGTTGGCCGCAAGACCGCGTAGTGACTGCTCATCCAAGCCTTCGATCACATCGCCTGTGACGACGTGTTGCGGGTTCAGCAGCCCCGCCTGAGTTGCGATTGCGCTCGCCGTTGACGGATAGTCCCCGGTAATCATCACGACCCGAACGCCGGCATTCCGCAGCTCGGCTATGGCCCCTGGTACGGTTGGACGAATAGGATCTGCCAGAGCGATCAATCCCAACACTTCAACTTGTAATTTGCGCTTTTCATCCGGCAGCGAACCGGTGGGCGCTATGCCTCGAGCGACGGCGATCACCCGCATGCCGCTTTCGGTCATTCGCTGCAAGGCAGATTCAAAATAGTCTCGCGCTGAGGACTGGATCGCCGAGATGTCCAGAATTGCTTCGGGGGCACCTTTCGCTGCCACGAAAAAGGAGCCGTCCGATTTCCGATAGACTTTTGCGACCAACATGCAATCTGCGGACAGCGGGTACTCACGAACGAGTTTGCCTGGAGTCGGCGAGGAGTAGGCCGCCGCCACTATCGCCCTGTCCACAGGATCGGCAGTGTTCTGCTCCGACGCGAATGCAGCGATGCCCAACACTTCATCCTGCGTCGAACGGCCATCCTTTTGTGGGATCGCAAAAACCTCCTGCACTGCCATTCGGTTTTCGGTGAGGGTCCCGGTTTTGTCGGCACAGATAACAGTTGCTGCCCCGAGCATTTCGATGGCTGGAAATCGGCGTGTCAGAACTTTTTTTCGCGAGATCCGCCAAGCACCGATTGCCATGAATAAGGTCAACACCACTGGAAATTCTTCTGGAACCATGGAAATGGCGAGTGCCAGCGCGGAAATGACTCCCTTCGTCCAATCGCCGCGCAGAAGACCGTACGTTCCCGCCACGAACACGCAAACCAGCAGACTTAGAATCCCGAAGGTACGCACGACGTTAGCCGTTTCGCGTTCGAGCTTCGTGGATTCCGACACAACAACGTCCAACTGAGTGCCGATTTTGCCAATTTCTGAATGCCCGCCGGTAGCCGTAACAATCGCGATCCCATGTCCCCGGACTACGAGTGTTCCGGAGTACAGAGAGTTGGCAACGTCCGCGCCGCCTTCGGAAATTCCCTCGACTGATCTCTTGTTAGCTGGAAAACTCTCGCCAGTCAGCAGCGACTCGTCGAGCGCGAGCAAAACGCTCTCGAGCACCTGCGCGTCAGCCGGAATGCGATCGCCTTCATTCACAATGATGATGTCGCCGGGAACAACATCGCGAGCGGCAATCCGGCGAGTACCTTCCGCCCTTATCACCAGAGCGCGCGGACTGGTGAGGTCACGCAGCGCTTCAAGGGTGCGCTCGGTCCTTTGTTTTTGAGTAACTGAAATGCCAATCACCAGCAGAATGCTCGCCAGAATTGCGATTGCCTCGCGCAAGTCCCCGATCAGCAGATAGACAATTCCTGTGCTCACGAGCAGCATGAGCATGGGTTCCTTGAGAGTGCCGGCAGCTATCGAGAAAAGAGTGACCCTGCGCGCTGATGGCAAGACATTGGGGCCATACTTGAGCAATCGCTCGTGTGCTACGGATTCAGTCAGTCCACTCCACGACTTCGATTGCGCTTCCACTGTGGGCACACATGCCACATTAACCTCGAATGGTAATGACCGGGCACTTTGCTTCTGCGATTACACGATGGGCCAGCGTCCAGGGAATGTGAGTTGCAGCCCTCGTTAATTCGCCACCGCTGCGAATACCCATGACGATGGCACTTGCCTTTCTTCTGGAGGAATATGCAGTGATGCCCTTTAACGGGGCCGCAAATGTGACATGAATTTCATCAATCTGCTTCAGGAGCTTCGGCGATAAAGATGCTTCCAGCTTTACTCGCATGGCTGTCTTAATCTTGTCTCGTTCGATCCGAGATTTGACATGCGAATCAACTACTCGCAGCACGAGTACGCCGGCCCGAAATCGCTGGGCGATGCTCAACATCTCGGATAATGCCGCCAGAGAATGTGGCTCAAGATCGGTGCAAAACACCAGTCGGCTCAGTTTCGGGGTCTTAGGAAGATGCGCTTTGGGTCCAAGCACCATAACCGGGCAGCTGCTCATGCGAAAAATTTCTTCCGCCACTGATCCGAGCAGTAGTCGTCTAGCGTGTTGGCGCGCTGATGTAGCGAGTACCAAGAGATTTCCGCCTTTTGCCTTGACGAATTCGGCAATAGCCGGCGCAGACTCTCCTTCAACTAGCGCACTCTCAATTCTTTGTGGGTAGTGATTCTGTTGCAACCACTGGGCCATTCGGCGTTGCGCAGCGCTCCACTCTACCTGCCTTCTTAAGTTGCTCGATTCCGGTGACCCAAATTTGTATGCGAGCGGATCGATAGCGTGAACAGCCGTCAATTCATCTCCAGGCCGGGCTACCGACGCTGCCAATGCCAATGCAGTCGTGGAGCGTGCAGAAAAATCAGTCGGCACTATGATTTGGTATTCGCGTTTCGGAAGTTGCTTCGGCTCTCTGATTGACATGCCTTGAGTACCCAACCCAATAATTTTCTCCCATTTGCGTCAGCCCGAATGTGATTTCAGTCACGTAATGGTAATCGCTCTATCAATCGAGCATCGGAGGACCGCATGGCTTCGAGAGGCTGACTCGAGCGTTAAAATTGTGCGTGCGACAACAACAGGCAAATACGTGGTTCTTGTTTGCACTAGCTGCAGTGGCCGTATATCTCTTATATCTCGTCGCGCGGCCGTTTCTAAGCCCCATTCTCGCTGCTATCGTACTGGCTGTGGTTTTTCATCCCCTTCACGCCAGAATCTGTATTTCTGTTCGAGGATCAAACCTTGCGGCAACGTTATCTACTGTATTGGTCATCCTGATCGTCTTCATCCCAACTGTTGTATTGGGAATCGCCGTCACGCGGGAACTCGCCGACCTGTACAGATTGCTAAGCGATAAGAGCATCGCCCAAGGTGGTATCAGTGCGTATCTGATACGCCTGCTCGAAGCACCAGCGAGAGTGCTCGGCAGATATGTCGATCTTTCCGGGCTTGAAGTCCGGGCGACGTTGCTCCGGTGGGTGGACACAGCCAGCAGATACCTCTTAGCACTAAGCGGAAGAGCATTAAGCAATGTACTCTCGCTGATCTTTAAAGCTTTTGTGGTGTTCTTTACGCTTTTCTTCCTTTTTCGCGACGGGATTTCCATCCGCCGCAGTATTACGGCTTTGCTTCCGTTGACAAATGCGCAATCAGCAAGACTCGTATCGCGCATCAATGAAACCATCATTGCGAGCGTGTACGGCGGCATTGCCGTTGGTTTCTCACAGGGGCTTCTAACGGGAGTTGCATTTTGGCTTTTGAGCCTGCCATCACCGGCTCTGTGGGGCACAGTGGCCGCTCTCGCATCTCTCATCCCGGTAGTCGGAACGGGACTGGTTTGGGTGCCCGCAACGGCCATACTTTTATTAAGCGGCCACTGGATTAAAGCTTTGATTCTTTCCGGTTGCGGAGCAGCAGTGATTGCGCAGATCGACGCTCTTGTGCGGCCATACATCGTCGGCGGTCGGACGAAAATGAACAATCTTCTGATCTTTTTCGCATTGCTTGGAGGGGTAGAGGCATTCGGGTTGATGGGAATATTCATCGGACCAGTTATCGTGGCGGTCGCGATTGTGCTCCTGGACATGCTGAGAGAATTGAATGCAGTGCCGGAGATGCAGCGGCCAACGACCGTTGCAGAGTGAACGGGCAGCCAAACAAGAGAATTATTTGCCCTGTCATCGCCGAGCGAGGTGCGGATACCACACCGGTTCGTAAGCGAACAGTTCTACCTGGCGGTAACGGTACAAAACCTAAAACGGTTGGTGCGGTTCCTTGGCCGGAAGCTAGCCCCGCTAGCGATCTGCCCCCAACGGAATCGCCGATGTGGAAGCTCTTACCTAACGTCGCGTTTGATGCGAGTGTACGGACTGACGCCGTCCTCTCCCAACTTTGCAAATTCGTAAGTAGGAAAGAGTCGGAATTTGGGCGTTTCGAGCCGCTTCAAGCAGCAGTCTAGGCCTCTCTGCATCGTGGGCGAATCTTGAAAGCAAAGCCGGAGCGGATTTGCCGCTCCGGCTCTTTTCTCGTAGCGCGACTCAGGCAGCTACTGCTTCGACGAAGCGCTCGCAAACTGTGGTCTCCAGAGTGTAGTGCTTGAAGTTCACCGGAGTGATCACATAAGGCTTCAAGATTCCCTCGACCTTTGGATACACTTCCCTCTCATATTTCTCAGCCGCCCATTTCTCGGTCCAGAATGTGATGGTAATCATTTTTTCTGTCTTGACTTCCGGAACAAAGGGCAGGATCTCCAGAAATCCAGGTTGCTTCTTGAGAATGGGTACAACTTCGTTGCGAACCAGCTTCAGGAACTCCTCTTTCTTCTCGAGTTTTGGCATAAATTCAACAATGCGGGCAAACATAATCGTTCTCCTTTCCCGAGGATGTACGACCCGCAAGCTGCCCACCTGGGGGATGGGAGTCACGAGTTGCATCTTCAAACGAGTGCAGAGTAGCGGTTCCAGATGCCGAAATCAGTGACTCTCGATACAGCATGATGTGATCAGGAACACTCGATCGGTTCAGCTGGGTACTGTCTACGTGTGCTAACATCTGCGGCCACGATTTGAGAGGACAGTGTAATGCTCACGCGATTATCAGCCGTGGTGCTTCTAGGGATTCCGCTAACAATAGCCATTCTTGGTGCCTGGGCGGGACCGAGCCAGTCCACTGCCGCGCCAGCCCGTAATCCCATTGAAGGCAAAGAAATTTATCGACAATATTGCGCCTCTTGCCATGGTTTGGATGGAAAAGGACACGGCCCGGCATCGGTCGCGCTGAAACATGGGGCTCCTGACCTGACCTTGATTGCGCGAAAGAACGGTGGAAGATTCCCCTTTCAGAGGGTAAAGGACATCATCGAGGGAAAGGAAAATGGTCCATCAGCTCACGGCAGCCGGGAGATGCCGGTTTGGGGACCGGTGTTTCATGAAGTGGAGTCGGACATGGACTTCGGTGAACTGCGAGTCGATGCAGTGGCCAAGGCCATAGAGGCGATGCAGGAAAAGTAGCCAGAAGCCAACGCGAAATTACTCACAAGTCTTTTTTGGATTATCGCAACAGAGTGGCTTCGCCCGAAAAATGGCTCAACCAGCAAAGCTGCGCAGTGAAAGTCAGTTTCGAATTGCCGCAAAAGGCTTTATCTTTTCTCTTGGCTACAGATTGAGCACTTTTCTACGTGTTGCGTGAAGCGTTGAGCCTCCTGCTGCGCAAGCTGGACCTTTTCAACTTCGAGCCTCTCAGCAGTGCTGTTAACTGTCAGGCCTACGCCGATGGCCTGTCGTGCGTGAATGGGCATGCCAATTGGTCGATGCAATACGCTTCCGCTAAATCCCGCCTGCACATTTCATTGAGTTTTCTACACCCACGCCTGTCAGTACAGGGCCCTTACTTGCCCGCGAAATTTCATGAAAATTTCTCAGAGGTTGACAATAATCCAGAATGGTTGGGAGTTGGCGAGATTGAGTAATCACTGGAGAAGCTAAGACCGAACGCCTGTCTGATCCGGAGCGTGCGTGATAGAGCGAATAAATGGTGCGTAAACCAAGTATTCGCTGTTTGAATACCCCTAATTCCCTGCTCACATTTGGCAATGTGCAGGGGATCACCGTAGCTAGTGATTGCAATCACTGTAATGAAGGTGCTTAGAGGGGAGACTTTCAACAGTGAGGTGATGTATGAGGCAGCAAAATCGTGAGCTTTTGGACCTCTTGAAGTTCGAGCTAAGTTTCCTGGAAGACGGCGGCTATGGGCGCTCAACCCGTACGCCGTGGCGTCCGACGATAACATTTCTGGATTCTCCCAGCTGTCTGAATTTCGACGATCCCGCGCGTCCGCATCCTTGCGGCAAATGTATGCTCATGAGATTTGTCCCGAAAGAGCATCAAACGGAAAACGTGCCCTGCTGGTTCATTCCTTTGAGCGCCAATGGCGAAACAGTCGATTACTACTCTCGATGCGGCACTCAGTTGGAATTGGAGGACGCACTGGGTAACTGGCTTCGCAAGAAGATCCACGAGATTGAAACCGAACCCGAAAATGACCAGCAAGTCTTGACTGAGGAAGAACAAGAAATATGCAGGGTGGCCGGGACCTAAGTAATGGTTCGGCTCAATTAAAGATGGGCCATTCTCTCCAGCGTTGATTTGTTGCGGATCACCAATGTAGAGCCCCTCACTTGAAGCAATTGCTTCTTCTTGAAATCGGAGAAGAGGCGGCTGACGGTCTCGCGCGTGGTGCCCATCATCTCTGCGATTTCCTCATGTGTTAGCGTGAGTTTCAGCTGATAGCTTCTGCCTGCGGCTGTCTTGCCGCCCTCCCACGAGAGCAGTAGCTTGGCGAACTTTTCTGCCGGAGAGGTTGCCAGTCCCAAGGTACGAATCCCTTCGTATGCAGTGTAATAATTTCGGCTGAGTTGCTGCGCAACGCGCAAGGCAACCTCGCCGTACTCCCGCATGAATTGCAAGAGTGCATCACGGGTAATGAAATTGGCCTGGCCGGGTTCAATCATTTCCGCGGTGACTTCGTATGGATGATTGGAAATTGTGGCGTTCAGACCAAGAACATCTCCGGCTTCCGAGATCTTCGTAATGATGGTTTTGCCTTGGCTCGAGGAAGTCGAAAGTTTCGCCTTTCCAGTGCAGAGGACGAAAACGCCGCGCGGCTGCTGGCCTTCAATGAACAACATCGCCGACTTGGGATAAATCGCGGTCGACTTGATTTCATTTAGCCTTTGAATGACAGGCGCAGGCAAATTGCAGAACAGGTGCTCCTCGCGGACGGGGCAGGTCACGCAATTGCCGAGGATGGTCAGTCCGTAGGGAGCCCGCATAAGCCGCCTGCAATTTTAGCATCCGCCCTGTGATTACCATCACGGAAAGCCGTGATTTGGCGCACCGCAAGCAGCACGCGGCGCGCGCGAAGATAACGGCGGAATGTGAGGTGCACCAGGAGAGGGCTTATGCCGGCAGCAATGGAAGTACATGAGACCGAAGTGAACACTGGAATGGCTGTTGACGACGCGATCCGCCCGATTCCTAGATCTAAGCTGTTCCGATCCAGAGCTCCCGAGCGGCTACTGTTCACTGATTGCCTGCTGGACTCAGACAAGACACAAAGAAATCGTCGCAAGTTTGCGACGATCCTTTCGTTCACGATGCAATGCCTGTTAATCGGCACATTGATTATGGTGCCTCTGATGTTTACGGAGGCATTGCCTAAACAGCAGCTGCTGACATTCCTGGTGGCGCCATCACCACCGCCGCCACCGCCCCCGCCCGCGGTGGCGGCGGCGGTCAAAGCCATGCACGTCGTTCAGAGCGATCTCTTGAGCAGCGGTCAATTGCGAACGCCCAGCCGAATTCCTGAGAAGGTTCAGATCATCGGGGAGGAGGAAGCGCCACCGCCTCTGGCGTCGATTGGCGGCGTGGTCGGGGGCGTCCCCGGTGGAGTACCAGGAGGACAGCTTGGAGGTGTGATAGGCGGAATCATCAGTCAAACCGCGACTCTGAATGTTGTGCCCAAGCTCACCTCACCAGCCACCGTGAAGCGTGTGCGCGTTTCACAAGGTGTGACGAAGGGATTGTTGATTCACAAGATTGAGCCCAAGTACCCGCTGATCGCGCTGCAGGCTCGTCTACAGGGGCAAGTATTGCTAAAAGCGATTATCAGCAAGGATGGAGTCATAAAAGAGCTTGAACTGGTAAGCGGACACCCGATGCTGGCGCCGGCAGCCATGGACGCTGTCACGCAGTGGCGCTATCGGCCATTTTTGCTGAATGGCGAGGCGGTCGAAGTCGAGACGAGCATTACAGTCAACTTTCAGCTGTCGCAATGACCTGAGCAACACGCGGTTGCAATTAAAAAAGAGGCAAACATGGACAAAGAACACAAATACAGAGTGAATGCGTGGTGGAGTTCGGGAAAGAGCGGCATTGCGAAGTCGGAATCGGCACCGAATGCGATTCAGTTCACCGCACCGCCTGAGTTTGGGGGCTTGGACGGCAGGTGGACACCGGAAGATTTACTTCTGTGTGCCCTGGCCAGCTGCTACACAACCACGTTTCGTGCCCTTGCCGACTATTCCAAGCTGGAGTACGCCGATCTTTCTGTGGAGGTTGAGGGCACGGTTATGAAGACCGAGTCGGGCTACGCCTTTCGAGAGATCGTAATCCGTCCTACCCTAAGTATTTCGTCAGAACAGGAGCCGTGTCGAGCTCTGCGAGTTATGCAGAAAACAAAGGCCGTGTGCCTGGTGTCGCGGGCGCTTTCTGTGGAGCAGATCTTTGACCCGCAATTACATATCTCTGAATCGCGGGTCGAGCTTGATCGGCCCGTGCCAGTTGCCTAATGCCAGGAGCGTTCCGTGGGAAGTACAGGGATAAATTGCGCTACACCGCACAATCCTTCTCAAGATGTCGGGCTCTGGAGGATGAGGGATGGAACTGAGGTGGCAATACGACCGATTTGCCCCGAGGATGAACCGCGCATGGTGAAGTTCCATACAACGCTATCGGGCCGCACGGTTTACATGCGGTACTTTACGTGTCTCAGCCTGGCGAGGCGCACGACGCATGATCGCCTAGCTCGTATCTGCTATCCGGACGGGGAGCGCGAGCTTGTATTGGTAGCCGAACTTGAAACGCCCGAAAGTGCCGAAAAGGACATCGTCGCGGTCGGCCGCTTGAACAAACTTCGCGTACCTGGGGAGGCCGAAGCCGCCGTCCTGGTCTCTGACGACTATCAACACAAGGGCCTCGGAACTGAATTGCTGAGGCGTGTGATTGCCGGCGCGAAGGGCATGGGGCTGCATCGAATCGT
>Ga0066388_100000861_pt1 | contig 15765 bp, 12 predicted proteins | sample PanSoiMetaGPlot6_FD_64539 | JGI IMG/M metagenome (GOLD analysis project Ga0066388, IMG submission 64539) | Tropical forest soil microbial communities from Panama analyzed to predict greenhouse gas emissions - Panama Soil - Plot 6 (Hybrid Assembly) | ecosystem: Environmental > Terrestrial >... | reverse complement strand
TGTCGTTCGAAGAAGCGGTCGTTTCCGCCATCGACTTCCATGGTGCGCTCACCGGCACTGGCTCCTACGCGCCGCCTCCGGAAGCGCGCGGAGGGAAGCACAAAGGCGCCGGCGTCGGTCCGTCGCCGGCCTATTCGTACTCCGCGCAGATCGCGGAAGTGTCCGTCGACGAAGAGACCGGCGAAGTGACCGTCCATAAGATTTGGGCGGCGCACGATTGCGGCCGCGCGCTGAATCCCGTGTCCGTGGAAGGACAGGTGATCGGCTCAGTTTGGATGGGGCTCGGCCAGGCGCTCCAGGAGGAGATGGTCTGGAAGCACGGCCTGCTGATGAATCCAGGCCTGCTCGAGTACCGTTCGCCTTCCGCGATTGAATCGCCCGAGATCGAGTGCATCATCGTCGAAAGCCTCGACCCCGAAGGCCCGTTCGGCGCGAAAGAAGCGAGCGAAGGCTCACTCGCCGCCGCGATTCCCGCGATCGCAAACGCGATTTACGACGCCGTCGGGATTCGCCTCCGCGAATCGCCGTTTACGCCGGAACGCGTGCTTGCGGCCCTGTGCGCCAAGCGCGCCGACCACAGGAGGATTCGGCTCAGCGGCAAGGTCGATCCGACCGATCCCAAGACCTTTCGCGAGCACGGCGGCGAACTCTGGTTCAAGGGCAAAGGCCCCGCGCGCCACGCACTCGATCCCGCAGTCAATCGCAGGCCGGGCGCCTTCCGAGATCCGAAAGAGACGACTCCGTGAGCCTGCCCGACTTCCAACTTCTGCGGCCACGCACGCTCGACGAGGCCGTGTCTCATCTCGCACGCCACTCCGGCCAAATCCAAATCATCGCCGGCGGCACCGACCTGATCCCGTCGATGAAGCAGCGCCTTTTCACGCTCGCGTATCTGCTCGATTTACGCGGCATCGCGTCGCTGCGCGGCATTCGGCAATCAACTGCCGACCTCGAAATTGGCGCGCTCACGTCGCTCACCGAAATCGCGCACAGCGACGTGATCCGCCGCGACTACTCCGTCCTCGCCGAAGCCGCGGCAACGGTAGCGTCGCCGGTGCTGCGCAACATGGGCACGCTCGGCGGCAACATTTGCCTCGACACGCGCTGCGTCTGGTACAACCAGTCGCTCACGTGGCGCAAGTCGTGCGGCTTCTGCATCAAGAAGGACGGCAACCTGTGCCACGTCGCGCCCGGCGGCTCCGAATGCTGGGCCGCGTTTTCGGCGGATACGCCCCCCGCGCTGCTGTGCCTTGGCGCCGAAATCGAAATCGCGTCGGCGGCCGGCACGCGACGCATTTCGCTCGCCGACTTCTACACCGACGTCGGCGACGCGCGCATGCGTCTGGCCCCGAACGAAATCGTCACTCGCGTTTTTCTTCCGCGCGCTTCGGCCGACTTGCGCGGCGCATACCGCAAGCTGCGTGTGCGTGGCTCGATCGATTATCCGCTCGCCGGCGTCGCCGCGGTGTATCGTCCGGCGAACGGCCCTGCTCCGGACGCGCGTGTCGCGATCACCGCCGTCAACTCGGCGCCGCTCCTGGTCGATCTTGCCGGATTGCCTGCCGACGTAGGCGCCGTTTCGCGCAGGGACAGCTTCGCCGAAGCCGCGGGCGATCTGGCGGCGCGCACCGCGAAGCCATTCACCACGTCCGCGCTCACGCCTGAATACCGCCGTGAGATGGTCCGCATTCTCACGAAGCGCGCGCTGCTTTCTCTCCTTTCGTAGTTTTCATTATTTCTCCAATCTCTCCTTCGTTTTCCGGATTCCGTACTCGAGCCATCCCGCCTCGATGAAGTTGTCGGTCTTGTCGTCGAGAGAGCTCAGCGCCTTCAACCTCACTTCGATCGCCGCGGCATTTTTCGGGTCGTATGCCAGCACGACGTCCGTCAGGTGCAGCGTCTCGACCGGCTTGCCCGCCGCGAATTTTCCGCCGCGAGTTTCACGATCGCATCCGGTCCGCCCGCCAGTTTCACCAGGTCCGGATAGACCGCCGACGCCGGGACGTCGTAAAGCGTTGCCGGGTTCGTATCAAACCATCCCGCGTAGCCGTCGTAAATTCCGCGGACGTCCCAGCTCACTTTGCCGAACACTTCGCTCAGCCCAAAGCTCGCCGGCAGCTTGATTTCCTGCATCAGCGTATACACGTCCTTGCCCGAGTTCATGCCTTTCACGGTTTCGTCGTGAATCCACTGAATCGCGTCGCGAAAGCGCGTGAGCCGCCGCGTGATTTCCGCGTTGCCTTCGATCGGCTCGCCGTGCCCCATCAGGACAACGTCCGGCTTCAGCGCGATCACTGTGTCGATCGACCGGATCCAATCGAGCGCCGGGCGCGGCTTGGTGCCGCGCAGCGTGTAAATATTCGGCACCGACATCGGCTCGGGAACTCCTGCGCCGTCGTAGTTGTCGCCGATGAACGCGATCTTGTACGCGGGGATCCAGATGGTGGCGTGATCCGGCGTTTCGCCGGGCGTGCTGTACATTTCGAATTTCAGCCCGCCGCAGGTGAAATCGTATTTTTCGTCGAAGAGCACCGTCGCTTCCTGCTTCCCGCCGAAGTTGCCGCGCCACGGCCCCACCTCCTGCGCTGGCCGTCCAAATCCCGCGGCATTCCGCGGCGCGTAGAACCCCTCGAGCCGCGCGACGTAATTCACGAACTCGGTGTAATTTCTCTGCGCGACGATCTGAGTTCCCGCCTCGCGCCACAGCGGGATGCCGCCGATGTGGTCCGCGTGCGCGTGCGTCAGCAGGATGTATTTCACAGGGCCGTGAACTTCCGGTGCCAGCGCTTCCTTCACGCCGGGCGCCCACCCCGCCGACGAAGTGTCGATCACTACATTTCCTTCGGGCGTGTTCACCAGGTACACGTTGCCGGCAGCCGTCGCCATGAACACCTCGTCGCGAATCTTTGCGGTTTTCACTCCGGGCAACGGCTGCGCGAATCCGGGCGCCGCCAGCCCCAGCGACAAACACAGTGCCATCAGCGCAAGTCTCCATGTTCGTTTCACGGTCTCCCCCTGGACTGGAACGGTACCGCGGGGGATGGCTCGGGTCTTGTACGTCCTTGCGATTCTGGAAGCCGGAGGCCGGATGGTCGATGGAAGCAGGTCCTTCGACCGACCTAAGCCAAGGGCGTCGGATCTCAGGACGGCGATGCTTCGCCGCATCGCCGTTTTGTGCCGATTGGACTGACAACCGGTGCCGATGGTAAAGGACTTGGGTCGAATTCGAATAACGGGAGGACCGATTAGAAGTTGTGCCTGAGGATTGGAAAAAGCAAAACACAGAGCTCCACAGAGGTCACGGAGGCGGCGAGGCGACTTCGCAGGATTTTTCCTATCGCCGAGCCGAGATATGCGCCGAACACGCCGATTAGAATTGGAATCCATGCTGAAAACAGGGGGTTTAGGGTGAATTCTAATCGCGGGTGTGACGATAAGAGGCGGATTAGGACTGAACACCCGTTGCCAACGACCCGCTCCCGGCATCAAAGCGCCACCTCCTTTCTGTGTGTCACGGAGCCGACCCGTTTCGTAACCCGATCGCGCCGCGCCAGGCCTTTTCCTGGCGCCTTCGTCGGCCTTTCTGCATTGCCGACACGGCCGGCTCGTACTTCTAGCACGCGTCGATGCGGGCGGCGCGGATTCGGCCTTCTTGGTAGAGTAAGAGTAAGCAGAGCCGGGAGATTGTGGATCGATCGACCTCGGGGTGAGCCATGAAGAAGAAGAGGGCGGCGCGGAAGGGTAAGGCGAAGGGGAAGCGAGGCGGGGCGAAGACGGTTGACGAGTACGTAAGCCGGGTGCCGGAGCCGGCGCGGGGGATGCTCAAGAAGATGCGGGCGGCGGTGCGCTCGGCGGCGCCGAAGGGCGCGACCGAGACGATCAGCTACGGAATTCCTGCGATCCGGCACGGCAAGGTGCTGGTGTGGTTCGCGGCGTTTGCGGACCATTGCAGCTTGTTCCCGACGGCCGCGGTGATCGATGAATTCAAGCCGGAGCTGAGGCGTTTTTCATTGTCGAAAGGCACCGTCCATTTTCCGTTGGATACGCCGCTGCCGGTTGGGTTGATCAAGAGGATGGTGAAAGCGCGTGTCGAAACGTCCGCCAGTTCATAGAGGCCTGACGCGTGGTCGAGGTTAATCTCGATCTTGGCTAGCGGGAATGAGAGAGCCAATCCTTCGAGTCTGCCGTGCCCTTGCGTTCGACAAAGGCGTCCTCGAAAGCGCCTAGACGTAGCAGTAGGTCTTCGTCGGAAAGAATTCCCTCTTCCACTGTTCCATCACTAGGGTCAAGCTCGACCGTGCGAAGCACGATCGCGCCGCGGCAATCGTGCAAGCTGATGGATGGCGGAGGTGTTCATGATTTTTGTGGGGGCGCCGTGCTTGGCGGCGACGAGCATGGCGCGGGCGAGTTCTTCGGTCGTGGTGACGTAGGCCGGGATGAGGCGGCGAAGAAGAGGGTAGAGCGGGCTGACGACGGCGTACATAGCGCTGTACCAGCCCGTTTTCGACTTTATGCCGGACATCGGCTGGATGTAGGCGGGGCGGAACATGTAGGCGGCTTTGAACGGGAGGCGAAGGAGCGCGTTTTCGGTCTGGCCCTTGACGCGCTCCCACATGGCGCGGCTTTGCTCGGTGCTGTCGGTACCTTCGCCGGAAACGTAAATGAAGGTCATGCCGGGATTGAGCGGCGCGAGGGCGCTGGCGGCTGAGAGCGTGAGGTCGTAGGTGACGCGGCGGTAAGCGGCTTCGCTGAGACCGGCGGCGGAAACACCGAGGCAGAAGAAGCAAGCGTCGTAGCCGCGGAGTTCGTCGGCGATCGGCGCGTAATCGAAAAGATCTTCGCGGACGATTTCGCGGAGCTTTTCGTGCGCATGGCCGAGCGGCTTGCGGCCGATGGACAGGACGGCGGTGACGTCCGGATCGAGGAGGCATTCGCGAAGTGCGCCCTGACCGACCATGCCTGATGCGCCAAAAAGGATGACTTTCATGCAAGCTTCCTTGAAGCCGTGTGAGAGTACTACAGCGCGAGGCGGGCACGTGCGATCGTGAAGGCCGAGGAGGAAGCGTATGTGGCGAGCGGCGTGGGCTGCGATGATTTTGCTGATTTTTCCGGCGGCGGGCTACGGACAGGCGGCGAGCAACGACTCCGGGGCGCTGCGGGAGTTGCTGACGGAGGTGCGCGAACTGCGACGGGACCTGCACGCGACGGCTGGAGCGATGGAACGGGCGCAGATCCTGATTCATCGTGTGGACGCGCAGCAGCAGGCGGTGGCGCGCGCGTTCCAGCGGGTGGAAACCGCGCGAGCAAATCTGGCGCAGATTCAGAAACGGCGGGCGTCGCTCGAAACGAATCTGAAACGGTTGAACGATGCGAGGAGCGACAACGAGGACGCGAACCAGAAGCGGGCGAACGAGCAGACAATCGAGTATTTGAAGGGTGAAATCGAAAGCGAGGCGGGGCCCGAAGGCGACGCGCAGGCCAAAGTGAACGAGCTCGAGGATCAAGTGCGCCTGGAGCAGGCGAAGCTGAATGACCTGGAGGCGCGGCTCGACACGCTGGACCGCGAGCTCGAGGCGGCGGGGCGATAGACGCCGGACGAGATTACGATCGGCAGGTCAGCCGGAGAGTTTTTGGCGGACGGCGGCGGGAATGGGCTCGGCTTTGTAGCGGACGGGGCCGGGGGCGGCGCCGTCCGCAGATTTGGCGTCGCGGATTTGCTTGGCCCACACTCGCTTTTCGATGATTTCGGCGGCGAGCTCCGAGCCCTTGAGAATGCGGTGGCGGACGGAAAAGCTGGAGCGGCCGAATTCGGCGATGGAAGATTCGATGATGACGACGTCGCCGAACTGCGACGGGATGAGGAACCGCGCGGAGGACTCGACGAGCGGGATGCCGGCGATGTCGTAGTTGCGGACCATGTCGAATTTGGGGAAGCCGGCCTTGGCGAAGAGGGCGTTGGTGCAGGCGTCGCAATATTCGAAGTAGCGCGGGTAGTAGACGATGCCGCCTGGGTCGCAATCGCCCCATTCCATTTGAATTTCGCGCCGGTTGATCATCATGCGGCGGGGTTCTCAACGAGCATGGCGATGCCTTGGCCGCCGCCGATGCAGGCGGAGGCGATGCCCCACTGGAGTTTCGAGTGACGCAGCTCGCGCGAGACGGTGACGGCGAGCCGCACGCCGGTAGCGGCGAGCGGATGACCGATAGAGATCGCGCCGCCGTTGACGTTGAGCTTTTCGCGATCGAGCGCGAGTTCGCGTTCGACGCTCATCACTTGGGCGGCGAAAGCTTCGTTGATTTCGAAGCGGTCGATTTGATCGAGCGCGAGGCCGGCACCTTCGAGGACGGCGCGAATGGCGGGCGCGGGCGCGATGGACATGATTTCCGGAGGCACGCCGACGGCAGCGACGGCGGCGATGCGCGCGAGCGGTTCAATGCCGCGCGATTTGGCGAAAGCGCCGGAAGCAACGAGTGCGGCGGCGGCGCCGTCAACGATGGCAGAACTGTTGCCGCCGGTCTGGACGCCGCCGAAAGCGGGCGGAATTTTGGCGAGGACTTCGTAGGATGAAGGGCGGATGTGCGTGTCCTGCTCGATTCTTTCGACGCCACGCGGGAGGCGGATGCCGCGAGGTTTGTAGCCGGCGAGCTCGAAGGTTTCGGTGGTGAGCGGCGCGATTTCACCGGACAGGAAACAGGATTTTTGCGCGGCGACGGCGCGGGCGAAGCTGCGCTCGGCGAAGCGGTCGGCTTGTTCGCGCGTGACTGTGTATTTTTTGGCGACGGTTTCGGCTGTGTCGCCCATGGTGACGTCGGGCGCGGTATCGCTCAGCGATTCCCACAAGAAATCCTTGAACTCAATTTGTCCCATGCGGAAGCCTCCGCGATGCGTGAAGGCCGCGACGGGATTGCGCGACATCGATTCGGCGCCGACGCACAGCGCGAGATCGAGGCGGCCGAGAGCGATCGAGTCGGCGGCCTGGCTCAGGGTCTCGACGCCGGAGCCGCAGACACGCTGGACGAGCAGCGCGGGGCGTTCGACGGGAACGCCGGTGTAAAGGCCGATGTGACGCGGGAGGAAGTAGGCGTCGAAGGAAGCTTGCGCGACGCTGGCGGCGATGGTCTGGCCGACGTCGGACGGCGCCGCTTTGCCGGCAATGGTCGAGCGCGCGAAGAGCGCGCGGGCGGCCTTGATGCCGAGGTCGATGGGCGAGACGAGGCCGAGCGCGGAATTGTAATCGACGAAGGGAGTGCGGACGCCGTCGAGAAGGAAGACGTCGTTGTAGGCGGTGAAGGCGCCGTTGCGGCCGGCGGTGCTTTGGGATGCCATGCTTACTTCTCCTTTTCCTTGAATGCGACAATGCGAGCCGAGGGGTTTTCGGCGTAACTAGAAATTATGTCACGAAACGGCACCGCGGCTACGTTGGCGGAACGCATGACTTTAATGACTTTAGATGGGCCTTGACAAATTTCCGCGGCGTCGCCTAAAATTTATCAAGGCGAAGAAAAAGCGAAATTAAAATCATGCCCTCTTTCCCCTCTTTCTTCGCCTCCCGCTTCCGGCGGGCCTGGGCTGACCTTTATGGCTGCCAATCTCGCGGCTCTTCGTTCTCGTGTCGAACTCGCCCTCGCTGGGCGCGTTGCCGCTCCTTTTTCCTACCGCGACCGCAAGCTCGTCGAAACCGTTTCCGCCGGCATCCCGGAAATCGATTCGCTTACCGGCGGCTTGCCCCGCGGCGGCCTCACCGAAATCTGCGGCCCGCCCTGTTCCGGCCGCTCCACGCTGCTTGTGTCGGCTCTAGCGGAACGGACCGCCCACGCCGAAGTGTGCGCGCTGGTGGACGGGCGCGACGCCTTCGATCCCCAATCGGCGGAAGCGGCCGGCGTCGAACTGCAAAAACTGCTTTGGGTGCGCTGCCAAAATATCAGCCAGGTTTTTCGCGCCACGGATTTGCTTTTGCAGGGCGGCGGCTTCGGCTTCGTCGCCGTGGATCTTACCGACTTGCCGCCGGAAACCGTGCGTTACGTCCCGCTGAACGCGTGGTTCCGCTTGCGCCGCGCCGTGGAAGATACGCCCACGGTTTTGATGGTGCTCGAGCAGGAAGCCAACGCGAAAACGTGCGCCTCGCTGGTGCTTCAGTTGGAATCGAAGACGGCGTATTGGTCCTCTACAAACGGAATCAGCAAAGAATTTTCTTCTTCGATTTCGCCGCATACGCTCGCGTGCCTTTTCGACGGCCTGGGCATTCATGCCGAATTGCTGCGCACCCGCATCGAGCCCCTGAACAAATCTCACGTTGGTTACGATTTTGTGTCGCTGCCTCAGCTATCACAGGCGCTCGCCACAGCAGGCGCGGCAGGATTCTTCGAATCTAAAATTCTCGGCAATTATCTCGACGGCTCCGCATCGCCGCTGGCCGAAAAATCAAAATCCAAAGGAGTTTTACAACTGCGTTGAGCGCTTGGCTCCAGCCGCGGCGCGAATCGTTATGGCATTTGCTTCCATTCACGTTCCGGATTTTTCCGTGCAGGCTGTGATTCGCGCGGAGCCGGCGCTGCGCGGCCGCGCCGTTGCACTGCTCGAAGGGAATCCTCCGCTCGCGAACGTGGTGGCCGCAAATTTGTCCGCGCTGCAGGCCGGAATCGAATTGGGGATGACGAAAACGCAGGCCGGCGATTTCGGCGTCGAAATCCGGCCGCGTTCGCCGGCGCAGGAAAAAACGGCGCATGCCGCGCTGCTCGATCTCGGATGGTCCATTTCGCCTCGCGTGGAAGATACCGCGCAGGACACGATCCTTCTCGATCTCGCGGGCCTCGCATCCCTCTCCGGCACCGACGAGGCGGTCGCCGATCGCATGGCGCAGCAGGCAGAAAGCCTCGACCTTGTTGTAAATGTAGCGGTCGCTTCAAATGTGGAGGCCGCCCGGCTCGCCGCGCGCGGCTTTTCCGGCGTCAGCCTGATTCCGCCCGGCGAAGAAGCCCAATATCTCGGCTGCCTGCCTGTTGACGCGCTTTTACCTTCTGCCGAAATTCTCGAAACGCTCGATCGCTGGGGCGTCCGCACCTGCGCCGCGCTTGCAGCCTTGCCGGTTGTCGAATTGTCCGAGCGCCTCGGTCAGGAAGGCGTCCGCCTTCATGAACTGGCGCGCTGCGCGGATTCGCGCTCGCTGGTGCTCGCCGAGCCCGGTCATTCCTTCGAAGAAGAAATGGAGCTCGAAGACGCGGTGGAAGAGCTCGAGCCGCTCGCGTTTCTGCTGTCGCGCCTCCTGGGTCAGTTGTGCGCCAGGCTGGAGGCGCGTTCTCTTGCCGCTGCGGCCATCCACACGCGCTTCGAGCTCGAACCCTCGTTCGAAAAGGATTTTCTTCGCGCGAACGATTTGCGCCGCAAGCCTCCCTCAAAAATTTATGAGAAAACACTCGCGCTGCCTGTCCCAATGCGCGATCCAAAAGTGCTGCTGAAATTGCTGCGCCTGCAATTGGAGACAAACCCGCCCGCCGCACCAATTCTGAAAATAATTTTGACGGCGGAGCCCGGGCGGCAGCGCGTCGCGCAAGGCGGCCTGTTCCTTCCGGTAGCGCCCGATCCGGAAAAACTGGGGCTCACACTCGCGCGGCTGACAAATCTGGTGGGCGACGGAAATGTCGGCTCGCCCGAAATCGCAGACACACACCGCTCCGACGAATTTCAAATGCGCCGTTTCCATTCGCCCCGAGAAACATCGGAAACCAGCGGCAAGTCGGAAAGAATTGCCGCCGGTGCCGCTACGCAGACCGCAGAACTCCGCACCGCCGCCATCTTCCGCGTTTTCCGCCCGGGCGTCCCCGCCGTCGTCGAGCTGCGCGAAGGCAGGCCCACGCGTGTGCGTTTCCGCGGCATGCGTGGCGACGTGCTCGCTGCCTCCGGCCCGTGGCGCACGTCCGGCGTTTGGTGGCGCGAAGACGGGTGGCACAACGACGAATGGGACCTCGAGCTGCAATTCCATTCGCATACGACGCAAGCGAAGCGCGGTCTTTACAGAATTTATTTCGATTCGATCCGCCAGAGCTGGTTCGTCCGCGGAATGTACGACTGATAGCACCGGCCATGTACAACGAACTTCACGCGCGCTCCGCCTTCAGTTTTCTCGAAGGCGCCTCCTCTCCGGAAGAGCTAGCGGCCGTATGCGCCGAACGCGGCATGGGCGCCATGGCCATGTTCGATCGCGATGGCGTGTACGGCGCGCCGCGCTTCCACCTAGCCGCGCAAAAAATTCCCATCCGGGCGCACATCGGTGCGGAAGTCACGTCTCCTTCGGGCTGGCGCTATTCGCTGCTCGTTGAATCTCGCGAGGGCTACCAGAACCTGTGCCGCCTGATCACCAAGATGAAACTGCGTGCGAAAAAAAGCGAAGGTCTCGTGTTACCCGGCGAAATCGCCGAAAAATCTCACGGCCTGATTTGCCTTACAGGCGGAGACGATGGCCCTCTTGCGCATGCGCTCGCTCGAAACGATGAAGGCGCAAACGGCGCGGCGATTCCGGAGACTCCCATCGAGCGCGCGACACAATGCGTCGAGCAGCTCTGCGAAATTTTCGGCCGCCACAATGTGTACGTCGAACTGCAGCGCCACTTCTGCCGCCACGAAGAAGCCCGCAACCAAGCCGCTCTCGCCATCGCACGAAAGCTCGGCTTGCCGCTCGTCGCCACCAACGGCGTCTGCTACGCGGGGCCCCAGCAACGCGAGCTGCTCGATATCTTCACCTGCATCCGCAATCACCGCACCCTCGCGAATGCCGGTCGCCTGCTCGCGCGCAATTCCGAACGTTACGTGAAATCTCCCGCCGAAATGGCGCGCCTGTTCGAGGATTTACCCGAAGCGATCGCCAATACGCAGGTGCTTTCCTCGCGCCTGAAATTCACATTGAACGATCTCGGCTACCGCTTCCCGAAATACCCGGCGCCCGATGGAAAATCCGAGATGCAATTTCTCCGCGAACGCACGCAGGAAGGCATGATTCCGCGCTATGGTCCGCCGGATTCGCCCGCCCACGAACGCGCGCGCCCGCAAATCGACCGGGAACTGGCGCTCATTGAAAAACTCGACCTGCCCGGCTACTTCCTCATCGTGTGGGACATCGTCCGCTTCTGCCGCGCGAACAATATTCTTGTGCAGGGCCGCGGCTCGGCCGCCAACAGCGCCGTCTGCTACGCGCTTGGCATCACCGCCGTTGATCCCGTGGGAATGGGCCTGCTCTTCGAGCGCTTTCTTTCCGAAGAGCGCGGCGAAATGCCCGATATCGATCTCGATTTGCCCAGCGGCGATCAGCGCGAGCGCGCCATTCAATATGTTTACGAACGCTACGGAAAACTGGGCGCCGCAATGACCGCCAACGTCATCACCTACCGCGGCCGTTCCGCTGCGCGCGAAATCGGCAAAGCGCTTTCGTTCGATCCCGAAACGCTCGACCGCCTCGCCAGCCTCGTCAGCGCCTGGGAATATAAGGACGAGTACGACACGCTCGCGTGCCATTTTCGCGATGCCGGCCTTGACCCCAATCATCCGCGCATCCGCAAATTTTTCGAGCTGTGCGTCGCCGTCCAGGATTTGCCGCGCCATCTCGGCCAGCATTCCGGTGGCATGGTCGTGTGCCAGGGCCAGCTCGATTCCGTCGTGCCGCTCGAGCCCGCCACCATGCCCGGCCGCGTCGTAGTTCAGTGGGACAAAGAAGACTGCGCGGACATGGGCATCGTGAAGATCGATCTGCTCGGCCTCGGCATGATGGCGGTGCTCGAAGATTCACTCAAACTCATTCGCGACGACTACGCCGAAGAAGTCGACCTCGCGCATCTTCCCGAAAACGATCCCGCCGTTTACTCCGCGCTGCAAAAAGCGGACACCGTCGGCATGTTCCAGATCGAAAGCCGCGCGCAAATGTCCTGTTTGCCGCGCCTGCGCCCCGAGTGTTTTTACGACATCGTCGTGCAGGTAGCCATCATCCGCCCCGGCCCCATCGTCGGCCAGATGGTGAACCCGTACTTGAAACGCCGCCAGGGCCGAGAGCCTGTGGATTACCTGCATCCATCGCTGCAACCCGTGCTCGAGCGCACGCTCGGCGTTCCTTTGTTTCAGGAGCAGCTTCTCCGCATCGCCATGATTGCCGCCGGATTCAGCGGCGGCCAAGCGGAAGAGCTGCGCCGCGCTCTCGGCTTCAAACGTTCTCAACAGCGCATGAGGGACATTGAAAAGAAACTTCGCGCCGGCATGGACCGCAAGCAAATCGACGCCGCCGTTCAGGACACAATCATTCAGTCCATCACATCCTTCGCGCTCTACGGATTCCCTGAATCGCACGCCGCCAGCTTCGCCCTGATCGCCTACGCCAGCGCTTACTTGAAATGCCATTATCTGGCCGCGTTCACCGCCGCTATTCTGAATAATCAGCCGATGGGTTTTTATCATCCCTCGACGCTGGTGAAGGACGCGCAGCGCCACGGCCTGAAAGTAAAACCGATCGACGTCGCCTGCTCCGATTGGCTCTGCAAGCTCGAACGATACAAAAAAGGCCGCGAAGGCCTGGCTGTGCGCCTCGGCCTGCGCTATGTGAAGGGCCTGCGCGAGGAAATAGGCCGCGAAATTGCGCCTCAGCGCGCCGCGCGGGCGTTTTCTTCAATTGATGATTTGAAGCTGCGCGTCCCGGAAATTCAGAAATCCGAACTTGCAGCGCTCGCTTCCATCGGCGCACTGAATTTCATCGGAGGCAAGCGCACTCACCGCCGCGATGCCCTCTGGCAAATCGAACGCGTCGCCCGCCGCGCCGGCCCGCTGCTCGAAAGGCCGGACGACGATTCGCAAGCGAACGCGAACGAAAACGCGCACCTGGCGGCGAACGCGAACGCAGAATCCGGCTGCGAATCCAAAACTTTTAAGGAAGGTGTGAATTCAGACGGCGGCGCCGCAAATTCCCCGCTCGCCGCGATGACAACCGAAGAGCGCCTAATCGCCGATTTCAGCGGCACCGGAATCACCGTCGGCCCGCATCCGCTTGCGTATCATCGCGCGGATCTTCAGCGCCAGGGCATCCGCCCCGCCAGCGATCTCGCCAAAATTCCCGACGGCACTTTCGTCCGTGTGGCCGGCGCCGTCATCGCCCGCCAGCGCCCCGGCACCGCCAAAGGATTCGTTTTCCTCAGCCTCGAAGACGAAACCGGAATCGCCAACGCCATCATCACGCCCCAGCTTTTTCGCCAATATCACATCACCGTGGTCCATAATCCGGTGCTGCTGATCGAAGGCCGCCTGCAGAATCTCGACAACGTCATTTCCGTGAAGGCCGAACGTGTCCTGCCGCTTTCGCTCACCCGCGCCGATTTGTCATCGCACGACTTCCACTGAATGCTGCTCTACCGCCACATCAACTCTCGCGCCGTCCTTTTTGCTCCGCGTCCCACGCCTCAACAAAGCTCTCGAACACGTAAAACCGGAACACCGCCGGCGCGGCCGCATCCAACAAACTCATCACTTCATCCGCCGCCGTGCGCTCGCCGGTTTTTCGCGCGTGAAACGGCCCAAAATCCACCGGGTCAAACCGCTCTAGGGCTGCTCGCGCGTCCTTCACTTCGCTGGCACACCGCGAAATATCAACGCGCATCTTCTCGATAGCCGCCGCGCCCAAACACCCGCCGTAGTAGATACTCTTTCTCAACACTGTCCGTCCGACCAGCAGCCTCCCTCCCTCATTTCCCCCTATTCTGAATGGGTAGAACTATGCCCCAGCCTCACGACACGCACGCGGGCGGCTCTCTGTCTGCCGACATGCCTCGCGACAGCAAATCGCAGCGCGACACCATGCTGCTTAGCGATTTGCCGGATGTCGCCGCAATTGTCGCCGATGCTTCCGCCGCGTCCGACCCCACGCCCAACCTCAGCGCCGCGTCTCTCGCCGCGCTTGCCCAGCGCTACGACATTCTCGGCGAGGCCGGCCACGGCAGCATGGGCAACGTGTACAAAGCGCGCGACCGCGAAACCGGCGAAACCGTCGCGCTGAAACTCTTGAAGCCTGAAATCGCCTCCGACCAGGCGATGATGGACCGTTTCAAAAACGAACTCCTTTTCGCACGCAAAATCACACACAAAAATGTCTGCCGCGTCCACGATTTCAACCGCATCGGCGCCGTCGCCTACACCACCATGGAATATGTGGATGGCGAAAGCCTCCGCTCCGCTTTCAACCGCTTCGGCGGCCTCCCACTGCGGAAAGGCATTCAGCTCGCCCTGCAAATTTGCTCCGGCTTGCGGGAAGCCCACGCGCAGGAAATCGTTCACCGCGACCTGAAGCCCGAAAACGTGATGATCGACGTGCAGGGCAACGTCAGGATCATGGATTTCGGCATCGCGCGCTCGATGGAAGGTGCCGCGCGCCTCACGGGCTCGCTGATTGGCACGCCCGCCTACATGGCGCCCGAGCAGGTGGCCGGCAAATCTGTCGATTACCGCACGGACATCTACTCGCTCGGCCTCATCCTCTACGAAATGTTCACCGGCGTTCCCACGTTCCAGGCCGAAGCGCCGGTCGCCGTCGCGCTCAAGCAGATGCGCGAATCGCCGCGGCCGCCGCACGAAATTGATCCTTCGATTCCTGTATCGCTCGAGCGCGCCATTCTGAAATGCCTGGAAAAGGATCCCGGGCGACGCTTCCGGTCCATCGCGGAACTCGAAGCCGTTCTTCGTTCGCCCGAAGCCAGCATTGCAGCCGCTGGCGCCGGAGCTGGCGCGCCACGCGTTGCTCCCGCCGCGCCGCAATCGCTCCCCGGCCCAGTGCTGACGCCGCTTCCTCCTCGCTCCTACCCGCCCGAGCCGAAGCCGCGCCGCACTCCGTTCTTCATTTGGGTTCTGCTGGCAGCCTCCATGGTTTTCGGCGCGCTCGCTGCCGTCCAGGTCATGTCCATTCTGAAAGCTTCGGACAGCATGCAAGCGCCTTCTACTCGCACGCTGCCCGCGCCACCGACTTCCGCCTTCGCAAAACCGGTGCCCACGCCGGACGACGCACCGCCCCCTGAGGCCGAACCGGCATCCGAATCGAAAGCGGACGTCAAAACCGAAGCGAAAAACGAAGCCCCTGCCAAGGCGAAGGGCGCTGCTCCGCAACCCGATCTCAGCGTTCCGGAAAAGCCAAAAGCTGTCGCCAAGCACCCTGTCGTCGCGGCGAAAAGATCCGAAGTCAGGTCCAATCGCGAAGCAGCGCCCGCCCTTCACGAGCGCGCACAAACAACTCCGGTCGAGGCCCCGCCTCCGCCCCAATCCGCCGAAGAAAACGCCACGTACCTCTGGGTCGGCCGCTTCGATCACGAAGAAAAAGCTCTCGACGTCGCGCGCCGTCTCCGCGATCTCGGCCTGAAAGTGGACGTTATTCCCCGCCACACTCCGGCGGGCAATTTCTACGCGGTTTTCACCGGCCCTTACGGTTCTGACCGCGTCACGAGCGTCATGCAATGGCTCGGCACGCAGGGTTTTCACAATGTCCATCAGGTGATGAATCCCGGTGCGGGCAAGAACGCGCGGCAGTAGCAGTAAGAGCAGTAGGAGCACTCAGGGCGGTTGCACGGCACGTAGGCGGACAGGAAAGCTCGGGAACGGTCTCAGAGGCGAACTGAAGTGAAGATGCAATTCGGCGCTCGCAGCGACACGGGCCGCGTTCGCGAGAACAACGAGGACAGCTATCGGCTTTCCCCGGAGCTCGATCTCTACGTTCTTTCCGACGGCATGGGCGGTCAAGCTGCCGGTGAGGTGGC
>Ga0066388_100000860_pt1 | contig 15769 bp, 13 predicted proteins | sample PanSoiMetaGPlot6_FD_64539 | JGI IMG/M metagenome (GOLD analysis project Ga0066388, IMG submission 64539) | Tropical forest soil microbial communities from Panama analyzed to predict greenhouse gas emissions - Panama Soil - Plot 6 (Hybrid Assembly) | ecosystem: Environmental > Terrestrial >... | reverse complement strand
TCGCCTGCTCGCTGATTGCGTCGCGACTCGTGTCGATGACATTCCTGCCGTTGCTGGCATATCACCTGCTGAAGCCGACCGCCGATCGACTGACGCGGGGGTCGCGTGACGCCGGGTTCGGCCAGTGGTACAGCCGCGCGGTCGGACTGGCGATCGACCACCGCTGGAAGGTCCTCGCTGCCTCGTCGATTGTGTTGGCTGCCGGCGGATTCTTTGCGAGTCACCTGCAGCGGCAATTCTTTCCACGGGACAACTTTTATCTCTCGTACGTGGACATTCGCCTTCCGGAAGATGCGCCGCTCGCCGAAACCCAGCGGGCGTCGCGCGAGGCCGAAGACGTCATTCTCGACGTCGTGGAGCGATACGATCGAGGCCGCGCCACCGCTGCCGGCCGTCCCTCGGTGCTGGCTTCGATCACGTCTTTTGTCGGCGCCGGCGGACCACGATTCTGGTTCTCGGTCAGACCCGAGCCGCCGGCTCCGAATTACGCACAGCTCCTCCTCCAGTTCACCGAGAGCGAGGACACGAATCATCTGGTCGGTCCGCTCCAGACCGCGCTCGCGGCCAAGGTCGCTGGGGCCCGAATCGATGTCCGGACCGTCGAGACCGGCCCGCCAACCATCATCCCGGTGTCGATGCGCATCTTCGGCGACGACGCCCGACGCCTGCGAGCGGAAGCCGAGCGGTTGAAAACGATCTTCGAACGTTCGCCGCTGGCGCTCAACGTCCGCGACGACTGGGGAAACGACGCCATCCGAACGCGCCTCGAAGTCGATCAAGATCGCGCCGGCGTGATGGGGATCTCGAGTCGCGACGTCGCTCGCGCCACCTACTCGGCGGTCAACGGTACGCCGATCGGAACCCTTCGCGAAGGGCGCAAGAACATTCCCATCGTGCAGTTGATGGAGCATCGGCCACACGAGAGCGTCACCGCGCTCGACCAGCTGTATGTCTACGCCGGACAGTCGCCGACCAGGCTGATGATGAGCCAGATCGCGACGCTGACCTACGCACCCGAGATCGCGGTCATCCACCGCGTGAACCAGTACCGAGCGACGACCGTGTCGGCGCTGCCGGCGCCTGGTCACTTGGCCGCGGAGATCACCGAGCCGCTCATGTCTCAGATTCAGCAGTTCGAGCGCGAGCTGCCAGCCGGCTACCGGCTCGAGATCGTCGGCGAGTTGAAGGAACAGCGTCGCGGACAACGCCAATCATTGACCGTCGTGCTGGCGTCGGTGCTGATGATCTATCTGGCGCTCGTGTTTCAGTTCAAACACGCCATCAAACCGCTCATCGTCTTCGCGGGCATTCCGTTCGGGGCCGTCGGCGCGCTTGGCAGCCTCTGGATCACGGGAAAGCCGATGGGGTTCCTGGCGATTCTCGGAATCACGAGTTTGATCGGCGTGATCGTCAGCCACGTCATTGTCTTGTTCGATTTCATCGAAGAGCAGCACGCGCACGGCGCCGCGCTCAAGGACGCGCTCATCGAAGCGGGGATCCTTCGAATCCGACCCGTGCTGATCACGGTTGGCGCAACCGTGTTGGCGCTCTTCCCGCTGGCGCTTCACGGAGGCCCCTTGTGGGAGGCCTTGTGCTACGCGCAAATCGGCGGCCTCACGTTCGCAACCGCGGTCACGCTGTTCATCGTTCCGGTGCTGTACGCCATTTTCGTCCTGGACTTGAAAGTCGTGCGATGGGAGCCCGCCGAGCTCGGAGCCAACGAACCGCCTCGTTGAGGAGTCCTGCTTTTTCTCATCCGCCTCGCAAGCGGGTGAGGCCGTTGGTCACGCGGTTCTCATCAGCGAATCGTTCAAGATGCCGTCGTCCCCACAGACGGACGGACTCGGCGATCGGCAACACCGAGCGGCCGTAGTCGGTGAGCGAATACACGACTGGTGCGGGAACCGCTCCCATTCGCTGCTGACCGACGATTCCGTCGGCGATCAGCTCCTGGAGCTGCTCGGTCAAGACTTTCGTCGAGATGCGCGGCATCAGGCGACGCAGCTCGAGAAACTGACGCGGGGACTCGGCGAGCCAATAGATGACGATCAGCTTCCATTTGCCGCCAACGGCGGCGAGCGCTGCAGTCAGCGGACAGTTGCTGACGGGATTCGGTCGCCGCACGCTCGCGGTAGTTACCCCGGGGTTCCTTCTAGTCGCCACGACGCTCCCTCGCTACGATTCGGATCATGAACCGACTCTTATTATGCGGCCTTCTGATCGCAACGCTGCCGCTTCAGGCGCGGGCTCAACACGACGGTCAACACGACTTCGACTTCGAGATCGGCTCGTGGCAGGCTCGCGTGTCGCGACTCGAGCATCCCCTGACCGGCTCGACCCACTGGCTGAGCTACGAAGGCACGTCTGTCGTGCGAAGAGTGTGGGACGGCCGCGCGAACCTTGGCGAGCTCGAAGTCGACGGCGCGGCGGGCCGCATAGAGGGGCTCACGCTTCGTCTCTACAACGTCCGCGCCCGCCAGTGGAACATCACGTGGTCCAACGCCGCCGACGGCGTCTTGGATCGCGCGACGATGGTTGGTGGATTCAAAGACGGCCGCGGTGAGTTCTTTGGTCAGGACTCTCTCGACGGCCGCGCGATTTACGTTCGGTTCGTGTTCTCGGACGTCACGCCGACCTCATTTCGCTTCGAGCAGGCCTTCTCGAACGACGGAGGCAACGTGTGGGAGGTGAACTGGAAGGCGACGTTCACGCGGTAAGAGCGGCGCGCTCGACGCACCCGCCGCGGGCGTTGGACGGCCCTGACGCGGTCATGATCGTCGAGATGCGCACGTATCGGACCAAGCCCGGAATGCGCGAGGCATTCCTACAAATCTTCCGCTCGAAATCAGTGCCGGCGCACGTCGACATCGGCATGAAGATCCTGGGACCGTTTCTCTCCATCGACGATCCCGACACGTTCTTTTTCATGCGCGGGTTTCCTGACCTTGCTTCGCGCGCGCCGATGAGAGCGCGATTCTACGAAGGGGAGTTGTGGACGAAAGAGCTGGAGCACCTGTTGATGCCGATGCTGGAAAAGTACGACGTCGTCCTCGTCGATGACACTGACGGCCTCATTCATTGGTGAGGGATGTGGACCGCGGTCAGGCGCGCCGCCTGCGCACTGACCTTGGGTCACTCGGTGACCGACGCCGCGCTCTTGGCCTACCCGGTCGTCCATAACGGAATGCTCCCAAGGATCCCGATCAGTGAGCGTCAGCATCACTGCACGACGACGGTTCCTCGAAGGATGTTCATGCCGCAGACGAATCCGATCTCGCCGGAAGTCTTGGGCGTGAACTCGATGACGACCGGCTCGTTGAGCGGCAGCGGCCGTCGGATGTTCAGTGAAGGAAACACCACCTCCGTGCCGCACGTCGTGTCAGTGGTCCGAACAAACGTCATCCGCCTCGGTTGTCCTGCCCGAAGCGTCAGCTTCGCGGGTTCGTAGCCTGTCTCCGTCACGAGAACCTTTCCGCCCTGCTGTTGGGGAACGGCAGCTGGTTGGCCCGACTCGGTCCGCGGAGTGACTCCGACTGGAGGCTCCGTGGGGCGTAGCCCGAGGCGGTCGCGCTCGGCGCGCACTGCGAAACTTCCGTCCGCCACGACGCTCTCGCCCGGTTGGACCCCGCTCAGCACAAAGACGTCGTTCGCCGATCGGTCGCCCAGGCGTACATCGCGTTCGATGAACCTTCCCGTTTGCTGCGGATCGGCAGCGTAGACCACGGTGCGGTTGCCGACGTTCTGTACGGCGGCGCGCGGTATCAACGCTGCTGACGCGGCGCCGGCAGCTTCGATGCTCACGTCCGCGAACATGCCGAGTCGAAGTTCCTGTTTGGGGTTGGTCACTTCGATCCGCACCTTGGCGGTCCTGGTTTGGGGATTCACGTGCGGGTCGATATAGCTCACTTTTCCGTGTAGTGGCGCATCCGGAAACGCGTTCGTCGTGACGACTGCGACCGTGCCGACGTGGACCCGCGAGAAATCCTTTTGATAGAGGTCTGCGACGATCCAGACGGTTGAGAGATCCACAACGGCAAAAAGCTTCACCGTCGTGTCCACGTTCAGGCCCGTATTGACCGCGCGCTCCGTGACGACGCCAGCTATCGGCGCTGAGACGGTCGTGGTGGCGCCGACATCCTTCCCGGGACCGAGATTGGCGATTGTCGACTCAGACAGGCCGAGCAATTCCAGCCGCGACGTGGCGCTCTCGACTGCGGTCAGCTTGGCCGTATGTTCCGCGTGAAGCCGCTCCAGCTCCTGACGGCTGGCCGATCCGATCTCGACCAGCTTCTCGGCGCGTTGCAGTTCGCGCTCGTGCGCGTCGAGTTCTGCTCGAGCCGAGACGAATCGGGTCTCGGCTTCTGACAACTCCGGGCTAAAGATCTCGGCTAGGGTTTGGCCGCGTCGAACAGACTGGCCCAGTTCCGCCAGCACCCGCGTCACGCGGCCGCCAACGAGCGGCGTGACTGTGACCTGCTTGTAGGCGTTCGGCTCGACGACACCCGGGAGACGCAGCGTGGACGTGGCGCGGCCTTCCGTGACCGGCGCGAGGACGATTCCAGCGCGCTGTGCCGCCTCGGGCGTCAACGTGACCACAACGTCAGGCGACGCGCCAGCCGCTGGTGCTGACGGTGAATCACTGGCGGGAGCATGAACTGCGCCAGAGGCAGTGCTCTGGGCCGAGCTGCTCGCTGGCGCCGGCCGGACCGCAACATAGGTGATTCCCGCGCCAACCGCCAGGAGACCCATGCCGCCGGCTACCAGCGCCGGCCAACCCACGGTCACGTGTGAGGTCTTCATCGAACTTCTCCCACCGCTGCCTTCAGCGTCTGCCGGGCTTCGTAGGCTTCACGGAGCACGTCTGTATACGCGCGTTCGACATCGAGATACCGCCGTTGTTCATTCAGCACGTCGAGCAGCGTGCCTCGACCAAGTTCGTAGGTCTGTCGGACGGCGACGAGGTTGTGACGGGCGAGCGCCATCGCATCGGAGCTGTAGGCGTCCAGCGCGCGACGGGCGTGCTCGTCACGGGACCGCGCCGCGGCTATCTCGCTCTGCACCGACAGTCGCACGGCCTCGACTTGCGCTGCCGTTCCGGTTCGTTCCGCTTCTGCCGCGGCCACAGCTCCCTGGTTCCGACTCAGCACCGGCAGCGTCACCGTTGCGCCGATCGACACGTAATGGAACACGCTCCGGATCGGTTCGAGGACTCCGGTCGACGAAAATCCCTGCTGCGGAAATCCCGCGTCCATTCGCATATACATCCCGAACAGACTCATGTCGGGCCGACCCTCGCGTTGCGCGCGATCGACCTGGGCCTCGGCGACGCGAACTCGGGCCTCGGCTTCGAGGACGTCAGGTCGCGTCGTCAGCGCGTCTGATTGAGGCGTGTTCGCGCCGGGCACCACCTCCTGGCGAACGAGGTCCTCGAGAGCCGTGCGCAACGTGAGCAAGGCGTCCGCTGGCATTCCGAGGAGTCGCTTCAGTTCGACCAAGCGGCGTTCGACCACACCCGCTTGGAGGGATCGCTCCGCTTCAAGCCGCTGGACCTCGACGCGCAGCATGTCTCGATCGAGCAGCGGAGTGGCGCCTTGTTCGACGCGTGAGGAAATCAGCGTCAATTGCTGGCGGGTCGCACCGAGCAGCTGCTCGGTCACCGTCAACGTCCGTACGGCCGCGGCAACCTGGCCGTACGCGAAGCGGACGTCCGCGGCAAGGGTTCGTTCCTTGTCAGCGGTGGCGTGTTGCGCAACCTCGACTTCCCGATTGGCCACTTCGACCCGGCCGGTCTTGCGGAACAAATCGAGCGGCCACTGGAGTTCGACACGCGTTTGGTTATCGGCCCCGCCGGGTTCCTGCTGCTGGAAAAACGACAGCGATGGGTTGGGTCTGAGGGCCGCCTGTTTCTGTAATCCCCGCGTCATATCGATCTGCGTGCGCGCCGCCCGCAGCCCGGGCTCGTGGTCGACCGCGCGGCGAATGGCGTCGTTCAGCGTCAGGCCGCTAACCGGATCGACGAACGACACATCGGCCGATGGTGCCCCTTGTTGCGTCTGCGCGTGTCCGACAACAGTCGGCGCAAGAACGCTCACGACGATGACGACTGTCGCGACGCGCGTGCTCATTGAACCGCCCCTTCGAAGGTGACCGCCCCTTTTCCGGCCGGCCCGTCCCACTCGATGGCCATGCGCCAGGCGCCCGCCATCCCGAACTCCGCTGTGGCCTGATAGCGCCCAGCGACCTCCGTCCGCTGCACCTGGAGGCCACTGGACATCACCATTCCAGGCATCGCCATATTCCCGCTCGCGTGCACGGCGCCTCCATCGACCAGGCGACCGTCCGCGGATCGGAACTCGATGGTGAAGACGTTCCGGCCCTGATGAAGCGCCCCGGTCTCCGACAGCAACGAGATCTGAACGCCGGTCGCGTTCACCTGCTGCACGACACGGCCTGCTGCTGGCTCATTCGCGCCGCGGGGCCCTTCCCGCCACAACCCGCCGGCAATCGCAGCCGCGATCACGACCGCGAGCGTCGCGACGATTGGCTTCCACGGTGTGGCGCGCCGTTCTGCCGGTGTCGGCAACACTTGGTGGCGCAGTCCAAGTCGCCGCTCGTGCAGCCAGAAAAAGATGACCGGCGTCACGACCAGTACGTGCAGCAGCGACGACACCATCCCGCCCAGCACCGGCGTGGCGAGTGGTTTCATCACTTCCGCGCCCACGCGCGTGCTCCACATGATGGGCAGAAGGCCTGCGACGACCGTACTCACCGTCATCACTTTCGGGCGCAGTCGCAACAACGCGCCTTCGATGACTGCATCGCGCAACGCTGCACGCGTCAGGGCACCTCCCAACTGCTCGCGCTTCCGTGCGACCGCCTCTTCGAGGTAGATCACCATCACGACGCCTGTCTGCACTGCGGTCCCGAACAGCGCGATGAAGCCGACCCACACGGCGACGGAGAAGTTGTAGCCGACCAGCCAGAGGAGATAGACGCCACCGGTGAGGGCGAACGGGACGGCGAGCAGTACGTGCGCCGCCTCCGCGAGCGAGTGATAGGTGAAATAGAGCATCATGAAGATCACCAGCAGGACGATCGGGAGGACGACCTGGAGCCGCTGTCGCGCGTGCTGCTGGTTCTCCCAGCGGCCGCTCCACCCGATGTAGTAGCCGGCGGGGAGCGAGACCTCCCGCGCCACGCGCGCTCGCGCGTCCTCGACGAACCCGCCGACGTCGCGCCCCTGAAGGTTCAAGAGCACCGTCGCCAGCAGGAGCCCGTTTTCGGACGAAATCATCGCCGGTCCGCGTAGGTGTTCGATCCGCGCCAGCTCACTCAGAGGAACCTGCGAGCCCCGCGGGGAAGCCACCAGGACCTGGCCGAGCATTCCGGGGTCGAGGCGATACTCGGGGGCATACCGGACGCGCACGGGGAATCTCCGGCGGCCTTCAATGGTTGTCGTCAGCGTCGTCTCGCCGATCGCGGTCTCGATCACCTGTTGAATGTCGCCCACGCCGATTCCGAATCGAGCCGCGGCCGCGCGGTCGACTTCGATGTTCAGGTACTGGCCGCTCGTCACCTGCTCGGGATAGACATTGCTCGCGCCGGGCACCTGGCGGACGACGTCGGATACGCGGCGTGCCGCATCCTCGAGTGTGGGTAGGTCCGTTCCAAGAATCTTGACGCCCACCTCTGACCGCACACCGGTCGTCAGCATGTCGATCCGGTTGATGATCGGCATCGTCCAAATATTCGAGACACCGGGCATCTGGACCGCGCGGCCCATGTCCGCCCGCAATCGATCGAGCGTCATGCCGGCGCGCCACTGTTCGCGCGGCTTGAGGTGCACGATCGTTTCGGTCATGTTCAAAGGCGCCGGATCCGTTGAGGTGTCTGCGCGCGCCACTTTTGCGACCACGGATTCCACTTCGGGGAACGCCATGAGCGCGGCATTCTGTTGCTTGGCGATCTGTGTGTTCTCCTCGATCGAGATGCTCGGGTCTGCGATCGGCATGAACATCAGGTCACCTTCGTTAAGCGGCGGCATGAATTCGCTGCCGATTCCGCGTGCCACAAATAGCGCACCCGCGAACAGCAGGGCGGCGGCGGAGATTGTCAGCGCGCGATGTGCGAGCGCCGTCTCGAGGACGGGTTGATACAGGCACCTCAACGCACGCATGACCGGGTTCGCGTCCTCCGAGTGGAACTTCCCGCCAAGCAGGAGTGAGCAAAGAACCGGGACGAGCGTGACCGAGATGACTGTCGCCGCGAGAACCGCGAACGTCTTGGTGAACGCGAGCGGGTGAAACAGTTTCCCCTCCTGGCCGGTCAGTGCGAACACCGGGACGAACGCCAGCAGGATGATCGCCATCGAGAAAAACACCGGCCGGCCGACCAGGCGTGTGGATTCGAGAACCGTCTGCCACACACGCGATCGGTCGTGCGGATCGACGCGACGCTGCTCGAGATAGCGGAACGCGTTCTCCGTGACGACGATGCCGGCGTCGACGAGCACGCCGATCGCGATCGCGATGCCGGCAAGGCTCATGATGTTCGACGAGATACCGGCGTAATACATGCCGAGAAACGACAGCAGCACGGCCAGCGGCAGCGGAATCGTGACGATGAGGATCGAGCGGAAATGCATGAGAAAGATCACGTGGGCGAGCGTGACCAGCGCGATTTCCTCGAGCAGGGCATGGCGCAGCGTGTCGACCGACTGGGCGATCAGCATCGAGCGGTCGTAAAACGGAGCAATCCGCACGTCGGCAGGCAGGCCGGGCTGAATCTGCGCGATTCGCGCCTTGACGGCGTCGATGACGGCTTTCGTGTTCACGCCGGACCGTGCCACGACCACACCACCGACGGCTTCGTTCGTGCCTTTGACCAGTGCCGCGACGCGAAAGGCGTCACCCACGTGGACATCGGCAAGCTGCTCGACGTAGATGGGTACGCCGTTGGCTGCACCAACCACGATCCGCTTCACGTCGTCAGCCGACGCGATCAGGCCGACTCCCCGAACGATGAGCCAGGCGCCGTTCGACTCCAGCACATTGCCGCCGACGTTCAGGTTGCTGTCGCGGACGGCCGCGACGACGGCGCTCAGAGGCAGGTTGTAGGTGCGAAGCCGATTCGGATCGACGTCGATCTGATACTGCTGGACGTAGCCACCGACGGACGCGACTTCCGCCACGCCAGGCACCGCATTGAGCTGGTACCGAATGAACCAGTCCTGCAGCGTCCGTAGATCGCGCAGCGAGAGCGATGGGCTCTCGACGGTGTACCAGAACACGTGGCCGACTCCGGTTGCGTCGGGCCCGAGGGTCGGTGTCACACCAGCCGGCAAGGTCTTGGTGATCAGGCTCATCCGCTCGAGCACCCGCGCACGAGCGAAATACAGATCGACGGTGTCCTCGAAGATCACGTAAATCATCGAAAAACCAACGCCGACTGCGATCGGACGACGCGGACACCAGCGAGGCCCTGCAGGTTGACGGTCAGTGGGTACGTGACTTGGTCTTCCACCTCCTGTGGGCTATGCCCGGACCAGTCAGTGAAGACGATCACCTGGTTGTCCGACAGGTCTGGGATTGCGTCGATGGGCGTCGCACCGAGTGCCCACCAGCCCCAGGCGGCGAGGCCCAGGTACAGAGCGACAACCATGAAGCGGTTCCGAAGCGAGAACTCGATGAGTCGATTGATCATGCCCACACACACTCGTCATGGACGCGGCGTATACAGAGACAGGGGCAACCCGGATCAACATCCGGGCAGACACACGACGACTGTCTTGGCTAAACGAGGAAAACCGAGAGCAGGAGGTGCTTAGGTTTGGAGGAGACCGGCAGCGGGACGAGTGGCCGCCACGCCTGCGCCATCGGTTCTTGCGTCGGGCCGATGAAGGGCGCGGCCGGAATCAGCGCGATCATGCCGGACGAGGTGAAGAGAGAACCCGCCGCGGACGAATCACGGCGTTGAGATGAAGCCGCGCAGCACGTGTCCGCCTGTGCCTGACTGAACGATCCCTTTGACGAGTGCTCGTGGCCTTCGGACTTGTGCATCGGGCAGTCGGTGCCGCTCATACAGCAGGCCATCCGAGCCTCGGGCGTCGCCTGCCAGCCAGCGCACACGGCGAGGTTCCCTGCGCACAAGGCCAGAGCTGCCACGACCGCCGCCATCCGCCGGAACATCGTCACCGTTCACCTAGCATGCGGAGCCCGCCCGGGTCGTGTCAAATCGCTCCGCTGAAACAGGATCGGACCAATCACGACACCAACCCATGCAGCGATAGTGCCACCCTACAAAATGCGCCGAGAACCTCGACTCCAGGTTTGGAGTGCCGGAAAACCGGAAGGAGTCGTTTCTCGAAAGCCAATCCACGCGGATTCCTCACAGTTGAGCCCGCCGCAGTAATTGAGCGTTCACGGCAACCACGATCGTGCTCAACGACATCAAGACGGCGCCCATCGCGGCGGGAGGAACAATGCCCCACGGCGCCAGCGCGCCTGCTGCTAAAGGGATCGCGAAGATGTTGTAGCCGGCGGCCCACCACAGGTTCTGAATCATCTTCCGGTAGGTCGCCTTGCTGAGCGCGATAATCCGTGGCACGTCGCGCGGATCGCTTCGCACCAGGACGACGTCGCCGGCCTCCACCGCGACATCCGTGCCGGCGCCAATCGCGATCCCCACGTCCGCGGTCACAAGCGCGGGTGCGTCATTCACTCCGTCGCCCACCATCGCGACGCGCTTTCCGCGCTGCTGCACTTCTTTGACCTTCGAGGCCTTCTGGTCGGGCAACACGTCAGCGAAGATCGTATCGATTCCCAGTTCCTGGGCGACCGACTCCGCGACCGCCCGAGCGTCGCCGGTCATCATGATGACTTCGATGTGCTGAGCATGAAGGCGCTGGATCGCATCTCGTGACTCGGGACGAACCGCGTCGGCAATGGCGAAGACAGCCATCGCTGACGTCCCTTCGATCATCGTGATCGCCGCCTGCCCCCTCGCCAGCGCGTGCTCGGTCGCCGCGTGAAGCGCTGGGTCCACCAGGACACCCTGTTCGCGTAGCAGTGCGGGGCCTCCGACGAGAATCGTTCGACCGTCGACAACGGCCTGGACGCCTCGTCCTGGCAAAGCCTGGAAGCCTTCCGCCCGGAAAGAGCGCAGCCCGCGCTCCTCAGCACTCTTGACGACGCCCTGCGCGATCGTGTGTTCGGAGTCGTGTTCCACTCCTGCGGCAATGGCGAGCGCGTCGTCGGATGAAAGCCCGTCGCGCGTCGCGATCTCGACCACGCGGAACTCGCCGCGCGTGAGCGTGCCGGTCTTGTCAAAGAAGACCGCCGTCACGTTGCGCGCGTCCTCGAGTCCTCTCCGGTCGCGAATCAGCAGTCCGCTGCGCGCACCGAGCGTCGTCGAGATCGCCACCACCAGTGGAATCGCGAGCCCCAGGGCATGGGGACACGCAATCACCAGGACGGTCACGACGCGTTCGATGACGAACGAGGCGTCTTTCCCGGCGACCGACCAGGCGATCAGCGTGATCGCGGCGGCGACAATCGCCACAAGCGTCAGAAGAAACGCCGCGCGGTCCGCGAGCGCCTGCGCGCGGGATCGCGAACGTTGGGCCTGTGCCACGAGTCGCATGATTCCCGCGAGGGCCGTCTTGTCACCGGTGCCGATTACGGCGACTCGCAGCGATCCGGATCCGTTGACGGTTCCGGCAATGACATGTGCGCCAACGTCCTTGCGCACGGGACGCGATTCGCCCGTAATCATCGATTCGTTGACGTCGCTCGACCCGTCCTTGACGGCGCCGTCGGCGGGGATGCTGGCCCCAGGACGAACCAGAACGACGTCGCCTTGGTGCAGTTCGGAGACAGGGACCGTCTCCATGCGGTCGCCGACGATTCGAACGGCCGTGTCCGGAAGCAGTTTCGCGAGTTCCTTGAGCGCGCCTTGAGCCTGCGAGATCGATCGCATTTCGATCCAGTGACCGAGCACCATGATCGTCACCAGCGTCGCTAGCTCCCACCAGAGATCAGATCCAGGGAAGCCGAACGTCACCGCCAGGCTGAACCCGAATGCGACCGTGATCGCGAGCGAGATGAGCGTCATCATCCCGGGCACGCGATCGCGAATCTCGCTGACCGCCCCCTGGATGAAGACCCAACCGCCGTAGCCGAACACCAGCGTGCCGAATGCGGCAGGGACCCCGCGTGAGGCCACTGGTCCGCCCGGTGCCTCGTAGCCGAACCAGTGTTGAATCATCGGAGCCCAGATCACCGTCGGGATCGACAGCAGCAGCGTCCCCCAGAACTTCTGGCGGAACATCCCGACGGAATGGCCGGCGTGCTTGTCGTGGCCGCCTACGCCGTTGTGGGCTCCAGCAGCTTCGTGCGCATGGTGAGCGTGATTTGAGGCGTCGGAGCTCGCTGCTGGACCGTGCTGGCGTCCTGAATGCGAACCGTGTGGATGGGGTACCTCTCCACCATGTTCGTGCTGCCGATGAGGGTCGGCCATGTCGCCGTCACCGATCTGCAGAACGACCAGCCGCCGACGTCAGCGCCGGCACGACCAGCGCGAGGAACATGTCATCAACCTCACGCGCCGAGAGCTGGCTTCGGCTCTCGACCCACCAATTCAAGACGAGAATGAACGTCGTCACGATGTATTCGCTTGCGAGATCCGCCGGCATCGAAGCTCGTTTGTCGCTGAATCCCTGTCCAACGTCGTCCCGGATACGCTCGACGAGCACCCGGTGAAGATGCTGATGAACGATGTGTCGTGCCTTAATCCCCATTTTCGCCTCGCGGGCGTGACGACACTGTCCGATGTACTCGAACACTGGAAAGCTGAACCTCAGGGCTTCGGCGAAACGACCGACGCTCGATGGCAGCGCGCGCGGCGGCGTCGCGTGCAGCATTTGCTCGATCCCGCTGGCCAGCAGCGCATCCTTGTTCGGGAAATGCGCGTAGAAGGCAGAACGGCCAACATCCGCACGTTCGAGAATCTCGTTGACGACGATCGCGGGATAGCTCTTCTCGTGAATCAGCGAGGCGATCGCCTCATGCAGTCGCCGCTGAGTTCTGCGTACCCGCGTATCCTTCGCGTGACCGCCTGCCACGAACACCTCCTCGGCGTGAAAACGAACAGACGCGGGCGTTTTGTCCGGTAACGCACGCGCCGGTCGTGCTGTTCTTCACGGCGTCGCATTTCCAGTCTACGCTGGCAGTGGAGCGTGCGATGGAAGAACACACGGCACCAGGCACCCACGGTTTGGTCCTGAACTGGGCCGCTCGTTACGACCTCCTGGCGTGGCTGCTGACGCACGGCAGAGAGCGCGAATTGAGAGCGGCGATCATCCGCCTTGCAGACCTGGAGACGGGAAACGACATTCTGGACATTGGCTGCGGTACCGGAACCTTGGCGATTGCGGCTACGCGCTGCGTCGGCGCAACTGGCGCGGTGACCGGCATCGACGCATCAGGCGCCATGATTGCTCGAGCGAATCGCAAGGCGAAAAAGGCTGGCGCGCCAGCCGTGTTTCAGGTTGCGGTTGCCGAGAACCTGCCGTTTCCCGATCGACGATTCGATGTCGTCTTCACCACGTTGATGCTTCACCATCTCCCGAGGAAGACTCGGCAGCAGTGCGCACGGGAGATCAAGAGGGTGCTGAAGACCGGCGGTCGCGTGGTGGCGGTCGACTTCGGGCGCGCGAAGCGCCGCGGCCTGTTGGCCCACTTTCACCGCCATGGCCATGTCGAAGTCGACGACATGGTGAAATTGTTCGTCGCGTCCGGGCTCAGGACGACCCGTACGGGGCCACTTGGCATGAACGACCTGAATTTTGTTGTCGCCGAGGCGCCGTGTCGTGAAACGCCCGAGGACGCTGACGGCGAATGAACGGGCGCCCTCGTCGCGCGCACGTCGTTTTCCTCGCTGCGACGGCGATGCTGATCCTCGTGTCGATCTTCTTGTACAGAATTCGGCCTCTTGCCGGGATCACGTTCGGGTCGACGTCAATCGCCTTGGCCGTGCTCGCGCACGTTGGCGTGCTGGCCGCACTCGTCGGTCCACTCGTTGCGTGGCGCCGGCGAAGGCGGCATCGGCCGCCTCAACTGAATCGCCGAACGTGATTTCGAAAGCACGCTCGGAAAACGAAGCGTGCCAGCGACATCACACCACTCGGATGCGCGTCAACGCGCACGCGATCAGCGAGAACCTCCGAACCGATCACTCGCGCTGCGTCCTTCCGACTTCGTCAAACATCGACGGTCACGCGCAGGACGTAGCGGGGGTCGACGTGCATGCTCGTGCCGTCTCATCCTAGGGTAGGCGCGGATTCCGTCGCGAGCCTCCGGTACATGGCCTCAAAGCCTGTCGTGCATCGTGAAGGCCCTCGAGAGCTTGATCACGCGCTCGACCCTGGAATACCAGCCTTGTGGCGCGAACTCGTTCCCGTGCAGATAACACCGTGCCGTCACCTCGTCACTGTGCTCGGTGAACGTAAGCAGCCAGCTTCGTGGAACTCGATGTACCAACACGGGAGGATGATATCGGGTCAGGTGCGCCACGTTGATGAACGTCGTCCCCCACCGCCGCTCGATGTGGGACTTCCCGCCAAAGGTGTCATCCGGGTCCGTGTGGGTGTGCGCCCCCAGCCAGAGATCGACCGGCGTGGATGCGAGGACGCTCTCGAACGCTCGCGAGTCCGGTTTGCTGTCCACCCAATACAGATAAGAGGCTCCCTGCGGTGTACCTTCCGGTCGATACGCGTGGTATACCGAGACCCAGTGTCCGCTGCCATCGCGCCGCATGCCTTCCCATTCGCCTGACGCGACTGTGGTGTCTCTGAGCACGTAATGATGGGCGCTGATGATGATCGATGACCGGTTCGCCTCGACCATCTGCTTCCACCAGCGGAACGTCTCGCCGCTGACAACGCCGCCGGAATTGCCGCCGAGAGGGCCACGTCCGACTTTCTGCGTCGGCTCGTTGATGTCGCTCATCATCAGGAACAACAGGTTCCCGACTCGAAACGAGAACCGTTCCCACGTTCCCTCGATGCGATAGGGCCGCCTGTCAGCGTCGATTCGAGAAAACGCGGTGTGCTCGCCGGTCGGGTCGATCCATTTGCGCCACCACCATGCCTGCGGTTCATCGAGGCGGCTCCGATCGTGGTTGCCTGATAGATCATAGATGTCCTCTCGACGGTGCTTTCTCAACACCCCAAACTGTCGGACGATCTCTTCCCCTTCCTGATCTTGCGGCGTACCCTCGGCGCCAGATAGGTCTCCGAGATCCAGTGCGATGTTCCAGTCGAAGCCTGACGCCGACTCAGACTGCCGAAGTGCTTCGGCAAGGCTTTCCCGACCGTGTTGTCGATCGCTCCCGACATGAGCGTCGGAGAAGACCCATACTCGGAAGCTTCTTGGAGATGTGTCCAGACATCCGACTGCGATCGCGCAGTACGCCGTGAGCGTGAACCGGGCGAGCGCCACCCAGCGCGAGCCAACCGTCCTGTCAGAGGCTCGCGGCGGCACCGGCGGTTCCATGTCGCGCGGTGGCGGTTCGTACTCGTACAAACGGCCACCGCGAGGCCGGTAGAAGGACCTGCCGAGACACCGGTGGCCCAGTGTGGCGGCGCTACGGCAACACAATGACCTGCCCAACCATACCCAGTTCGTCATGAAGCGTGCAGATGTACTTGTATGTCCCCGGTTGTGTGAACGTTGTCCTGAACCGTATCTGCGCCGAAGGCTGCTGGGCGAGG
>Ga0066388_100000859_pt1 | contig 15778 bp, 20 predicted proteins | sample PanSoiMetaGPlot6_FD_64539 | JGI IMG/M metagenome (GOLD analysis project Ga0066388, IMG submission 64539) | Tropical forest soil microbial communities from Panama analyzed to predict greenhouse gas emissions - Panama Soil - Plot 6 (Hybrid Assembly) | ecosystem: Environmental > Terrestrial >... | reverse complement strand
CGATCCGGCGCCGCTCGTTCCGGATGCCGGCGCGGTGATAGACGCCCGTGCGCTGCCGCTCGACGACTTGCTCGCCAACGCCGATATCGTCACGCTGCATGTGCCGCTGGTCCCGGCGACGCAGGGGCTGATCGGCGATCGCGAGTTGGCGCGCATGAAGGCCGGCGCGGTGCTGATCCAGGGCTCGCGCGGCGGCATCGTCGACGAAGCGGCATTGGCGAAGCATCTGCGGGCGGGCAAGCTCGGCGGCGCCGCGGTCGACGTCTATTCGACCGAGCCGCCGCCGGCCGATCACCCGCTGCTCACGCTCGACGGCGAGGCGGCGCGCCGGCTGATCCTGACGCCGCACATCGCCGGGGTGACGCGCCAGGCGTCGGCGAATTTGTTTCGGACCACATGGCAAAATGTCGAGCGCGTCCTGATGCGCGGCGAGGCCCCGCTCAATCGCGCGTATTGAGCGGCACCACCGTATTTCTACGAAGGGTTTGAAAAGCCTCGCAAACGCGAGTGCCGCCGGAAGCGGGGCACTCGTGCCGCCGATTTGAAGTTCCTGCACCACTCGCACCACGCTCGTTCAGGAACTTCAAATCGATAAGCGGCACTAGAATCATATACTTGCTAGTGCCCCTTTGCTTCCGAAGTTCGTGTCAGAGGTTTCTGCTACGCATCACGAACTTCGGAAGCGGGGCACTAGTCGGATACATTCGGCGCCGCGATTTTCCTTAGGATTAACAATTCTCTTGTAAGCCGAGGCATCCGGCACTGACCGGCATTACGGTACGGAAACCTTCGATCCCATTTCGCAAAAACGCCATGGCCGAAGCCCAGCAAAGCGTGATCGAAGAATTCGAGGAAGCGATCGCCAGCAAGGATGCCGGCCATCGCGCCGATGCGCTCGGCCGCATCACCGATCTGTTCGCTGCCGGCGCCACCCTCTACAACGAGGAGCAGGTCGCGCTGTTCGACGACGTGATGCATCGTCTGGTCGAGCAGATCGACGAGACGATGCGCGCCGCGTTCGGCAAGCGGATCGCCACGCTCCCCGAAGCCCCGCCGAAAACGATCCGCACGCTCGCGACCGACGACTCGATCGCCGTCGCGGGGCCGGTGCTGGCGCGCTCGGAACGGATCGACGACGCGACGCTGGTCGAAAGTGCCAGCACCAAGAGCCAGGATCACCTGCTCGCCATCTCGCAGCGGCGCAGCCTCGGCGAGGCGGTGACCGACGTGCTGGTCGAGCGCGGCAACTCGCAGGTCGCGCTGAACACCGCGAAGAACCCCGGCGCGAAATTCTCGGACGCCGGCTACGACAAGCTGGTGACGCGCTCGCACGACGACATCGACCTCGCCGCCAGCGTGTGGGCGAGACCGGAAATTCCGCGCCAGCATCTGCTCAAGCTGTTCGCCGACGCGTCGGCGACGGTGCGGCGCAGGCTCGAAGCGTCCGATCCCGGCAAGGCCTCGCAGGTCCGCGACATGATCGCCCACGCGGCCGGGCAGCTGCAGAACAAGACGCGCAGCCATTCGGTCGACTACACCTCGGCGCGCGCCTTCGTCGACACGCTGCACAAGGTCGGCAAGCTCGACGTCAAGCAACTCACCGCGTTCGCCGGCAGCGGCATGTTCGATGCGGCCGCGGTCGCAATGTCGATCCTGTGCGACCTGCCGATCGACTTCATCGAGCGCGTGCTGGTCGAGGGCAAGACCGAGCAGATCCTGGTGCTGGTGAAGGCGCTCGATGGCGGCTGGGACACCGCGAAGGCGATCCTGACGCTCAAGGCGCAGACCATCGGCGGCTCGATGCACGAGATCGAGCAGAGCGCGGCGCAGTTCGCCAAGCTGCAGCAGGAGACGGCGAAGAAGGCGATCGTGTTCTACCGGCGGCTGGCGCAGACGCCGGCCCCGCAAAAGACCTAGCAGTCCTTATTTATTTCACGATATCGGCGACCGTGTTGTCCTTCGGCTCGACCACGACAATGTGGTCGCCGGCAACGAAGAACGTATTCGATTTCAGTGCGGGGATCTTCTGGGTGACGTCGCCCGGAAATGGCTGCGGATGAGCCTCGCTGGGCACCGGTCCGCCGATCGAGATATTGAGGTTGTTCGGCGCCTTCTTCACGTTCATGTCTTTGAGAATAATCTCGCGGATCACGTGACGGTTTTCTTCGGTCAGGTTGACGGTGCGGCTGGTCGGCAGCACCGGCTCCGGCGTCTGCGCCTGCGCGATCCGGTCGTGCAGTGCGGCAAGCACGTCGGCCGCGCCGCTCGTCTCGACGACGATCGGCCCGCCAACCAGGAAAACCGAAGCCAACAAGCTGGCTTTGAGGCCGGCTCTAACGTCAGTATTGAAGGATATCCTCATGGCGCGCACTCCCGCGCCCCCACACCCCCGGCAGACAACGAACAAATAGGAACGTGGTTCCCAGGATGCCAGGGGAGGGTGCGCCTGCCGCGACCGGAATTCAACCGCCGTTCAGTGATTTCGCGCGGCGGTAGCGGGCTGCACACGTCGGCTTTAAGTGCGGCACGAACCCCGTTAAAAAAGACGGACCTTTAGAAACCATCGAATTGGGGGTTCGCCATGGCGCGCATCGATATTCGAAACATGTCCACCGAGGCTTTGTTCGCACTGCGCGACGACGTCGACAAGGCTTTGGCGGGAAAACGCGCGGAGCTCGAGCGGCAGTTGGAGCGGCTCGGCGGCTCGGCGGGCAATGGACGGCGCAGCCTCAAGGGCCGCAAGGTCGCCGCAAAATATCGGGACAGTGAAGGCAATACCTGGGCGGGTCGCGGCGCGCGGCCGCGGTGGCTGGTCGCCGCGCTCAAGAAGGGCAAGAAGCTCGAGAGTTTCCTGATCAAGTAAGTCCGGTCGCGGCATCACGGCTCGCGACCGCGTCAGCAGGGAGCGCGCCGATGAATCTCGCCGAAGAGAGCTGCCGCCTTCGTGTCCTTGCCGATGGTCCGGTCGGCGCATGGCGCACCGTGCCGGGCACCCACACCGTGCTGGCGGACGAGTCGATCCGCTTCAATCAGGACGGCACCGGCGCGTGGCGCTGCCACAGCTTTCTCAGCGGCAGCATGGTCCAGCCATTCGTGTGGCGTGTGGCCGGCCACGGCGTGGTCGAGTGCCAGCCGGTCTACGCGATGCCCGAGACCGATGCGGCGGGCAAATTCGAGGACAGCGACTGGTTCCGCTTGTCCCTGGTGATCGAGCCGCACGCGACCGACACCGGCACCTGCTGGGTGCTGCGCGAGCGCAACTCCGGCGGCTTCTGGGAGCTGGCGGCGCCGCTCGTTCCCGACGACTGAGCTTCATCGACATTGTGAGAGCCTGCGCCGACACGCTACCTTCTGCGCAACACACGTCGGGAGGAAGCAATGGGCCGCAGGATTGTCATCGTCGGAGCAGGCGCGGTCGGCGGATATGCCGGCGCCCACATGGTTCAGGCCGGCGAGGACGTGACGTTCATCGATCCGTGGCCGGCGCATGTCGAGCACATGCGGGCGCACGGCCTGCGCGTGACGCATGCCATGGACGTGCCGGAATTCCGCGTCGCCGTGCGTGCGCTGCACGTGACCGACGCGCAGCAGCTCGCCAAGGAGAAGCCGGTCGACATCGCCTTCGTGTGCATGAAGTCGTACGACACCGCGTGGGCGACGATGCTGATCCGGCAATACCTCGCGCCCGACGGCTACGTGGTGTCGCTGCAGAACTGCATGAACGAGGAGACGATCGCCGGCATCGTCGGCTGGGGCAAGACGCTCGGCTGCATCGCCAGCAGCATCACCGTGAACCTGCCGGAGCCAGGGCTGGTCCACCGCGGCGCCGGCAAAGGCGGCAAGGCGCACACCGTGTTCCGCACCGGCGAGCCGCACGGCCGCATCACGCCGCGAGCCGAAGAAGTATGCCGCCTGGTCGGCTTCGCCGACAGCGCCAAGGTGACGTCGAACCTGTGGGGCGAGCGCTGGTCGAAGCTCGTCGCCAACGCCATGCAGAACGGGCTCTCCGCCTGCACCGGGCTTCCAGGCGGACAGATGCTGCAGAGCGAGCCGATCCGCCACTTCGCGGTCCGCCTCGGCAGCGAAGCCATTCGCGTCGGCCAGGCGCACGGCTACGAGCTGGAGGAGATCCTGCACCTGCCGCCGGAGACGATCGCGCGTGCAGGCGAGGGCGACGGCGCGGCGATGCATGCCTGCGACGAGCAGCGCTTCAAGGACGCCAAGCGCACCGCCGACGGTCAGCGCCCGTCGATGGGGCAGGACATGCAGAAGGGCCGCCGCACCGAGATCGAGTTCCTCAACGGCTACATCGTGCGCGAGGGCGAGAGGGTCGGCCTGCCGTGCCGCGCCAACGCGGTGCTGACCGACATCGTCAAGCGCGTCGAGCGGGGCGAGCTGAAGCCCGATCCGCGCCACATCACGGAGCTGCGGTTGAACTGAGCGAGCGTCACTTCTCGCCCGTATAGACGCAATACCAATAGATTCCCCTCGAGAGGCTCAGATCCGAGATCGCGCCGCCGGCGTGGGGCTCGCTCGCGGCTGCCTTGCACTTGTCCAGGCTTTCAAATTTCCCGACGGTTTGAGAGGTGACGCCGACCGGTATCACCGAGCTGGTTGCCGGCGAGAGCAAGCCGATGACAATGATGAGCGCGTACATCGTTGAATCTCCGTGGTCGCCGGGCAGGACAGAACGATGAATGCTGCGACGCCGTTCGACCCGCATCAATTACACCTAAGCGTCGCGACCACTGGCTGCGGGGATGAGATCGGACGGGGCCTGGGACCGGACTGGCCTGGCGGCTGATTGATGGTGCTGCCGGACAGGATTGAACTGTCGACCTCTCCCTTACCAAGGGAGTGCTCTACCACTGAGCTACGGCAGCGCCGGTTGAAATTCGCGGCAAATCACCAAAATTGGGGCGATCCATGCCATAAGGGGGCTGGGATCGCAAGGTTGGTTGCTCGCTGGGCGACGTGACTCTGGAGATTACACTGATGGCGACGTGGGCCAAATGCACCGACACGAAAGGACAGACCGTCTGGGTCAACATGGACAATGTGACCACGATGATGTGGCGCGACCAGCCGCAGCGCGGCACCGAGATCATCCTGGTCGGCGGCGGGCAGCTGATCGTGCGCGATCGCCCGGAGGACTTGACGGCGTTCCGATGAGCCGGGTTTTGCCGGGAGCCACCGAGGCTTGATCCATGGCCGACAAACAGTCCGAGCAGTCCCGCCGGCGCGACCGGCTGAGCGCTGCTCTGCGGCAAAACCTCAAGCGGCGCAGGGCGCAGGCGAGGGCCCGCAGCCGGGAGAGCGTTAATGCTGAGACAGAAACGGCCGAAAAGTCCCTTGATTCCGCCGGAATTGCCGATGAGAAACAAGGGGACTAGAAGCATCCGGACAACCGGCTTCTGAATACCACAAGCGCGATAGGCCGCTGCGCCCGCGCGGGGGCATTTTGATGGATCGAATTCGTATCGTCGGCGGTCGGCCGCTCCATGGCGCGATCCCGATCTCGGGCGCCAAGAATGCCGCCCTGCCGCTGATGATTGCCGGCCTGCTGACTGAGGAGACGCTGATCCTCGACAACGTGCCGCGGCTCGCCGACGTCGCTCAGCTCCAGCGCATCCTCGGCAATCACGGCGTCGACATCCTGGTGCCCGGCAAGAAGAAGGGCGCGACCGTCGACGACGGCCAGACGCTGCACATCTCGGCGGCGAAGATCATCGATACCACCGCGCCGTACGAGCTGGTCTCGAAGATGCGCGCGAGCTTCTGGGTGGTGGCGCCGCTGGTCGCCCGCATGGGCGAGGCCAAAGTGTCGATGCCGGGCGGCTGCGCCATCGGCACGCGGCCGGTCGATCTCCTGATCATGGCGTTGGAGCAGCTCGGCGCCACGATCGAGATCGAGGGCGGCTACGTGATCGCGCGCGCCAAGAACGGGCTCAAGGGCGGCGAGGTGGTATTCCCGAAGGTCACGGTCGGCGGCACGCATACTGCGCTGATGGCGGCGGCGCTCGCCAACGGGACGAGCGTGATCGAAAACGCGGCGCGCGAGCCCGAGATCGTCGACGTGGCGGATTGTCTGAACAAGATGGGTGCGAAGATCACCGGCGCCGGCACCTCGCGCATCGTCGTCGAGGGCGTGCCGCGCCTCAAGGGCGCGCGCCACAGCGTGCTGCCGGATCGCATCGAGACCGGAACCTATGCGATGGCGGTCGCCATGACCGGCGGCGACGTGATGCTGCAGGGCGCGCGGCCGGAGCTGCTGCAGGCGGCGCTCGACGTGCTCGTGAAGAGCGGTGCGCAGGTCTCGGTGACCAATGAAGGAATTCGCGTCAGCCGCAACGGGGGAGGGCTCGCGCCGGTCGACGTGACCACCGCCCCGTTCCCGGAGTTCCCGACCGACCTCCAGGCGCAGCTGATGGCGCTGATGACGCGCGCGCGCGGCACTTCGCATATCACCGAGACGATCTTCGAGAACCGCTTCATGCACGTGCAGGAGCTGGCGCGGCTCGGCGCGCAGATCCGGCTCGAAGGCCAGACTGCGCTGATCGAGGGCGTCGAGAAGCTCAAAGGCGCGCCGGTGATGGCGACCGACCTCCGCGCCTCGGTATCGCTGGTGATCGCGGCGCTCGCCGCCGAGGGCGAGACCATGGTCAACCGCGTCTACCACCTCGACCGCGGCTTCGAGCGGCTCGAGGACAAGCTCGGGCGCTGCGGCGCCGACGTGTCCCGCATCAGCGGGTAGGCGCACTCCGTCTCATTGTCGTCCGTAGGGCGGGCACGCGAAAGCGTGCCCGCCTGATGGTCATCAACCTGGCGCGCGCAGCATCGCGTGGGCGCGGCGCGCGCCTTTGCCCACCCTACCAATCAATCTACGGCATGCGCCTCCGAATGACCGGAATGACCGCGCAGAATTCGTGCAGGAGGAACCCCCGCCGCAACTGCGGCGTTGGTGGTCAGACCATTTTTCGTGCGGAGGCCAGCCATGCGGATCCATCTGTTGCCGACCATTACCTTCGCAATCGGGCTCGTGGCGGCCGGCGCCGCCTTCGCGCAGAGCCCGAAGGACCAGCCTGGCGCCGATCAGGCCAAGCCCGCACAGGCCGGTACGCAGGAACCGGGCTCACAGGCGCCGACCGCGCACCCGGACCAGAGCCCGGTGCTGGTCGACGGCAAGCTCAACGTGCCCGGTGCGCCGGACAGCGACATGGTGCCGGCGAAGTTCTCGGCCAAGAACAACGCCGACGATCAGCTGATCACGCTCGGCTACACGTTCAAGGAGCTCACACCGGAGCAGAAGCGGGCGATCTATCAGGTCGTGTCGTCCGCGGGCGCGGCGAAGACCGCGAGCGACTTGGCTAAGGACCTGGCAGCCAACGACTTGCCGGCCAAGGTCGCTGAGGTCGGTGCGACGCTGCCGCCGCTCCATCCGGTGCTGCCGTTCCCGGACCAGACCACCGCGCAGGTCGGCCAGGTCGCCAAGTACCGCTACGCGCTGGTCGGCGACAAGCTGATCCTGGTCGAGCCGAACAGCATGATCGTGGTCGGCGTCATCGGCCCCGAGGCGGCGAAGTAACGAGCGTGCCAGAGCCGCTTACCACGAGAACTTGAATCCGCCCTTGAGGCTCTTGCTGAGTTCGCCGGTCGGCGTCTCGGTCACCGCGCCGGTGACGCTGAGGTGATCCGAAAGTTTCTGCTCGGCCGACAGCGAGCGCTCCCAGCCGGTGTCGGTGGTCGAGGTCTTGGCGCCGACCGCGAAGCTGGTCCCGGTCGACAGCACGTTGAAACGTGCCAGCCGCTCGGTGCTCCACACCTGCGAGGGGACAGTGAGTGCCGATTGCGCGGTGGCGCCGATGCTCGGCGCGGCCGCCACGCTGCCGGGCACCGATTGCGTCATGGCGTAGCCGTTCTGCAGCGTGAGCGCGAAGTCGCTGCCGAGCGGTGTCGTCTGGCTGAACGTGGTCGCGAGCTTGCCCTGTTCCTGCACCGGATCGACGCGCGTCTCGACCGCGGCGCCGAGGCCGAGGGTGCGCGGTGTGCTCAAATTCGCCCAGGCCGCGCCGGAATTGTCGCGCCACGGCTGCGCGCCGGGCAAGTTGGGCGTCGCCGGCCACGGCGTCGAAGCCGGATCGGCCCGCAGGCCGACATCCATGCCGACATGCGTGTCCCATTCGGTCGGCAGCTGCGTGCCGAGCATCACGGCGGCGGAGCCGTCGGACTTCTCGTTGCGCTTCCAGCTCGTCGCCGGCGCGGCCACGCTCGGGCGGCTCCGCCGCTGTACCGACGTTGCGTCGGGCCACAAGAGCGACGGCTGGGCGAGCGCGCTCCAATCGGGCGCGTCGGGGCCTGCCTCGTTCTGGGTCGCGCTCGGCTCGTCGAGCGCCGCGGCCAGTCCGGCGGGGGCGGGGTCTGACGTCGGTGCGGTCTGTGCGAAACCGGTGGTCGACAGCATCAGCGTCACGGCTGCCGTGACGAGCGAACCTGAGAGCTTCTCTGCGTGCATTGCCAAGTCCGGGATGAATCGCGGCGCGGCGGAACTTCGGGCGCGCCTTCTCCGTGGGTCTCTTGGCAATTTGTTGGCGAGAGCGGGTTAACCGTTCACTAAAACGAGAGCCGATCAGCCGCGCGTGTTGCGCGCGTTTTCGTAGGCCGCCTTCCACTGCGACATGGCGTCGGCGATGACCTTTGTCGAGGCGAGGGCCGATTGGCTCAGATGCGCATAGCCGCCGATCTCGCGCTGAACGCGCTCGCTCTCGCTGCGCAGGTATTCGCGCAACGTCTGCAGCTCGGCGATCAGCTTGTCGATTTCCTGGACGGATGTCGTCGCCACCCGTTGCACCAGCGAGTTGACGTTGTTCGCCATGAGGTCGCTTCCGGAATCAATCATCGGAGTCCGTCGCAACGTCGCGACGTCGCGCCGCACGAATTCGCGGATTTCACCCTCGACTTCGGTCTCGCTCGGATGATCGAGGTCCACCGGCTTACCAGGTCTGATGATGGTCATTTCCCGCCCCTGCGCTCGGGTCGGGCATACGGAGGCGCATGCCACGACTCCACCCGAGCCGATTGCCGCATGCGAATTTGACGACTTCGGGGCCGTTCCACGGCCAATTCCAGGCTGCCGCCTTTTCATGGCGGCAGCCCAATAAGTTGGCAGGAAACCTGGCGCGGAAAACTCGGCCGGGCGGACCCGGTCGGTCAGGTACGTTCGGGCTTGCTGGCGATCGTGGCCTTCCACTGCGCGACGCCCTCGCCGATGACCCGGATCGAGGTCATCGCCGTCTGGCTCATGTCGGCATAGCCGGCCAGCTCGCGCTGCAGGCGTTCGCCTTCACCGCGCAGCAGGCTGCGGACGCCTTCGAGATCGGCGATCAGTCTGTCGATCTGCTCGACCGAATGGCCGGAGACGCGTCCGATCAGCGAGTTGACGTTGTCCATCGGAAGCTCGCGCGGTTGATCCGCCTGGGCTGGGACCTGGGCCTGTTGTGCTTGTGCCTGTTGGATCTGGGCCTGCGCCTGTGCCGCCGCCTGGCGGCGCCAGGGCGCCAGCTCCTTGGCGCGCACGACGTCCTTGCGGACGAAGGCGCGGATCTCGCCTTCTACCTGCGCAATTGCGTTCTGGTCGGCGTCTTTCTGTTCGTCGGTTGGCCTGTCCGGATTGGTGGCTGTCATGACGCTACTCTCCCTCCACACATCCACACGCGGGATACCCCTTCGCGGAAACTCCGCTATCCGTTCGCTAACCGGCGAATGCGCCTGACAATGGGCTGCTTGAGGGCCTTTCCGCGGCGAACCCCACGCAAAATTACCATCGAATTGCTCGATTCTGAGCGGCTGGAACCAGCAAAAAACACCGGCGTTTCCTATATGCTGACGACTAGTGTCCCGCTTCCGACGCTCGCATCACCCTGCGGCCCACTTCTCGTGCGAGCGTCGGAAGCGGGGACACTTAGCACTTGCCGCGAGACTAATCGGAACGTCAGAACCGCCGCACTGGGGCGACGGAGGGATTTGGAGGGCGTTATGATCGTCATGGCACACGTCATTCCGCGCCTTGTTCTCGGACTTGCGCTCGTTGCGGTGATGGCGGGCAGTGCCGCCGCCGCCAGGGCGGGCAGGAGCTCCGCCTCCGCCAGCGCAGTGCCGACGTTCGACGTGCGGCCGAGCTGCAAGACCGGCGTCGATACGGGCATCCGCAAGGACATCCAGGCCTGTCTCGACAGCGAGAACAATTCGCGCGCCGAGCTGGTGAAGCATTGGGACGAGTTCAAACCGGGCGATCGCACCCTGTGCATCAATGCCGCCTCGACCGGCGGCTCGGCCACCTACACCGAGCTGATCACCTGTCTCGAGATGCTGCGTGACGCCAAGGCGCTCGACCAGAAAGAGGCGCGCGATAGCGCAAGCGAGCCGCGGACCAACGGGATTGGGGCCCGGACCAAGGCCAAGCGTTGACGCTAGCGCATATCCCGGAAAAGTGGACGCCGGTTTTCCGAAAAGGATATGCGCCAACGGGTCTAGTGCGTAACCGCCACGAGTACTCGTAGCGGCTCTTCGGACAAGACGGGGTGGAGAAGTCTGGCCGCGCGGAAGCCGCGGCCGGGCGTTAGCGCAGGCTTTTTTTGGAGCGCTTCATGTTCGATCCGAAACTCCTTGCCGGCGTTGCACTGCTGGCGATGCTGTCGGCCGGCGCCGCGAGCGCGCAGACGGTGGTGCGCACCCTCAAGGTCGAGCCGGCCGAGACGACGATCACGCAGGGCGCCGACGGTTCGACGGTGGTGACGCGCCGGCCGCTGCAGAACGCGCCGGCGCCGATGACCTTCACGCCGCCGCCGCTCAACTCGCTGATGAACGCGCCGGCCGAGGGCACCGCGGGCTTCGTGCCGCCGCCGGCGCACGCCACGCCACCATCGGCGCCGCCATCGGTCGCGCAGACCGAGACCGCGCCGTCGCCGCGCCCCGTCACACCGGCGCGCAAGCCGGTTCGCAGCGCCGCGCCGCCGGCCAGGCGCGCGGCATCGACGCGCACCGCGAGCCGCGCCAAGCCGGCTGTCGCGCCGCGCGTCCACGTCGCGGCAAAGCCCGCTGCGCGCACCGCCAGGTCCGCTGGAAAGTCAACTGCAAGGTCCACTGCAAAGCCGCTGCGGCTCGCGTCGGCGCCGGTGCTCGATGCCGTGCAGCGGCAGTACATCTACGGCGCCATCATGGAGCAGGGGACGCTGCCGCAAACGGCGATCCCGTTCGCGGATCCTGTGGTCGTGCCGCCGGCCGTCGCTGCGATCGAGATTGTCACGCCGCGCAGGCAGCGGCCGATTGCGTATGCGGTCGGATCGCGGCTGCCGGTCTCGGTTCCGCTGATGGCGGTGCCCGCGGCGGCCAGCGAGCACATGCGCTGGCTCGCCGGCTACAGCTACGCGATCGTCAACAATCGGGTGCTGCTGGTCGATCCCAACACCGGCGTCGTCGTCGCCGACCTGACGCAGTAGGGTTCGCTCGCTGGCGCTCGCGTCCCGGAATGACGGCGGCGGACTCAGTACCCGATCAGGATTTCAGAAACCTTCGGCTTCGTGGCGCGCAGCCCGGCGTCGTTCGAGAGCAGCTCCTTGCCGGACAGGTCGGCGTCCGCGCTGAGATGCACGCCGACCTTGCAGCCGCCCGGCAGCTTGTCGAGCGCGCCGCCCTGCCAGTCGGCCACGGCGATCGACTTGTCGGCACCCTTGAGCTTGAACGGCTTGCCGTTGAGCTTCTCGAGCGCGACCAGCGGCAGGCCGAGCTTCAGCCCCTTGGGACCGCTCCAGCCGGATTGTCCGCTGATCACGATCACCGAGGTGTCGCTGCGCGCGCCCTCGTTCTGCCACAGCACCTCGAGCCGCCGCTTCGGATCGCTCGGATAGACCACCGATGCCATCATCTTTCCGCCGTCGCCGTCGACCTCGGTGAAGGTGACGTTCTTGGAGTCGAACGCGACGGCGAGCTTGAGATGGGTCGACTCCTTGGCGAACACGCCGCTGCAGGCGACGCTGCGCGGCGCTCCGGCCGGGGCCGCGGCGCGCGGTGCGCGCGCCATGATCGGTGCCGTCGGCGCGGCCGGCTCGGCGCGCGGCATGGTCGCAGTCGGCGCGGAACGCCGCGAGCGCGTGCGCTCCTGTCGCGTCGGACCGTCGGTCGGCGGATCGATCAGCTGGCTGTCGGGCGGTTCCGGCGGCTGTCCCGGGATCTGCGCGGATGCGGCCGCCGGCAGCATGGACACGAGGCTCGCGAGCATGACGATGCGAACCCATTGAACGAGCATGCAGGCCTCCGGGACGGGCTTTTTATTGAGATACGGACCGGCGCACATCATACACCGGTTGACGCGGCGAAAAGAGGTCCGCAGTTCCACCGAAGGAGCTTCGACGGCGCTGACGCTGCGACGCGGTCGGTTGCGTGCGGAGAGCGGGGACGGCGTGCTATTGCGCGCGCGGGCTGCCGGCCTGAGTGTACACCACGCCGCACGGCCGGCACTCGAACGTCCGCAGCCCCGCTACGTCGCCGACGCGCGGCTCGAGCCGCACCAGCCGCATCGGCCGGCCGCAGCCGGGACACGTCGGCGCCGTCCCGAGCAATGCTTCCATGTCCAAGAGTGCGTCCATAGGGCCCGTGTGTATCGCGTGCGTCATGGTTCGTGTTTGGTCGAGCGCGGCCCCAGCCGCATGACCGCGCCGACTGCCATGGTCGATAACGCACGACGCTTTTTTCCGGTTGCATGATCGCGATGGTTGGATGCGCGGCCGCGCCTACTGCGTCTGCGGCTCTTTCAGCTTTTCTTCCACGCACTTCTCGACCAGCTTGGAGCGCTTTTCGAGGTCGGGCTCGCGCCGGCCGGTCTCGAACTTCATCCAGCAGTGGCCGCGCGCGGCGTACAGCCGGTCCGCCGTCGACATCGGCGGGCTCGACGGCTCGGGCGGCGGCGGCGCGGCCTGCTGGCGGCCGGCGGCCGCCGCGGGGCGCCTCCCCGTCGGTGCGGGCGGCGGTGGCGCAGCCGCCTGCGCCTGGTCCGGCGCAGGCGCGGGCGCCGCGGCTGAGGTCGCGAACGGATTCGGAAGCGTCTCGTTGCCCGCACATGCGCCCAGCGCGCCCGCGGCCAGCAGGGCGAAAGCGAGGCGGAACGAGAGGCGAACTCTGCCGGTGTGGTTCATTTCGAATGTGGTGTGATCGGACTGCTGCAGTGCAACGCCCCGCCTTGTTATTTCATCGACCGCGTCACACGGCAAGTGGCACATCTGCCCTGCGGCCGGCCGCTACCTCCCCCGCTTGCGGAGTTACCGCGGAACGCGCTAGCGATTCAGTGAACGCACCGGGGAGGGCCGCCGTGAATCACACACTTCGCGTCATGCTGTTCCTTGCCATGACCAGCCTGGCGGGAACCGCCGCGCTGGCCCAGAGCGCAGACCCGTCCCAGAAAGGCACCACCGTGAGCACCGTTTCTCCCGACGTTGTGAAGAGCCTCGCCCCGACCGGAACGCTGCGTGCCGCCATCAATCTCGGCAACATCGTGCTGGCGCAGGGCACCCCCGACGCGCCGAGCGGCGTCACGCCAGAACTCGCGCGCGAGCTCGGCAAGCGGCTCGGCGTTCCGGTCGAACTGACCACGTTCGACGCGGCCGGCAAGTCGTTCGAGGCAATGAAGGCCGGCAAGGTCGACATCGTGTTCCTCGCCATCGAGCCGGTGCGCGCCGCCGAGGTCGAGTTTACCGCGCCCTACGTGCTGATCGAGGGCGTCTACATGGTGCCGAAGGATTCAGCCCTGAAGACGAACGAAGACGTCGACCGTGAGGGCGTGCGCATCGGCGTCAACAAGGCGTCCGCTTATGATCTGTTCCTCACGCGCACGCTCAAGCACGCGCAGCTGGTTCGCTCGCCGTCTGGCATCGACAGCTTCGTCAAGGACAAGCTCGACGCCGCGGCCGGCGTGAAGCAGCCGCTGGTCGCCTACGCCGCGGCCCATCCCGACGTGAAGATACTCGACGGGCGCTTCATGGAGATCCAGCAGGCGATGGGCACGGCCAAGGGCCGCGACGTCGGCGCGGCTTATCTCAAAAAGTTCGTCGAGGAGATGAAGGCCTCGGGCTTCGTCGCGGATGCGCTCAAGCGCAGCAACCAGCCCGACGCCGCGGTGGCCCCGGCAGCGATGTAACTTGTCATTTGCTGATGCGTCATCGCCGGGCTTGACCCGGCGATCCATCTTTTTGCGAAAAGAGGATGGATGCGCGGGTCAAGCCCGCGCATGACCGAGGAGCACGAGGCACGAGACCGTATCTACCTCGGATTCCTCCGCCGCCACACCGCCGGATCCTCGAACGTGCCGGCCCAGATGCCGCGCTTGGAGTCGCGCGCCTCGCGCTCGGCCGCCGCATAGCGGCCGCGGCTGTGCTGCGCGTAGTCGACGGCGTGGCCCGCGCGCACCATGACCTCGCCGAGATCGCGGCCGTCGACCGTGCAGATCGCGACGTCGCGGCCGTAGCGGTCGTGATCGACCGCGGTGCAGCTGACCTGGCGTCCGGCAATCAGCGCGGCGAGCGCGCGCGAGGAGGCTCGGCCGCAGGCATAGGGTCGGCCGGCGAGATCGTTGCAGCTCTGGCGGAATTCCGGTGCGTCGATGCCGTAGAGGCGGATGCGCTCGCCGGCGACGTCGAGTGAGTCACCGTCGACCACCCGCGCGCGGCCGGCGAGGCTGTTGCCGGACGCGGTGACGTCCGGCGACAGGCCGCGCGAGCGTGGCACGCCGCGCGCCGTGCCACCGAATTCGCGCGCGATATGCACCACGCCGGCGACCAGCGCGATGACGACGATCCAAAACAGAAGCGAGGAGGGGGAGCGCATGGGGGCGACCGATTCGCCGTATTGTAGAGCAGAGCCGTGCCACACAGGCACCTCTCCCCGCGTGCGGGGAGAGATCGGCGAGCGCAGCGAGCCGGGTGAGGGGGCGTCGCCACGAGTCTGAGCCGTTGAAAATACCCCTCACCCCAACCCTCTCCGTAGCCCGTCGCGGACGGGCGTAAACGCCCTTATGGCAAGCGGGGAGAGGGGGCGCGCCTCGCTCGCGGTGAGGTCGTCCTTCAAACTCGGCGGCTACTTCTTCTTCGCCTTCCGTTTCTTCGGCGCGGCCTTGTACACCATGGCTTCGAGCTTCATGCCGTCAGGATCGGCGAAATACACCGCGTAGTATTTGTCGTCGTAGTACTCGCCGGGCGGATCGAAAATCTTCACGTCGTTCTTCTCGAGGAACGCGCCGAGGTCGTCGACGTCCTTGCGGGTCGACAACTCGAACGCGTAGTGATGAAAGCCGATGTCGCCCTTGCGGTACTTGTGCTTGCGGCCCTGCGGGTCCGCCGCGGCGATCCAGAACAGCGTCTTCTTGTTGCTCCAGCCGGCCATCTCCGAATAATCGTATTTCAGCTTGAAGCCGAGAAAGCCGAGCAGCTTGTCGTAGAATTCCCGGGAGCGCGCGAAGTCGCCGACGCTCAGGACCAGGTGATCGATGCCGACGACGCGAGGCATGGCGGGCTCCGTTGGTTGCGGAGTCAACCGCCGCGGCGATCCGATGTTCCGGCTACACGCGGCTTCGATTCAGTGCCGCGAGCAACGCGTCGGCGTCGTCGCTGCCGATCTGAAGGATGCGGCCGGACGTCAGCTCGACCGCGACCGCCGGGCCCGAGGTGACGAGATAGGTCGTGCGCCTCGGCCCGAGCTTGAGGCCAGTACCGTACCACCACGGCAGAATGGTGAG